>Ga0210389_10000037_pt1 | contig 123036 bp, 104 predicted proteins | sample IncBWH28OmetaG_FD_160127 | JGI IMG/M metagenome (GOLD analysis project Ga0210389, IMG submission 160127) | Forest soil microbial communities from Barre Woods Harvard Forest LTER site, Petersham, Massachusetts, United States - Inc-BW-H-28-O ...
CAGCGCCGAATTCGCCGATTGCGGCTATGGCGGCGGCTTCGCCGTCGCCTGACCTTCCCTACTGCGGGATCGCTCACTAACCACTCCTACCTGCGGCCGCGGTCCTGGGATGCGGACTTGAGGCACTTCACCGTTGAATGTAGCGGCAGGTCAAATACCAGGCCACTACCCGCACGGATCCAACAAACTTAACGAGATCCGCGTTCGTTCGGCGACCATGTTAGCAGACAGCGAAATGGTTTGCACAGAATATCTTGTGAGTTTCGCGGGCAAAGTCCCAGATCAGTACAAATACTCTGTCAATGCCGACAACTCGTGCGCTTGTGACTTTGGTAACCCCACGACTGTGCCATTTTCACGCCAGGCACTCCTTGGTACTCTCGTTGCTGTTACCAGAGTCAGTTTTCTCTCTGTTTAACAAATGAGCCGCCCTTCGCGGCCTAGCCAGTCAAGCTTGGCGTTTCTGCATAAAGGTGGCTGGCCGGTTTCCCCCGAACGAAGGAAAGGCTGACACGCTGTCGGCTAATTCGGCCAATGAAGACAGCGATTGGTACTTTGCTGGGAGGCAAAACCTTGCGCCTGAACCGCCTTTATCTTGGTCTCTCCGTTCTGCTTTTCTCGCTGCTTCTGGCCAGCCCCGCCTTCGCCAACTCGGTCTCTATGACTTACGAGGGCCACGGCCAGGGAAATAACACGAGTTATCCCTACCTTTTCTCGATCAACGGGAGCAGCACTTTTACGGGCCTGATCTGCGACAGCTATGACAACAGCAACTATCTTGGCGAGACCTGGCAGGCTACCGCGACACCGCTTCTCCAGGCGATCGGCTTATTCGGCTCGGGCGCTTCGCTCGACTACAAAGCTGCCGGATTAATTTTCAAGAGCATTCTCGTGGGCACCACTGGCGCTGGAGCTGGACAGTGGGCCATCTGGGGTCTGTTCTCGCAGAACGCGGCTAACAATCCGATGTTCGTGACCAGCGGCGGCGCCGCGGTCGAGGCGCAATTCCTTGCGGTCGCGGGAACAGCCAAGAATAGTGCCTTCAACGGCCTCGTCCTCTATACTCCACTCGCCGGCACGCAGTCGGGTGGCGCTGGTTTGCCGCAGGAGTTTATCGGATACAGCGCAGTTCCTGAGCCGGGCAGCCTGATGCTGATGGGGACTGGTCTGATCGGCCTCGCGGGCGCGCTGCGACGCAAGCTGGTCAAAGGATAGGCTTAAGTTCTCGACAGCGTCGCTTTACCCTTCTCGACGCTGAACCCTAACCGCGCTGCCTAACGGCGGCGCGGATTTTTTTGCGCCACATCCTATTTCTTGGCAGGCACGAGCCCGGACTGATCAACAGACGGCAAGGCGGTCGCGCTCTCCAGCCAAGCCGTGTACCAGAGATCCAGAAGCATCTGTGCGCCCGCAGCAAGCCGACGAGTTGTGAATTCGAAAGCTTCCGGAGAACCCTTCTCGCGAAAACCTCCGCTCTTTTCAAGGGCATACACTTTTTCAACCAGTCCGTTGGACTGCTTGAGGTAAGCGATGTATCCAAGGAACGGGTCGTCGATTTTTTCTGGAGCATGCACAAATCCGGCAAAATCTTTCGCCGAGATGTTCGCGCCGACATAGGCAGTTTCGAACTGCGCGTGGATTTCATGCAGTGTGGTATAGCCGTTCGGATTCGGTCCGACCCAGCCGTTGTATTTGATGGTGGTGTGCAGCGGCTGAGATCCATCCGCCACGTAGTGGCCGATCCAGCCCGCATAGAAAATGATTGCCTGCTCGACTGACGCCGTCGGTTGATGATCGGCCTTTCGCTTTCGATACTCGCGGAATGCAGCCTTCAGGCGGCCATAGACTTCCATCGTGATGTAGGGCTGCAGCCCGACATGTTCAGGAAGGTAATCGTCAGGACGGTCTATCGTCGCGGCGCGTTTCTCGTAGAGCTTTCGATAAAACTCGTAGCGTCCCCGCGGTAGAGGATCGAGCCATTCGACTCGCTCCAGATCGATAAAGTGATCCGGCTCCTGCGCGTTCTTGAGGGCGAATTCTGTAGGACTGCGCCAGCGATCCGGCTCCGGCCCGAGGTAAGCAATTTCGACGACGGCGCGACGAAAAAACCGCGGCATGCTGGCGGGAATCTTCTCCGCGGCAACTCGGTTGATGTAGGTGTGCCCCTCGTTGCCCCAGGCCAGCGCGGCGTTGGGCCGAAAAAGAATGAGGGCGACCAGCGTCATGCTGATCAGCCCTCGTGTGAATTTCTCGAATTTCATTTCAGTCAAATAAAATCGCCTCAGGCCACCGGCCCGGGTTAGAACGTCAGGTGCATAGCCAGCTGCATGAATCGGTTGCTTCCGACCGTCTGCCTGATCACGCCGTAGTTCTTTGGATTTGGCGAGGACGGTGACAATATTTGCGTCATATCAGAAGGGAAACAGGGGAATGGATTGAAGCAGGCGTTTAACGCGAAATTACCGTTCGGGGCGTCAAAATTCGGATGGTTGAAAATGTTGAAAGCGTCTGCCTGGAGTTTCAGGGCGTAGCGCTCGCCGAATTTAAAATTCTTGAAGACGGAGAAGTCGAAACGGGTCTGGAACGGAGCACGGAAGAGATTACGCCCGTTAGGTCCGTAGCCGGTTTCAAGAGTGTCGCAAACGGTAGTGCCCGCTGTTGTGGGTCCGCAAGGTGGAACTCCACTTTGGCCGGGGCTAAGGAACGGGATCGCAAAATCATTCGGATTGACATAGGGAACTCTAACGCCGGTGAGCGGACCGGACTGAAAGGAATTGTCGGTTCCACCCTGGGTCGCTTTTTTGGGGGATATTCCGGGAGCCAGCGGAAGAATCGGATTGGTGATGAAGTCGTCGGCACTAAAGAAAATGCTGGCGGCCGTTCCCGAAAAATCGATGATGCTGAAGGGCAGACCACTCTGGGCCACGGTCACGCCCTGGACTCCCCAGCCATTGGCCAGGGCCTTCATCGGGCGGGAATTCGTCTCCAAAGTAGGAAGCAGATAAACATAGCTGACAGTGAGGACGTGGGTTCGATCAAAATCTGAAGATGAGTACGCCGTCCTAGGTTCAAGTGGGTTGTTTCCATTGAAGAACAGGCCCGCGCCCAGCCCGCTTCCTTCATCGAGGGAGTGCGAGTAAGTGTAGGAAGCATTGACCTGCAGGCCTCGAGACATTCTCTTGGTGGCTTGGAGTTGCAATGCGTTATAGGTTGAGATGCCTTCTGCTTTCCAGAAATCTGCATTCGGATTAATACCAATGAAGGGCGTACGCAGAGCCGTATTTCCATCGGAGAACGAAAATGCTCCGATCGTGGTTTGAACTTGTTCGGTGAGGAGCGGGCACGGAAAATTGTTCGGCCCGGTACAAGGAGCCGACGTAAAATCGGCGGCCTGAAAACCGTAAGAGTAGATCTGCCCATTGATCGGGTTGGAAGGAGTCGCCACCGCGGGCTGATTAAAGGGGATTGGTATCGGAAGATGGACTCCATGATTTCCGATGTAGGCCACTGTCAGGACTACATCATTCTTCGGCTGCCATTGGAAATCGAGACTCCAGTTCTCCGAATATGGCAGCTTGTTGGTCGGATCATAGCCGCCAAACAGGAAGTCGGAATTGGCGAAGCCGGTAGGAGCACAAGTGGGGGTAACTGGTTCAGCACAACCGCTCAGTTGCGACTGGTTGTAAATGAGCCCCGCTACTTCGGACAAATTGCTCGGCGGGGGAGTAAACGGCTTCGTGCCAAAAGGATTCCCCGCAAGACATCCGGTTCCCACGCAGGACGTGTTAACCGGAACGGTGAACGGCTGCTGCGTCGTAACGCTGAACGGACCGCTAATGCCTAACCCTGCGCTGGCTGAAAGCTCGGTAAAATATTCGCCCCGATCAGCATACATTCCGAAGCCGGCGCGGACCACCACGTTCTTGAGAGCCGACGGGCTCCAGGCAATTCCCAACCGAGGCGCAAACATCCATTGCCGGCCTGTCAGAGTGGAATTACTGACGCCTTTGAATTTGAATTGCGCATTGTTCCCTGCCACCACCAAGCCAATTCCAGGTTCGCCGTTCGCAAGGTTCCCGAATGAATCGGTGGCCAGGTCGTACTTATAATTTGATGGATAGAAATTCGTCAGCAGGCCATTGGTTTCATAGAGCGGCCCATCCCAATCCCAGCGCACTCCGAGGTTCAGCGTGAGATTTGGCCGAAGCTTGAAGTTGTCCTGAGCAAACAAGCCGGCCGATCGGGAGCGGAAATGACGGTTGGTTTCGCCGTTGAGAAACTGTCCGCTGCTGTGATCCTGACCCAGGGTTCCGGTAAGAAAATCGCCGAAACTGTTGAAGCTGAAGTTGGCCACCTGGTTCTCACGATTCTCCACATTGAGTTGCATGTAGTCGAAAATGCCTCCGAAAGAAAGCGACTGACGGCCATGCACCCAGTGGTAGACCGATGAACCTTCATGCTCGTTTTGAAAGATTCCGGCGTTTGCGAAGTTGGTCGATGGCCCAATGCTCATCTGGTTGCCGTTAAAGGGTGCAATGGTCCCACCACCCGCCAATCCTGCCCCAACATCCGCATTTGAAATGGTGATGCCGGGAAAATACGTGCTGCCCAGAAGATTCAGCCCGACATCGCCAGGCGTTAAAGACTGCGAGGTTGTAGCGTTCGCGACCTCGCGAACAAAACCATAACGGTTCTCCCAAGTCGCGTTGGGATTTAAAACGGTCGTGTTATCGAGGGAGAAGAGTTGGCTCCCGGCGTGCAGAGTTTGCTGGAACCCGGGTACCTGGCTGACCGCGAAGGGAATATCTGTGGGGTCTTCCTGAAAGTAATATTTGCCAGCCAGACGGTCCTTCGGACTGAAGTTGTAATCGATATTGGCATTGACCTGGTTCGCGTTGAACTGGCTGGGAGGACCTTTCACAAAAGCATTAAAAGCTTGCGTGCCGCTTTCCCCGGTAGTCGCATTGGCAGAAGGGATAATGTATTCCCCGCCCGGCGTTTTTGCTTGCAGGATGGCCAACGCGACGGGGTCCACCTGACTGGCCGTGATGCAGCCCGGACAGCCATTCGCAGTATTTACCAGGTCAGCAAGCGTCGCCGGATCAGAGCGATTAGTGTCCGTCAGACCTGGAAGCGTGGGGACGCCGTTGAACGCGCCGCTGAGAGCATCACTGATTCGCTGTCCCTGATAAGAAGCAAAGAAAAACATCTTGTCTTTCTTAATGGGACCACCGACCGTCCCGCCAAAGACATTGCGATGAAGCGGAGGCGCGCCAGTGAAGAACGGATTGACCGCCAGGAACGTCGGAGCCGCATCGAAAGCATTATTCTGGAAGTACTCGTAAACCTGACCGTGCAATTTGTTGGTTCCTGACTTGGTTGTGGTTTCGATGTGAGCGCCACCGGCCGAGCCCATCGAGGCGTCGTACATCGAAGTGGAAACGTGGACCTCCTCGATGGTTTCTATTGGCGGCGTCGGCAAGGCTTGACCGATCGCATCGAACACTGAGCTGTTGGTTTGAACCTGGCCACCGACTCCGAAAATTTCTCCCGTGTTCAGTGTGAACCGGCTGTCGGAGATATTGCTGGTTGAATTTCCATTGAACAAATTATTCGCGTTCACTCCGTTGAAAGTGAACAGATTGCTGGTGTCGCGCTGGCCGTTGGCCACGATCCCCTGATTGCCCAGACCTTCGTTCGAGCCCGAGCCCGAGAGAAAATCGGCGCTGACGCCGGGGGCCTGGATGGCGAGTTGTGTAAAGCTTCCCGTGCCTAACGGGACAGACTCGATCTGTTCCGCACCCATCGTATAGCCGTTGGTTGTATCGGTCTCGTTCAGCAAGGGTGTAGCTTCAACCGTTACCGTCGAGGAAACTTTGCCGGGGTTGAGCTTCGCATTCAAGGTCGCAGTGCGATTGCCCTGCACAATGATCTGCGGGTACACCGCCCTTTGAAATCCTTCCTTGCCAAATGTGACTTCGTAGTTCCCGATGGGGAGATCAGAGATGCTGAAGGATCCATCCGCCTTGCTAGTGGCGGTCAATTCAAGATTCGTGGCCAGAGCACGAGCTTTTACGTTCACTTGCGGCACAACGGCGCCGCTGCTGTCCGTGACCGTGCCGTTGATGGCGCCCAGAGTCTGCTGGGCAAGTGCGAGTTGCGAAAAAAAAGTGAGTGCGATGACTGCGAGGAATAGAGCGTGGCAGCAAAACGTCGTAACGGATAGGGCGGACAACCGACGACGAGAGGTCACAAGCGGACCCTCCTTTAGAGTGAGCCGCTCTTATAGCAAACGTAATGGTTCTGGTTCAAGACGGAGACGCGAAAAAGCGTTGAAAAATATGTAAATATTTTTTCAGATTCACGCGATTCGCGCTTTTGTTGCTAAGCGGACGGGATGACCGCAGTGCTGGTTTCACACTCGGCGAAAGAAAAACACAGCTCACAGTTGCCTCTTCGCGCAGGTTCACTGAATTTTCGTTGGCGCGAATCGAGCCCGAATCTCGCTGACGATCTTCTCCGGAGCGCCGTCGGCATCGATCGTTATGGCATTCTCTGGTTCTTCCAGCGCCGCCAGTTGACTGGCAAGCATCTGTTCCGACATATAGTGTCCGTGGCGTGCGCGCAAGCGCTGCTGCAACTGCGCCGTGGTTACTTTCAAATAAACGAAATGCACTTCCGGAGCGACCTGCAACCTGTCTCGATAGCTCCGCTTCAACGCCGAGCACGCGAGCACGCCGTTTTTCCCTGCCGCAATCCAGTCGAGGATCAGAACTCGCAGGGCTTCTAACCAGGGCGCGCGGTCGGCGTCATCGAGCGGAATCCCGCTTCGCATCTTCTCCACGTTCGCGGCGGAATGGTAGTCGTCGGCATCCTCAAAGTCCCAGCCGAGCTCCTCCGCCAACAACCGTCCAACCGTTGTCTTCCCCGCCCCCGCCACTCCCATCAGAACAAGGACCAAGGTCCCTCCCTAGTTATTATTATTAAAGATAAACGAATCGAGAAAAAATCCGGAGCCAATCGGACAGCTGGCCCGAAATCAGCTCGTAGCACCGTCGGGCCAGCCGTTGCCGGAATGTGCCATTGTCACGGCGTGCTCCCGGCCTCAGGATACTGGTGCCTGAGGAAAGCCGCTTTCGAATGAAAGCTATTTCACAGGAAGATCGCCAAGGGACGAAATGCTAGCGCGAAATTCAAGAATGGAGCTTGCAAGACCCCAGGCTGGTGTGGCAAACAAGGAATCTCGCCAGCTGAAGGTCGCCCTTGGTCTCCTGCTCGTCGCCCTCGCCGTCGTAATTGGAACGAACCGCGAATTCTGGTTTGGCTCGGATGAGGCGATCGAATCCAATGCTGCGGCTCCAGTACCTACTCCGAAAGCGACCTCACCGGCCACGACGGTCAAGACTGGCCAGGCGGTGCTGGCACGCGCTGCCGCTCCAAAGAACCGCCCAACTCCCCGGACCTCCACCGAACCGACCGTCACGGCGCCGTCCAACAACGCTCCTAACCCATCCTCACCCGTTGTGGCGACAACTCGAACCATCCTTCCTCCGCTCGAGGTAGAAGTGGTTGCGGGCGACACACACCGCAGAGTTCATCCCGGTAGCAACGTCACTAAGGTAGAGATTCCCAATGATTCTAACCGTGTCGCAACGGTGACGACTTCGGAGGCGGCTGTTCCCGCCAATGCGGCCCAGCGCGAAAACATTTCTTCCGGAAGCATTTCGGAACTGCGGCAAACGGTAGATGCGACCTATCCCCTATTGGGGCAACACGCCATGGTGCAGGGTGCGGTGGTATTGCAAGCCGTAGTCGGCACGGACGGAGTCATCTCGGACTTGCGCGTACTCAGCGGCCCGGCCATCCTGACCGCGGCGGCGCAGCAAGCAGTGCGCCAGTGGCGCTTCAAGCCTTATCTTCAAAACGGACAAGCCGTCGAAACCAAAGCCAGGATCACCGTCAACTTCTCGATTCAGATCTCCAATAACCCAGCAAAGACAAGCTAGTCACTTCTGGGCCTAGCTAATTGGCATGTAGTTTGGTGGAGCTAGTCGGGATCGAACCGACGGCCTCGTCGTTGCGAACGACGCGCTCTCCCAGCTGAGCTATAGCCCCGTACCGGATGGAATCCTAAATTACCAACCCATTTTACCAGCGTTCCAGCCTCCACACCAACGGAGCTTGACGAATGCCCCCATCCTGCGTCTAACCTAACAGACAACGCTGTGGGAGTTTTTCCTTTCATGTTTGCGCAGTTGAATTCGGCCGAAGCACAAGGTCAGCGGAAAATGCTGGCGGGTTCGCTTGCGCTGCACGCCCTGCTGTTCGCCTGGCTGCTGCATACCCCTGAGCCGCAACTGTTAAATCCAACCTCAGTCGCGCTCGGACACAATGGCAAACTGCTTACGCGAGTCTACTTTCCCACTGAGTCGCCCGACGATAGCACTACCAGCTCACCCCAACGTGCCACGGAAGTCTACCGCCGGCAGCGGCTCGGACACGAGAAATTGCTTTTAAAACAGAATGCAGCGCTGGCGAAGAGGCCGCTGCAGCCACAGGCTCCGCTCTCGCCAGCCTCCGCCGAGGACAAATCCAAGACCGCAACGCTCTCAAATCTCGGCCACGGCGCCCCCGCCGGACTTCCCTACGGATCTCTCCCGGGCGGCCCCATTTTCGGGGATGAAATTCGTCCTGCGCTGCCCATCGCGACGGCCGATCCGGTCCTCTATCCGTGGCAAAGACCACAATCGGAAGGCAAAGTCGTGATTGAAATCACGATCGACGAAAAGGGAGAGATCGTCCGCAAGACGGTCCTGCAGAGCTTGGGACCCGACATCGACGAGAAGTGCCTTGCAGCGCTCGAGAGCTGGCACTTTCATCCGGCTATGCGCAACGGAGTCCCTATATCGTCCAGGCAGGACGCAATCTTCCCATTTAAAGCGCGGGGTTAAGTCGGCTCAGGATTCGCCCGCAGCTTTTCGCGCAGCCGCTATAATTAAAGTGTGGCCGACAACGCAGTTCGACAATTAGCATCTGCGGATTTTCCCACTCGCTGGGGCAAGTTCCGCATCCACGGTTTTCGTGCCGAATTCGGTTCCGATGGGAGTCGGCGCGTCGAAGAAGCCGTTGCCCTGGTGATGGGAGATATCCAGTCCGCTCCGCCGCTGGTGCGCATCCATTCCCAATGTCTTACGGGCGACGTCTTCCATTCCCTACGCTGTGACTGCCGCCAGCAACTCGAGATGGCTCTCGGTATGATTCGCGACCTGGGCGCGGGGATTCTGATCTACGAACAACAGGAGGGCCGAGGCATTGGCCTGATGGCTAAGTTACAGGCTTACGAGTTGCAGGACACCGGTCTCGATACCGTGGAAGCCAACGAGCGGCTGGGCTTTAAGGCCGACCAGCGCGACTTTGCATTGCCCGGCCAGGTGCTCAAGGCGCTCGGTGTAAACCGGGTGCGGCTACTCTCGAACAATCCCGAGAAGGTTGAAGCCCTGGAGCGCGCGGGTATCGAGGTGGTTGAGCGCGTCCCCTGCGAGGTAACGGCGAGTCCCCACGCTGAAGAATATCTTAAGACCAAGAAGGAAAAGCTTGGCCATCTTTTCTCGTCGCGATAAGTAATGCGGCCCGGCAATCCGCAACCTTAGCAGATTTTCCGCGAAAGGTTTTGCCTTCACCAATCGCCGCGTGCTTAAATCTTCCACGGCATTTCTCTTTCATGTCCAACTCTGCGGTTGCGTGGCGATTTCGCGGCATTTTCTGCACAGTGATTTTCTGTGCCGCGTGCATGGTCCATTACCATCTGGGGCTCTTCATCCCGCAAGTTCTGGAAGTGCGCGCCGCCGAAGGCTTTGGACATGGATATTCTTTCGGCGCAGATTTCTATCCGATCTGGCTAACTTCGCGAGAAGGGCTGTTTCATCACCGCGATCCCTACAGCCCTGAGACAACACGTCAAGTTCAGATCGCCCTCTTCGGGTGCATCGTGGATGCCCGGATCTTCGGAGCACCTCCCGACTATTGGACCTTCGCTTATCCCGCGATCGCGGACGTCCTCCTCTGGCCCATTGGCCTGTTGCCTTTTTCCCTGGTCCGAATCGGATTTGGATTTTTTCTCGCCGTCGCGACCGCGTTCAGCGTCGTCCTTTGGCTTCGCGCTGTTCATCCTCGCGCCGGACCTTTAACTGTGGCCTCATTTGTGATTCTCACTCTATCCAGTTATGCGGTGCTCGAAGGTCTGTTTGCAGAACAAATTGGACTGCTTGTGGGGTTTATTCTGGCTGCCTCTCTCGCTGCACTCGTCCGGAAAAAGTTCTTCTTCGCCGGAGGCTTGCTGGCGCTGACTCTTATCAAGCCGCAAGTGGTGTTCCTGGTCACTGCGTATCTTCTACTCTGGAGCCTTGCCCAGTGGCGCGCTCGTTGGCGGGTCGTCGCAGGCTTTTTACTGATGTCTTCGCTGCTGGGCACGTCTTCCCTGCTGGTTTGGCCGTACTGGATTCCGGAATGGTTCCGCGTAATCACCGCTTACCGCCAGTATTCCAACCCGCCGCTCGTAAGTCACTTACTCGGCAAGCAAGTCGGTCCGCTGCTGGGTCCACTTCTTATCGCCGCACTTCTGGTGAGTGCCGTAGCGCTTTCCTGGCGAATGCGCTACGCCGCTAGCGACTCCAGCGACTTTCGACTTGCTGTCAGCCTTCTGCTCGCCATCACGACCATCGCCGTGCTGCCGGGACATGCGGTCTACGATCACATCGTGCTCTTGCCTGGAATAATCTTAATTGCCTCGTCGTGGCGCACCTTCGCAGCGAGCAAGCCCTTTCGCGTCACCTTGGCCATAACTGCATTGGCTTTGTTCTGGCAATGGATTTTTGCTCCGGTTGTGATCGCAACGCGGTCGATAGTTTCTCCGGCATTCGCTTCGACTTTACTGACGCTTCCCATCCGCACCGCAGCTTCAATTCCTTTTGGTGTATGTGCGGTTCTCGGACTGATGCTGTGGCAGGGACCGCAAAAGAAAACTCGCGATGACTCTAGAACTAACCCGCCGGAACCGATCAACGTTTGAGAACCTTTTTCAAGGCCCGGCGCTTTTTCCCGGGCAGATCGCGCAGGGCCGCCCGCGCGAGTGCAAGATAGATGTCTCGCGCTTCGGGAGTCCCACGCAACACGCTCAAATGTTTTCCGATGGTCTGCACATCTCCGCGGACGATCGGTCCACTGAACGCTCCCGCCCCTCCAAAGACGGCGTAGTTTGCCAGGGTTTGCCGGATCATCGGCAGCATCCTTTGCCTCGCGGCTTTCGGCTTTACTCCGGCGACTGAGGCAACATGCTCGCTGGTCACGAGCAAGGCCGTCAATAAAGGCGACGCAAAGGTACCCCACGCGTGGTAGGCAGCCTTGTCTTTCTTCAGAATGGGATACGCGTAGCCACAAAGATCCTTCACAATTCGCCGCACCATCCGCACTGCAGCGGCGTCGCCTTCGATTGCAAATGGAACTCCGACCATTTGCGGTCGCGATCCCCGCACAAATGTCATTAGCGGATGAACTGAAGCGATCGCGGCGCCTCGCTGGCGGAGATCCGTCAATTCGTCACTAGTGAGAGCACCGCTGGAATGCACAGCTACTTTGCCCCTCCAGTCGGTCGTTTCGCCGAGCGATTTTGCCGCGGCCAGAATCGCTCCATCGGGAACGCAGAACCAAACCACACCGGCACGAAGCCGCGCCTGCGCTAGTGTTACTGCGGCGGCATTAACCTCGCTCGCCAGCCGACGCGCCCGCTGAAGGGATACCGCGCGACCACGAGATACGACTTCATCGATCGTGTAACCCGCTCCACGCAAGGCAACGGCCAGTGCGCCGGCCAGATTGCCGGCGCCGACGATTGCGACGCGCGGCTTTGGTGTCTGTTTTACGGAGCGCTGTTCCGGCATGCCCGGCAGCATAACAGACTCGGTTCTCCAGACTCCGAAGCGGTCACCCCGAGCTTCCCCTGCCGTGAACGCCGCGCCGCATGAGCTATGTTTTATATTGTTCTGATGCCTAGGTCGTCGCGATCCAAATCGAAAGCGCTACCCTCCCGAAAGAATCCACCCAACGAAGCACGGATCATCTCTTCCCGTACGGTTTATCGGGGCCCGGTTTTTTGGGTGACAACTGATGACGTCGAGGAACCCGGAGGGGTTCGCGCGCGTCGCGACGTGATTCATCACACCGGGTCCGTCGTAATTCTCGCAGTCGAGGAATCTGGTGCGTCGCCACGAGTCCTTCTGGAGCGCCAGTATCGCCATGCCGCGAATGGCTATTTGTGGGAAATCCCCGCCGGCCGGATCGATAAGGGCGAACTGCCTTTGCCCGCTGCCAAGCGCGAACTTATCGAAGAGACGGGATACACCGCCGCCAATTGGCGGCGAATCTTCACTTTTTATGCCAGTCCCGGATTCGTCGCCGAGACTATGTCGGTGTATCTCGCGACTGGACTTCGCGCCGGAAAAGCGCAGCCCGAGGCCGACGAAGTGATTCAGCAGCGCATGGTTACGCTCGCGACGGCGGTTCGTATGGTTCTGAGAGGAGCGATCCGCGACGCGAAAACCATCTCTTCAGTGCTCTGGCTGGATCATCAGGTTTCGAACAACTATCCACTCCATCATCCGCAGAGAACAGTTCAGCAGCGGCGTCCTCAAAGGATCGCCAAAAACCCATCTTGACTCACACCACAGGCTGATTTATTTATGTACGGTACGAGACACATAGAAGCTGTTGTCCGTACATATTTGCTTTAATTTACTCCATCCTAATTATTCCAGAGTGCATCCTAGTTCCGAGTCACGTCTCTGCTCCCCCGGCATTAGACGTGCGGAAAAGGGGGTAAGGTGAAAGGCACGGTAAAGTGGTTCAATAACGCAAAGGGCTACGGATTTATCGGACGTGCGGATGGTCCCGACGTTTTTGTTCACTACAGCGCCATCACGTCCGAAGGTTATAAGAGCCTTCAGGAGGGTGATGAGGTGGAGTTTGAAATTACCGAGGGGCAGAAAGGTCCGCAGGCAGCCAATGTAAGCAAGAGCGCCTAGAAATAATCGCCGAAAAATAACGCCGCTGTGCAATGGAGCGATTCAGCACGGTTTTGTCCGGGCGCGGATCTCGCTAGTCGGCTAGCGCGATACACCATTCTTGTTTAATCTCTATTCTGTGGACAATAAATCCATCGCCACAGTCCTCTACGAAACCGCCGACCTGCTCGAAATTGACGCCGCAGATTCCTTCCGTATCCGTTCTTACCGCAACGCCGCACAGGCCATCGAAAACCTCACCGACCAGATCAAAGACATCATCGTTGAACCCAAGAAGGTTCTCGCCATCCCCGGTATCGGCAAAGGCATGCTGCTGAATCTGCAGGAGCTACTGCGGGACGGCCGCTTAACCATGCAGGCTGAACTGCTCAAGAAATATCATCCTTCGATGCTTCAGCTGTTGAAAATCCAGGGGCTGGGGCCGAAGACGATCGCGCTGATCTGGAGCGCGTATCAGGTCTGTGACGTCGACGGAGTGGAGAAACTCGCCCGCGAAGGCAAGATCCGCGAACTCCCCCGCATGGGCGAAAAACACGAACAGAAACTGCTGAAGGCGATCGAAGACTATCGCCGGATCTCAGGCCGGTTTCTTATCGACGCCGCCGAGACCGAGGCAAGCAAGCTTGCCGACTATCTTGCGAAATTCCCTGGCTTCGACAAAATCACCCCGGCGGGTTCTTTGCGCCGCGGCCGGGAGACCGTGGGCGATCTCGATATCCTGGTCACGGGCGCCGCTTGCTGCAGCGCAGAGGAACGCGAAAAGGCGGTCCGATACATCGCACAATATCCGCCATTGATGAGCATCATCGCTCAGGGGGATAACAAAATCAGCTTCCGCTTGCGCAGCGACTTGCAGGTGGACGTTCGCCTGCTTCCTCCCGAATCGTTCGGAGCCGCGATGCAGTATTTCACTGGATCGAAACTGCACAACGTTTCCCTTCGCCAGCGTGCGCTCAAAATGGGTTACACCCTGAACGAATATAGCCTTGCAGATCTTAAGACTGAAAATCCGGTCGCCGGGAAGACCGAAGAAGAAATCTACGCGAAACTCAACCTCGATTACATCCCTCCTGAGCTGCGCGAAAATCTGGGTGAGATCGAAGCCGCCGAGAAGCATACGTTACCCGCGCTCATTACTCTGGAGGATCTTCTGGGCGACGTGCACATGCACACGGTGGAAACCGATGGCCGCAACACCATCGAAGAAATGGCCGCAGCGGCCCAGGCGCGTGGCTATAAGTACATGGCGATCACCGACCATTCCAAGAACCTGGCCTTCGCCAATGGCCTCGACGATACCCGCGCCGTCGCACATATCCAGAAGATTCGCGAAGCGAATTCGAGAATTGAGGGCATCACGATTTTCGCCGGCATCGAAGTGGATATCCTAGCCGACGGCGACCTTGATCTTTCCGACGACGTGCTCGCTCAAATGGATGTGGTTATCGCCAGCGTGCATTCGGTCTTCAATCAGGAGCCGGCGAAGATGACCGAGCGTTTGCTGAAGGCGGTCACGAATCCCAGCACTTCGATCATTGGACACCCTACAGGCCGCCTGCAGCTTCGCCGGGATGCCTACCAGTTCGACATGGACGCCGTTTTAATTGCGGCGGCGAAACATAGAGTCGCCATGGAGTTAAATTCCTATCCCGATCGGCTCGATCTCAACGACGTGCACTTGCGTCAGGCCAAGCAGCGAGGCGTCAGGATCGTGATCAACACGGACTCGCACCATACGTCGCACCTGGATAAAATCCGCTACGGTATTCTGCAGGCGCGACGCGCATGGCTGACCAAGGACGACGTCCTGAATACCCTCCCCGCCGAGACTTTTGCCGGAGCGATGAAGCATGAATGGAATTGACATGCGTTCTCGGGAGCGAAAATGCGGAGTAGAATCGAGATCGCGATAAAACATGCCTGATCAACCGCCCAGTCCAGCGCCCACTCCTCCACCGCCGCCGGGTCCACCCGCTAAGAGTACAGGGCCCACTCCGCAGCGCGGCCCCACTATTCGCATCGGCGACGAATTCGGCACAGCCAAGCGTAACCTGCCACCCGTTAAAGTCTTGTTGATTGCGTTGGCGGGGGTGCTGGTGATCGCGGGTATTATCGCGTTTTTCCAGAGGGCCAAGCCGCAAGCTGCCGGAACGCTCGACAACATTACCGCCGTGCAGATTCCAAACCAGACCGCATCTCTGGTGGCTTTGACGTTCACCCTGCATAGTTCCGGTGAGAGACCGCTCTGGGTGCATAGCATTCAAGCAAGACTGACCACGACCAGTGGAGAGCAAACCAGCGATGCAGTCTCCGCTGTCGACTTCGATCGCTATTATCAGGCGTTCCCCGCTCTCAAGGCGAATGCACAGCCGGCGCTCTCTCCGGAAGACAAATTGCAACCTGGTCAGGAGCTCAAGCGCACGGTACTTGTCAGTTTCCCGGTGAGCGCGGATGAGTTCAACCAGCGGAAGTCCGTCAGCCTGATCATCCAGCCCTACGATCAACCCGTGCCAGTCGTGGTGACTAAATAAATATCAAACAGTTGAGTGATGACTAGCGAATACGGTCCTACACTATGAAACTAACTCCTCGTCGCGTCCCTGCAATCGTTATTTTGCTCGCATTCCTGTTGGCGGCAGTCTGCGCCGAAGCGGGCGCACCCACCACGATCGAAACTAAATATTTTGTGTACGTCGGAACATATACGGAGGATGGCAGCACCAGCAAGGGCATCTACGCCTATCGCTTCGACTCCGATAGCGGACAACTCACGTCCATCGGCCTCGCGGCACCGACGACGAATCCATCTTTTCTCGCGGTCCACCCAAATCACCGCTTCCTTTACGCAGTCAATGAGACCGGCAATTACAAAGGCCAGAAGAGTGGAGCGGTCAGTGCCTTCGCGATCGACCATACGACCGGAAGACTGACCCCATTGAATGAAGTTGCCTCCGGCGGCGCTGATCCCTGCTACATCACGGTGGACAAAACTGGGAAATTTGTTCTTGTGGCCAACTACACCGGCGGAAGCGTATCGGTGTTTCCCATTCGTCAAGATGGCGGATTGGATGAGGCCTCGGCCTTTATTCAGCACAGTGGCCACGGCACGAATCCCAAGCGGCAGGAAGGACCGCACGCTCATTCCATCGATTTGTCGCCCGACAACCGCTTCGCAATCGTTGATGACCTTGGGCTGGACGAGACCTTGGTTTATAAATTTGACGCGGTGAAGGGGACGCTGACGCCAAATGATCCGCCTTTCGCCAAGGCGGCTCCGGGAGCCGGTCCCAGGCACTTTGCGCTCCATCCGAATGGAAAGTTTGGCTACGTGATCAACGAGATGGGATCGACCGTCTCTGTTTTTAGTTTTGACGCCGCGAACGGAGTTTTGCGCCCGCTGCAAACCATTTCAACTCTTCCTAAGGGGTTTGCCAAGCAAAACGACGATGCTGAAATTGCGGTTCATCCTTCCGGCAAGTTTCTGTATGCCTCGAACCGTGGGCATGACAGCATCGCGGTTTTCGCGATTGATTCCAATGACGGAAAGTTAAAGTTGCTGGAATACGTTTCAACGAAGGGTCAGAGTCCAAGGCATTTCGAGATTGATCCCGCGGGCTCACTTTTGTTTGCCGAAAACGAAAAATCGGACAGTATCGTCGTCTTTCGCATCGACGCCCGAAGCGGAGGTCTGACACCCACTGGAAAAACGCTGGATGTGTCGCAGCCTGTCTGTGTGAAATTCGTGCCGGTCGAGTAGGGGAGACGGAGCTATTGTTTCTTCTGAATGAATCTTCGCCGGACGAGGTGGGTATTCGCGTCCGGCTTAATCTCATCATATTTCATACAGCTGATCGAGCCGTCCACTTCCAGGACGGCGAGAGCAACGTCCTTCACGTGTGCGATGCCATGCTCGCGCAGGGCCCGCTCCAGTTCGTCCATGCTGACGTGCTCCCGTGCCATATGCGAATCGATGGCTTTACCGTCGTGAACCAGCAGACTCGGCTCGCCCTGCACCACACGCCGGAACCCGCGGCTGGTTCCGGAAATAGTACCGATTACGTAATTCAGCGATAACAATGTGGCTGCCGCAATCACGCCTCCGATCAGCGAGGTATCCGGTCCGGTCATCGCATTCTGCACGGAGTTGGAAAGCAAGAGCAACAGGGTGAGATCGAACGGCGTCATCTGGCCGACTTCGCGCTTGCCGCTGAGCCGAACACCAATCAGTACAACCATGTAGATGACCCCCGTACGGAGCGCGATCTGCAGCGCCACAGTCGCCCCCGCCGGAAAAAGCACTCCGTTCAATTGGCCGTCACCGGAGCCGGCGCACTCTTTGGCGTGCTCAAATATCCCGTTGCTTTATTCTTGTCCACGGTCCAGACCACCAGTTCGAAAAGCAGGTGATCGCGTCCCGAGTAGAACTGAATCGGTTCGGAGACATTCCTGTCTTTCTTCTCGATCGTCTTGTCGTCGGACGTCACATTTAGTGTGTACTTGCCGTGCTTGGCATCGGCTTTCTTCAGCTGCAAACTCACCGTCGCCACCGGTTGCGGCTTCGCTCCTCGAAGCAGCGTGAACTCATAATAGTTGCGATCGCCCTTGTGCTTTAGCACCTCTAGATCGCCGCGTGTATTGGCGATCAGTCCGCTTTGCACTCCGAGGTCGCCTACAGCACTTTGCAGTTTTGCCTTGGTGGCTTCTAGATCAGCTTTGGTCGAGGCCACGTCGCTCTTTACCCCACCGACATCAGTCTTCACGCCGGCCACTTCCCCACTCACTTGACCGAACTGCTCTTTCTGCTCTTTTTCCAGACGCGACTCGGCTTCCTTTTGTTGTTGCTGAAGTTGTGACGCGCGCTGCGCCAGCTCTTTCTTGGTGAGTCCGACCTGATGGGCGAGCGTCTCCTCGGAAGCTTCCGCCGTCTGCATTCTATTCTTGAGTTCCGCTACCTGATTCTGACTATCGCTCAAATCCTTGGTCAGTTTTTCGACGTGCTGCTGAGTGGTCACATATCCATAGACCGATGCCGCGACAAAAATTATTGCGACAAAAAACAAAATCCACTTTCCCGCATTCGATTGCGGTTCCGCGTGTTGAAACGGTATCTCTTCGCCTTCGTCCGGCATGGCTCCTCCAGGAGTGAACTGCCTAAAGTTGTGGGATCTCTTCAATTGTTTAGCACATGGGCCGCGGTGTCAATTAGCTCGTGGGATGCGCGGAGTGACTCGCGGACCGTAACGCTCGGTCCCGTGTTTTGGGGATGCGGGCTTAGGGCCGAAGGGCAAGCGCTTCTCGCAAGAAAGGCTCGGGATTGCGGCGGATGGCGGCCGCTTCGGATTCCACGTTCAAAGCCGCCCGCTTGCTGGCATCATCCAAGAGTTGCCGCTGGGGAGGGCCCACCTGCAGCATCGAGGATTTCACCAGGCAGGCATAAACCAGCCGCGCGGAAAAATGGAAATGATCCAGAAAGCGGCCATAGGCAAACCAGTCCTCGGCACTGGCAGTCTGGTCGCCAATCGATTCATCCAGCTGAAGGGCGTGCTGATAAAGTTGAAGCGCTGGAGCTAATTCGCCCGTCTTCCCGAGCAGTTCCGCCTCATTCACCGTCGCAACGCTTTCCAGCTTTGTCTGTTTGGTCTGCGCTGCAATTTTCGCCGCCAATCGATAAGCCTCAACGGCCTGCGCTGGTTGCGACGCGCGCGCCTGGCAATCTGCCATGCGGAGCACAACCGCTATGATCTTTTCCGGCTCCGGTCGTTTGCTCGCAGGCTGCCGGGCTACGATCCCGAGCAGAGCCTTGTATTGAGTGGCGGCGTCCAACGGCTTTCCCTGACGATCGAGTTCGTTCCCCAAGTAGAGCCGCGGCAAGACCTGGCCAGAGTCGGCAGCAATTGCCTGAGTCCAGCTCGCGACCGCCTGATCGGAATAGCCGCGCTGCAGGGCCAACAGTCCGCGGTCGGTCAGGAGATTCGCGTCCGCCGGAGTGTACCGGAGAGAGGATTCTGTCAGGTTGAAAGCCTCGTCGAAACGCTTTTGCTCAATCATGAATCGCAGCAGAGCCTGACGGGGAGCAGGATCGGCGGGGTTGGTCTGGATCGCCTTCCACCACGCCGCTTCGGCCGGTTGTGCGTGTCCTTGTTCCAGCTCCTTCCGAGCCAGGCGCATCTGCAGCGAACTGTCGAAAGAATCAAGCGCGGCAGCGCGCTGCAAGTCCTGCAGATCGTTAGCGTGGAGCGCCAGATAGTGGCGAACCTGATCAACCGTTCCCCACACCAGGAGTAAACAAACAGCGCTGATGCGCAAACGACGAGCGCCGGCAGTTGCGCCGCTGAGCCAGGCCGTGGCATCGGACAACCAGTTTCGTGCATCGATGGCAGCGCCGGAAACGCGATCGCGCGAATTCAACAGCAGTGCCGCAATGCGTCCATCCCTTAATTTCCAGATGGCTCCGTCCAGAATGAAGTGGTGAATGTTCACCAACGCCGTAAAAATAAGAAAACTGCTGGTGAAATCGTGATGAAAGACACGGCTCGCGAGCCATGGTCCGGGGACAAACAAAGCGATGCCACCGGCAATCAGCACTCCGAAGTAGGCTAACCCGCGCCAATTGCGTCCGCTCTCGCTCACTTGTTCGCGGCGCGCGTAGTAGCTGGTAATCCACAAGTACTGCGCGGAGTGCATGACGGCGAGTACGCCCGAACTGTAGCGGCTCTGCGGAATTTCCAACCCTTTAATAAACGAGATGCTCGCGGGCAGCAGGAACCACAAGAACTGGGACGAAAACAGGGTGAGTGAAGGAAGAAGTTTTCGCCAACCTGTTTCCCGCACCAGCCGCGACAATCCAAATCCTGCGAGCGAGAGAAACACCACGACCAGGACCGCCTGCTCCCACCGGCTCACGATCGCAGGAATTCCCAGGGAGATAAAAAGGGGATCGGCGGACGCCCCCGTATGAAAACCGAGAAAAAGAATCAAGTAGGAAGCTACGAATGCTCCATAGAGCGCGCGGCGCACATTCTCGCTGGGCTTCGCTCCAGCGCGACGCGCCAGCATCATAAAGAGGCCGTAGTTCTGTCCGCTGTAGTGCCACGGGCTCCAGGTCAGGTAGATGGTGAAAATCCACGGCAGAATGGGGGCCCAGGCATGTGACAAAATCAGCGTCAGAACCATCAGTGCCGTGATATGCACGGTGAAGATACGGTACTTGTGAAAGTCTTCGGCGCGATGATACGCGCGGTAGATCGTCGCCATGTAGTGCGGATAGTTGAAAAGGAGGGCGAGAGCGTAAAACGTAATCGACCAGGTCCGCGTACTGGATGCAATCGACAAATAGGAAACCAACAAAAGCGGCGCTGACCAAGCTCCGCATCCCACGATGAGATCGAGCCACGGGTTATAAAGCCATGTGGATCTGTTGACTGCCTGCTCCCCCGAGTTATCGATCGATCTTCCCATTGTTCCGTCTCTGGTTTGCTGCGAACCTTGGCGCGATACGCAACGATCACAAAGCCTAGGCCCGCAAATGTTTTTGTGGTTTGACCGGATTATAGGGTGTGGAACGTAGAACTCAGTTATCCAGCGGTGTTACTTCGGGGTAACGAAAGTAACGGGTCGGCACAGGTTAATCGTCTCTCTGCCGCGGCGATAGTCTTGCGGCGCCACTGCCGACGTTCGAGTCTTTTACAATGCGGAGGTGAAGAACTGGGACGTTATCATCATCGGCGGCGGCATCATTGGACTCTCACTATCTCTTGAACTCCGCAAGAAGGGCGCGAACGTTCTGATTGTGGAGCGGGGCGAACCGGGCCGAGAAGCATCCTACGCCGCGGGCGGCATGCTGGTCGACTGCGGAGAAGAGACTCCCGCGGCTCTGCAACCGCTGGCGACGGCCAGCGCGCGCATGTATCCGGAGTTCGTCCACGAATTGCGGCTTGAGTCGGGACTTCCCGTTGATCTGCGGGATCAGGGAACGATTGTTTTTCCCTCACCCGAGCATGCACAGGGATGTCCGGGATTCAAGTTCGAAGCGTTGCCTCCTGAGACTCTAAACGAACTCGAACCCGAGCTCGCCCCGACAGATCGGCCCGCATCTTACTTGAAGGAACGCAGCGTTGATCCACGAGGACTAACCGCAGCCGCATTCCGAGCGGCCAAGCACCGCGGAGTGGATTTCTCGTCGGGCGATCTGGTCACAGCGGTGCGTCTGTCGGACGGCCGAGTCGAGGGGGTGAGTACGAAGAAGACTTCGTTCCTTGCGCCCAAAGTCGTCAACTGCGCGGGTGCATGGTCAGGACAGATTCCGCCCTATGCTCTTCCAACTCGCCCCGTGAAAGGACAGATGCTCTGCCTGGTTTCGCCCCGTCGAGAACTACTGAAACATGTGATCCGCTCGCCAGAGATCTATCTCATTCCGCGAAGCGATGGCCGCATCCTGGTGGGCACCACGGTAGAAGAAGTGGGATACGACAAGCGCACGGATGTCGCTACGATTCAACGACTGCACCGCTCCGCCATCGCAATGGTTCCGGAATTGCGGAACGCAAAGATTCTTGAAGACTGGGCAGGGCTACGGCCGGGAACTCCCGACGCCTTGCCGATTCTCGGCGCAACCGTCATTCCGGGCTACTACGTTGCCACCGGCCATTTTCGCGACGGCATTCTTCTCGCGCCGGTCACGGCGCATTTGATGGCCCAAGTTATCGAGGGCACTAATCCTGATTACGACCTTCCCCCATTTTCTCCCGCCAGATTTACCACTCACGTCATCGGGTAAACTGCGGAGCAGCACTCCTCCTTCCAGATTCCGTTATACTGGAGCGTTTCCGCCACGCAGCTGTCTGCAATGTTGCTTGTCGCAATAGAAAGGACGAACTTATGGCTTCTCCCGCGGTAGATTTCGCCCGCAATAATCAACAGCGATTCCTCAGTGAGTTGAAAGATCTTCTTCGCATCCCCAGCGTCAGCACGCTCGATGAACACAAGTCCGACGTACAGAAGGCTGCGGAGTTTGTGGCCGACGATCTGCGGCGCATCGGCATGGAAAATCTCGAAGTCATCTCCACCAAGGGTCATCCACTGATTTACGCCGACTGGCTGCATGCGCCCGGCAAGCCCACCGTGCTCTGCTACGCCCACTACGACGTGCAACCCCCTGATCCGCTTGATGAGTGGAAGACCCCGCCCTTCGAGCCAACGGAGCGCAACAACAACATCTATGCGCGCGGTGCCGTCGATGACAAAGGCCAGCTCTGGATGGAAGTGAAGGCCCTCGAATCGCTGATGAAATCAGGCAATGGCAAACTGCCCATCAACGTGAAAGTAATTTTTGAAGGCGAGGAAGAGGTCGGTGGCGAGTCGATTGCAGAATACGTCCGGAAGCAGAAAGCGAAGTTAAAGGCGGATTTCGCCCTGGTCTGTGACACCGAACTGTTTGCTCCCAATCTTCCCACGTTGTGCGTCGGCCTGCGTGGCTTGGTCTACACAGAGATCGAAGCCTACGGCGCCAAGGTTGATCTGCATTCTGGCGTGTACGGGGGCGCGGCACCGAATCCGTTCTTCGCACTCATTGAAATCATCAGCAAGTTGAAGGACGCGAAGGGACGCGTTCTGATCCCCGGCTTCTACAAGGGCGTGAAAGCTCCCAGCAATGACGAACTGAAGGCCTGGAGGCGGTTGCCTTTCAACGAGGAAACTTACCGCAAGACGGAAGTCGGCTCCAAAGTCCTTACCGGCGAACCAGGTTACTCAGTACTGTATCGCACCTGGGCGCGCCCCACGCTGGAAGTTCACGGCATGCCGGGAGGGTTTACCGCGGCCGGCGCGAAAACCGTGATCCCCGCAAAAGCCGCAGCTAAAGTTTCCATGCGCCTCGTGCCCAACCAGGATCCCAACGACATTCTCAAACGCTACACCGCCTTCGTGAAGAAGCTCACGCCCAAGGGCATCGAGACGAAAATTAAAGTACACAGCAAGGGTCCTGCATCCGTGGTCGGGACTGATAACCCCTACATCAAGGCGGCGACTGAAGCGCTGCACGATACGTTCAAGAAAGAAACCGTCTTCATCCGCAGCGGCGGATCGATTCCGATCGTTAATGATTTTTATCAGGCACTGAAGATTCCGACCGTGATGATGGGTTTCGGCTTGCCCGATGACAATCTGCACGCGCCAAACGAGAAGTTTCATATCCCAAATTTTCATCATGGGATTGAGACGATTTGTTTGTTCTTCGAGAAGCTGGGAGCGAAGTAGGGTGCCAGTTCTAAGCCTGGGACGGGCCAGCAGCCCGTCCCACAAAAGCCGCTCCAGAAATAATCCTTCGCTCGTGCCCACTGATCGCGCTACCATAATTCTGCTCTCGCGATTCTCCCTACCTCGTCCTTCCCCCACCCTTAAACTGTCAATTTGCTGCAATGTGTGTGCAACCCAGAACGCTCGGTCGTAAGGCCATAGAGCCTATGAGCAGTCATCGGCGAAGCGGGATAGTAGTAATCGACGGTGCTCGTGGGGGGACGAACGACTTGTGCGTCCACTCCTCGGCCTTGTTGTCTCCAGCCGGTCTCCCTGCGGAGTTGTGCTCTTCGCGGAGCGTCCTTTGCCTCGATGTAACCCATGAGGTATAGTGCCGTGACTGGAGTCGCATACTCTCTAACCCGGACTAATCAATTATTTCAAGCGTATGTCGAAGCAGAACCGCAATACGAATTTCGTCCCATCCATCATTGCGTTAACCGCTCTTGCCTTGTTCGTGTCCTGCGGCGGAGGAAGCAGTACCAACCAAGTTCCCAGCACGGAGTTGCAATCGATTTCAGTTTCCCCTCAAAATGCATCTGTCGCTGCGGGATTAAACCAGCAATTTACCGCGAATGGAAATTATGGAGACGGCTCCTCCCATGCTCTCGGTGCAGTAATCTGGTCCATTTCAGATACAACGGTAGCGACCATAAACTCTGCGGGACTGGTCACTACGTTAAAGCAGGGCGCGGCAAATGTTTCCGCTGCCTCTGGGACCGTGGTGGGCACCGCACCCCTAGCTGTTGGCCCTCCGATTGCCACCTCGCTGAGCATCGTGCCTCCGAACTCCACCGTGACGATTGGCGGGAGCGCCCCAAAGAAACTGTCAGCGATTCTTACGTACTCGGATAACTCTTCGAAAGATATTTCCGGAACTGCCGTCTGGAGCACAACGAATCCCTTCACCGCCAGCGTCGACAGTTCCGGCAATGTGACAGCGCTACGGAGGGGCTATGCTGCTATAAGCGCCGCAAGCGAAACCTTCACGTCTAGTTCGACCTTCGTTGTGATTGCGGAGCCGAGATATCTCTACTTCATGAGCGACGCCGGACGGCTCGCCTCCAAAGCGATCATCGATTCAAGCTCAGCGCAACTGCGGATGACGAGCTACATACCTACCGGGGCGAATAACTATGCGGTCTTCCCATGCCCCACCAGCAATCCGTCGGAGACGTTTCTCTATGTGGCAACCGCCATTAGTGGTGCAACCACGGGAGAACTTCAGACCTATAGTCTGGAAGCAGCTAGTGGGGCTTTAGCGCCGACCGGGAGCCCGCTCTCACAAGCCAATGCTCTTGGCTGCATCGACTTTGAGCCCACAGGAAAATTTGCTTATTCTGCCAGCGGAACAAATGGAGCAACCGTCCTGCTCACCTTTTCTGCGGATGCTCAGACCGGTGGGCTCACATTGCTAAGCACTACCAGTCTGCCCGGTGTTCCGAGCCGTGTAGCGGTTGATCCAATCGGTAGCTATCTTTATCTTGCTGTGCTCTCCGATAACTACACTACGGCATCGGCGCTGGGTTACAGTATCGACGCGTCAACTGGGACACTAACGCCGATCGCCGGTACTCCATTTACGCTGTCGAACAGCACCGGCGCTTTTTCTTTCCATCCGACCGGCAACTTCGTTTACATGGCCAACACAAACGGCGCGTCGATTGATGCTTACTCAGTCGACCGGCCTACGGGGAAGCTGACCTTGGTGTCTACAATTTCAACATGCATCAGTCCCACGACGGTGCGCTTCAGCCCCGATGGAATGTTTGCGTACACCGCCTGTTCCATGGACGCCGCTCATGACGCGAACAGTCCCTCGGTGGAGAGCTTTGCCGTGGGCTCTAACGGTGCTTTGACCCATCTTGCCAGCGCTCCATCTGAAGAAGGACCTTTTGATCTCACAATTGATCCGTCGGGTCAGTTCCTCTACTTAAGCAACGTTTACCCATATATCTACATCTTCCAAGTCGGAACGAACGGAATCGCAGAGTTCGTACGCCGGGTTGGCACTCCGCCAAACCCCGGTACTACGATGGTGGCGTTGGGAGGTTCATCGGCAGTTCTGTTTACCCCACAAACGGCGTACATTACTTCAACCGGGGATAACACCTTCTCTACTTACTCAGTAAATAGCGATGGCACATTAACTCCCGAGCAAAGCGTTCCCACTGTTACTCCGTTTTTCTCGCTAAGTCTCTGGCCTTGGGGAACTGACATCGCAATGGCTTCGGCAGCTCCAAGCCCCAACCTGCTAGATTTTCCACTCTCGCCAGCAACCGGCACAGGCTATTCCTTTGGTGATGCCGCAATAGCCGGGGGCGTCGCCATTGACCCGTCTGGGCAGTTCGCCTTTGAAACTGACTCCTCCAAGGGCGTTATTTACACCTACCAGAAAGCCTTCGGGCTGTGGGCACTTGTTACTTATCAGGGCACTCCACCATTCAACACATTCAATGCCGGAGCAGGCGCTGGTCCCATTACAATCGACCCTTCAGGCTTGCTGGTGTACGTCGCCAACCAGGGAGATAACACTATTTCGGCATATCAATACTGGGGAACGAGCTCTGAATTGTTCGAATCAAAAGGGCAGTTTGTGGCGCCTTACACAGATGGCTCACCCTTCCCTGTGGGAGCTACACCTCTTAAGCTGGCTATCGACCCAAATGAGGCCTTTTTGTATGTGCTTTGCGGCGATCGCACGCTTCGAACCTTTGCGACTGATTATGCCAGCGGAGGCCATATTGCCCAGGTGGCAAGTGTTCCTCTTCCGGGCCAGCCTTCTGGTGCGGCTGTCGAACCAACTGGTCGTTTCGTTTATACCTCGGACAGCACCGGCGTGAGTGCATTTTCAGCGGACGCTCAGACTGGTGCGCTTACGCTTTTGCCTCTGACGCCGACCATCACATTGGCCAATATCACCGGCATCTATGTCGAGCCCTCAGGTCAGTATTTGTATGTAACCACAGGCGCCCAGAACGTCGGAGGCGCTGTCTTTGCCTATTCCATAGGACCAAACGGCAACTTGACATCCGTATCGGCTCAGCCTGTAGCATCGCCAGTATTGCCTTCTTCAATGGCCTTCTGGGAAGACATTCGCTAGCAAACACAGAAGACCGGAATCGCGAACTGGCGTTGTTTCCATCTCCTGATTGCGCTACCATAATTCTGCTCTCGCGATTCTCCCTACCTCGTCCTTCCCTCACCTGTAAACTGTCAATTTGCTGCAATGTGTGTGCAACCCAGAGCGCTCGGCTATAAGGTCATACAATATATAGTGTTATATTGCTTGACCCCGCCCCCATTTGACCGTTACAGTTGGTTAAATTTGTGGTCGCCCTTTTCCAGCCTGGGACGGCCTTGGGTCACATACGCATCTTATTCGAGGCGGAGGAATCTGCCTGGTAAACAGCCCGCAACGCGGCAATGCTGGCAATCGGCCACTGATAACTGGTCACTGTTGTTCCCAAGGAGTTCACGTTGCTTAAACTGAAGCGGCTACAGATTCTCGGCTTCAAATCGTTTTGCGATCGCACCGACCTCAAGTTTCACGGGGACGGCATCGCCGCCATCATCGGACCCAACGGCTGCGGCAAATCGAATATTGCCGATGCCATCTCCTGGGTGCTGGGCGAGCAGTCGGCCAAAACCTTGCGCGGATCGCGCATGGAAGACGTTATCTTTGCCGGCACCCGCGACCGCAAGCCCACGGGCATGGCCGAGGTGTCGCTGACGCTGATCGATCCTCAGGAGTGTCCGGGGCCCGATGCGAATGCGCCCACCGAGATCGACATTCAGGACGAGCTGCCGATTAATTCCATAGCCTCGAAACACGCGGACGACTGGGACGAAACCGCGATCCGCGCGCGGGCCGCAGCGGAAACGGAGAACGCAGTCGAGGACGCTCAGCCCGGCAAAACGGAAGAGGTGGAAATATCTCGCTCCAAAGTGAACACCATCGCCGTCGCTTTCCCTGACGATGAACCTGTGTTCGCTTTGCCCGCGCATAACGTATCGCTGACAGCGTCCTCGGCTGCCGTGGCGGCCGCACCGCACGTCGTGCTTAAGATCCGCCGGCGCAAGTTTAATCAGCAACAATTCCATGCCGGCGAGATCGTGGTCACACGGCGACTATTCCGCTCCGGCGACAGCGAATATTTATTGAACGGGAAACTTTGCCGCCTGCGCGATATTCAGGATCTTTTCATGGGCACCGGACTCGGACCCGAGACCTACGCGCTTATCGAGCAAGGCCGCATCGGCCAGATTCTAAGCAGCCGTCCCACTGACCGTCGCGCGATCCTCGAGGAGGCGGCCGGAATCACAAAATTCAAGACCAAGAAGCGCCTCGCCGAAGCTCGCCTGGAAGATGCCAAGCTCAATCTCGCGCGCGTGAATGACATTTTCGAAGAAGTCACGCGCCAGATGAATTCTCTGAAGCGCCAAGCCTCAAAGGCGGAGCGCTTTGCCAGACTGCGCGACGAGATGAGGGCTGAACTGCGCGTCGTTCTGGCCAGCAAGTTTGCCGCAATCGAGCAGGAGAGCGCCGAACTCGACTCTCAACTCAATGCACTAGCCGAAGACATGCAGCATCGCACGGAAGCCGTGCAGCAACTCGACGCCGAGCACGCCGAGGGTACGGAGCGTGGCTACGCGATCGAAGCCGAACTGCGGGAGAATCGCGATCGCCTGAGCCAACTCGCGATGGAAATCGATCGCGCCCATGCCCGCCGGCGTCATAACGACGAACGCTGCGCCGAGCTGGTGGTGCGCTCGGCATCCGCTGAAGCTGAGCTGGCGCAGGCTCGTCACCGTCTGACATCGCTCGAGGCCGAACGCGATTCTAACCGGCAAGTGCTCGAGTCCGCCGCTGCAGATCTGGCGTCCGCGCAGCGTGAACTTGAATTGTCGCAGCAGGAAGCGAGCGCAGCGGCCGCTGCTCTGACAGAATTGGAATGCCAGCAGGAGGAGTCCCGCGTCGCGATCTTTGATACCGTCTCCTCGATCTCGCGTCTCCGAAACCAACTCGCGCAAGCTGAGGAGCGTCTGGCGGGGGCGGACCGCGAAGCTCGCCGTCTTGACTCTGAAATCACTAACGCGAACCTCCAGGTGGAGACTTTCGGCGGCCAGCGCGGACAACTCGCCCTCGAGTTTGAAACCGTCACCCAGCGCGTTGTCGGAATCATGGAAGAGATCAGCCAGCTTCGCCGCTTGATCGAGGCCAAGCGTCTGGAAGAGACCCGATCGAAAACTAATCTTGATGTGTTACGCGCCGAATTTGCCACGGCTCTGGGTAAAAAAGGATCGCTGGAGGCCGTTATCGCGGAGCACGGCTACTCGACCGAGTCGGTTCGCCGGCTTTTCCAGTCCGGAGTGATGCAGAGCGGATTTGCGCCAGTTGGCGTCCTCGCTGATTTTCTCGAGGTCGAGCCGCGTTTTGAGCGAGTCGTCGAAGATTTTCTGCGCGATGAATTGAACTACATCGTGGTCAAGTCCTGGGATGCCGCTGACGAAGGACTCCGCGTTCTGCGCAGCGATGTCGACGGTCGCGCTACGTTCCTGGTTCATCCCGAAGACGCGCAGGCCAAGTTCTCCTTCATCCTCGACGAAGCCGCTCACTGCGCTCCCCCAACGGCTTCCATCGTGCCTTTGAAGAACACCATCCGGGTTCTGGACGGTTTCGGCAAATCCCTGGAAGTGATTCTACCGAAGTTGCGCGATGGATATATTGTTCCCGGATCCGATACCGCACGCGGTCTCGCGCTCGAGAATCCTGATGCATTCTTCTTGTCGCTATCCGGAGAATGCTTCCACAATGTAACCGTTACGGGTGGCAAACAGCGCGCAGAGGGCCCGCTCTCCATGAAGCGGGATCTGCGTGAAGTTCTCCGCCAACTCGAAGACCTGGAGCGCGCCCTGCGAGACGAAGAAATGCGCGCGCTCACTGTGGGCCGGGAAATTAAAGAGTTCAGTTCCCTGCTGGAACGTCTGGAAGGCGAAAAGCGCGAAGCTGAGCACCAATCGATGACCTCCGGCCACATGCTGCAGCAGCTTGATTCCGAGATGGCCCGCGTCATTGAGCGCATGCGGGTTTCACAAGCGGAGAGGCAACGGCTGGCCATGGAGCGCGCCGAACAGGAATCCGTCATCACTGCGCGGCAGACGGAGACCGCAGCGCTCGAACAAACTCGGAGCCAGCTCGAACAGCAAATCGCGGCAGCCCAGGAATCACTCGGCACGCTGCGTCAGCGCCGCGAGGACGCGGCCCAAACTAGTTCTCAACGCGTGGCCCGGGTGGCAGCGCTGGAAGAACGCCATCGCTCGGCGACGGCAGTCGTCGGACGCATCGAGTCTTTGTTCGTCGAGATGAAACAGCGGGTTCATACGCTGGTTTCGCAGATCGAGGCGGCAGCCGCCGAGAAACTACAGCGCGAAACGGAGAACCTTCAACTCGAGCAGCAGGCTGCAGATTTTGAAGCCGAGCGCAACGCCGGTCAAGCGCGGGAGGGGTTGCTTCAATTTGAAAAGGATCAATTACGCGCGCGGCTCTCGGAGATCGACGACCTTTTGCGGCACGCCCGCCAATTGCTTGATCAAGCACGCGACCGCCGTGGTGAGCTGCAGGCGGCGGCCGCCAAGCTGCAAGCAGACGGCATGTATATGGCTGAAACCTGCCTGAACGAGTTGGGCATAGAGCGTGCCGCGTTGCTGGCCGACCCTGCGATCGTCTGCGTTACCGGCGACGAACTTGCGGGCCGCGATCAGTCCTATCGCGAAATGCGCGCCAAACTGGAAGCCATGGGACCGGTGAATATGATGGCGCTCGAAGAGTACAGAGAAAGCGCCGAGCGCCACTCGTTCCTCGATACTCAGCGCAAAGACCTGATTTCGTCCATTGAGAACACGACTGCGACCATCCGAGAGATTGACGAAGTGTCACGCCAGAAATTCCAGGAAGCTTTCAGCAAGATCAATGAAAACTTCCAGGCCACGTTCAAGAAGTTATTCGGTGGCGGCCACGCGTTTATGAAGCTTACCGATGAAGAAAACTCCGCCGAGAGCGGCATCGATGTGGTCGCATCGCCTCCGGGGAAGCGCCTGCAAAGCGTGCTGCTCCTTTCCGGCGGCGAGAAGGCGCTCACCGCGCTCGCCCTGCTGGTCGGCATCTTTCAATACACGCCGAGCCCGTTCTGTATTCTCGATGAAGTCGACGCCCCGCTCGACGAGGCCAACATCGGACGCTTCACGGAACTGGTCAAGGAGATGAGCGTGCAAACCCAGTTCGTCCTCATCACCCATAGCAAGAAAACGATGAGCATCGCGCCCGTGCTTTACGGCGTGACGATGCAGGAGCCGGGAGTGTCAAAATTGGTGTCGGTACGCTTCGGAGCGGCGTAAGTAAGGAGCATCCAACCGCGAGTCTCATCGGATGGTTTTTTACCCATCATCCACGATATCCACTCTCATCCTCAGCTTTTCCACAACCAGAAGCGCGCAAACAACCTCATTTCTCGTCGCATCCGCTCCGCTCCCACCCGGCAACGTTTTCCTGCTCAACAGGATACGGTTTAACCTTTCAAGAGTGATGTATGCGATTGACAAAACTTTCTCAGCGGCTAAAATACGGCTCGCTCCTGACTTAATATTTCAATATGACCAAAAGCCTTCTTGATCCCGTTCTCTTACAAACAGACTTCCCGGATCTCCAACTGCACGCCAGCGGAAAGGTCCGCGACGTGTATCAACTCGACAATGAGCGCTTGCTGTTTGTAGCAACCGACCGCATTTCAGCCTTCGACTATGTGCTGGCCACGGGCATACCTCACAAAGGCCGCGTGCTGAGTCAGATTTCGCTGTTCTGGTTCGACTTCCTTTCCGACATCGTTCCCAACCATCTCATCACGGCGGATGTGGCGCAATATCCGAAAGAACTGGAGAAATACGCAGACCAGTTGCGCGGCCGTTCGATGATCGTGCAGCGTGCCCAGATGTTTCCCGTGGAGTGTGTGGTTCGCGGCTATATTTCGGGTTCGGCGTGGAAGGAATATAAGGCAACGGGCAAGGTGTGCGGCATCGACTTGCCAACAGGGCTGCTTGAATCCCAGGCGTTCCCCGAGCCCATCTTCACGCCTTCCACCAAGGCGACCAGCGGTCACGATGAAAATATTTCCTTCGCCAAGATGTGTGAAATCGTGGGCACGGAGACTGCCAGCCACTTGCGCGACCTCACCCTGAGTGTCTATAAGAAGGCCGCGAATTACGCGCGCCAGCGCGGCATTATCATTGCCGACACCAAATTCGAGTTTGGCATGACAGCCAAGGGAATCACGCTGGCTGATGAAGTGCTCACCCCGGATTCATCCCGCTTCTGGCCCGCCGACAAATACGCTGCGGGCCGGTCGCAGGAGTCCTACGACAAACAATATGTCCGCGATTACCTGGAGGAAATTCGCTGGAACAAGCAGCCTCCCGCGCCCGCTCTTCCATCCGAGGTGGCGCGCCGCACGAGCGACAAGTATCTGGACGCTTACCAGCAGATTACGGGACACAAACTGGATGTGTAAGGCCGCAGGGTTCCGCGAAGTCTGGAGCTGCCGGAGAGCAGCATGACACCGGCAGACTGGTTAATTGTGGTAGTGATTGTGCTGAATGTGCTTCTGGCCGCCATGCACGGGTTCTTTGCCGAGGCTTTGAGCATGGCCGGCCTGATTGTGGGTTACGTAGTGGCAGCCTGGCAATATCAAAGGCTGGCTGCTTGGTTGCTATCGTTCCTGAATTCGGAACTGATGGCGGAGATTTTCGCTTTCCTCGTCATCTTTTTCGCGATCCTGATGCTGTTCAGCGTCGCGGGCAGAATCGCACGCAGGCTGATGAAGGAAGTGGGGCTGAGCGGTTTCGACCGCTTCCTCGGCGCATTGCTGGGTTTGGTGAAGGGGGCGCTGACCGTATGTGTGGTGCTGATGGGAATGACCGCATTTACGCCGACCACTTCGATGCTTGAGAAATCCGAACTGGCACCCTATTTCCTGGTAGTCGGAAGAGCAGCGATGTGGTTAGCGCCGTCGGAACTGCGGGCAAAGTTTAATGAAGGGCTGGACTTCCTGCGTCGTGCTCCGAAGGATTTCAGCGGATCTCCGGCTGAATCCAGACGCTAGCCGCAGATAAATTTGTTGAGTTCGACACTCGCAACGACATTAAAAACATAAGAACGAAGAGAGAGACCTACCGTGAAAGATCAATTGGAAGCACTTATTTTGCAGATGTATAAGAGCAACATCCTCTACTCCGAGGGCGTGCGTGAGTTCAAGAAGCGCTTTATCCTCACCGTGCTCCAGGAAAACAAAGGCAACCAGTGCCGTGCGGCCCGTGAATTGGGGATGCACCGCAATACCCTCAGCCGAACCATTGACGAGCTGAAGATCGACGTGCGGCAACTTCGGGACGGCGCGAGACGGCCGCCGCGCAGCGCACGTCCCGCAACCATGGAGAAAAAAGCGGTTCGCTAGGCGGGCGTATTCTGCATCTTCTATTTGTGTTTCTCACGCAAAAAATCAAGGCAGCCCGCGAGGGCTGCCTTATCACTGCGAGTTCCATTGAACTACTGTGACGCCGGCTTGTGATGCGCCGGAGCAGCCTTCTTCACTGGTGCAGGCGCGGCCGCTTTCAGCAGCTTCCCTTTCTCCATGGTCATCATAAACGGGTTTGGAGTATAAGACGCAGGCTCTCCCTGGAAGTCGAGACTAGCGCCTTCTTTGGGAATGAGCTTCAGCGGAACCTTGTCTTCGAAGGTGAGAGTAATGTCCGCTTTTTTCGCGTCAATGTCGTCCGAGCTGCCGGCGATATCGAACTGGGCCGCGGTCGCCTTGATGACAGTTCCGTTCATTTGTACCGGCTTGCCTTTGATGGCGTTCCATACCGCGTCCTGATCTTCTTGCTTGCCATTCGAGAGGACGAACTCCCAGGTGGCGAAGTCCATCTTGTCAGGTGGGGTAGCCAACACCATGTTGTGAGCCTGTTCCGGCGGGGTGGGAGCGGGCTTGATGGTAAAATTCGCCGGCTGCACGGGATTTGCTTTTGCCTGAGCTAGAACATCAGTCCAGCCGTCGTCGCCGCCGTGGTACTTCATGTACTGATTTTTCGCGTATTTCTCAATCTGCTGCTGGTACTGTGGCGTAGGGGCGGCTATCGAGGCGCGCGCAGCATACCAGATTCCATTGATGGGATCTGGCGGAATCTTCGGATCTGGCGGCGTCGGACCTGCATAGGCTAGAGCGAGGGGATACACCACGCTGAAATCGGTTGGGTTGCCGTCAGCCGCGACGCGGAGAGCTTTCCTGGCGCAATCGTAATCCTTGTCGGTAAGGCACGAAATGCCGATGGCTGCATTGAAAATCCCGGACATCTGATCCTTCATCTTCTGAAAATCGGCATCGGATGTGCCATCGGGCTTGTTGAACTTTGGGAGCGCATCAAGTCCCATCTGTCCGTATTTTTTGGCGTCGGCCAGATCCTGCTTGGCGTTGGGGTCGCCACCTTGCGCCTTCAGGCGGTCGAAATAGGCGAGCAAGGCCATCGCGCGGACGTTGTTAGGGTCGGCCGCAACCAGCTTGGTTGCCGTATCGATGGTTTTTTGCTGGTTGTTCGCCTGCTGGTAGTCCTGCATAAGCGTCTGCAGTGCGGCTACTTTCATGACGCTGTTGGGATACTGGGTCAAAAACGCTTCCAGACCGCTGATCTGGGCTGCGTCCTTCTGCCCAATTGCGCCCACATAGGCGTTGTACTCAGCGGGATCCTTAATGACGGGCGCCTGCGCGGGTGACGCTGGCGATTGTCCTGGAGTGGCTTGCGCCGGTGGCTGCGATGGTTGTGGCGCACTCTGTGCGGCTGCTGCCGTCGCAGCCACTACCCCAAGCACAACCGTGACCAGAATCTTTTTCATCAGTATTAGCTCCTTGCACCTTTGGGAATCGATAGTTTTTGTGAAATAGTGTTCCTGCTGAACCTGAAGCATTCCGCCTGGACCGCTCAAGCGCTTCGCATCTTCTGCTGTAACTCTAAGTCCGCTTCCGGGCAGACCCCGCGAACTTGGGGTGAATGGGGGTTTAAGGCGATTGACCCTTCCTTCCCGGTCTGCCGGATTATAAGTACCTCTTCTTCCGAAGGCAAGCAACTTCCCGGTTACCCTCCTCGATATTGTATAAGATGCAGAAGCGGCGCCCTCTGGAGAGCACTGGTTCGAGTCTCTGCAGTCGCGCGGCGCAATCAGGAGGACGCTGCTCATGGTCACGCTCTCGAACGATAAGGGCCCTTTTCTCGGAGGGCAAGTGGCAATTATTACAGGGGGAGGCCGGGGCATTGGTGCCGCCATTGCGCGGTCACTTGCAAGATTGGGCGCTACGGCAGTCCTGTGTGGACGCTCGCGCGCCACGCTCGATTCGGCTGCGAAGGCAATCCTTGAGGCCGGCGGGAAGGCTGAGGCGATCCCTTGCGACGTCACCCGTCTCGAGTCCGTGGAGGCCATGGCAAAGCGGATCGAAGATTCATTTGGGCGGGTGGATGTACTCGTCAACAACGCAGGCATCGCTGGAATCGGCGGCCCGCTGCACGAACTTCCTCCCGAGGCCTGGGACCAGATTCTGAATACAAATCTGCGCGGCATCTACTACGCCGTTCGCGCCTTCGCACCCCTGATGATTCGTGCCCGCTCCGGCCACATCATCAACATCTCGTCGATTGCCGGAAAGAATGCGCTGCCCAACGGCGCTGCCTACGCAGCCTCTAAGTGGGGACTCAATGGCCTGACTTATTCCGTGGCAGAGGAGTTGCGCGGATACAACATTCGCGTCAGCGTGATCTGCCCTGGTTCGACGAACACCGAACTAAGCCCGCATGAAGGAAAGAATCCCGCGAAGATGCTCCAGCCGGAAGATGTGGCGCATGCAGTAGAAATGCTGGTGACGCAGGCTGCTCAGTCATTCATGAGCGAGATTATTCTGCGGCCCACGCAAAAACCTTGATTTGCGGAGGCGCCGAAATCCTGCGCGGAGCAGGGTTTTCGTGATCAGATCGAGCTCAATTTGATCGCTCCTACTGCTCTTTCCCGTCTGGATTGTCGCACCGCCGTGTCAATGTCCGATCCAGCATGTCATGCTGCGAATCCTGCACCAGGTGAATATGAACCGAAGCCGTCGAGGCCTTGCAATCTCTAAAAACCTTGACGCCGTCCCCTTCGACGAAATTTGCAGGCAGCAGCGAACTGTTCTCTGCGATAAATTTAGTGATATACCCGCTGTCGAACACTGCTCCCGGCTCAATCGTCCAATGCAGGCGCATCTTTTCCTCAACTTCTGCTGGTCCCAAAATTTCCAGCTCGCCCATTCGATACTGCGGGCCTTCATGGACGTCTACAACCAAGCTGACAGCCGTCCCTGTGACCGTAATCTGTGGAACCGCAAAGGCGTCCAGCAATCCATAGGCCCGCGTCGACTCCATCATGCTCCGCAGGCCGCCGGCAATCTTTGCCTTTGCGAATACATCGCCAACCTTTAGCGGGAACATCGCGCGCAGTTCTTCTGTGCTCATGAAATGACTTCTGGTGAACTCGACGCTGGAAAACGTGCAAAGCGGCCCTTCATGCAGTTCTGCTTCAATCCGCACCGGTTTTGGCGAAGCCAGCGGATCGATCGGCTTCATCTCAAACTTTGAGATCTCCGCCTGAATATATCCACGATCCTGAAATGCGGAACGTAAGCGCTCCTGTATCTCTTCCGGATCGTCGTCGTACTTGGAGCCAGGCAAGCTGCCGATGATATCCGCCAACTCTGCCGCGTCAATTGCTTGCGTTCCGGAGACAACGACGCTGTCCACCAAAATCTTGCGCTCGCCGGAGGCTGCACTTTGACCAAAGGCAAAGCTCGCATACGAGGCGAGCAGAAAAAAGATAAACACGATCAAAAAACCCACAACCCAGCGCATACAAGCTCCTCGCACCTTACTTCTTACTTCCGACCTACTAATTCTCACTTCTTGAACAGATTCTCAAACGCCTGCCGCGCATCATTGGGGCGCAGGCTGGCGGGCGTGGAAGTTTCCTTTTCTCGAGTCACACGCAGTTCGTAGAACGTGCAATCGTTGCGCGCGTCTTTCTTTTCTATCCGCTTCGGAACGGGCTGCATGCACTCAAATCGGCTGCCCGGATCGAAAAACGCGCACTGTTTGCAAGAGTGCAATTCGAAGCCGCACTTGGGGCAGAGGCCCGTCGGCGGCATCCCCGGCAGTACCGTACCACATTGCGAACAGCGTGAAACGGCGCGAGTTCCGGGCATATTAACCGGTTTTGGACCCATGCTGTAATCGCGTCTTGCGGCCGGCACCGACGCTGGTTTCTCAACGGATTCTTTACGCGGCTTTTGCTCGCGATCCCGGTCTTGATATCCATGCTGACGGTATTTGGCTGCCACTGGAACCTCCCAACACGCTGGCGTATTGTCGCGCCAGTCACGCCCAACGACAAGTCTCGATTTCTTTTGGGTCTATGTTCTTAGTTCTTAGCTCTTATCTAGGGCCCAAGAACGCAATGTTCAGCACTGAGTACCCACTTCGCTACAATGAAGCCATGATTCACGAAATCTTCCCGGTCGGTCCGCTTCAGTGCAACTGCTCCATCATCGGCGACGAAACCACGCGCGAAGCCATGGTCATCGATCCCGGCGATGATATCGAAGATGTTCTAGGACTCATCCGCAAGCATAACCTGCAAGTCAAGCAGATCGTGATCACCCATGCTCACATCGACCACGTCGGCGGCGCGATGAAGCTGCGAGCGGCCACCGGCGCGCCAATCCTGCTCAACCAGAACGACTATGCCTTGCTCAAAATGCTCGACGTGCAAGCGGCCTGGGTCGGCATGGCTGCGCCGGGCGCAGTCGAAATCGATCAAAGCGTCAACCCCGGCGACATCGTTAAGGCCGGATCACACTCAGCCACGATTCTGCATACACCGGGACACACCGAGGGTAGCATCTGCCTTTACTTTCCCGCCGAAAAAACTTTAATCGCGGGCGACACCCTGTTCGCCGGCTCCATCGGCCGCACCGACCTGCCGGGCGGCTCCATGCAGAAAATTATGCAGTCGCTGCACACCACGGTACTTGCCTTACCTGACGAAACTATCGTCGTTCCCGGCCACGGTCTGCTGACCACAATCGGCGAAGAACGGGAGAGCAACCCGTTCCTGGTGAAGCGTTGAGATGCTGTCGCAGCGATGCGATGAAACATTCTACGAATTCACCACTTCCAAGAGTCGCTGCAACCCATCCGCGAACTCTGCCTGCGGAGTAATCAGGCTCAATACAAGATAGCCGTCGCTGGGAAAGTCATAGAAGTGTCCGGGATGCGCCAGCACCGATTTCCGGCGTAACAGATCGATGGCCAACTCTTCGTCGGTCTGCGTCACCGGCACGCGCAGAACCGCGTACCATCCGGCCTCCGCGCTCAGTCGTTGACAGGCCTTTTGCGCAGCGAGTTGCCGGTCGATCTCGGCCAAATTGGTCCGCAAACGATCCATCAATTGTCGCTGGATGCTTCTGCGTTGCTCCAGCAGCGCCGGAAGCGCCCACTGGATCGGCGCATTCATGGAGAGATAAGTGTCAGAAATGACATCGAGCAGAGCCAATGCCGCATCAACTTGTCGGGCAGGACCGCTGGTGGCGACCCACGCGACTTTCATTTGCGGCAGAGCCGAAATCTTGGATACCCCACTCAGGGTGAAGGTGAGCACATCTTCATTGGTGGCGAAGCTTCGCTCCGGTGCGCCGTTGTGCGCGTAGTCGAGAAACACTTCGTCCGCAATGATCGCGAGTTGATGTTCGCGGCAAAAACGGTTGAGAGATTCCTGCTCATCTGCATGTACGTACGAACCGGTGGGGTTGTTGGGATGAACCACAACCACTCCGCGGGTGCGCCCTGTCACTACTTTATCCAGCGAAGGAAAATCCATCTGCCAGCCGTGATCGTATATCAGCGGATACGGCACGAGCTTTACGTCCTGCAAGTCGGCGAGAAATTCAAACAACGGATAGCTGGGTTTCGGAACCAGCAATTCGTCGCCCGGATTGCACAGCAGGCGGAACACGAAGGAATAACCTTCGCTGGTGCTGGTATTGAGGATCAGACGCTCAGGATCAAAGTGCTGCATTCCTGGCAGAGTCTGGTAGTAGGCTGCGACTGCCGCCCGCGCGCCAGCCAGGCCCTTGGGCTGAGGGTCGTAATCCATTGCCTGCGGTGAGGCCAGGGCTTGCAGAATCCGCGGCTGGTCGTATTGAAGTCCGGCGCGAGTGGGATTCGAGAGCGTCAGATCCAGCACACGCGCCCCGCCGGAGCGCACTCCTTCCAGCACCTCGGTCAGCCGATTGCGAGTTAGCTTCCAGCTTGTACGCTCGGAAAACATTCGGGACTATTAAGGCTGCAGGTAGAATCCCAACTCCTGAGGCGGTACCAGAGTTTTGGTCGCCTCATATTGCCGCCGGGCCTGGCGCACTAAAACAATCTTTGCCTGAAACTCGCGGGCCATCGCGTCGTAACGCACCAAAACATTATTAATCCAGAAGGGGTTGTACTCCCGCAGCCACGCTTCGCGAAACATTTCGCCCACACGCGTCGTCGCATCGCGAAGATCTTCCAGTCGCGCATTGATGGCTGTGATCTCTTCCAGATCGTTTCCCACTCGTTCCGCGTCCGTCTGGTTCTGGAAAGCGTCCCAATAGAATTGGTTGATCTCTTGCGTGAACTGAATTTTCATCCCCAGTGTGTCCCAGCGCCACGCGCCCAGCGTCATGTCGGCCAGGGTGGACTGGTTGGTATGCGCCTTGTCGCGATTGCGGTAGAGAGATTCTAGCGTGTGTTCGGCGCCTAGTCGCATATCACGGGCGGCCGGAAGAAGTTTCTGCATCAGCCGGGCCCCTTCCGGCGTGAACGGATCGGCCCAGAACAAGTCATCAGTCTCGGTGTCGACGTTGATTTTGGCCAGAGCCTGGTGGCCGCGGTTCAGATTCTCAATCGCATCGAGGAAGGTGGCATCGTTATTACGGTAAAAGGCCCAATCGTAGGAGTTCTTGAACTGATCCACGTCCGATTCGCCAGCCTGCCATCCCGCCGCCGCACCGAAGGCAAGCGCAGGCCAAGCCATGCCGTAGAGCGACTCGCCATCGTCATTCCATGTGGTATTCAGCATTCCCATAGCGCCGAGCTTCTGACCGTCGCGCGTAAAGTTGCGGATATTCACGAAGGCGACGTCCAGATTCGGCCATACCTGCTTCCAAGTCTGTGCGCCCGGGGCCACAACCACGCGCAGACCCGCATCCCGATATGGCTTGATAATGCCCTCGAAGCTCGGCTTGGCCTCGTAATCCCACGGGACCGCGATCATATCCTTGGGAAGAATGCTGAGAAATTGCGGATACTTTACCGCGATGTCGCCCCAGAACATGAGTTGCTTGTGATAGGGCTGAAGAATGCCGCTGACCCTCTGCATGTGCTCGAGATAAACGCGCCCCAGCCCAACTTCCCCAACCCGTTCCGCAGTTTGCCCGTGCCCTAATTCGAAGGTCTCATCGCCCCCAACATGCAGGAAAGGTCCGGGAAAGAGCGGAACCAGGTCGGCATACATGGCCTTGATGATGTCGTAAGACTGCTCTTTCGTTGGCGTGAGAACGTGACCATGCGGCCGCTCCGCAACGTCGGAATAGATCTCATACTTCAACATGTGATGGAGGTGACCGAAGGTTTGCTGCTCGGGGAGAATCGTCACGTAGAGCTGCTTGGCATAGTCCACCAGAGCGTTAATTTCCTGCGGCGTGAGCGCGGCTTCCTTTGGAGCGACCAACGGCTGGCTGGCGAAATCGAATACATGCTCCATATAGAGAGCGAACAGATTCACCTTGTAAGCCGCCAAGGTGCGGATCTGCCGCTTCATATAGTCTTCGGTGGGAATAGGTCCGCGGCTGATGTCGTCCTGCACACCGCGCCACTCCATGCTGGGCCAATCGCGAATTGAAACCGCTGGACAGACCAGGGTCTGGCCCTCGGGATGAAGCAACTGCCGCAAGGTTTGCACTCCATAGAAAAGTCCCTGGCCGGTATTGGCGGCGACAATCAGATGGGAACTATCCGAGAACAGCAGGTAGCCCTGATCACCGATCGAGTCCGCCTTCAGACCTTTGGATGCCAGGAACTCCTTCACTCTTAGATCCTGCAAGCGCGCCAGTACGATCGTGCTTGGCTCCTGCCTGGCGTCGGATTTCTCGCCAGTGATGTTTAACTTCAATCCGGACTGGTCGTGGATTTCTTCAGCGAGGGTTTCCGCCGCGATGCGGTCCTCCGCCTGATGTCCGAGGTCCACAAGAATCCGCGTGGTTGGCTTTACCCGGAAATTCCCAGCGCGCAGTTGCACCTCCTTCGGCTGAGGAATCAACTTCAGTTGATTCTCCGGGCCGGGAGTCTCGGCTACCATCAGAGGAACCAGAAACAGCAGAACAATGGGGAGAAGCACAACCGGTCTTTTCATTTGAGTCCTTGGAACAAGACTTGTGCTATTACATCTTAGCGGCAACGAATCGCAATAAAGACGACAGATAAAAAGAATTCTCTTAAGACTTTCCGAAGGCTTCTTTGTTCACCACATACGGCATCTTGGTGACATCGCCGCCGTAGTTGCCCTCAAGTACGTCGATCAATCCCTGCACACAACGTCCCGCCATGCCTTTATTGGGATCGATATCGAGCCGGGTGATGCGCGCAGCGCTGGCAAAGTGAGGGTACAAGCGGCAGCGATCGGCAATCGCAGGATCGCGCAGCGGAGAGTCGGCCGGCAGCGGTTCCTTTTCATAAACGTCAAGAGCGGCGCCGGCGATCCAGTTCTCTCGCAACGCTTTCTCCAGCGCGCCTTCGTCCACGACTGGACCGCGCGAGTCGTTCACCAGAAAGGCCGTCGGCTTCATCAGCTTCAAGGTCTGCTCATTGAACAAATGGTAGGTGGGCGTCGCACTTTCGCCCGGACGCAACAACGGCACATGCACGCTGACAAAATCCGCATGGCGCAAGGCCTCTTCAAATGCTACATACTTGATCCAGTTCTTTTCCCTGGAGATGCCGCGCGCATGGCGCAAGTCCATGGTTTCCTGAATGGCATTGATGTAATTGTGGTTCTCATACGCTGGGTCGTAGCACAGCATGTTCATGTCGAAGCCGGCACACTTCTTGATCATGGCCAAGCCAATTCGTCCGGTTCCGATGATTGCAATGGTCTTACCCGTAACCTCGTCGCCCAGAAATGGCAGATAAGGATGCCAGTAACCCCACTTGTTGTCGCGGGTGAGGTGCTCCGCAGGCCACATCTTGCGCGCTAGAACGCCCAGCATGAAAAAGGCGAACTCGGCGGTAGCTTCGGTCAAAACGTCCGCAGTGTGGGTGAATGGAATTTTGTACCGATTGGCATCGGCACGATTAATGTTATCGAAGCCAACCGCAATCTGGGCCACGGCTTTCAGCGTACCCTTGCCGGCCTCGAAGACTTCGGCATCGATCAGATCGCGCAGCGTGGTGATCAGCCCATCGACTCCTGACTTCACCTTGTCAATGATCAGACTCTTCGGCGGCGCCTCCGGCTGCGGGTAGACTTCGACTTCGTACCCGCGGTTGCGTAGAAGGTCAATGGCTTCTCCGATGTCGCAAGTGGCAAAAACACGGAATTTCTTGGTCATGAGTTCCTTGCAATGACTTCGTGAAACGGATCCCGTACGGTACCTGTGCGAAACACTGAAAATATCACAATCAACCGCGTCAGACCTCAGAGGTACAGCCATGGACTATAATTGCGCCCATCCATGGCTCTAACCTCTGGCTCGAAGCTCGGACCCTATGAAATTCAATCGCCCTTGGGCGCCGGCGGAATGGGCGAGGTGTACCGCGCCCGCGACGCCCGCCTCAACCGCGACGTCGCCATCAAGATTCTTCCCGCATCATTCTCTACCGAACCCGATCGCCTGCAGCGTTTCGCGCAGGAATCTCGTGCCGCCGCTGCTCTGAATCACCCCAACATTTTGTCGATCTTCGATATCGGCGAGGACCACGGCGCGCCCTACGTAGTTTCTGAGCTGCTGGAAGGCGAGACTCTACGGGACCGCCTGCGCGACACCCCGCTTCCCACTCGCAAGGCGATCGACTACGCACAGCAGGTCGCGAGCGGCCTTGCCGCCGCCCACGACAAAGGTATCGTCCACCGCGACCTGAAGCCGGAAAATATATTCATCACTCACGACGGACGCGCCAAGATTCTCGACTTCGGCCTCGCGAAATTCACCCGCCCGGAGGCCGACGCTGCCGGTGATGCGCCTACTCAGCAAGTCGCCGGAACCGACGCCGGAACCGTCATGGGTACCGTCGGCTATATGGCACCCGAGCAGGTCCGCGGCAAACCCGCTGACGCGCGCGCCGACATCTTTGCGTTCGGCGCAATTCTTTACGAGATGCTTTCGGGCAAGCGCGCTTTCCACGGCGATTCTCCGGTAGACACCATGAGCGCCATCCTCAAAGAGGATCCGCCGGATCTCAGCGAAACCAACCGCAACGTGCCGCCCGCTCTCGAACGTATTGTGCGGCATTGTCTCGAGAAGAATCCTGCTGAGCGCTTTCAGTCCGCGCGCGACGTGGCTTTCAACCTGGGAGCGCTCACCGAAATCTCGACTTCCACACGCGGCGGCGTGCGTGCGATTCCGGAAGAACCGTCGGCGCGCCGCTGGCTTGTGCCGCTCCTCAGTGCGCTGCTCGTGCTGGCCTCATGGGTGGCGATTTATCGCTTCGCCCGCCGCGGAACCGTGGCCGCGAATCCAAGCTTTCACGAAATAACATTCCGCAATGGAACGGTCTGGGCCGCACGCTTTGCGCCTGATGGACAGACGATCATTTATGGCGGGGAGTGGGAGGGGCAGCCGGCGGAAGTCTTCTCCACGCGCTTCGATAGCTCCGACTCACGCACGCTCGGTTTGCCGCCCGCTCAGATTTTGGCTGTCTCTTCCAAGGGAGAGATGGCAATCTCTTTGAATACTGTCAAGGGTACATTCGCTCAAACTGGAACTCTGGCGAGGGTTCCGCTTGCTGGTGGCGCTCCGCGAGAAGTGATCGACAAAGTCGCATGGGCGGATTGGACGCCCGACGGTCAGTCCCTCGCAGTGGCTCGCACGGTCGTACGCGGGGTCACTCACTTGGAGTTTCCCTCGGGAAACGTGATCTACGAACCGCGGGGATGGGTCAGCCACGTCCGGTTCTCGCCCAGCGGAGAATATCTTGCAATCGCCGACCATGTTCCGGGTGGCGACGACGGCCGCGTCGTTATCATCGACACACATGGAAATCCGAAAGCCAGTTCGTCTTTCTATTCGAGCGTCGAGGGATTGGCATGGGCTCCGAATGGAAAGGAGGTATGGTTCTCTGCGGTTCCTGCCGGATCGGCACGCTCGATTTATGCGCTCGATTCTGCGAGCAAGGAGCGGCTGATCTACCGCGCCCCCGGAGGCCTTACCGTGCAGGATATTAGCCGCAACGGGCTCGTCCTGTTAACCGCCGATAAAGCCCGCATTAGCCTCTCGGCGCTTCCCCCCGGCGAAACCCGGGAACGAAGCCTTACCTGGTTTGACTGGTCCCTGATCACAGATATGTCTGCCGATGGCAAGACCATCATCTTTTCGGAAACGGGCGAAGCCGAGGGGACGAATTACAGCATCTTTATGCGCAAGACGGACGGGTCGCCAGCGGTGCGACTCGGTGATGGCAGCCAGGCCTATCTTTCTCCTGACGGCCAGTGGGTCGTTTCAGTAGTTGGGGCACCGAGTAAGCTGGTGCTGTTGCCCACCGGAGTGGGCGAGCCACGACAGCTGACCGACGACAAGATCGACCATTTCGCTCCGGCTTGGCTTCCGGACAACAAGTCAATTGTGTTTACAGCCTCTTCCCCCGGCCATCCTCCGCGCACTTATTTCATGGGTATAGAAGGTAGCACGCCTCGCCCCCTGACTCCTGAGGGGATACTGGGCACCCGCGTTACGCCGGACGGAAAATACGTTTTGGCCAGAGATTCGAAACGCCAGATGTGGTTTTACCCAATCGCAGGCGGAGATCCTCTCAAGCTCGACCTGGCACTCAACGCCGACGACAACGTCTTGGGCTTTAGTCAAGACGGCAAGAGCTTTCTGGTGTCGTCCGGCGGTATACCGCGCAAGGTCGCGTGGGTGGAACTTGCTACCGGCCGCCGTCAGCCGTGGAAAGACATCGCCCCAGCCGACCCCGCCGGCGCGCAGTCGATCCCGCTCCTGAAGTTCAGCGCGGACGGCAAGTCCTATGCGTACTCCACGCTCCGCGTTCTCTCCGACCTCTACGTGGTGGGGGGCTTGAAGTAAAGCTTCAGGTGGCGCGTGCGGCCGCCCGTGCCATATTGGAACATTAAAACTTCCAGCGAGTGGATTTCCCGACGAAGTGCTTCTCCCACAGCCCAAACACTACTCGCGGGAGCACCGCGAAGACCGGCTCCTTCATCGATAAAATGTCGTTCTTCATTCCCTTCATGTCGAACTTGTACTTACGCTCGTAAACCGGCAGGAACTTACGGCGCGCTGCCACGTCGGCGATCTCCGCGACGCCTTCAATGATGAGTGCCTCGTGTGCAAGCTCGGTCGAGACCACGCAGTTGGCGTTCTGCGCCAGGTTGCGCGCTTTGCGCGATTTGCTGCCCGTGCTGAATAGAAACCGGCCATCCTGCCACAAACCCCAGACCACCATCGTGTGAGGCGCCCCGTTGGGCTTGACGGTAGTGATCCAATAATTGTGGGATTTCTTGAGGCGCTGCACGGCCCAACTCCAGGGCAGCAATCCTTTGTTGCTGGATGGCAATCCGTAACCGGGTGCGCGCGGACGGCTGGATTTGGGCGATGCTGAGCTCTCCCTGGTGGGCGTATTACTTGTTACTTTATCCATCAAATATAAAAAGCTTGAACCACAAGGGCGCGGAGGACCACAGGCTAAACTTGGGGTGTGCCGTGCCTCAAAGAGTCTTATTGGTCCACTGGTCGATGCGGTCAAGCGCCTGCTGCAGATTTTCCAACGAGTTCGCCACGCTGAAGCGCAAGTAGCCTTCGCCGAATTCGCCGAACGCTGTACCAGAAAGCGCTGCCACGCCAGCTTGTTCCAGAAGCGCATCCGCCAGAGGTTTCGACTTCCATCCCGTCTTCGTAATGTTGGGGAAGACGTAGAACGCGCCTTTGGGCATGCGGCAGGAAAAGCCCTTGATCTTATTCAGTCCGGCAACAAACATATCGCGCCGCCGCTTGAACTCGCCGCACATGTGATCCACTGAGGCTTGATCTCCGCGCAGCGCCTCGATCCCTGCCATCTGCGTGAAGCTGGCGGTGCAGGAGTTGGAATTCGTCATCAATCGGGTGATGTGCGCCGCCAGATCCGGGCGCATCACGCCATAACCCATGCGCCAGCCTGTCATGGCGTAGGTTTTCGAGAAGCCGTCGAGCAGAATCGTGCGCTCCTGCATGCCGGGAACCGACATGATCGAGAAATGCTCTCCCTCAAACAGCAGCCGGCTGTAGATTTCGTCTGACAAGACAAGAATGTTTCGATCCCCGATAAGCTTAGCCACCTGCTCAACATCCTTGCGTTGCATCACCCCACCGGTGGGATTCTGTGGCGAATTAAGAATGATGAGCTTGGTTCGGTCTGTGATTAAAGGAGCAAGTTCGTTTACGTCGAGCGAGAAATCGTTCTCCTCGCGCAGCTGGATCGGGATGGCTTTCCCGCCAACGTAGTGAATCATCGACTCATAAATAGGAAATCCTGGATTAGGATAAATAACCTCATCTTCTTCATCAATTAAAGACAGAATAGTAAAGAAAATAATCGGCTTGCCGCCTGGCACGACAACCACTTCTTCAGACGTAACTTTAACGCCGCGGGTACGGCTCACATAGTCTGCAATAGTCTGGCGGAGCTCCGGCAAACCGGCAGAGGGGCCGTAGTGAGTCCAGCCATTATGGAGGGCATCCACGGCGGCCTCGATCACGTTCGCAGGAGTGTCGAAGTCCGGCTCGCCGATCTCCAGGTGGACGATGCTCTTGCCTTGGCGCTCCAGCGCCCGTGCTTTGTTCAGGACCTCGAATGCCGTCTCCGTCCCCAGCCGGGACATGCGGCGGGCGAGTTGCAGTTCGTGTTGCGTGGTTTGTGCCATGAGGGCTGGCGCTCCTTAAGTAGAGGCAAAAGGCACATTATACGCCGGAACAACATCCCTGCAGGTCCGCGAGTCGCCGGCGATACGGCTCCATCGGCCATCCATTGGTCATAGTCCGCGCCTGAAGTCTAGCGATCCATGCTCACGAGAAGACCTGCGACTGGATGAACGACTGAGTGGAAATCAGATTTTATTCCGAGACGCTGTGCTCTTCGTTCTGCGAACGAAGAACGCGGTCGACGGAATATGGAGCGCGGTGGCGGGGCTCGTGGTAGTGACGAACTTGCATCTCGCCGAGCAAGCCGATTGCAAGCAGATTCAGGCCGCCGAGCAGCAAGCCGAGCGCGGCCATCATCAACGGGCCGTGCGCGCCCATGACAGGAACATGCCGGAGAAACTTCTCCGCACCCAGCCACGCTACAACTGCGGTGCCTCCGAACATGCTCAGCAATCCGAGAGTTCCGAAGAAATGCAGCGGACGCGAAAGATAGCGGAGCAAAAACCGGATTGTGATGAGATCGAAGAAAACGCGGAAGGTGCGGGAGATTCCGTAGTGCGAAACGCCGCGTTCACGATTCACATTGCGGATAGGCACTTCGCAAATTGATGCGCCATACCACGACGCCAGCGCCGGAATAAAGCGGTGCAACTCCCCATAGAGCGGCACCTGCTCCAGAATCTCACGCCGGTAGGCCTTGAATGTGGTGCCAAAGTCGTGAATGTCAACGCCGCTCAGCTTGGCCATCAACCAGTTCGCAATCCGGGAGGGGATGCGGCGCATCCAGAAATTATCGATGCGATTCTTGCGCCAGCCGCTGACGATGTCGTAACCGGCCGCAATCTTCTCCAGGAAAATTGGAATGTCGGCGGGATCATGCTGCAGATCGCCGTCCATGGCGATGATGTATTCGCCGCGCGCGTGGTCGAAACCCGCAGCCAGCCCCGCTGTTTGGCCGAAATTTCGCCGAAGCTTGACCACCGTGACGCGGCTATCCACGGCAGCAATCTCGCGCAGCATGGCGAAGGTGTGGTCGCTTGAACCGTCATCCACCAGCACGATTTCGAAAGTCTCGCCTGCCGTCTCCATTACCACTTTCAAGCGGTCGTAGAGATCGGTGACGTTCTCTTGCTCATTATGCAGAGGGACGACGATAGAGTATTTGGGCACAGTGCTTTTTATTATAGCGTGATGTGTCCGGCGCGAATGTAAATTCGTCGCTAAACGTAACCTTCGGGCGACCCCATCCGATCACACACTTCGGGGTGCGAAGTCCTTAGCCTTGTTCTTTTAGCTTCAACCGGGACTTATTCTCTTCCATAAACGCCTTAATATCGTTGGCTGCCCCCAGCAGCCGGTTCCATTGCTCGTAATACAGCGTGACCGGAAATCGCCCCAGGCCGTAGACGCTGACGCCGCCCTTTTCCCCAACCTTAAAGATCAAATCGCCACTGCGCTTCTTCGTCTCTACTTCCTTTTCCAACTGGGACAACCGTGCTTTCAGTTCTTCGTATGTCGGTTCTGTCATGCGTTTCCTCGCCGTTAAAGTCGGATGGCTGATTTTACAGGAACTTCACTTTGCGTACGATTTCGCCGCTCCGGACAAACTTTCTAAAGCAAGTCGGAATCCGAGTAAAAGACTGCTTCACGGTCGTAAAGGGTTGTAAAATCGCGGCCCTCGTTCGAAGATTCACTGGATGGAATTAATGCGAAATGATTTGCCAGATCGCCAGGGGCGGAATCAGTATTTTCCATGAAATACCGCGTGATTGATGTCGGGCCAGAACTCTTTTAGCGTGTTGAACACTCCGTCCAAGCCCACCTGCGTTCCCCAACGCTGGTAGGTTTTCACCCACGGGTTGGCTTGTGCCGGGTAATACGCATTGCCGATGCCCGCGGCCGCTCCGGCCCCCACGATCTCCGACAGATTGAAAGTCCTCCCTCCCGAGTTGGTCCTGGTGATGAACAGTCGACTTACGGCATAACTGGTCCGCTTAATGAATCCGCCTTGGCCCATAGTGTAGTATCTCGGGTCTTCCCTCGTCGCCGCGGGGACGATCGCTTCCGTCATATAGTTCTCTATGCCGCCGTCGACGAAGACGTGCCAGTAGTATTTACCGTAGCCCTCTGCGCCTTGTCCAAAGGCCGGCTCCGACTTGCCGGCCATATCAATTCCCGCGAGCGCTCCCACCAGAATGAAATTGGAGTAGTCGAATGTATCCTGGGTCGCCAGCCAGAGTTCACCCTTGAAATCCAGCGGAGGCAAATGCGTGTTGGCGCTGACCGCCCGGTAGTTGGGGATGATTCCCAGAATCCTCTTCGGTTGTTTACCAAACTGGTCATTGGGATTATTGGCATCTGCGGGAGTGACGCTGGGCGCAGGCGCGTTAGGCAGGGAGGACTTTTCATCCTTTGTTGTCTTGTTCGCTTGCTGTGGGTCCTGATTTTGCGAAACCTGGTTTTGTGAAGAATAGGTTAGCGAAACATCGGTCAGTGCAAAATTGGTGGTCAGCGAAACATCGCGCAGACCCGCAGGTACCGTTTCTTTGCGGGATTGTTCTCGCGCGTTCGCTGGTTCCTGAGCTTGAACAGACGACGCCGCCAACATCCCGCCCAACGCCACCGCTACACAAGATAATCGAATCGCCTTCAAATTCTCTCCCCCACCCTGCGTATTTTCCCGCGCGGCCTTATCTGCTGTGCTTTCAATTATTTCTTGCCAGTTACCCAACCTTGGATTGTTTGAATCGGCGTTTGGATGCACGCCGGTTGCACAAACGGGTACGTGTGAAATCCGGATTGGGAAGGGTCAGTTGGGTGCTTTCTCCTGCTGCTTCTGCAGGCGGAGCTCATGTCTCCTCTGCAAATAGTGGTGAATATCTGGCCAAAATTCTTTCAGTTCGTTCCCGAAGGCGTCGAGACCCATTTGGGTTCCCCAGCCTGACAAACTCGACGAAAAACTACGGTCGGCTGCTGGATAGTAGACATTCGAAATGGCAATTGCGGTTGCGTTACCGGCAAACTCGGGAACGTTGAAGATGTGCCTCCCGGAGTCGGTTCGGGCGATGAAAATACGGTCGATGGCGTAGCCAAAGCGGCGCACGAACGAGCCCCTGCCCAGTTGAAAATAGCGAGGGTCGACTTTCAGGATCGTGGGGTAAACGCCGCCCACCATGACATTGCCATCCACCTGATCGGCGAAAGCCGCTCCGTACCGCTTTGCGTATCCCTCGGCGCCCTGGCCGAACGCCGGAGAGGAATTCTCCGCCTGCCGAATGCCCGCCACAATACCCACGACGGTAAATTCGTACGGATCAAAGGATCCCTTCGCCGATATGGCAAACTTCTCCTTCCAGGAGATTGGGGTCACTTGCGATTGACTATCTACCGTCAGATAGTTTGGCATCACGTAAAACATCCGGTCGTCTTTGGCCTTCTTTGTATCTTGCTGATGGCTGCTTGGATCTCCAGAATTACTCTGGGCAGACGGTTGGTCTCCGGGTTTGTCCTGCCTCGAAGAACTGGCCGCGGGCGCCTGCGCGGACTGGGCTGGGTCCGATGCTTGGGTCTGAGGGGCGCTTTGACCTGCGCAAAAAGCCGCAGAGAATAAGATCGACACGGTCAGCAGGCCTGCACGCGCTGAATAGCTCAGTTTCAAATTGATGATGGCTCCAGCTCCAGTTACTCAGGTTCAGTTGATTGAGATGTCGCCGAGGCGATGTTGGCAGTCCACTGTCGGCAGTCCATTCTCCGCAAACAGGCTCCGCAAATCTTGCGAGAGCACGCCAGCTTTGGTAAATCCCAAGATTCAACGAGTCGTCCGCAAGATTCTGCGGGCAGTTTCCCCCCCCCCTGCTCCAGGATGATTCCAGGCTCCAATCGCGGCGCAAGCGAGGCAACTTCTCATCCCACTCTACCAGTAAGATGCAGCTGGGAGCGAGCAGGTAGTCCAAGCCGAGCGTTTCCAGGTTACACGTATCGATGCGGTAAAGGTCGTTTGGCGCGCTTTCGGACAACTGATTTCGAGCAATCGTCGAGGTTGGCCGCACCTACCGCTGGAGAGTCAGTGAACTGTTGAATATGTGCGTTGGCCAGATTAGCCTGCTCGCCCGAACAGCGTCCTTCTCAAGGCTTTCTCAACCTAGGGAGGCGTCACGGCTTCCGGCTTGAAGATAATTCCCTGGCTGGTTCTGCTGTTCATCACCACGCGCATCGGCGCCTCGAAGCAGAGATGACGAACGCATCCATCTTCATCCACGGAGGGCTGCAAGCTCAACCACTCCCAGTCAACCGAACCTTCTCCAGCATCCGGATTCACCGTGAAGTAGCCGATCTGAAACGCGGTGAGATTCTGGAAAAAATGGCTGCCTTGCGAAGGCGTGACACGAAAATCGCGAAAGCCAGCCTCGACAATCACCCGCGCTCCGGAAATTTCGTCCCACTCCACCGGAATACCCAGCCAGGGATCGTTCGACCCCCAGCGCCCTACTCCAATCAGGAGGTAAGGCCGATTCGCGGCGTTAAGCAACCCGTTGAAATGGGCCACGGCTTTCGCGACTTCCTGGCTTCGACTGCGCTCGAAGCGCTGCGAGTCGACGACCACCACGTCATACAAGTTCTCGATGCGTCCGTTGCCCAACACTTTGCTGCTCTGGCAAAGAAGGTTTTGAGGATCGACATCTCCGACCGACAAATCCTGATGATCGCGCGACAGAGTCAGCGGGCGCACCTGCAGGAATCCAAACTCCGCCGCTTCGCCAGATTGCTGTTGCAGCCGCACCGCAAACTCAATTTCCACTGGAATCCCCAGAGCATCTTCCCCGGCTTTTACCAGCGTCTCCAAAATCGTCGCTAGCGGAAACAATCCATGTTTGAGCATCGCAGCAAAGCTTACGATCCGAACTCCCGGCCGGCTGACCCCGTCATAGACCGCCTGATTGTCGACCGAGTAAGTAGACCCTACCGCGGGCAGCGTACCGTCGGCGTCGGCTGCATCGAGCCCGAAACGCATCTCGTGCAGATGCCCCGGGGACCCCTCGGGAACGCCGTTCAGCGAGAGCGCCCAGAACTCTGTCTGCGAATTGGCGAGGATGTCGTCCACTGAAGAAAATTGCAGTAAATTCTGCGGGTAGCGCGGACAAAAGGTCAGACACTTCCCGCCGTCGACGACCGCCCGGCCCAATCCCAATGCCACAGCGGCAATTCCATCCGCAAAGGTCATCGGCGCCACCGGATAAAAATTGTGCGAACGGACTACGCCGGAAAAATCAGGGTAGAAGCGTTGCCCGTGCACGGAACCCACGAGCTGTTGCACAATCACCGCCATTTTTTCTTCCTCAAGGCGGTACGGAGTGGCTCGCACATAGGCTTTGGCGTGGCGGCTGAAGGTGGAGGCGTAGACGCGCTTGATGGCGTCAATCAGCTCTGCCAGCCGCACTCCGGGATCCCCCGGCTGGTTGCCCAGCATGAAAGTCTCATAAACTCCAGTAAAGGGCTGATACTGCGAATCTTCGAGCAGGCTCGAAGAGCGCACGGCGAGCGGATATTCCACGTGCACCAGAAAGGCTTTCAAGTCATTCTGCAATTTCTCGGAAATCGAAGCTGCCAGAAATTTCTTCAGGATTTCTGAATCGTCCTCACATCGCAATGCGAAATCGAGCAGGTTGTTCTCCGCCATGAATAGATCGAATGCATCGGTGGCGAGCACCAGAGCGGGCGGGACCGCGATGCGAATACCGGGAAACCGCCGCGTAATGCGGTTCTTGCGAAGAAGATGCCGCACGAAGGCAAGCCCGCGCGCCTTACCTCCCAGCGATCCTGCACCGATGCGCAGAAATCCCGATTGCGATGGCTTGAATGTGCTGGCGTTGAAATCGCCGATCATCAGCTCGCTCTGTTCGCGCCGGTAGTCGTTGATTGACTCAATCAAGTCGCTGCGCAGATGTTCGGGACCGTTGAAGTCGGACACCTTGCGCGGCCGCAATTTTGCGGCCAGAGCGAATTCGGTTCGCGCCATCAGCCAATGGGAAAAGTGGTTGCTCTGGGCATGATAAGTGAGGCTTTCTGCGGGAACCGTCTGCAACCGCGCTTCCAGCTCGTTCAAATCCTTCGCCCGTCCGACCTCTTTCAAATCCGGCAGGCGAAAGACGAAATCGCCGAAGCCAAACTCCTCCGTGAGAATGCGGCGCAGATCCTTCAGGAGAGTGGGAGAACGCTTGCGCAGAAAAGAATATCCGTCTGCGAGCGCTCGCGGACGAAACTCCGTTCGGCTGGTCTGCAGAACCACGGGAACGTCCGGTACCATTGCCTTCATCAGGCGGGCGAGCTCAAAGCCGGCGTCCGGGCTGAGTTTGCCTTCCCAGGGAAATTCCACGTCCGAAACCAGGCCGATCAGATAATCGCGGTACTGTTGCACAAGCTGAGCCGCATCCTCAAAGTTTGAACTCAGCAGAATTTTCGGGCGGGCCTGCATCCGCACCAGCTTGTGCGCGACGTTGATGCCTTCCTGAATGACTCTCCTTGATTGCTTGATCAGCTCGGTGTAAATCACCGGAAGGAACGACGAATAGTAACGAATGTTGTCTTCCACCACGAGCAACACCGGGACGCCCATGGCGCGCGTGTCGTGCAATACATTGCGCTTGTCCTCGATGTACTTGACGATGGCTATGAGGATTCGGGCATTTCCCTGCCAGAGGAAAATCCGCTCGATGTCGGTAAGCGGATTTTTGCTGATGAAGTTCTTGATCGCGCGGTAGTCGTAAGCCAGCACAACCACGGGAACATCAAGACCGGCCTGCTTCACCTCGCGGGCCAGTTCGGCGGCGGTCATATCGGCAACTGCCAGGTTGGTGACGATCAAGTTGAAGCGCGGCTGCGAACGTGCCAGTTCTAACGCTTCGGCGCAGCTGGAAACATGGGTAATGCCCGGAATATGCTGCGAGTGCAATTCGAGCGATTCGTCAATCAACAACTCGTTGAGACGGCCGTCTTCGCGAAGGATGAAAGAATCATAAAGGCTGGAAACCAGAAGGATGTTCTGCACCTTGAAGGGCATCAGATTGTCGAAGCCTTCCAGACGCGCTTCCGCGTCGAGGAGAGGCTCGGCAATGGGGTGGGTGGACATGGCGGACTCGCGTGCTCAGGTAATCATAGCGCTTAGAAGCCAGCGAGCACGGTGCCGGAGGCGGTCTCAACAGCTCTTTGAGCGTCTCGACTTTCTTGCCGTCTAATGTGATTCCGTCGACAGCAATAGTGGAAACCAAAATAGACTGCGGGGTGGAATGGTCCCACCCCGCTTCAGATGCTGCATGCAGAGCCGGGCTTTGCCCGGCCGGACCGCCCCTTCGACTCCGCTCAGGGCAGGCTCGGGGAAGCTGTCCCTATATGGTTCGTCGCTACACCAGCCCTTGATCCAGCATCGCATCCGCCACTTTCAAAAACCCCGCGATGTTGGCACCGTTCACGAGGTTGCCAGGCGTGCCGTATTTCTCGGCTGTTTCGTAGCAGTTGCGGTGGATGGCGATCATGATTTTGTGCAGCTTGTCATCCACTTCCTCGCGGGTCCAGGAAATGCGCGCGCTGTTCTGCGACATTTCGAGGCCTGATGTAGCCACGCCGCCCGCATTCGCCGCCTTCGCCGGACCATAGAGAATCCTGGCTTCCAGGAACAACTTGGTTGCCTCCAGCGTGCTTGGCATATTCGCGCCCTCGGCCACGACTGTCACGCCATTCTTCAGAAGATTCGCCGCATCCTTCGCAGTAATTTCATTCTGTGTGGCGCTGGGGAAGGCGCACTCCGCTTTGATATTCCACAGCGGGTTATGCTCCAGCTTGACGTCGGTCGGCATGAAGATCGCTTTCTTGTAGCGCTCGGAGTAATCGCGAATACGCCCACGCTTCACGTTCTTCAACTCCAGCACGTACGCCAGCTTCTCCCGATCGATGCCGTCCGGATCGTAAATCACGCCATTAGAATCCGAGACGGTCAGCGGCTTCGCACCAAAGTCGAGCAGTTTCTCTATGGTGTACTGCGAAACATTGCCGCTGCCTGAAACCAGACACAGTTTGCCCTCGAGTGAGTCCTTGCGGCTCTTTAACATTTCCTCGGCGAAGTAGACGCAGCCATAGCCGGTCGCCTCTGGACGAATTAAAGATCCACCCCAGTTCAGACCCTTGCCGGTGAGCACGCCGGTGAACTCATTGCGCAGCCGCTTGTATTGCCCGAACAAGTAGCCGATTTCGCGGCCTCCCACGCCGATGTCGCCGGCGGGAACGTCCGTGTTGGGCCCAATGTGGCGCTGCAGTTCGGTCATAAAACTTTGGCAGAAGCGCATCACTTCGTTGTCGCTCTTCCCTTTCGGATCGAAATCCGAGCCGCCCTTGCCCCCGCCCATGGGAAGCGTGGTGAGAGAATTCTTGAACACCTGCTCGAATGCCAAAAACTTCAGAATGCCGAGGTTCACCGAAGGATGGAAGCGCAGGCCGCCCTTGTAAGGCCCGATGGCGCTGTTCATCTCAATGCGGAAGCCGCGGTTGACTTCAACATTCCCCTGATCATTCGTCCAGGGCACGCGGAACATCAACACACGCTCCGGCTCAACGATCCGGTCCAGAATACGATTGGACTGATACTCCGGGTGCTTCGCCAGAACTAATCGCAGAGAATCGAACACTTCCCGGACCGCCTGATGGAACTCAGGCTCGGCTGGGTTCTTCGCTTTAACGCTAATCATTACATCTTCAAGGTAATCGCCCGGAGCTTTGATTCCAGGCGTTGTCAGAGTGCCAGAAGTCATGGTCCTACCTCCGTAGGTATGTCGGAACTAACACGGTCTAAATTCTGATCTTCTTCATGCAACGTACAAATCACATCTAACACTTCCCGGGGTACCGATTGTCACGTCGGGGGCCGCAAACGCTGGTATCCAAGGTTCCACTTGCACCGCTGAAAGGATACGCCTTCCGCTCACCCAATCCAATGATCGTCCCCAGGCATTGATGATTTCAACTCCGGTTGATGACTAATCTGATAGATTGAGCGGTGCTAATCCGTGGAGTACTGTTTCTGACAATTTCGGCAATGAGTCGCCGATTGCTCTGAGTTCCAGGAGGACAGACAGTCGTGTTTTGTTCCGGGTGCGGCAACAACGTTTCCGTGGGAGAGAAGTTCTGCAGAGTCTGCGGAAAAGAGGTGGCCGCAGGATCAGCGGTTACAACCGCGCTTGGACCACCTGCGGAAGGCACGATTTTCCCGGCGCAGACCAGTGGCAAGGCCATCGCCAGTCTCGTTTGCGGTTTTTTTCTCTTCGCCTTTCCCATGTCGATTCTGGCAGTAATATTTGGACATCTCTCGGTCTCTGATATCCGCAAAAGCGCCGGGCGGCTTAAAGGCGAAGGCATCGCTATCGCAGGACTCGTGCTGGGCTATATCGGGCTGGCGATTATTCCTCTGATTTTGATCATCGCCGCAATCGCGATTCCCAATCTCCTTCGGGCAAGGACAGCTGCGAATGAAGCGTCGGCCGTGGCTTCGGTAAGGACAGTCCTCAGGGGGGAAGCCGATTACTCCTCGAACCGTCCCGAGATCGGATATACGTGCAGCCTGTCCGAACTGGCTGACGCCGGATTAATCGACTCGAAGCTGGCCACCGGGCAGAAGAACGGATACGTCTTTGAGCTGCTCGGATGCCGCAATGCAGCTGACTCTGCGGCGAAGACAGAATTTCGGATCACTGCTTATCCCGTTGTCCGGGATCAAACAGGTGCTCGAGCTTTTTGTTCTGACGAGTCGGCCGTAGTAAAGTTCGATCGCACTGGCTCACCACAAGGTTGCATGGCAAACGGAACCACCCTCCAGTAAGCATCACCAGTAAGTATGAAAGACCGGTCAGGGGGAGGAACAGAATGTTTTGTACTCAATGCGGGGCGAGTAATCTCGACAGCGCTGCCGTGTGCGCACAATGCGGCGGAAATTTAGCAGCGGCTCAGCTCCAAAGCGTGTTACCTCCTCTGGGCTCGTCTCCGGTTCAGGTGCCGAACTATCTCGTCTTCGCGATTCTGGCGACAGTGTTGTGTTGTCTGCCGGCGGGTATTCCTGCGATCGTCTATGCTGCTCAGGTCAATGGCAAGTTGCAGGCCGGAGACATCGCGGGAGCTCAGGCCGCTTCGCGGAACGCGAAAATGTGGTGCTGGATCTCGCTTGGCCTCGGACTGCTCTTCACTCTGGTGATGGTTGTGGGGACGATCCGCCAAATAGGCAGCCGCTAATGTCTATGCCGGGTATTGCACGCAAGCCGCTGATTGTTTTCGGAACGCTCGCTATTGTTGCGGCAGGAACGATCGCCCTGGATGTTTTCGATCCCGCAACCTCCGGCCTGTTTCCACCCTGCCCGCTGCGATATCTCACAGGATGGTATTGCCCAGGGTGCGGTTCCCTGCGCGCGCTCCACCAGCTGCTGCACGGAAACTTGAGCGCTGCCTGGGCGCTGAATCCGCTGACCGTTATCTTGTTGCCGTTCCTGGCGTACGGGATAGCCTCTTATGCGCTGTTCGAAATTCACGGAAAACATTTGCCAAGGCTCTTCTTGCCGGCAGTTTGGATTCGAGCGCTCTGTGCCGTGATTATTCTGTTTGGCGTCGCGAGAAATATTCCTTTCCGTCCTTTCGACTTGCTGGCTCCGGGAGGAATCGTTCTGCGCTAGCGGTGCGGCGTTAATCCTTACGGCAATCTTCACAGACTCCGTAAATCTGAAAAGTATGACGTGTGGTCGAGTAATTGTACCGGCGTCCGATTTCCTGCTCCAACTGGTCTACCTCGCGGGAAAAAAACTCCACCGAACTGCCGCATTCGGTGCAGACCATATGGTGATGGCTGCGCCGGTTGTACTGGTGTTCATACCGCGCAATGCCGTCGTGGAAGGCGACCTCGCTCGCCAGTCCGCATTCTGCCAGCAATTTGAGCGTGCGATACACCGTGGTGTATCCGATCCCGGCATCTTTCTTCTGCACCAGGCGGTGCAGTTCATCGGTGGAAAGATGGTCGCGAGTTTCCAGAAACGAGCGAAGAATCGTATCGCGTTGCGCCGTCTGCTTTAATCCAACGCGTTTGAGATGCTGGTGGAGGATTCCCTGCGCCTCGCGCACCATCTCGCGTGAGATGGAAGGCTGATCATCAATGCGCTTCCGCAACATGAAAGGTCAGGATAGCATCGGGCATCTTGAAAATGAAATTCATTTTCAGGAGTCTTCACGACGCCGCAGCGCGATCCCGTTCGCACCCAGGGCCAGCCTGCCCAGTGCCGTAAACCGTAACTCGGGCGCCCGGCTGGTTGAAGCATCGGATTCATCGTCGTTATTACTGCCCGTAGTTTGCCCGGCGGCGATCGACTTCCCGGCAACGGTCTCGTAGGCGTACCCGGTCAGCTGTGCTTCCCAGGTGCGAGTCGCAGGCGGCCCGCTCTTGAATTTCACCGTAAGGCGAGCCCAACCGTAGTGGTATTCGCCGTTGATTTTGAATCTGAGCCCGAGGTATCGATCCTTCACATTCGACCAGCCTTCCGTCTCGAAGCCGTAGTAAACGCCCCCTCCTTTAGCCAACTCCTCGAAAGCCATCGGAACTTCGCCGCCCATCCATCCCCGAGGATGCTGCTTCGATCCGATAGTGCTTCCAAGGGACAACGCCCTTGCATAGCTGTCCCCGCTGATGCAAAAAGTAGACGGACAAACGATCTGATTAGCCATCGCGGCCTGCACGGAGAGAATTTGCAACGTTCCAAAGTTTCCGTTCTGGTTGGCGTGCTCTGCGAACATGTAATCGACCATTCCGTCGTTGTTCACGTCGAGTTTGAAGGTTCCGTCGCGCCCAATCACATGATTGGTACGTGTGTACACAATTTCAGCCTCGCATGCAGGCGCAAGCGCCAGAAGGCTTACTCCCGCCGCTCCCGCGGCAAGCGCATATCCAGTGAGACGGCTTTGGAGCGAACCGGAAAGTGACGACGCTTCCCTGCGGGGACGAAGAGATCGTTTCATAGCATGCCTCCTACGGGCGTCACATTCTCCCACGCGAATGGTCGGAGGTCAAGAAAGTTGGATAAGCGCGATTCAACTCGAAACCCTTGCCGGGCGCGGAATTCGCGCCCTGCGCCAATGCGCTCGCCTGCGCTCGCCCCTCGGCCTATTTGTCTCGCGAGCATGAATCCTCCTACAATCGAATCTCTTCATGAGCACTCTCACTGCAACTGGCATCTCTGCCTCGCGCCGTTCCATCGGACTAAGAATTTTTCTTCGGCTCATCTTTACGCTGCTGTCCTTAACCGCCGCCCTTCTCGGCTTCGCCTACTTCGTCGCCCACTCGGCTCTTCCTCAGCTTGACGGAAGCATTCCCGCGAGAGGGTTAGCAGCGCCCGTAAAGGTTACGCGCGATGGACACGGGGTGCCCACGATCGAAGCTGCAAGCCTTGAGGATTTATTTTTCGCCCAGGGTTATGTCACGGCGCAAGACCGGCTCTGGCAGATGGATGTGATGCGCCGCTTCGGAGCCGGCGAACTATCCGAGATTCTCGGCGAGGACACGCTTAAGATCGACCGCGAGCAGCGCATCCTCGGATTGCGGGCTGCGGCGACAAAATCTCTCGGCATCGCGAGCCCGCGGGATCGCTCCTACTTTGACGCTTACGCTCGCGGGGTGAATGCCTTCATCGAGGCGCATGGTGGCGCCCTTCCAATCGAGTTTCGTATCTTGAAATACAAGCCGAGGCCGTGGCAGGCCGAGGATTCGATCGTCATCGCAAACCAGATGGTGAAAGACCTCAACTTCTACACCTTCGGGGACACCCTCGCGCACGAGAAGATTCTGTCCAAGCTGGGGCCCGAGCTTACTGGCGACCTATACGTGAACCGGTCGTGGCATGATCGTCCCCCGACCGTGATGCGGGAGGATCTCAGCGATCAGCCGAAACCGGGCAACTCCGACGACCAGGATGACGAGGACGACGACGAGGATTCCGGCCCCGACAATGCCGTAACGCAAAGCAAAGGCGCGCTTGACATCTGGGAGCAACACACCCCGGAAGCGACCAACGGATCCAATGACTGGGTAGTCTCCGGAGCGCACACAGTCACCGGTAAGCCGCTGCTCTCGAACGATATGCACCTTGGGCATCAGATGCCGAACCTGTGGTACGAGGCGCATCTCAGGTCAGGGAACGTGGATGTTGCTGGTGTGACACTGCCGGGAATGCCCTACGTAATCGTTGGCCACAATCAGCGCGTTGCATGGGGATTCACCAATGTGGGTCCCACTGTAGCCGATGCCTTCATTGAGACCTTTAACGCGCAGGGTGCATACCAGACGCTGCAGGGCTGGCAGCAACCCGACAATCGCGAAGAGGTAATCCACGTCAAGGAAAAGCCGGATGTGACGCTCAACGTAAGGATCACGCGGCATGGCCCCATTATTTCGGAACTCATTCCGGGTGAATCACGGCAACTGGCGCTGCGCTGGACGCTATACGACGGCCTCCGCATGCCGTTTTTCGATGTCGACACAGCGCAAAATTGGGAAGACTTCCGCAAGGCGTTTTCGCAACTGGATGCGCCCGGACAGAATGTCGTCTATGCCGACATCGACGGCAACATTGGATACCAGACGACGGGCCACATTCCGATTCGCGCGGCCGGCGACGGCGGTCTCCCGGTGAGCGGCGCCGACGATGCTCACGAGTGGACCAGTTACATTCCTTTCGACAAGCTGCCCCGCGTCTACAATCCTAAGTCCGGAGTAATCGCCACCGCGAACGGGCGCATCACTCCAGACGACTATCCCTATTCCATCAGCGCCGCGTGGGAAGCGCCCTGGCGCACCGCTCGGATTTATCACGTTCTGGAATCAGGTCGAAAATTCGCCGCTTCGGACATGCTCGCGCTGGAGAATGATGTCGAGTCGGAGAACGATCTCTTCGCTGCAGAGCGCTTTGTATACGCGGTCGATCATTCCGCCAAGGCCTCGGCGCGAGCGAAACAGGCTGCCGATCTCATGCGCAACTGGGATGGGCGCATGCTTGCGTCATCAAGCGCAGCGTCCATCGCAGTGCGCTCCGGTCAAGAACTAACGCGGCTGCTGCTCGAACCCCGCCTGGGACCAGCTCCCGACGACACCAGGCAGCAGGAGACGACACTGAGTTGGAAGACCTACCACTGGCAGATGAGGACCGTGTGGCTGCAGAATGTCATGCTGCACCAGCCTAAGCGGTGGCTACCAGAGAAATATCCCAACTACGATGAGCTGCTGACCGCCGCAGTGGAAGCCGCCGTGACGGCACCGGATACGCCGAAGGACTTGGGATCGTGGCATTGGGGTAGCGTCAACGCGGTTGCGATTGAGCACCCTGTCCTGGGAAAAATCCCTGGCCTGAAGCGGTGGACCGCACCGGGAATCCAGGAACAATCTGGGAGCGGCTACACCGTGAAAGCCGTAACCCGCCGCCATGGCCCCTCAGAACGGTTCACTGCCAACCTGGCGGACTTCGATCAATCTACATTGAACACGGTGACAGGCCAGGGCGGAAACTTCCTCAGCCCTTACTACATGGATCAATGGAAGGCTTGGTACGAGGGCACAACGTTCACCCTGCCCTTCACCCAGAAGGCGGTAGACGCGACCGGCAAACACGTGCTGCTGCTGCAGCCTGCGCGATAGAACGCCCACCGCTGCTTAAGCCTGCAAGATCAGAAAAAGTCGACAGCTTTCACGTCCGTGATGAAGCCAGTAATGGTTATGGTTCCGGTCGAGATGAAGCTGTTCTCCAGCAGTGTGTCGGTCAGCGTATCGTAGACCCGCAGATTACCGCCCTCGGCAACGTACTCCACATCGCGCGTAGTGAAACTTTGCAGGCCCGTCACGTCCCCATTGTCCCGCGGAATAACGACATTCCCATTCAGTGTGTTGTAAATGGAGAGGCAGCCGCGCACTTCCCCTGTGACATTGTTGACGTTGCCGACATTTGTGCAAGTATGGGAGCCGATAAATAACTGGCCGTTCAATCCCAAGTCGATGCGATCGTGATAGCCATCGGTAATCACGACACTGCCCAAAACGGTCAACGAGCCGAGGTCCACCAGATCGAGTCGTCCGCAGGTGGTGGCCATTGTGGTCTCTCCGGTGCACTGATTGTTGGTAGGGGAAACTCCCGCCACATACAAGGTTGAACCGTTCACGAATCCGATCGTCGCACCGTCTACTGGAACCGACGCTCCGGCAGTTGGTGGCGTCGTGCCCAGATTCAGAATCTGCACGCTGGCCTGCGTCCCTCCGCACTCAGCCCCGCAATTCAGAATGTAAGCGGTGCTCCCATTGAAGAACCCGTAAACTGGACGGTCGAACCCCGGCACGGTCACGGTTACCGGACTGCCAGTATTCAACAATAGCGGCGACACAATGGTCACTGCATCCGAATCGTTGCTGAAGACCAGAAGCTGGGTTCCGGTTGAGTTCGAGATCAGCGTTTGGGCATTCGGCACACCAATCGTTGCCGTAATGCCCCCTGTCGTGAGATTCATCTCCACCACCGCACCCGGGGAAGGTCCCTTCAACGTCGCCATAGGAACCGCTGCAAAACCGAGACTAGCTTGCGGGACGGCCATGCTGGTGGTCGAACCCGGCAGAGGTATCGTCCCGGTGAGCGTCTCCTTTGTCGTACTTACGACGTCGACCCTGTTGGTCAACGAATCGAAGGCTAGCAAAATCGACCGGTCGGGAGAGACTACCATCAGCCCGGGAGAGCTGCCCGCGCTGACCTCGCCCCTCCCTACCGTGTCATTGGAGCCGTTAACAATGACCAGTCCGGAAAATGCCGTAGGGCTTGAAACGCTCTGGGAGGCCAGCACCCGCTGGGTTAGTCCACTCGGAGGCTTCTTGATGTACACACCGGAATAGCAGGAGACGAGACTTAAAACAGCTACCACCAGCACAACCAGCGACAGAGCACATTTCTTCAAACGTCAAGCTCCTAACTACAGGAAAACCAGAGATTTAAGTGCGAAATAGCGGATTATAGCAGAGCCTCGCCCGGAACACTTGAGACCGACCTGCAACGGAAGCTTCGTCCAAGCTTTTGCCTTGAGATGCAAGAATCCGCCTTCATCTTGTATGCTTTCGATATGGCGTATGACATTCTCGCACGGATCAAGCAGTCCCCGGTTCTCTGTGATGGCGCCATGGGCACGCTGCTGTACTCCAAAGGCATTTTCATAAATCGCTGCTATGACGAATTAAATCTTTCCCAGCCCGACCTGATTCGCGCAATCCATCACGACTACCTGCAGGCGGGCGCCGAAGTAATTGAAACCAATACCTTCGGAGCAAACGCCTTCCGTTTGGGGCGGCACAGCTTGGCCGACAAGGTTCGTGACGTGAATCGGATGGGTGCGCGGCTGGCCCGCGAAGCCGCTAAAAGCTTCGATGTGTACGTGGCCGGTTCGGTTGGCCCGCTGGGAACAAGAATCGAGCCACTGGGAAAAACGTCCTTTGAAGAAGCTCGCCAGGCATTTCGCGAACAAATAGAGGCCCTCGCGGAGGGCGGCGTCGATCTGCTCATGCTGGAGACCTTCGGATACCTTGAGGAACTCCACCAGGCCATGCTCGCCGCCAAGGATGTGGGCGCCAAATTACCGCTGGTCGTGCAGGTTACGATTGACGAAGATGGCAACTGCCTGGATGGTTCCGATCCGGAAACGTTTGCACCTCGGCTCGAGGATTGGGGCGCCGACGTCATCGGATGCAACTGCAGCGTAGGTCCGGTGGCCATGCTCGACGCCATCGAACGCGTCCGCTCTCTCACCTCCCTGCCGCTTGCCGCCCAGCCAAACGCAGGTATTCCGCGCTCTGTGGAAGGCCGGAATATTTATCTCTGCTCTCCGGAGTACATGGCGAGCTATGCCCGCAAATTCGTCGCTGCCGGAGCCCGAATCGTCGGAGGATGCTGCGGTACCACTCCCGACCACATCCGGGTCATGAAATCTGCTCTGCGCGCCGGAGAGGCCCGGGGGAAAACAACCTCGGTTCACGCCGCCAGCGCTCGTACACCAATGTCGGCCCCGGTGCAACCTCTGGAGGAACGCTCCCTTCTCGGTGCCAAACTCGCCCGCGGTGAGTTCGTCACCATGGTTGAAGTCGTTCCGCCCAAAGGAACCGATATCCGCAAGGAAATGGAAGGCACACGCTTCCTGAAATCAGTCGGAGTCGATGCAGTCAACATCCCCGACAGCCCGCGGGCATCGGCGCGAATGAGTAATCAGGCGCTATCGTTGCTGGTGCAGCGGGAAGCGGGGATCGATGCCATTCTCCACTACACCTGCCGGGACCGCAATGTGCTGTGCATTCAAAGCGACCTGCTGGGCGCCGCCGCCGTGGGGATCAAAAACCTGATTTGCATCACAGGCGATCCGCCGAAAATGGGCAACTACCCCGACGCGACAGCTGTGTTCGATGTGGACGCAATTGGCCTGGTGAACATTGTTCGCAACCTCAACCGCGGCTTGGACCTTGGAGGAAATCCCATCGGCGCCGGCACGGGATTTGTGATCGGCGTGGGCGCGAACCCGGGACTCACCGACCTCGATGAAGAAGTTCGCCGTTTCGAGTACAAAGTCGCAGCCGGCGCCGAGTATGCAGTGACCCAGCCGGTATTCGACATCCGCCTGTTGGAAAACTTTCTGCGGCGGATCGAGCACTGCCGCATTCCCGTCATCGCCGGAATCTGGCCCCTGGTCAGTGTGCGCAACGCCGAGTTCATGAAGAATGAACTTCGGGTCTCGGTGCCGGATGCGATCTTGGATCGCATGGCGCGGGCGCAGACACCCGAAGCAGCGAGAGCCGAAGGCGTAGCCATCGCGCGAGAGATGCTGGTTGCGGTTCGCCACACAGTACAGGGAGCGCAAATCAGTGCGCCCCAGGGACGCTACAGTTCGGCCGTCGATGTTCTTGAGGCTCTGGGAACCAACACACCTGCGCCGGCCTAGGATTCCCTTCGTGATACACGAAGGTTCATTTCACGAACTGTTTACAATAAAATACTGGACATTCTCCGGATTAAGTAGCATTACAATAGAGACGGAGCGAAACCCCGTTGGCCAAATTCGAAGACTGCCTTCAGCGACTGGAAAAAATTGTTCAGGAACTGGAAAAGGGAGAGGTACCCCTGGAAAAATCTCTCACCCTTTTTGAAGAAGGTATGAATCTATCTTCCGCCTGCCGCAAGGAACTGGAGCAGGCCGAAGGCAAAGTGGAAATCCTGCTGAAGAAAAACGGAAAGCTCCAGGCCGAGCCCTTTGAGTCCGTGGCGGAAAAAGCGAGTACCCACAGATAGGTAGCTCGCGCGCTGCGTACTTCTTAATGTAAATGTCTGTGGCGTAGCGGTTCCGAACCCTTCCCCGCAGCCCTAGTCCGCCGTTTTTGACGGTTTTATGTCAGGAGGATCTATGGGCTTCAGTATTGTCGTTCTCGAAACCGATCCCAGGGTCGCACAATCCCTGGCCGGTAAACTCTCTCCTCACTTCCACGCCGTCCACCTAACGCGTTCTAGAGAAGAACTTCGTGAACGTGTCGCCAAAAATCGTCCAGAAGCTGTCGTTCTCGATATGGAACATTCGCGTTTGACGGATTTGCGCGGGCTGCACCACGATTTTCCATCACTGCCCATCGTGTGCACCCATCGGCTTCCGGATGAACAGCTCTGGATTGCAGCGCTAGAGGCTGGTGCCACCGACGTCTGCCAGTCCGGCGATCTGCAAAATGTTATCGCTTCAGTCTTGCGGAGCGTCGCCGTCGCAAAAAGCGCCGCCGCATAAGATCAATCCCCACAACTCGACAGCCAGGGCGCGTCTCAGCGCCCTGGTTTTTTTTAGCAATCGTCGTATCACCGATCGTACTATCTCAAATCGGTGGAGGACCGTGCAGCAGAATTTCAGAGCGCGGAGCATAAGCGCTGGAGTCGACCATTCTGAAATCCTTAGCTAGATTCAGCGAAACGCGATCGTACTCCCGCTCACCTTCAAGCAGGGCTACAACGACAGTTGTCGGCTTCCGGTCGCACTTCTCCCGAAATGTACCAATCAGCGCCGGGGCGCGACTTAGCGTCAGGAACGGAATCTCAATGCGAAAGGCGCCGCGGTCCAGTGTCGCTTCGGCCGAGTCACCGGGCTTTCCATTCGAATAAATAAGTTGCACCCGAACGCTGGCTTTCGCAGGCGCATCTTCGACCCGCCCGCTGACGATAACTTCATCTACCGGGCACGAGGCATGTGAGAACGCGCACATGAGCATAGCGCAGCCGAACAACATCGAAGCGAAGGCCCTGGGGGCACCGCTTACCATTGGCGACTCCCTCGTCGATAGAGCGATCATGCCACAAAACGCGGCGTCGACGGAACCTCGTTTGTCGCGGCTTGTTATACTCACTGCGCAATGCTGAAAGAGATTTTAGAGCAAGGTCGAGCACGCACGGACGCGGCGCTCGACCGTCTGATTCCCCTGGAAACCCAGCATCCCGTGTCCATCCACAAAGCCATGCGCCACAGCGTATTTGCCGGAGGCAAACGCCTGCGCCCGGTGCTGTGCATGGAAGCCGGCCGCATGGTCGCGGGAGCGCTGCCCAAAAAAATTGAAGAGCTGGGCGCTGCGCTCGAGATGCTGCACACCTATTCTCTGATCCACGACGATCTTCCGGCGCTCGACAACGACGATCTGCGCCGCGGACGTCCCACCTGCCACAAAGTTTTCGGCGACGCCATCGCTATTCTCGCCGGAGACGCCTTGCAGACTCAGGCCTACGAAGTTCTCGCGCGTCTGGAATGTCCAGCGGAGGGGCGTGTTCAGATCATTGAAGAGATCGCGCGCGGCACCGGCACGCTCGACGGCATGATCGGCGGCCAGGTCGTGGATCTGGAGGCCGAACATACCCAGCCTACGAAGGAGATGCTGGAGTATATCCATCGCGCGAAGACTGCAGCGTTGATCACTGCCAGCCTGGTTAGCGGTGGGCTCTACGCCGGAGCCAAAGAAAGTGAAGCCCGAAAATTGCGCTCCTTTGGGCAGTCGATTGGCTTGGCGTTTCAGATCGTGGACGATGTGCTCGATGTGACTCAAACCTCCGAGCAGCTTGGCAAGACCGCCGGCAAGGATACCGCCGCACAGAAGGCGACTTACCCCGCACTATTCGGCGTTGAAGACTCCCTGCGCCAGGCGGATGCGCTGGTAAACTCGGCGCTGGAACAGTTAGAAAGTTTCGGTGACCGGGCTGAGACGCTGAAAGAGTTGGCGCGGTTCCTGGTTGAGCGAAAAAAGTGAGGAAGAGCAGCCGAAGGTAACGCAAACGGTTCTGGGGCTGCTTGGTGCCCTTTTGTGATAAAAATAATTCACGGCGATGGAGTTCGCCATAACCGCCCGCTGCGGCTGTTTCGGCTAAGGCTGATAACTCCTACAAAATCCAAGACTGTTTTGTAGGAGAACTCTGTGTTAAAGAACTTTCTCGCCATATCGGTCGCCGCCATCGTCGGCGCCAACCTGCGTTATCTATTGAGTCGCGTTGCGGCTCGCCAACTTGGTCCTGTCTTTCCTTACGGGACTCTTTTCATCAACATCATCGGCAGCTTCATCGTCGGCTTTTTCATCATATGGACCACTGAGCGTGTATTGATCGATCCGCGATGGCGACTACTCGTCGTCATCGGTTTCTGCGGCTCGTTCACCACATTCTCCAGTTATGCCTTCGAAACCATGTCTTATTTCGAGCAGGGACAATGGGGGTTGATGTTCGTCAATATTCTCAGCAATAACATTCTCTGCCTGGGCGCGGCGCTGGTTGGCATGGCCCTGGGGAGAATAAGTTAAAATGGCGAACGCCATGGCAGTACAAGTCTCAATCTATCTTAACGAGGCCGACCAGTGGCGCCACCGCCCGCTGCACATGGAGATCCTAAGGTATCTGCGCGAAGAAAACGTTTATGCAGCGACTGCTTTTCACGCCGTGGCCGGATTCCTCGGACGCCATCGCGTGAAAACCGCCCACATGGTCGAGGCTGGCGGCAAGTTACCCGTCGTCATCATTTTCGTAGACACCGATGAGCATGTGAACCGCGTCCTGCCTACGCTGAAAGAGATGGCCGCGCACCGGCTGATCGTGCGCGAGAATGTTGTGCTCGAGCAAGGCAACCTGGACTGAAATGGCCGCCACTCTCCTCGATATTCTAGCCATAGCCGCACATCGCGACGACGTGGAGCAGACCTGCGGCGGCACGCTGCTGAAGGCGGCGCAAGGCGGCCAACGAACCGGCATCCTTGATCTTACGCAGGGAGAAATGGGCACGCGCGGCACAGCTGAAGATCGCGCTCGCGAAGCCTCTGACGCAGCAGCCATTCTCGGCGTGACGTGGCGCCGAGCTCTCGATATTCCCGATGGCCGCGTGGAAAATACCTGGGAAAACCGGCTGAAAGTGGCGAGTGTTATCCGCGAGACTCGTCCGCAGGTTGTAATTCTTCCGTACTGGAAGGGACGCCATCCGGATCACTACACCTGCTCCGTCCTGGGATACGAGGCGTGCTTTCTTGCTGGACTCAGGAAACTAGCTCTCAGCGCTCAGCCCTCAGCGGCCAGCGTTGAAAGAATGGAAGCTCTGGCTCCTCATCGTCCGTTCAAGATTCTCTACGCTACGCTCTACTACGACGTTCGCCCTACATTCGTTGTCGATATCAGTGAGCAGTTTGAAAACAAATTCGCTTCCATCCTTGCCTACAAGTCGCAATTCAGTGATCAGGAGGCTGGCAAAGACCTCTTCCCCGCCCACGACGAAATTCACGCCCGGGTGGAATCGATGGCGCGATATTACGGAGCTCTCGGTGGTGTGAAGTATGCCGAGCCGTTTTTGCAGAAGGAAGTCGGCCTGGTCGAGGATCTGCTGGCCATTCCCGTCAAATCGATCTGATTTTCACGGTTTGTCATCCCGAGCGAAGCGAGGGGCCTTGGCCTACGCTTGGGGCGTGTGGTTCTGTTATCACTTCTTCAACGCCACCGCCAAGCCATCACGAATCGGCAGGATCGTGGTAAAAAAGTCCGTAGACGCGTAAAGCTGGCGATTGAATTCGAGGATCGCCTTGGTCTGCACCGTCTTGGGATTTTTCTCCGCGACCCGTCCGCTCCACAAAACATTATCAGTGACAAATAGTCCACCCTTGCGCAAGCGGGGCGAGACCAGGCGCAGGACACGCGGATAATCCTCTTTGTCGACATCGTTGAAGATAATGTCAAACTGCTCCTTCTGCTCGGAGAGAACCTCAAGCGCATCGCCGGTGTGGAGCGTCACGCGCTTCGAAACGCCGGCACGATCGAAATATCCGCGCGCGCGCTCGGCATTCCTGGGATCGCCGTCCGTGTAGATGACCCGGCCATTCTCTCCAACCGAACGCGCCCACCAGACGGTCGAATACCCAATCGCCGAACCCAACTCAAAAACCTTTTTAGCGTTGATCATCAGCGCCAACTGCTGAAGAACACGTGCTACCGCTGGACCAACAATGGGCACATTATGCTTGCTGGCATATTCTTCCATTTCCACAAGAACCGCGTCGCGCTTAGGCAGCATCGAATACAAATAGTCGTCGACCGGACCGGCAGTGGTGAAGTTGTAATGTCGCCAGTTCGGTTTGTTTTCTTTCTTTGATTTCTTTGCGGCCACGTGCCTCCTTAAGAATTCCTGTCTCTCGATATCGTCGCTCGCCTCAATCGCGAACAGTCACACCCGGCTTCAGAGTTAGGATTTCAACGTTCGGTACCAGCTTCTTCAATTCGGCTGGACTTCCCGTCAGCACCGGAAAAGTCCCGAAATGCATGGGGATCACCGTCTTCGGCTTGAGCAAATTGCAAGCGTAAGCCGCTTCGCGCGGTCCCATGGTGAAATGGTCGCCAATTGGCAGCATGACAATGTCAGGCGCATAAAGCTCGCGGATGATCGCCATGTCCCCGAAAACATTGGTGTCGCCGGCATGATAAAGTTTGACCCCGTTTTCGAATTCCACAACGTATCCGCAGGCCTCGCCGCCATACACAAGCTGGTCGCCGTCCTGGATGCCGCAGGAATGGTCGGCGTGAACCATCGTGACTTTGATATCGCCAATCTTTTGGGTACCACCTTTATTCATCATCGCGATTTTCTTTGCGCCCTTTTTTTCCAGCCACCCGCACAGTTCAGGGATCCCGACAACTTGCGGACTGTGATCTTTGATCACCTCCACTGCGTCACCAATATGGTCCCCATGACCGTGCGTAATTAGCAGCGTATCCACTTTCTTTACTTTTTTTTCTGAGGGCGGGCACGCGGGATTATTCATGATCCAAGGATCGATGATGATGGTTTGTCCGCCGGGCGTTTCGATGCGAAATGTCGCATGGCCCAGCCACGTAAGGTGAACGCCTTTCAGATTCATAATTGCCTAGCTCCAGCCAACCAGTTTGTGGCGGATGTTGAGAGAAAATCCACCTGAAATAGGCTGCGACTTGATTTAGTTTAATATGAAACCCCATGGCAGAACTTAAGGTGCTAATTTCCCGAGATCGGATTACCAAACGAGTCGCGGAACTGGGCGCCGACATCACGCGCGACTTCGCTGGCCAACCCGTCATTCTGGTCGGCGTATTGAAAGGCTCCGCGATTTTTCTTGCTGACCTCGCTCGCCAGATAAATCTCGATGCCACCTTCGATTTCATCGGCGTCTCCAGTTATGGAAACCGTCCCAGCCCCAGTCAGGAACTCAAGAGCGGATGGGATTCAACCGGCGAAGTGAAGCTGACCAAGGATGTGGACCAGTCCATGAAGGACAAGAATGTCATCGTGGTCGAAGACATTCTGGATACGGGACTGACGCTCACAGTTTTGAAGAAACTTCTTTTGGCACACGGTCCCCGAACGCTCAAGATCGCGGCTCTTCTCGACAAGCCCTCGCGCCGCAAGCTGCCTTTGCAAGGCGATTATGTCGGCTTCACAATTCCCGATGAGTTTGTCGTCGGTTACGGCCTGGATTACGCGGAACGTTATCGCAATCTGGCCGACATCTGCATTGTGCCGCGTGAGTAATGATTGCCGAGCACGTTGTACCGGCTACTGCTTGTTCGGCTGCTATCATAGAAAAAAACATGGGGTCTGCTCTGACTACGACGGGAAATCATCTCCAAGTTGAGCCGCTGTTGCTCGAAGTAGCCGATGTCCTGGCAACCTCGCTCGATCTGGATACCACTCTGCGTCGCGTTGCCGAAGTCGTCCGCAAAGTCATAGACTATGAAATCTTCGCAATCCTTCTCTTAAACGACAAGACCCAGGAATTACGCTTTCGCTTCCAGGTAGGGTATCCGCCTGACTTCGCCGAGCGCGCCCGGGTGAAGGTGGGTGAGGGCGTGACTGGGAAGGCCGCGCAGTCAAGGCAAGCGGTTCTGGTCGATGATGTCACCCAGGATCCCACCTACATCGCCGCCGTGCCCAATGTCCGCTCGGAGTTGGCCGTGCCGCTGATCACCAAGAACCGTGTCATCGGAGTGATCGATCTGGAAGCACGCAACCCCGGTTACTTCACCGAGGAGCACAACCGTCTGCTGACGCTCGTGGCTTCTCGCATCGCAGGCGGCATCGAAAACGCGCAGCTCTATACCCGCACCACCCGCCAAGCCCGTATTCTGCTCCTGCTGAACGAGATCGCCCGCGAATTGTCGTCGATCCTGAACGTGGATGAACTGTTGAACCGGGTCGCGGAACTTCTGCGGAAGCTCATTGACTACCAGATGTTTAGTATTCTTCTGCTGGATTCTTCCGGAGAGAAACTCCAACACCGTTTTTCCCTGCGCTTCCGCGAAAATATCCATCTCAAGCACGAAGTTCCTCTGGGACGCGGAATCGTGGGCCAAGCTGCAGAAACCAAACAGGCCATCCTCGTGCCCGACGTTAGCAAGGATCCCCGCTACGTGGAGGCCAATCCGGAAACTCGTTCCGAACTCGCCGTGCCGCTGATCTACAAAGACAACGTGATCGGAGTGCTCGACCTGGAGCACACGCGACGCGGCTTTTTCACCGACGACCACCGCCGTACCATGATGACTCTGGCAGCGCAAGTCGCGATCGCCATCGAAAATGCCCGCCTTTACGAAGAGATTGCGCGCCAGGAACGCCGTCTGGAGCGAGATTTGGCTCTCGCTCGCGAATTGCAAATGCGCCTCCTCCCCCAAACCCTCCCCAAAATGGCGACTCTTGAACTAGCCGCGAAATTCGTTCCCGCGCGAGCCATTGGAGGCGATCTTTACGACTTCATCCCTTATTCTCTTTCGCGGCTGGGAATTGTGATCGGCGACGTCAGTGGAAAAGGCGCGCCCGCCGCCATTTACGCGGCGCTGGTCAGCGGTATCCTCCGTTCTCATGCGCCCATTGAGCCGGGTCCCGCCGAAATGCTCAGGGCCGTCAATCTCTCTTTGGCCGAGCGTCGCATTGAGGCGCAGTTCGTCTCACTCATCTACGCCGTCTGGGACGACGCCCACCGAACCTTGCTCGTGGCCAATTCGGGCTTGCCTCGCCCCATTCATGTTCATGCCGGAAAGAACCACGTAATCGAGGCCACGGGTCTGCCCCTGGGTCTCTTCGATGACGCCAGCTACGACGAGTTCCGATTCAAAATGAAGCCAGGGGACATGTTCGTTTTTTTCAGCGACGGAATTCTGGACGCACGCAATCACCGCGGACAATTGTTCGGCCGTTCCCGCGTAGAACAACTAGTCCTCGACTGCGTCGGCAAGTCAGCAGACTGCGTGGTCAACACATTGTTCAAAGCTGCGGCCGAGCATTCCGCCGGAGTGGAATCGTTCGATGACCAAACCGTCGTGGCAATTAAGGTGAAGGACAGTCCGGCCTCGGATTCTTCCAAGCGCAAATGACCCAGCCTCGCGCAGCCACCGAAAGAGGGAGATCGAAAATGGCCAAAGCGGAAATGGAACGGCCGCCTGGGTTCGTTCTTCGCCAGATGCGTAAAGGAATATTTCGACGTCGCGAATCGTCTGCTCTGCACTGCGACGATGTTCCGCTCAACAAGCTGGCGGAGCGCTTTGGCACCCCTCTTTATGTCTACTCGGCCACGGCCATTCTGGCGCGGCTCGCCGCCTTTCAGCACGCATTCCGAAATATTCCGCACACCATTTGCTACTCTGTGAAGGCAAATTCAAATGTAAACATCCTGCGCCTGCTGGCGCGCGAGGGTTGCGGATTTGATGTGGTTTCCGGCGGAGAGCTGGAGCGCGTGCTGGCTGCAGACCGCCGCGCCGCCGGGAAAGTCGTCTTCTCCGGCGTCGGAAAGTCCCGTGAAGAAATGATCTCAGCCCTGAAAGCCGGAATCCTCTTATTCAATGTGGAGAGTGAATCTGAGCTCTGGGCCTTGGCGGAATGTGCAGCGCGCTCGCGTACGGTGGCGCGAATCGCTCTTCGGGTGAATCCTGACGTCGCCGCTGAAACTCATCCCTATATCTCCACCGGCCTCCGCAAGCACAAATTCGGGGTTCCCATTCGAAGTGCGCGAGAACTCTACGCCAAGGCTTCCGCAGCTCGCTATTTGAAGGTCTCGGGGGTCAGCGTTCATATCGGATCTCAAATCACTGACGTTGCGCCTTTCGCGGAGGCCGTCGATCGCGTCGCTGCCCTGGTTCGCGAGTTGCGCGCGGATGGCCACAAGGTCGACTACATTGATACCGGCGGTGGACTCGGGATCGATTATCAGGAACCGGTCGCGGATTTTACTGACTGTATTGCACGTTATGCGCGATCGGTAACCAATCCCTTGCGCGGCCTGAAAGTGCATTTGCTGCTCGAACCCGGCCGCGCCATTGCGGGGCCCGCTGGAGCGCTACTCACCTCCGTGATCTACCGAAAAGAAAATGGGGGAAAACACTTTCTGGTGGTCGATGCGGCCATGAACGATCTGATCCGTCCCGCGCTCTATGGTGCGTACCATGAGATTGTTCCGGTAATTCAATCCCGGAAAGCGGGCAAGCGGGAGCTGATCGATGTGGTCGGTCCGGTATGCGAGTCCGGCGATTTCTTCGCCCGCGATCGAGAGTTGCCACGTGTGGAAGAAGGCGGCCTGCTTGCAATTCTTGATGCCGGAGCCTACGGAATGGCGCTGGCTTCGAACTACAATACGCGTCCAAGGCCCGCGGAAATCCTGGTTCGTGGAAAATCCGTTAAGGTTATCAGACGGCGGGAAGCTGTGCGGGAACTATACTCTCCGGAGTTGTAATCACAGCCCAGGTTTATCTCTCTCCCCACTTCAGTTTCGTCCTCAGCACGTGAAAGAAATCCTGGTTCGTGCGAAACAGGCTAACTCTGTGTTCGGAGCGGCGGCACCGGACCCGGTCGCCGTCGTGCAGATCGAGTCCCGGCTGCCCATCCAGACTGAGATATGCTTTTTCTTCGTCGCTGCGCAATAGAATCTCAACCACAGCCGAATCCGGTACCACCAGCGGCCGGTGTGTCAGCGAATGCGGCGACACCGGGGTAATCACAAAAGCATTCACCGTTGGCATCAGCACTGGACCGCCCGCCGAAAGCGAATAAGCCGTTGATCCCGTAGGGGTGGCCACAATCATTCCGTCGGCCCGATAGCTGGAGACGAACGCTTTATCGACGAACAGATCATAGTTGTTCAGCCGAGCCAGTGCTGTCTTGTTGACCACGGCATCATTAAAAACAAGCTGACTCTCCAGAACCTCTTCACCTCGCAACAATTCGCACTGCATCAGCGACCGCTGTTCAACCGTGGCTTTACCCTGCGCGATCGAGTCCAGCATGGAAAAAAGAGAAGAGAGCGGCACATCGGTCAGGAATCCGAGCGAACCCAGATTCACGCCGAGCAGCGGCACATCGATGGACGCGGTGTCCCGAGCCGCGGAGAGTAAAGTACCGTCGCCTCCCAACACTACGACCAGATCCAGAGGCCGCGATGACATCTGCGTGCGTGCCACTTCTTCTTCGCCGTTGGAATATTTTGCTGTCTCCGGATCAACGATCACCCGGTAGCCGTGAGCATGCAACCACGCGAGCAGTTCAGGAACAGTGCGAGCTATCTCCGAACGCGCCGTACGCGAGACGATGGCCGCGAGCTTCGAGCGGGCAGATGAGAGCGAGATTGCCATGATGAAATTGAGAAAGAAAGATTGTACAGAATCCGCCGGAAAAAGCCTTAAACGCGGACGGATACAAACGACGACCGGCGCCAGCATCTATCCAGCGCTGCGATCAGAACATCGCTCGCAGCAGGAACTCACGGTTCCCCTCTGCGCCGAGAATGGGCGAATCAATCACGTCAAGGCTCGAGCAGTCGAGATCCTGCAAACTTCTTTTTACTTTTTCGACAGATGCCAGTTGAGCGACCTTGTCGCGCACGATCCCTCCCTTGCCAACAAATTCCCTACCCGCCTCGAATTGCGGTTTGACCAGCACAATGACTTGCCGCCCGCGACGATCCTCGACGCAGTGGGGGAAGGCAGCGTTCACCACCGGAGGCAGAACCAGCGTCGCGGAAATGAACGCCACGTCGATCACAATCAGATCCGCAATCTCACCGACAACTTCACTCGTCAAGTATCGCGCATTGCTCTTTTCCAGCAGTCGAACGCGAGGATCCTGCCGCAACTTGAATTCCATCTGCCCATATCCGGTATCGACTGCGATCACATGAGCAGCTCCGTGTTGCAGGAGGCAATCGGTAAAACCCCCGGTAGACGCACCGACGTCCAGACAAACCTTGCCCGCCACATCCACGCGCCAAACTTCGAGCGCCCGCTCCAACTTCAGCCCGCCACGGCTGACGTATTTCAAATCTTCGCCAAGCAACCGAATCATCGAGTCCGCAACCACTTGCGCTCCCGCCTTGTCGACCTTCTGCTCGTTAACCAACACCTTCCCCGCAATGATCAGCGCCTGAGCGCGCTCGCGTGAAGCGGCAAGCCCACGATCCATCAGAAGTTTGTCGAGTCTAAGCTTCAAAGTTGGATCGCAATCCGCCGCTCTCGCAGCCACCTGCCCTGCACCCTTACCACGAAAGTGCCAGCCCTCGCTGCGGTGCAAAGAGCTGAACCATCTCGCGCTGAATCACTTACAAAGATACTTACGCGCTTTTCCACAGCGTTATCCACGGTTGTGTTGAAAACTTTCTAAGAAACGATTCCAAGAAAACAAAAAAGAGCCGCCCGAAAGGCGGCTCAATAAAATCTTTCGCAAGCAATCAGCCAGCCACTTCCTCCAGCAACTTCTGATCGATATCAAAGTTGGAGTGGACGTTCTGCACGTCATCCTGATCTTCCAGTGCTTCCATCAGCCGGATCATGGTGTTTGCCGCCTGCCCTTCCAGCTTGATGTAGTTCTGCGGAATCATCGCGACGCTTGAAGATGCAGGTTCAATCCCGGCTTTTTTCACGGCCTCCAGAACGGTTTCGAAGGCAGAGGGTTCGGTCAGGATCTCCCAATTCTCGCCATCGTCATTCAGATCTTCGCCACCAGCTTCAAGGACGATGTTCATCAGATCATCCTCCTTCGCGGCCGTCTTCGGAATGACGATGTCCCCCTTCTTGTGAAACATCCAGGAAACGGCTCCGGCTTCCGCCATATTGCCGCCGTTCTTACCAAAGCAATGACGAATCTCGCTCACCGTTCGGTTGCGGTTGTCCGTGTTGATATCGAGCAACACCGCGACGCCCCCCGGGCCGTAACCCTCGAGAGAAAATTCTTCGTAAGTGGCGCCCGGAAGTTCTCCAGTGCCACGCTGAATCGCCCGCTTGATGTTATCGGCAGGCATATTCTCGGCTTTGGCAGCGACGATGGCGCCGCGCAGACGGGGATTGGTATCAGGATCGCCACCGCCATTCTTCGCGGCAATGCTGATTTCCTTGATAAGACGGGTGAAAATCTTGCCGCGCTTGGCGTCCAGCGCGCCCTTCTTGTGCTTGATTGTGGCCCACTTTGAATGGCCAGACATGGCTAGACCTCGTCTCTAATCATCTTGATTGGCGCGGGATTCGCCCGTAGAGGGAATCACAGACTGCCTCGATAAAATCTGCAGGCGAACCGGAATTATAGCACGAGCCCGCTTCCCGGTCGCCGCACTTACCTGATAATAAACAGCTAGGCGAACCGGAGCAAGTTTTTCATGCGCTCGATCCATAAGCTCCCCTATTGGGTTATTGACGGCAACCCACATGCCCCCCTACCATGCCTGCTGGGCCCCCCTGCGGATGAACGGTCGAGTCATAGGTCACTACCGAGTCCTCGAGAAAATCGGGGCCGGCGCCATGGGCGAGGTTTTCCGGGCACGGGACGAACGGCTGGCGCGTGACGTTGCCTTGAAACTCATTCGTCCCGGATCCAGCGGCAACCCCGATCACCTCCGTCGTTTCGAGTTGGAGGCCCGCTCCGCCGCCGCGCTCAATCATCCCAACATCGTCGCCATTTATGACTTCGGCCTCGATGAAGGCACTCCCTACATTGTTTGCGAGTTGCTGGAAGGCAAGACCCTTCGCAAGGTCCTGTCTGAAGGCGCCCTGCCGGTTAGCCTGACAATCGAATATTCGCTGCAAATCGTTCAGGGTCTGATCGCGGCTCATCATCGCCGCATCATTCACCGCGACCTCAAGCCTGAAAATTTATTTGTAACCACCGACGGCCGCATCAAGATCCTCGACTTCGGTGTGGCCAAGCTCCAATCCGCGCCTGAGGAATCCGGCCGCACCGTGGAGGATTTAACCACCGTCACCAGAAGCGGCATGGTCGTCGGCACAGTCGCGTATATGGCTCCCGAGCAATTGCGCGGCAAGCCCGTCGACCACCGCAGCGACATCTTCAGTGTGGGCGCGATTCTTTACGAGATGCTGGCCGGCCGAAGGGCCTTTCGCGGCGAGACTGAAGTCGACACCATCACTGCAGTCCTTCGCGAAGATCCTCCGGAGATCAACCTGCAGCAGGCGGGTATTCCCCTGCCCTTCCAGCAAATCGTGCGCCACTGTCTGGAGAAAGATTCCGAAAAGCGTTTTCAATCGGCCCGCGATCTCGCGTTTGCCCTGGAGACGCTCTCAAATCCGTCCGGCGAACTTGCAGCGTCGATCGATCCTCGAAAGCCGCGAACCAGGATCCTCCCGTGGGCGCTCGCGCTCGCTGGATTGATCGCAATTGCGGCGTTACTGGTTTTAGCCAGACCATTCCCGCGGAACGCTGCGTCTCCCACATACCGTCGCTTGACCTTCGAGGAAGGCACTATCTACTCCGCTCGCTTTGCGCCTGATTTTCGTTCGGTCATTTACGGCGCTGCCTGGAACGGAAAGCCATTGCAGCTTTTTTCCACCGTCGGTGAATCCCTTTCTACTCAAACCATGAACATCCAGGACGCCAACCTACTTGCCGTTTCAAGGACCGGCGAATTAGCGCTCGCGCTTCACGGCGAACACACCTCCCACCTGGGAATCGAGAAAGGCACTCTGGCTCGTGCGCCCCTCGCTGGAGGCTCTCCCCGAGAGATCCTTGAAAACGTTCCATGGGCGGACTGGAGCCCGAACGGCGAACTCGCCGTGGTTCATCACGCCGAGGGCCGCGACCGCCTCGAGTATCCTCCCGGCAAGGTCTTGTATCAGAGCACCGGCTGGATCAGTCACATCCGGCTGTCTCCAGAGGCCGATAAGATTGCCTTCATAAACCATCCGGCGCTGTGGGATGATCGCGGCCTTGTTTGCCTCGTGGACCTTGCTGGAAACTTCAAGGAACTCTCCCGCCGGTGGGACTCCGCCGACGGTCTGGCCTGGACCTCCAACGGCAAGGAAATATGGTTCACCGCCGCCGAAAGTGGCTATACCCGCGGCTTGCTCGCCTCGGATACGAAGGGGAACATTCACACTATCTTAAAAGTTCCCGCTGGGATGACCTTGCAAGACATTTCGCCCGATGGCCGAGCGCTTGTTAGCATGGACGCGGAGCGTGTCGCCATGGCGACTTCCGCGGAGAAAGGCAAAGCCCTCAACATTTCGTGGCACGATTGGGATATTGCGAAAGATATCTCTCCCGATGGGCAGTCCGTACTCTTCGAGGACGCGAGCGAGGCTGCCCCGCCTGACTACCTGGTGGCTATTCGTAAGATCGACGGAACCCCGCCTGTGAAACTCGGCGAGGGCAGCGCAGGCGGGCTCTCGCCAGACGGCAAATGGGCGATATCGATTATCACCGGCAGCCCAGGAAGCGTGACCTTGTTGCCGATCGGTCCAGGTCAACCTCGACCCATCCCGGTGACCGGGCTGGAAAAAATCTACAACGGCTCTTCTCATTTCCTGGCTGATGGAAAACAAATCACCGTCAACGGCAACGAACCCGGCCACGGAGTGCGCTGCTATCTCGTAAGCTTGGATGGAGGAAAGCCAATCCCAATCACGCCGGAGGGTACTCCTGGTGGGTTGGTTTCGTCCGACGGTCGATTCATTCTGGCCAACAACCCGGTTGCCATCTATCCCCTCGCGGGCGGCGCGCCCCGTTCTATTCCCAACCTTGAGCCTGGGTTCACCCCGGTTCAATGGGCCGAAGACAAGTCCTCAGTTTATGGATATCATCCGGGCCAGATTCCGGCCATGCTATACAAAGTCAATCTGCTTTCCGGAAAACAAACCGTGGTTCACGATTTGGAGCCGGAGACGACCACAGGTCTAGCTTTCGTTGCTCCTGTCGTAGTCACGCGCGACGGCTCCCGCTTTGCCTTCAGCTACTACCAGGTCCGATCCGTCCTGTATGTAATTTCCGGCTTGCGCTAATCCGATTCCCGCTGACCTGGCACCGATGGCTAATCCAGCGGACCTGAGAAATCTGCCGCTACATAGTGAAAGAAAATCGACGTGGACGTCTGCCCCTCCGGCAAGAGATCGCGATAGTGCGGAACCTTCGTTCCCCGATAGACCAGACCATCGCCCAACGCCTGATAAATATTGACTGTACTTTCGACCGTATCTAAGCGAATCGGCCAAGGCGTTGCCTGCTCAGGCTCGGGAGAAAAATCCAGGCACAGCGTAACGCTGAACTCACATTGCTGCCGGTCAGTATGCTTCTTCAACTCTGCACCGCTCAAATAAGACGCCAGATAAACATACGAAGGCTTGATTGACTCTCCCACGATGTCACTCAGCGCCTTGGCGATCTGATGGTGGAAGTAGCGCGCAACACGATCGTTGTGCGCGACATAACGCCGCGGGCTCTGTTCGTCCCCAAGCCAAATTCCTCCGCGGCGAATCGCATACCGGTAATACCGCCTCAAAGCAGCCAAGTTGAACGGATGTATCAAGTCGCCGACCGGCACATAATTCCAGGCCTTAAACATTCGCCTGCCCGCACTCACGAATTCAGACCACTCCCTACAACGACGTTGCCCATAATCGGCATCAGTGAGAATCCCAGACGCCCGGAGCAATCGCCTGTGCTCCTCGGAGAGTGACGCTGGCGCAGCTTCGCCCGGATGCAGACCCGAAAGCATCGCTTCCAACTCACGCCCAAGCCAGAAGGGATGCACCGACCTCGTAGCAGGGTCGCGCACCCACGCAACCGTGCCCCGCAGACTGAACCCTTCCACCAATTCCCGGTGCGCTTCCAGCTCCGCCGGCACTTGTCCCGCCGGCAGCACGGAACATTCCGGGTTGAGAAACAGCGGCTGAGCGACCTCGACTCGCCGGCTCTCGCGATCCAAATGGCGCGTTGGAATTAAATGCAGCGGCAACTCGTCGAGCAGGCAATGAAACTTCGCTGGAGGCAGCATCGCGGTTTGCCGTTCCCGCGATGCCGCTCCCATCAGGCCTGCAATCCACTCAAGCCATGCCGTCTCTCTTACTGGTGAAGCCATCCGTTTACCGTGAAGCGGCTATCCGCAAAAGCCCTTGACTTACAACGCACCGCAGTGATTTCGTGCAGCGTCGAACATGGGAAGAATACGATTTGGTTCTGTTGTGGCACGATCGTCTGATAGCTGCCTGTACTCAGAGGGTGATCGCCACTCTTCCTCGTGTCGTGAAGACGCAGCTCCCCTCCCGCAAACTGGCTCGGTTCGCGATGGAAAAAGTAAACAAAGGTCATCCGGCGGGACGCGATCATCTCCTGTGCATCGTCGCAGTGCGCCCGGAAGAAGTCTCCATCATTGCTGGCCGTGATCTGCACTTCCGTCCGCGTAACCGGAAACTCCTCCATTCCCAACTGCTGCAGCACTCGCGGAAGCACTCCACGAATTCGGTCCAGAATAACTTCCTCATGACTTTCCAACTCCATCAGCACTCGCGATCGGCGATGGCTGTAGTCGGTCACTCCCGGTTCCCCGTTCGGCGAAATCACTTCACTGGTGCTAAATAGGGCTTCGCGCTCCAGGGTATATCGAACAAGCTGCTCCATCTCCTGCGGTGCCAGAAACTCGTCCAGAATGACACACTCTGCGCGGACAACGGCGGGCTCGTCCAGGACTGCGACGCCAGTCCCCGTGAGCGGCGATCGCGGCTGCGCTCCGTAGCTCACCAGCGCGCTTGCACGCACGACACTAATACTTGGCGGCTGGGGCCCGCTTGGCGGCTGCGGTCCAGGCTGCCGAGGGGTTGCCGGACCAGAAGGCGGTTGCGGCCCGCTCGGAGGCTGCGGTCCACCGAAAACCGTCACGGGTATGCCTTCGTCCATGGCACGCACACTTTCTCGCCGGAGACCGATACTCGGCGGCTGAGGTCCGCTGGGCGGTTGGGGTCCTGGCTGCGAAGGTGGCTGCGGGCCGGAGGGTGGTTGCGGGCCGCTGCTCGGAGGCTGCGGTCCACCGAATAGGGTCGCGGTTGTGCCTTCTTCCGCGCCAGACGATCCTGCGGCGCGCGCGACAATTTGCTCCACGATGCTGCTTCCCAACAATCCAAAGGCTCGTTGTGCCACCGTCTCGCCCACGCAGCGTGCTATGGCAGCGGTTACAGCGGATTGAATTTCCAGATTGCCGGCCACGTTCTTCGCATTTTGCAAAAGACTGGTCAGCAAGTCACGCTCGCGAGCGCTCAGAATGCGTTCATCCTGCATCAGAGTCTCGGAGAAAGCATCAAGAACTTGCTTCGATGTCATCAGACACACTCCTCCCTAAACTTTCTTAAATGTTTTGGTTCCAATGTGCGAAAGGGGAAGTGCTTTCGCGGAGACAGTACAGGAAATGCCCGCATTAATCAAATAGAATGTTTTCGCCGACTGGAAGCGGATAGCGGCCTCTTGGGGAGGCTCTACCTGCTCGCCATCGCTCCCACCATCGACTCGAAAATCTTGATCCCATCGGTGCATCCCAGCTCGGGTTCGGCAGATCTTTCGGGATGTGGCATCATGCCCACGACATTGCCACCCGCACTGCAAATGCCCGCGATGTTCTCCAGAGAGCCGTTGGGGTTGGCGGGCGCTGATGTTTCACCAGCCACAGTAGAATAACGAAATACGATACGGTTCTGGCGGATCAACTCATTCAGGGTTTCCTGATCGCAAAAATAGTTGCCCTCCATGTGGCCGATCGGGATGGTTAACACTTCTCCCTGCGCGCAAGCGTTGGTAAACGGAGTGTCAGCATTTTCCACCCGCACTTGCACCGGTTTGCAAACATATTTCAGTCCGGCGTTGCGCATGAGAGCACCCGGTAGCAGGCCCGATTCACATAGAATCTGAAAGCCGTTGCAAATTCCCAGCACCAGACCGCCACTGTCGGCAAATTTCCTCACCGATTCCATTACCGGAGAAAACTTCGCGATCGCGCCAGTCCGCAGGTAGTCTCCAAACGCAAATCCTCCGGGAACGATGATGGCGTCACAATTCTCCAGATCACGCGATTCGTGCCATAGAAATGTCGCGGGCTGCCTGGCAACGTGCTGAATCGTCCAGAAGGCATCGTGGTCACAGTTGGAACCGGGGAAGATGATGACTCCAAATTTCATCGCCTGTCCTTGATGTGGGATTTGTGCTCAGTTTAGCACGTGAAGGATTAAGTAGTTCCGGAAGTGTATACATACGCAACAGATGTACTAGTGGGCCGCAACATCCGGATTGTTAGGAGTCGGAAGCGGAATCAGAGGCGTGACCTGCGTGCCCGCATCGGGCAGCGGAGGCGCCGGAAGTTGACCCGGTACCTGATCGAGTTGAGTCGTCATCTCAGGCGGGGCCTGCGGAGGAACCCCTTTGGCTCTCACAATCGCCCAGTGCCACTCCTGGTCAGGGAAGAGAGCAAAATTCAGCTGCGTACGAAAAAGCGCCGTAGCAGACGGGGCCGCCGATCCTTTCACGCGCAAAAGCACGGTAACATCGGGCTGCTTCTGAAAAGAATCCTGCACAGTTTGCGAGGGCCCACCCGCAGCCGCCGGCACAACTCGCGCGGCACCGGACGATCCCGACACATCACCGTTCCCGGCAGTCCGCAGAATTGTCAGTCCGATCACCACCTCGCGGAGCTCCCATGAAGTTCCATTGTGCATCGAAACCTGCAATTGATCGCCTTCGATCGTGGCCGGACCTTCCAGCTTTGCTAACTCACTTCGTGGCAATTCATCCAGCGCAATTGGGTCTGACAGAAGCGAACTGGTTTTCCCGCTAAATGACAAACTGCAGCTGACGTCTGGGGAAGAAACATGAAAGTTCTTTGCTCCCGGATCGAGCGAGAACACCATCGTGGTACCCGAGGCTCTCCGGCTCTCGGCGTCTTCCACTACTTTGGAAAAATTATCGTTATCAATCACCATTTCAGACGGTGCAGTCTTCTTGCGAAAGCTTCGAGCAACGTCGCCCAGCGGAGCCTCGCTCGGGTCATCTTGCGCACTCACAAATTGCGGCAGAGCCAACGCCAACATCCCTGCAACCAGCAGGGCCATCGTCCAACGAGTTGTTATCGGCGTTCGCACCAGGGAGTTTCCCGGGACCCCGATCACCCTCCGGCAACCCAATTTTGGGAACGCCGCAAGGGATCGCCATCGGCTGGAACGCGGCAATATCCGCGCTCCGTATAAGCCCTTCCAAGGATTGTAGTGAGAACTAACGGCAAAACAGAGATAACTTAGGCAAACCTTAGTGCTAGAACTTCCGCGCAGAGTGAAATGGAAATGGGCGTGCGCTGACGAAATGGAGGCGCAACGGGGCGCACGCCCAATACTTCAATCAAATTCCTAAAGCAGGCCAGAAGAGCGCAGCCGCGTCACAGGATCAACCACCGGCTGGCGACGAAATATCCAGCGAGCCACCGCGAATCCCATTGCCGCGTAACACAGATGCATGAACCTCATAGACACCCCCATATCAAATCGTCTATCACCTCAGGGGAGGATCAGCATCACTATCGGCAAAATAGCAGTGCAAGGCACACCGCACAAGGCACAACAGTGCCATTGGAGTGGCACGGAAGTAATACCACTATCTGCGCTCTCGCTGGGTTCGCGGCTACTGCGGATTGTCAATGAGCATCGACGTTTTCCGCATCCCCCACCCGCCCCGCAGGGGGAACCACGACCGTCGAAAGGCTGCCCTCGACCGTTAGTTTCTGGAAAGCCGCCAGGTCGCGACGCTGCAAGTCGTCCCAACGGCTCAGCAGCTCTCCGCTCTGCCGCTTCAACTTTTCGAACTCTTGCTGTTCCGCATCAGTGGGCGCCGAGTCCGCGCTTCCTACATCCATCGCAAGATAGGCCAGCTTCGCGTCAATCTGTGGCGGATATGCCAGCGAATCTTCGTTCGCACTGATCGTGAGATTCACCATCTGGTCGCGCACCGCCACCAACTTCTTCTCCAGATCATCAGCCGACGCTGAAATCGCCTTCGTGCTTGCATTTTCCGGCAGCCTTCGTTTCAGCCCAGCCACTTGCGACCGTACATCCTGTATCTGGTTGACCACGTCATATACCCGGTTTAGTTCTTCGTGGATTTGTGCCAACAGGTTGAATTGCTGCGTGAGATCCTCCTGGTTCACTTTCACCCGCGGGTCCAATTTCACCTCGAACGCCGCAACCTGGCTGTCGCTACCCACTGTCAGCTTCGCCTGATATTTGCCGGGAGCCGCCACCGGCCCCTTTGCGCCCCCGTTGTACTCCCACAAATAGTAGCCGGGAATACGGTGAGCTTCCTCATACCGCAGATCCCATACAAAACGATTCAGACCGGCATCCGGTTTTATTTCCTTTTCCGGCTTCTTGTCGTCCGGGCCCAGAGGCTCGTCCAGCAATTCCGTTTCAGTGCTTGAATACTTTCGAATCAGCTTTCCCGTCGAGTCCAGAATTTCCAGCTTCGTCTCAGTCCCTGTCTTGGGCGCATCTTTCAAGTAGTAATAAATCACTGCGCCCGCCGGAGGATTCTGTCCCGTCCGCTTCGACGGATGGTGCTCGCCGCCCAGGCCCGCCTGAATGCGATACGCCGCCTCAGGAGTGTAAAGATGAACGTCCTTCTTCGCCACGTCGTCACTGAACTGGCGCAGCGGACTGATGTCGTCAAGAATCCAGAACGCCCGCCCGTGCGTGGCCACCACAAGATCATTGTCTTTAACTGCCAGGTCGTGCACGGGCGTGGTCGGCAGGTTCAGCTTCAGCGCCTTCCATTCCCCACCATCATTGAACGAAACGTAAACTCCATTCTCAGTTCCCGCGTAGAGCAGTCCCCGCTTTTTCGGATCTTCACGAACTGCCCTGACAAACGATCCTTCTGGAATTCCGTTGGTGATCTTCGTCCAGCTCCGGCCGTAGTCGCTGGTTTTATAAATGTACGATTTAAGATCGTCGCTCTGATGCCGATCCACCGCTACGTACGCCGTCCCGGCATTGTGCGGCGAAGCTTCGATCTGGCTGATACGGCTCCACTCCGGCAACTCTTTGGGTGTGACGTTCGTCCAGGTTTTTCCCTCGTCGCGCGTAATCTGAACCAGCCCATCGTCTGTGCCCACCCATAACAGCCCTGCGGTAATCGGCGATTCGGCTAGCGCAAAAATCGTGTCGTAATACTCCGTACCAGAATCGTCCAGCGTGATTTCACCGCCGGAAACATTTTGCTTGCTCTTGTCATTGCGGGTCAGGTCCGGACTGATCGCCTGCCAGTGGTTTCCCCCGTCCGTAGTCTTGAACAGGCGTTCGCCCGCATGATACAGCGTGTTCGGATCATGTAATGAAATCAGCACGGGCGCGGTCCACTGGAACCGATGTTCGAGGTTTCCCGCTCCGTACGCATCGGAAAGCTCCGGCTGCTCCGTAATCGATTTCACCTGGCCGATTCGCCTGTCATAGCGCGAAATATTCCCCTGATAATCCGCAGCATAAACAACATTCGGGTCGAGCGGGTAAGGCGCAATGTAGCCCGCCTCGCCGCCGCCCACGTCATACCAGTCGCTACGATCGATGGCTCCGTCGTCGCTGCGGCTGGCAATAGCAACGGTCCCGCTATCCTGCTGTGAGCCGTATACGCGATAGGGCGTAGCCGTGTCTGTGATAACGTGGTAAAACTGCGCCGTCGGCTGGTTGTCTTCCCGCGTCCAGTTCTTGCCCCCATCGAGCGTAACCGTCACTCCCCCATCGTTAGCCGCAATCATCCGTCGCGTATCCCGCGGATCGATCCAGAGCCCGTGATTGTCGCCGTGCGGCACTCTGATCCGGTTAAACAGGCGCCCCCCATCCGTCGACTTATAGGCCTCCACATCCATCACGTAGACCACGTTTTCATCTCGCGGATCCGCGATGATATGCATGTAGTACCAGGGCCGCTGCCACAAACTGTGACTGGGGTTGATGAAGTCCCAACTCTCTCCGCCATCGTCGGACCGGTACAAACCCCCATCCGGATTGTGCGCCTCGATCAGCGCGTAGACCCGATCAGAATTCGCTGCCACCGCAATTCCAATGCGTCCATACGGGCCTTTCGGCAGACCATGTTCTTCCAGCCGCTTCCAGGTCGTACCGCCATCGTTCGAACGATAGAGGCCGCTGCCCGGGCCGCCGCTGGCCATGCTCCAGGAAGTGCGCCGCGCCTGCCAAAGTGCGGCAAACAAAATATTGGGATTGTGCGGATCGAAGGCCACGTCGATGCCCCCGGTGTTCTCATCTTTATAGAGAACCTTCTCCCAGTTCTTGCCACCATCGGTTGTGCGGAAAATGCCGCGCTCAGTGTTCGGCCCATAGGGATGCCCCAGTGCAGCCACGAAAACGATGTCTGGATTATTCGGATTGATAATCACTTTGCCGATCGCTCGGCTGTCGTGCAGGCCAACATTCTTCCAGGTCTTGCCGCCGTCGAGCGACTTGTAGATTCCGTCGCCGTGAGAAATATTTCCTCGAATGCAAGCTTCGCCAGTGCCGACATAAATTGTGTTGTGATCCGAATTGGCAACCGCCAGACTGCCAACGTCTCCACTTCCCTCTTTATCAAACACCGGCGACCAGGTCAGAGCCGCGTCGGTGGATTTCCATACCCCGCCTCCGGTCGCCCCAAAATAGTAGGTCGTCGGATCGCCCGGAATTCCTGCCGCGGTCAGCGAACGTCCGCCCCGAAACGGCCCAATCATCCGGTACTTCATCCCCTTGAAAACCTTGTCTTCCGGCTTGCCCGAATCTTTCTCCGCCGAAGCGTCGGCGTTATCGCTACTGGCGTTTGCACTCGCGGAAGGCGTCGACTGTGTCGGCTTGACCGCCTTCGATTGCCGCTCTGGCTTGGTTTGCCCGAAGACTGGACTCGGTGCGCTTAGCGTGAGGGTGGCAAACAGAAACGCCAGCGACAACGCTTTTGCAGATTTATTCCCACGAAACGTGCCTTCATTTGCCATGTTCGAATTACTCCCCTGGGATATGAAACCGCTTTACGGACGGATCGTTGTTACTGTGATGCCACAAGAACTTAATGCAATGCACTCGCGTTCAGCAGCGGCGCAGCTTTCATTTTTTCAACAGCACCCGGCGGCCAGCCGCGATTGCCTTGAGTTTCGCCGCATCGACTTTAGGATAGGAGAGATCAAGCCCTTCCAGTGTTTCCACAATCGCCGCCGCAACCACCAGATGAGTAAACCATTTGTTGTCCGCCGGAACCACGTACCAAGGAGCAGCTTTGCTAGCCGTGTGGCGGATCATATCTTCGTACGCTTCCTGGTAATCGTCCCAATTTTCACGCTCGTGAATGTCGGCGTCGGAGAACTTCCAATGTTTCTCGGGTTCATCGAGCCGCGCCAGAAATCTCTTCTTCTGCTCTTTCTTTGAAAGATGCAAAAAAAACTTGCGAACCACCGTGCCGTTCCGCGTCATGTGCCGCTCAAAACAATCAATATCTTCGAAACGCTCTTTCCAGATATCTTTCGTGATCAAAGAAGATGGAATCAGCTGGCTTTTGAGTACTGGAGGATGCACCCGTACTACCAGCACCTCTTCATAATAAGACCGGTTGAAAATCCCGATCTGTCCGCGCTCCGGCAGGTAATTCGTCGTGCGCCACAAAAAATCGTGCTGCAGCTCAGTTTGCGACGGCGCCTTGAACGAGTGCACCTGGCAACCTTCGGGATTCACTCCCGACATGACATGCTTGATCGTGCCGTCCTTACCGGCGGCGTCCATCGCCTGAAATATGAGGAGCACGGACCATCGATCCTGGGCGTAAAGCATAGACTGCAATTCTGCCATGCGCGCAATATCCTTCTGCACGTGTTCCTTGGCTTCTTCCACGGAATCCCAGTGCCCGGTATCAGCCGGATCAAAGTCTTTCAAACGGAAATGCTTGCCATCGTCAACGCGGTAGGATTTTTCCAGTTTGGCAGTTTTCATGGCAGGCCGTCCCCACAGCCCTCATTGGAAGTCTACCGCATTCCGAAAGGAAAATTGGATTTCTCGGCGGGGTTCAATGCTGCTCACTGCCGGGGGCGCGATGCTTGTACCAGCATTGGTACGGGCGGTTCTTTCCCAACTAATCCAGCGCATCCCCGCCTGATCATTTCGGCGACAGACGCTCCAGGTGTGCACACCCCCAACGGGAGATAAGGTCGATCAGCGGACTGATCGTCCTTCCATAGGACGAGAGTGAATAATAAACGCAGGGGGGGAATGTTTTTTTATCTTCCCTTTCAACAATTCCATCGGCGACTAACTCCTGAAGACGCAGGATAAGCATGCGTTCCGTAATACCTGGAATCGAACGCTTGAGCTCGCCTGTTCGTTTTGGCCCATCCTGTAAACGCCACAGAATTGTGCCCTTCCACCGCCCTGCGATGACCCGCATCGTTGCATCCACAGGACACTCGGAGACTTCCCTGTTGACCGCTGGCATTGCTTCACCACCGCCTGCAAGTATTTCAGTAGATCGACTTATGATGATCAACACCTCACAATCTATCGGTCGAGCAGTCGCGCGAACTGGGTAGTCGCCGTGCCACATGCTCTCCGCAAAAGTTATTCTTACGGTAGACCATGGTGCCCGGCGACAGTCTTCGGCTGCCATAACACCGAACAGCTGTTTCTGCTCGCCATTTGTGGGCGTCCCAACCGTTAAAGTCGTGATGTCATCAAGCCAACCCAGGGCTGCTGGAGTTCACGGCCCGCCTGGTTCATTTGGCGGCCGACCCACCCCAAGCGATAACGATCCCGCTCTTCAGCCTGAAGCTGTTTTGATTGTTGTTAAAGGTGCAGACGGTCAACGCACAATCATTGCCAAAGCGGGTGTAGAGGTATTCCGCTTGGACGAGCCGCAGGGCGAATTTCTTGTTGAGTTTGACGTCAAATCCCCCACCGACCGTCATAGCGAAGGCGGTTTTCGAAACGCTTGGTTGGGCAGGGCAGACAGAGGTGTCAGTGCACTTGATGCTGATCCGCATCCCGCCGAAGTTGAGTTCGGCAAAGGGCTGGAAGGGGCTCGAACTCCGGAAGGTAAGCCGGGGGCCGAACAAAAAAGTGAAGCCGGTGCCGCTAAAATTCTCGCTAATAGGAGCGGGAATGGTTTGGCCAAAGTATTTGCAGCCACCCAGGTCCGCCGCCATTCCGATCATACTTGTAAAGTTATAGGCCAGCGTACCCCCGCCACCGGCACAGTTAAAGCTTTGGCTTACGTTCGTACCCCCAGGTGTGTTGAAAGAAATCGGGGTACGGATATACATGAAGGCTGGCGAGGTTTCAACCTTCGGGAATTCTTGAGCCGCAGCGACGCCGGCCGTTAGCAAAAGCAAACCTACCAAAACTAAATTGTTGCGCATTTTCTTCTTCTCCTTTTCGATGCGAGACTAAGTCCAGAATCAACGTCCCTAATTCGCCCTGTGCCGGTCCGTGAGACCCTTTTCACGGCCAATCCTCAGAGGCGTCTATGAGGAAAATAAGAGACGATCCCAAACCTGCATACTGTCAAAAATTACACAACTGGCCTGGCCCGCACTCGTCGTGAGGCAGGCCAATTGCTCAGGTGGGAAAAGGGGATCACAGCCCTTCAAGTCTCGTGGGCGACTTTTATTGGGATTGAGGCCGTATACCCATTCGACGATTGCAGAAGATCGTTGAACTAAGGGTTAATCCAGATGTATCTACCGCTCCGAATGACGCCGAGCACGATCGAGCTCTAGGATTTGGTCGCCAGCTAGGCCCCAACCGGCTTCTCCGCGGCCACAGGGAGTTTGGCCTCCTGCCATGCGTCGAAACCTCCTACCACGTTGACCACATTCTGAAACCCAGCGCGCTGCAACAGGCTGCACGCGATCATGCTGCGATACCCGCCCTTGCAATGCACCGCGATCGGAACGCTCCGGTCGATCTCCGGCGGCGCAACTTTGAAATTGTCCAGGGGCCACCAGGACGCGCCTTCGATATGCCCGTCCTCCCACTCCCGCTCGCGGCGGACGTCCAGCACCTGAATGCCCGCGCTCTGCAGCCCTCGATTCAGAGCTTCAACCGTAACTTGCGGCAGTTCACGGAGAGGCAATCCAGCTTTTTCCCACGCATCGACGCCTCCCTTTAAATATCCCCGCGCATCCTCCAAGCCAATCCGCGCCAATCTCATTCTTGCTTCCGAAACTGCGTCGTCTGATTCGGCAATCAGAACCGGACGCGACGCGAGCCCCAGCAACGCTCCCGCCCACGATGCAAACTGCCCCGACAACGCAATGTTTACCGACCCCGGCACATGCCCCGCCGCAAACGCTTCGCCCGGACGAACATCCAACGCGATTCCGCCCTCCGCCAGCAGCGTCTCCAGCTCTGCCGGTTCGAGTGGAGACAAAGACGGCAGCTCCGCCAGCGTCGCCGCTCCCTTACGATTAATTTCTGCATCCTGTAAAAAATATTCCGGACGCGCCGGAAGATTGCTGGTCAACTCCTCGATAAACTCTTCCCTGCTCTTGATCTGCAACGCATAATTCGTAAGCCGCTCCGTGCCGATCGTTGAAACCTTCTCGGCTCGCATGTTCCGTCCACACAATGATCCCGCCCCATGCGCCGGATAAACCAGAACATTCTCCGCAAGCTTTAGAACTTTACTATGCAAACTGTCATAGAGCATTCCCGCTAACTGCACCGGGCTATAGCGGGGGGAAAGATCGGGGCGTCCCACATCTCCCAGAAAAAGCGTATCCCCGGTCAGAATCGCCCACGGATCGCTGGACTTCAGCTCGTCGGTGATTACGAAACACAAACTCTCAGCCGTATGTCCCGGAGTCTCCAACGCTGTGATCCGCATTTTGCCCACGCGCAACTGGAAGCCGTCTTCCACCGCCACGTGACGAAACATTGCCTTGGCCTGCGCCCCGATGTAAATCGTCGCGCCTGTCCTCGACGCCAACTCGCGGTGTCCGGAAACGAAATCAGCGTGCAGATGAGTCTCAAAAATGTGGCGAATAGAAACCTGATTCGCCTCCGCAGCCTGCAGGTAAATCTCCACGTCACGCTGCGGATCCACCACCACCGCCTCACCTTCAGACGCCATCATGTACGATGCATGCGCCAGACAACCCAGGTAAAACTGTTCAAAGTACATCGCTCTCCTTAAGAGATCCACTTCATGAAGAGAATCCATTTTCACGCAACTCGAAAGTGCTTCTCTATGTCGAGTCACGCCAAAACCACCGGCTATGTCAATTGAAAGTCGCCTGAAAGTCAACTGCCATCGCGTGGCCGGTTAAGCCTTCTTCCGATTCCAGATCTTTCCCCGCATCGCAATTAATTATTTACACTGAACAACTTCTATGATAGTTTTCCAGCCCTTAGGGCGGACCGAAGTTCCTCAGCCAGTTGTCTACAGACGGAATGCTGCAGGTACAGGTAATGGAGGAAGGTATGGCGACTGCTGTGCAGATGCCGGGAACCAGTAACTCAGAGTACAGCATCTGGCGCGTAATCATGGCCTCGTCGGTCGGCACCATGATCGAGTGGTACGACTTCTACATCTTCGGCAGCCTGGCAGCCATCCTCGGCCCCAAGTTTTATCCTCCCGGCAACGATACCTTCGCTTACGTCGCCTACCTGGCCACCTTCGCGGTCGGCTTTCTCGTGAGACCTTTCGGCGCGCTATTCTTCGGCCGCATAGGAGACCTCGTCGGACGCAAATACGCCTTTCTTGTCACTCTTTCCATCATGGGATTTTCAACCTTCGTCATCGGTCTGTTGCCGTCCTACGCGACGGCTGGCTGGTTCGCGCCCATCGTACTGCTCTTGATCCGCGTCCTGCAGGGACTGGCGCTCGGTGGCGAGTATGGCGGCGCCGCGGTTTACGTCGGTGAGCATGTTCCCGACAACAAGCGCGGCTTCTATACCAGCTTCATCCAGATCACGGCCACTCTGGGTCTCTTCGTCTCACTCGTCGTAATTCTGCTCACCCAAAACTCGATGTCGAAAGAAGACTTCGCCGCTTACGGATGGCGCATCCCCTTCCTCATTTCCATCATCCTGGTAATGATCTCACTCTACATCCGCCTGAAGATGAAGGAATCGCCCATCTTCGCCGAACTCAAGGCAACCGGCATGACTTCCGCTCAGCCGCTCAAGGATGCGTTCACCAAATGGCCAAATCTCAAGAACGTTCTCATCTCACTCTTCGGCGCCACTGCTGGACAGGGCGTAGTCTGGTATACCGGTCAGTTTTATGCGTTGTTTTACATGCAGACTATCTTGAAGGTGAATGTTAAAACTGCAAACATTGTGGTCGCCATCGCCCTGCTGATCGGCATGCCGTTCTTCACCGTGGTTGGCGCGCTTTCCGACCGGATCGGCCGCAAGAAGCTCATGATGGCGGGCTGCCTGCTCGGCGTTCTTACTTACATTCCAATCTATAAAGCAATGGAACGCGCCGCGGGAAATAACGTCGTCACCGTTAAATCTACCCGCAACAAAGTTACGGGTGCGATTGCACTCACCGCCATGACTACAGACACGACCGGCGCACTCGTGCCCGTCAAGGAAGCCACCAATCCCAATCTCACCATGCTGGTGTTGCTGGTTTTCATACAGGTGCTCTACGTGTGTCTCGTATACGGCCCCATCGCGGCCTATCTGATCGAAGCTTTCCCGGCTAAGATTCGTTACACTTCCCTGTCTCTGCCCTACCACATAGGAAATGGTGTCTTCGGAGGATTGCTGCCACTCATTGGCCTCTCGTCAGTCGCGGCCACCGGCAACATCTATGCTGGTCTCTATTACCCCATGATTGTGGCCGGCATGACGTTCATCGTAGGCAGCCTGCTGCTGCGCGAAACGCAGGGTATCAGTATCTGGAAGGAAGCAGGAAAGGCCGCACCTGCGAAGGGTTAACGGCCAGACTTAACGCGGCTGAAGAAACGTACATGCCGTCCTCAGCCGCGCTGGTTGCCTGAAAGCGGTGAGATCGCCTTCCTGTCCTAGATGCGTCCGAGAACCAGGAGGACGACCACGATAAACAGAATTAGTCCTACTCCCCCGGTCGGATAATATCCCCACTGTCGACTATGCGGCCATCTCGGCAGCGCTCCCAAGAGCGCTAAGATCAGGATCACAATTAATATAGTTCCAAGCATGTTTTGCTCCTCTTCCCCGCGTCGATGAAAGAACTCACGCCGGCAACCACTCGCGGATGGCCGTTACAGTGTGATGTTCAGTGCAATGTTTACGCCGGGATACATCGGGTTGCACAGGTAATACACGCCGTTGATGTCGACCACAAAAACATCCTGCGAATAGAGCCAGTTACTCGGCCACGGGTCAGAGAATCCAAACCAATACCCGCCGTACTGGAAGCGATGATTTCTGTAATCGCCCTGGCTGACGCGAAACGTGTGCTCCCGGCCAAAATTTGCCCGGTAGCGATCGTCTGGAATGCGTCCATTCCCATTGTGCTGCGCCTGCCTTTCAGGCTGAGCCTGTTGTGAGTTCCGTTGCTGCGCGTTTTTCTGTTCTTGCTGGGTATTCTTTTCTTGCTGCGCACTCTTCTGTTCCTGCTGGGTGTTCTTTTCCTGCTTCGCACTTTTCTGTTCCTGATTCTTGTTTTTGTCCTGCTGCTGCGCGCTCTTCTCTTCCTGTTGAGTGTTCTTGTTCTGCGGCTTGGCGGCCTTCTCTGGTTGCGCCTTTTTCTCTTCCTGCGCGGGCTTGTCTTTCTCCTGCTGCTCGTGCTGCTCCTGCTGTGCATAGACCGGAGCCGCGATGCTCAACGATAAAACTGCCGTACTGATAACTCCAAGTAATCTCATTGATTTTGCCTCCCTTACCGGATGTGGGAGCAGGCGACTCGCCCGCTCCCTGAACTCTCCTAGCGCAGGTTTCCTGTGCTCGGATTCGCCGTGCTGCCAATTGCCTCACCTGACACGAGAAGTTCCACTCTTCGGTTCTGCTGACGCCCGGAGGAATTATCGTTTGAGGACACCGGCGAAGTATTACCGAATCCTCTGGCCGATACCGAGTTTGTTGCCACACCTTCCTGCACCAGGTAATCGCGCACTGATCCGGCACGATTCTCCGATAGAGTCTGGTTCATGGCGTCGCCGCCAATGTTGTCGGTATAGCCGCCAACTTCAATGTTGAGCCCCGGATAAGCCAGCAGAATTCCGGCGACCTTCGCCAGTTTCTCCCGTGCTCCCGGCTTCAACGAATACTTTCCCGTGTCAAACAAAACATCAGACATGCTGACGATGAGTCCACGCGCGCTGTCGCGAGTCTGAAGAATGGAATTCAGTTGCTCAGCCAGCTTCGTTCGCATGGCCGCCTTGTCGGCCTCGGCTTGTTGCGCGCTCAACTGCGCCTGCTGCGCCGCCAGACGGGATTGGTCCGCATCGGCCTGTGCCGCCGAAAGCGCATTGGCAGATCTAGCCTGTGCATCGGCGGCATCGCTGCGAGTCTTTGCCGCATCGGAATCCGCCTGCTCTTTCTGCCGCCGGGCGTCATCCGCGAGCTGTTGCGTGTGGGACTGCGCGTCTGCTGAATCCTGACGCTCATTCGCCAACCGCACTTCGTCCATCTTCTTCACTGCGATGGCGCGCGCATCTTCCGCCGTCTGCACCGCCTCGCGTGAGACCGCGATCAGCGGCTTCTTGTCTATGTGTTTATCGGTGGCACCGCTGTCGGCAGTGTTCATCAATTGCACTGCACGCTTATAACTGTCGCTGGCATAAGTCGCTGCGCCCTCGGATTCTGCGATGCGCAGTGCATTCCGCGCCTCGAAGAATTCCAATGGCAGCTTCGCATTCAAAACCACCGGATCGAACTTATAGCCCGTGGGAATGTAGCCGCCGCGCTCCATCAGTTCATACTTCGCGTTCACAGCCTCGGTGGTTCCCTTGGTGTCATCGCGAACCACATTCTCCAGCACCACGGCATTGCTCGGCTGCCGCACCGCATAATAAGGTTCCGCAGTCACGATCAGAGCGAACGCCTGAAGGTCTGTCGTCACATGAAGCTTGCTGCGATGGTTGCCCCCCAGCAGCACTTCACCCAGATTGACCGCCCGTCCCTCGGGAGAAATCGCCCACAACACATAAGTAAGATACTCATTGCCAAACGTGGTCGGCTTCTGCAAATTTCCAAACTCAGCCTCAATCTCAATGGATCCCCGTTTGCTGTTCACCTGCGCGACCCCGTTTGCCTCAGGCATCAGAGTCGTACCCGCAAAATCCAGCTTCGAGCTTCCGCTCCTGTGTTGATAATTGACTGCCTGCACACTGCGGCTGATCACCACCACGCGAAAAGTCGGGGTGGAGCTCATCGGCTCGACGGTAAGCGTTGTTTGAGAATTGGTTTGAGCTGTAGCCGGGACACTAAGCACGATCGCGGCGACGAACAAAAGCGTCTTCTTCACTATTGTCTCCTTGTGGCAGTAATCTGCCGTTATGCGTTGTATCGATCTTGGTCTATCCAGCCTGCCGCGCTTTAAGTTCCAACCCGAATGTGCGACAGCGAATGAAACAGACCGAAAACATTGAGCAGCCACAGAACCACGGCGATTACCACGACGCCGTTCAGAATTGACTTGATGGATCCCTGCATCGGAATGAACCGATTCACCAGCCACAGCAGGACACCCACCACAATAAGAACTTCCAGGAGTTGAATTAAAGGCATGATCTTTGACCTTTCTTTGGTCGCGAGGGAATACCCTCCTTCTGCAAAGGGGCTATCTCTCTGACGTCGGGTTTTCGAGAGCTTTAGGGTCGGATCGTGTCTTGCCGCGTTTTCTGCGGCTTACACGTATTGAGTAACGCTGATGGCTGGATGTGTTCGCTGCGCGTGGCTTGATCAAAGTCAACCCGCGGCGAGCTAAGGATGAGAGGTACGATTCAGCGAATCGTTGCTCTTCAACACACTCAGAGATTTGATAATGACAGCCTCAGACCTTCATGTCTGAGCAACATAGCTCACATACACAGTTATCGCTTCGGGATGCCATCCAGATGCAAACGCAAAAATCCGGACCTGCAGAACGGCTTTCATAAATCCTGACTTCGCTGCCGGCGCTCGTTCGTGGCGTTCGCATCAAGCCAACTTAGCAGTGACCGCACGCTAGCCCGGGCCAGCGCGATCGCGCAATCCGCAGCCCCGTAGTAAATGTTGAGAGTATCGCCATCAGCATCGATCGTGTATCCGCAGGGGAACACAACATCGTCCACGTCGCCGTGGCGCTCGTACTCGGCCTCAGGACCAAAAATCCAGGAGTCTCCGCGAAGCAGACATGTTTCCGGATTGTCTAACTCGAATAGCGCTACGCCCAGGCGATACAGGCATCCCGATGGCGTGTGCCGTACTCCGTGATAGAGCACGAGCCATCCCCGCGAAGTTTCAATCGGCGGCGGCGACATCCCAATCTTATTGGCGTCCCACCACGCCCCGCGCCGCGCCTCCAACATAAGCCGGTGCCGGCCCCAGTGACGCAGATCAGGCGAGTAGGAAATCCACATGTGCGATCCCAGCGTCGTCATCGGCCGGTGAATCAACGCCCAGTATCCGTTAATTCTTCGCGGCAACAGCGCCGAGTCCTTATCATCCGGCGGCATAATCACGCCGTAGCGCTCAAATGTCCGGAAATCTTTGGTCAGAGCCAAAGAGACTCCCGGCCCCCCCCTCGAATAAGATGTGTAAGTCACTACATACTGCTGTAGCTCTGGCACAAATGTGATTCGCGGATCCTCGATGCCCCAGATCTCTTCGGGATATTCCTTCGGGTTGGGCGTCAATGTTGGTTCGCTGTCAATTTGCCATCCATCCACGCCATTGGCTGAGCGCGCGGCGCACAGATGCGACAATCCGCGCCGGTCCTCCACGCGGCAGAGCAGCAGGGTTGTGCCGTCCGCCAGCATCGTCGCACCTGCGTTGAATACGCTGTTGATCGAGTAAGGCCAATCCTTACTCGTCAATATCGGGTTAGCAGGATGCCGAAGCAGTAACGGCTCGTAGCGAGTGTTTGTAGAATCGGATTTTTCGGTGATTATGGTCATGAGGGATTATTTTCTTCAGACTTTTGCAGCGAACGCATCTCCAGAAGCGCCATCAGAAACGATAACGTCGACTCCGCACCCTGATTCTCGTTGGCGCGATCGGGATGAAGTCCGTCGCGGCAACCCCCGGTTACGGAATCATAGAGATCGACTTGCAGATCGTTGTCGCCCAGGAACCAGTTGAAGGCCGACCAGGCTTCCTTGCGCCAGCAGTCGTCCCCCGTTGCGCGGTAGGCTTGCAGGCATGCAGAAACCGCGCCAGCAGCCTCGATCGGCTGTTGATCAAAGCGCGCCTTTTCGCCGCCCTGACGATAGAATCCCTGCGACCCGATCGGCACGAAGTGCCCGTTGCTCTCCGAACGCTGAGTTTCCGTGAGCCACTCCAGCGCTTCCAGGCCGGCGGAAATCATGCGATCATCCGCGCAAGCTGCACCAGCGAGCAGCATTGCCTGCGGCAATCTCGCATTGCCGTACGCAACAATATTCTCAAACCACTTCCAATCGGGACGACGGACCGACTCGTACATGCTGAACAATCGACCCGAAAGCACGGATCTGACTTTCAACGCATCGCGGTCGCCCGGATAGGAATCAAGGTATTCCTGAATTCCAAGCAGAGTGTAGGCCCACGCGCGCGGACTTCTAAATTCCATAACAGCCGGAAAGGAAAATTCGAAGAGCCGCCCCGCGGCGCACCGCAGCCCCTCATTACTAGACCGCCCCAGAACCGTGCCCAGCGCCCACACCGCGCGCCCGTGACAATCTTCAGAACCCTCGGTTTCAGTCCATTGGCGGTCATAGCCGAGAAAATTTCTAAATCGACCCTTCACCGGATTGAAGGCATGCTCTAGAAACGACAAATACTTCATGGACCAACCTGTTACATCCAAAGATCCGCCGGTTGTATTGGTCTGTTCTTTGTCTTGCTGTTGGCCCGGATTCAGTCGCTCCAGCCACACCGCGAAAATGAGAGCACGCGCATTGTCGTCGCTGGTGTAACCCTCCCCACGGTTCGGAATCGTAAAAATTGCGTGCTGCAACATTCCTGTGTCATCCGTCATACGCTGCAAGTGCCCGGGGTTCACGGCGGGCAGCCCAGCCAGCGATTTATACGTCGGGCGGGCCGAGAACTGAGCTCTTGGACTCCCTATCCGGTCACTCCGTACCCGCGAGAAACTCTCCATGTAACCTTGCGCCACTCTTTTCCAGACCATCTCTCGCGCAAACAGGTAAGCGCGCTTCCGCATCGCGTGGCGAATCGCGGGCGTATCCAGGAGTTCGACTGTCTTTTGCGCAATCGCGTCCGGATTCTGAAATGGCACCAGCGCACCTCGCCGGTCGTCCAGCAATTCGATGGCATGCCAGTATGGAGTCGAGATAATCGCCTTGCCCGCTCCCAGTGCGTAGGCAAGCGTACCGGAAACTACCTGCGCCTCATGACGGTATGGCGTGATGTAAATGTCCGCGGCGCCGATAAACTCCACCATCTCTTCCGGACTCACAAACCGGTTGTGGAACATCACCTGCGATTCCACTCCTACTTCCTTCGCCAAGGCCTGCAGGGACTCGCGATATTGGTCGCCCTCGCGGCGAAGTATGTGAGGATGCGTGGCGCCCGCAACCAGATAAACAACATTCTTGTGTTTCGACAGGATTTGCGGCAAAGCTTGAATCACATTTTCGATTCCTTTATTCGGCGAGAGCAATCCGAACGTGAGCAGCACTGCCTTCCCTTCCACGCCAAAGCGATCCTTAAAGAAATTAGGATCGAGGAACGGCAGGTCGGGCACGCCATGCGGCACCATGTCGATTTTGCTGCCGGGTACCTTGAAGATCTCCTGCAGGAACTGGGATGACAGCTGGCTCATCACGATCAGCCGATCCGACAACTCTGCAATCTCTTCCATTACCCGGAGTTGGTCATGGCTTGGCTCCCGCAGTACGGTGTGCAACGTCGTCACCAGCGGCATCTTCAGACCGCGCAGCAGATGCAGAATATGGCTTCCCGCTGCGCCGCCGAAGATTCCATACTCATGTTGCAGGCACACCATGTCGATATTGTTGAAGTTCAGGAAGTCAGCCGCGTCCTGATAGGACTTCAAGTCATCCTGCGCCAGAGCCCATCGCACTCGTGCCGCGTAGGCATATCCTTGCTCGGTGTCGTTGACCGGTAGCGCCAACAGTCGAGCTGTCCCGTATTCTGCGGAAATCGCCGAGCACAAGTCTGTGGTGAACGTTGCTATTCCACACTGTCGCGGCAGGTAATTCCCGATTACCGCGATTCGGCTGGGAAGCGATGGCTTCGATTGCACCCGCGCCCGCACCGTCGATTTTTCGTCGAAGACGCGAGGTCGAGGTTCGATCACTTCTAAGACCGGCTTCGGAAATGTTGTGCTTGCTAGTGCCATCGGTCCTGACCTGGGGAGAACGCCGCGCCGAAATAGACCATCACCCACTGTGGTCCGCCGCGATCCTCGAGCGATTGCTATGAAGGTTGTCTCTTCTGAGTATGTAACGAGAGAAACTTTCGGACTGATCAAAAGTGATCAGCCTACTTTTCGAGAGCGGTTCACAATGCGGCTATGAAAGTCAAGAAAGAACAGGCCCTGGCGGTCCGTTGCCCCACTTGTGGCGCCAAGGTCGGCGAGAAATGTGAGCTGAGCACTGGCCAACCTCGCACTGCTCCCCATCGAGATCGTCGTCTGGCTGCTTTGGAAGCCTAGCTGTTCAAACTTGGCGGTTAGACTCTTAGGTAGTCATGTTCAGACGTCGAATGGAATCGAATGGAACAGGCTGTGAGGCTTCGCAGTGTGTGACGCGCTCACGTCCCGACGTAAAGTAGCCTTGCTTCGTCGTTCATTTGCTATTCAAATACTGTGCAAAATAGCTCACTTGTGGAAACTCTGAACGTCGACGTCTTTTACGAAAGTTGCTCCTCTTTTCCGGACTATAATTACTCACGATGAGCCCCTCTGCCTCCGCGAAAAAGAATCGAGAGTTCGACTCCGACAGTTTCCTCGCTACTATCGGTGACGGCAGAAAAATCTTGTCTGTTTCGAAAAAAGAAACGATCTTCGCCCAGGGCGATGGTGCCGATGCAGTCTTCTACGTCCAAAAGGGCAAAGTCAGACTCACCGTCGTATCGCAGGCAGGCAAGGAAGCGACTATCGCGATCGTCAGTGAAGGCAATTTCTTCGGCGAAGGTTCCCTGGCTGGTCAATTGCTGCGTATGGGATCCGCCGCGGCCATGACGGATTGCGAGATTCTACGCGTTGATAAAAAAACCATGATGGAAGCGCTTCACCGCGAACCCGCATTTTCTGAAATGTTTGTCGCTTATTTGCTGGCGCGCAATATCCGCTATGAAGAAGACCTGGTCGACCAACTGTTTAACTCCAGCGAAAAGAGACTAGCTCGCGTCCTTCTATTGCTCGCTCACTTCGGCAAAGAGGGCATTCCAGAAACCGTCGTCCCCAAGATCAGTCAGGAGACCCTGGCGGAAATGGTTGGCACCACACGTTCGCGAGTCAGCTTCTTCATGAACCGCTTCAGGAAATTGGGATTCATTCACTACGCTGGCGGAGTGGAAGGCGGTCTGCAGGTCCACAGTTCTCTCCTCAACGTAGTGCTGCACGACTAGCCTCCCCGCATCTTAGCGCGCCAGCCACCGAGCACATAACTCGCCACAGGAACCTCTTCTCCAATGAGCACTTTTGAGCAGAACTGCCAGGAGCCAGCGCGGTATACCTAGTGGGATGGCTGCCAACAGCACTCTGCTCTGCATCCACCGGGACCCGGCTCAGCTAAGTTCCTTGCAGGCAAGCGGGTATGATTTGTTAACCGCCACCAACGGTCACGATGGTCTGCGGCTTTTCGCTTCGCATCCCGTTGATGCAATTGTTCTCGAATACTATCTCAGACTGATGGACGGCGCTGGTGTCGCCGATGAGATCAAACGGATCCGGCCGACAATCCCCATTGTCATGCTGGCCGACAACCTGGAATTGCCTGACGGAGCCTTGAAGTCTGTCGATGCCCTGGTCACTAAATCCGACGGTCCTCACTTCCTGTGGGCGACCGTTCACTTTGTCCTAAACGTGAAGCCTGCTCAGAGTAATGAAGGACGATTGCAGACTCAACTGCCGTCGCACCTTCGTCCTTCTGGCAGGCACCGGGGCCAATCCCATCGCCACTTGCAAGCCAATGCCTCCCCTGATCCGAGGGACGCGCCCTTTTCCGCAAAAGAGTGGAAGAGTATCCGGACGGGAACCACCCAGTTCTAGCCGCAGGATATGGTCGCGCCAGCGCGAGTGGGCCAACCCATCCCTCACCGCCCAAGGTTCTGATTCCCAACGTCTATTCCCGAATTGATCCCCCTGCCGCGCATAACACCTTTAAAAGAGCACAATTGACCATATCTTCAATTGATAACGATGAATAATGGTGACGTGGAAACTGGAAAGCTCACCCTGCGGCATATTTTGTCCGTCCGTTGCCCGATGTGCCGGGCCAAACCGAAAGAGCAATGCACGCTGACCACCGGACATCCTTCGGCCAAGACGCATCTTGCTCGAGAACAAGCCGCTGCCAAGGTTGCATCTCCGGAGACCTCAAGCCAAGCCGCCATTCGAGTCCTGAAGAGCGCCGGCAAGCGCGGGCTGCGCCTCATCTTTCAGCACAAGTAGCACGCAGCGTCAAACCCTCGCTCGGCCCCGAGAACACAACCTTAGGCTGAGCGCCGGCCCCCGATCAGGTTTATCACCAGCACCACCAGGGCCACGACCAACAGCAGGTGAATCAGACCGCCCGCCACATGGAGGCTGAAACCCAGAAGCCACAGAATCAGAAGCACCACGAAAATTGTCCAAAGCATAGTTCTCCCCTTTTGTAACGCTTGTCACGTTCTTAATTCTTGCCTTGCAGCCATGGCATCACGTGGAACTTCGAAGCGACTTGCCACACTCCAGACAAGAAGGCTGCGCCCGCGGCGTGATCAACCCGCAGGATGGGCACATCCTTTGGGTGCCGAAGTTCCGCGCCACTGGTTTTAGCCCTCCAAGCAGCTTCGTGAATGATTCGATGATCACGGCAAGCCGGCCGCGAAAACGATTTCGAAAACGACTGCGAGTCATTGATCTTCCCGAGCTCCTTCTTATATGGTTCCCGACAACTCAACCTTGACAGCCCAGAGCTCGCCACGCTGTGCCGGATTGCTCACATTCCCCGAAAACCTTCGCCCGCGCAATTCCACAATGGACTAATCCTCTCCACGGCTAAGTCGAAGTGAGCAATTCAGATCAGCTATTGCTTTCCGCTTCAGCCATCATGGCCCTAGAGACGAGCACATCTTCTCTCTCTTTCAGGTCTTCTGAACTAAGTCAGCCATCTGAAGTCTTCTCCTCTTAGTTCGCAATCCAAAGGAAACAACATTTATGAAGAAAACAATTTCACTGCTGTTGATGACCTTACTCGGCACGGTTGGAACTTACGCACTTGCCAGTTCCGATCGCGAAGCCACCATGGACCGCATGCAAAACTCCGTGGACGTTATGCGGGCGATCATGTCGACTCCCGACAAAGGAATCCCCGAAGAAGTTCTGAGCAACGCAAAGTGCATCGTCGTCGTACCCAACCTGCTCAAAGGTGGCTTCATTGTTGGCGGCAAGCATGGACGTGGCGTGGCTACCTGCCGCACCGCGGAAGGCTGGAGCGCTCCCGCATTTATCTCCGTGGGCGGTGGCAGCTGGGGATTGCAGATCGGGGTTGAAGGCGTTGACCTGGTCATGCTGGTCATGAACGACCGTGGCTTACAACATCTGCTTTCCAGCAAATTCGAACTCACCGGCGAAGGTTCAGTTGCCGCGGGACCTGTAGGCCGGCACGCTTCCGCTGGGACCGACTGGAAATTGAGCACTGAAGTTCTTACTTACTCGCGCTCCAAGGGTGTCTTCGCCGGTTTGACTCTCGAAGGTGCCGTCGTTCAGCAGGATGACGACTCCACCCGCGCCATTTATGGAAAGCGAATGATCTTCCGCAACATTCTCTCCGGCAAGACCGCAACTCCCCCAAGTGCCGAAGCCTTTATGAAGGCGGTGGCCGAAGCAGGGCATCAGGCCCACATCGCCGAAGCCAGAGAAGACAACAAGTAACTCGCTTTGCCGAATCAATCTGCGGGCTGACCGGAACTGAATATCAGTTCCGGTCCAGCCCGTTCCGTATTTGCCTCACCGAGTTTGTTCCCACGCGAATTTATTTGCCAAAGGCGGTACCACATGAAGTTGGATTCGAAGAAGTATTTCGTCGCGCAGTGGGCCTGCTTCACGCTTTTGCCCATTCTTGCCCTGGCGCAGTCGCGCGATCTTGCCGCCAATCTGGACGCCTGCAAGGCAGGCCGCTCAACTTGCGACTCTTCCCTCCTGACTTCGTCGGAAACGGCAGCGCTCGCGACCATGCTCCACGCTCGTAATGTCGCGAATTGCAGAAACGGTCTTGACTCCTGTGATCGGTCGAAACTCAGCAAGCCGGAAGCCATCGCACTGGCCGTCTCGGATCACAAGAAAAACGTCTCCGCCTGCGCCGGCGGCCTGCACAACTGTGACCCGTCGAAACTCACTCCGTCCGAAGCGCGCGACTCGTTCCTCGCCGACCACGACCGCAACATAACTGACTGCAAAGACGGCGTCGGCGCCTGCGACCACTCCAAATTAAGTGTCCCCGAAGCCGGCTCAGTCGCCACCGCTCGCCGCCAGCTCAATGTTTCTGATTGTAAGGAAGGGGTTGGAATCTGCGACCATTCCGAACTCACTCCCCCCGAAGCCGAACTGGTCGTCACCGCCGAACATCGGCGCAACGCGCAGAATTGCGAGAGCGGATGGTCCCAGTGCGACCGCTCCCTACTCACTCCCCCGGAAATGGCTCGCACCATCAATGCAGAACAGCAGCGCAACCTTGCCGCCTGCAAGGATGGCAAAGAGACCTGCGACTACGCGAAACTCTCTCCAGCGGAATCCAAAACCCTGGCTGATGCGGAGCACAAGCGCAATTACGTCGCGTGTCTGAAAGGCTACGGCTATTGCGACCCCTCCCGCCTTACCGCCGAGGAGACCAGTTCCCTTCCCGCCAGCGCCCATTAAATCTCTATCAACCCGAGAGCGCGCCGCAGCTTCGAACATTTCGCCTTGGCACCCTTCAGACGGCGATCGCGGCCGTCACAGCGGGGAGGCCGATACGCCGTAACAAGTGTTGGAAACGTGGGTTGTCCCGTAGGCCGTCCATGCCGGGATCTAGATGGAGATAGATAAGCCAGTGGGAGCGTTCTTCGTAGGATCTCTCCAGGTACTCAAGCGCGCGATCGTTTTCCCCCAAGCCCACTTGGATCCCGGCGAAGAAGTGCGGAGCAACATACTTTTGTCTGGCCAGTTCTGTAAGATCCTCGAGCATCTGAACCGCTTCTTCTGTCCTGCCCGCCGCGCCCAAAGTCTGCGCCAGTGCCGCGCGCATCAGAGGACTGCCGCCCGACAGCTTCACCGCCCTCTCACCTTCGCTGATGGCTAGTTCGAAGCAACCGGTTTTCCTGAGCAACAGACCAAGAATCCAGTGCGCGACCGGGTAGTTGGGGTCCAGTTCGACAGTTCGCAGGAGCTCTTCGATACCTTCGTCGTATCGGCGGCCAAAGTAGCAGGCCCATCCCACGGCGACATTGATGATGAGTGACAACGGATCGAGTTCCTGCCCCGTCTTCATCCTGGCCATCACTTCCGCGTGTCGCCCCATGGTCATCAGATACTCGGCGTACCAGTGGTTGGCAGTTGGGTAGTGGGGACCCAATTCGAGGCTGCGCTTGAATTCTGCCTGAGCCTCTTCCCACCGCCAATCGTGAAGCCACAAACCAGCCGCAAAGGCGGTGTGGGCTTCGGCGAGATCCGGGTCGAGCCGCACGGCGGTCATCGCCGCCTCCTTGGCTTTAGGGAACACTGCCTTTGGCGGCAGATAGCTGTTCCATCCGAGGAGCACGTAGGAATCTGCCAACCCAGCATAGGCGAGGGCATAGCCGGGGTCTTTCTCGATTGCCTGTTGAAAGTATTCGATCCCCTTGTTGAACCCTTCTTCGGTCCACCTGTTCCAGTGATGACGACCTTTCAGGTAAAGCCGGTACGCCTCGGGATCTTCCGTGTGGCGTTTTGCTAGTTGTTTCTTTTCTGCCCGAGTCAACTGCAACCGCAATTTTCCCGATATCTCGTTGGAAATTTCGTCCTGGACCGCAAAAATGTCACCCGGCTTGCAATCGTATTGCGCGCCCCATAGTTGGGAGCCTGTGGCTACATCGACCAATTCGGTCCCAATTCGCAAAGAGCCGCCACTCTGCACCAGCCTTCCTGTTAGTACGGCGCGCACATTAAGCTCGCGACCGATTGCTTGGGGATCAATCTCCCTGCCCTTATATCGAAATACTGTGCTTTGCGCGATCACTCGCAGTTTCGGAACTGTCGCCAGGATGTTGATGAGACTCCCCGTGATTCCGTCACTTAGATATTCGCGCTCAGGGTCGCCACTTGAATTTAAGAAAGGCAAAACTGCGAGCGAGTCAATGATCTTGGCGACTCGCTGTGGGCGCAAGGTAGCTCGCTGCGCCGAAGAAGTTCGTGTCCTTTGCGTGACCGTAGAGGATAAGCGGTTTGTGATTGGTGTCTGGAAAGAATCCGTCTCTGCTTCCACAGCCCTCCGCCCCGACTCGGTGTCTCGCTTCAGCCGCTGCAACTCGGCCCGCATGTCGGCCGCGTGCTGATAGCGCAGATTGCTGTCCTTCTCCAATGCCCTCTGGATCACCTCTTGAAGCCCAGTGGGAATGTCGGGATTAACTCGTATGGGAGCCACCGGAGAGCGGTTGAGGATGGCCTCTGTGATCAGGCCTAAACTATCCCCTTGAAAAGGTAGCCTTCCCGTTGCCATCTCGTAGAGAACGATGCCCAGAGAAAACAGGTCCGTGCGACCGTCCAACTCCTTGGCCCGTACCTGCTCGGGAGACATGTACGCCACGGTTCCCAGAGCGATCCCGGGGCTGGTGAGATGCTCGTCGGCGGCATAGGCCAAAGATCGCGTCGGCTGCGAGGCGATGTGGCTCGCGAGGCTCTCCGCAACCATATTTTTCGCCAGGCCGAAATCAAGAACCTTAGCGTGGCCCCGCTTGGTGACGAGGATGTTGGCGGGTTTGATGTCACGATGAATGATGCCTTCGCTATGAGCAGCATCGAGCGCATCCGCAACCTCGATGGCAATGGCGAGAATGTGGTCCGTATCCAGGGTGCCTGCTGCTATCAGGAATTTCAGCGTTACGCCATCCAGGTACTCCATGGCGATGAACGCCTGGCCTTCGTGGCTTCCAATTTCGTATATTGTGCAAATATTGGGGTGGTTGAGCGCAGACGCTCCTCGTGCTTCGCGGCGAAAACGTTCCAGGGCATGCGGGTCATGGGCCGCGTTGACAGGTAGGAACTTGAGAGCGACAAACCGCCCCAGCTCATTGTCCTGGGCTTTGTAGACTACTCCCATGCCGCCGCTCCCTAGTTCCTCCAGGACACGATAGCGCGAGATGGTTTGGCCGGTAGCGGGACGGGTTTGACTCACACTCGATGCTAGGTCGGGGCACACTTCAGCGCATACTGGTAATAATGTCAGTCGCGACGGTTCACCTCCCTAGACATCCAGACATCCCAGCTTGCTAACGACAGACGCACGTTAAGCAATGAAAAGTGAGGCAGTGGTCTTCGAAAATACCCTACTGGCCAAGCCGCGCTGACGCACTAGACTGTCCTGCTGGCGAGACTGCACCCTTCCGTCCTATCATTAATTGTCAGTTGCGGCCTCCATCGGACGCCGCTTAGCATGTGCAGCAGTTATGGCGACTTCTACGCTTACGAAATGCCAACCTCCCAGATTGGTTTTTGGGGAAGTTCTTAGTTTCGCCTGCGACACCTTCTGCAGCAACAAACTGCAATTCTCTCTCACCGCGTTGGGAATGGTCATCGGTAGCGCGTCTCTCATCCTGGTAGTCACAATTGGCATGACTGGCAAGCAATACGTCCTAAGCCAAATTCAATCGATCGGCGTCAACATGATAGAAGCTGAGTACTATGGTGGCGGTCAGGAAAATACCGTGCCCGATTTCTTGACGATTGATGACATGCAAGCCGTACTGGAACGGGTATCCGGGATCGCGACCGCTTCTCCCGTGGTTCCGCTCGATGACCGCATTCCACTTGGCGCCGGTAAAGAACGCGATCTTCACATCCTCGGAGTTCTTCCCCAATATAGTTCTGTACGCAATCTGGTGGTGGTCTCAGGAAGATTTTTGGACGCGAAAGACGATCAGGTTCATAACAAAGTCGGCGTGATCCAGCAGAGACTTGCTAAAGAGCTTTACGGGTCCGTGGAACAGGCTCTAGGCAAGGTCGTTCAACTCGGGGATCTGCCTTTCACCATCGTCGGGACGTTCCGCGAGCGTGTGGATACCTTCGGACAATCGGAAGTCACCGACAACTCCATGGTGATTCCCTACAGCGTAAGCCGGTACTTTACCGGGACTCCATACGTTCGACAGCTCTACTTCTCGGCGGCTGATCCTTCCATGGTAATTCCGCTGACGGAGCAAATTCGCAAAGTGATCCAGTCCCGCCATCGGCCAGAATCAAATTATGTCATGCAGAATCTCACTTCCCTGGTCAGGTTGGCCGACCGGTCGGCAAATGCCCTGACGTTGGTATCGCTGCTCATTGCAATCGTTACACTACTGGTTGGCGGCCTCGGTATTATGAACATCATGTTGGCGACTGTGACTTCCCGAATTCACGAGATCGGAATTCGCAAAGCGATTGGCGCGACCAACGCCGGGATTCGGCTTCAGTTTCTTTCGGAGGCAATTCTGATTTCCCTGGTCGGGGGTTTAGGGGGCGTCGTAATCGGATTGTCGCTACCTTTGTCGGTGCGATTTCTCACCGAGTACCGCATTCCCATCTCTGGACTCTCCGTGATCGTGGCCGTCTTCACCTCCACAGCAGTCGGCATTCTGTTCGGAACGGTGCCCGCAGCTCGTGCTGCGAAGCTGAACCCGGTGGAGAGTCTGCGATATGAATGACCCCAGTTCGGCTCCAGACTCGCCCGCGAATGAGAAGCCGATCTCGCAAGCTTGGGCGTGCTCGCGAAATCGAGTAACATGAATTCTATGACGCCTGATTCACCGATTATAATTCCCGAGAGAGACGCAGCATTCATCAGCCCTACGTGTCCATTCGCTCATCCCACATACCTTTATCCCAATCAGGCGGAAGGTCCATACCACGCATGAAGCCCTCTGCCGGTCTTCACTTAAAAACCTATCTCTTGATTTCTTTGATGGTGATCTTTGGCCCGCTGGGCAATGTACTCCTCGGCAAGGGGATGAAGCGGATCGGCACCGCGAGCATCGGAACAACAACGGGCGCGATTGATCTTCTTTCCCGTGTCCTCACCTCGGGCACGATTTGGCTGGGAATCGGATCTCTTATTACTTTTTTTGTGGCTTACATGCTGGTGCTCTCGTGGGCGGATTACAGTTACGTCCAGCCAGCCTCCTCGGTGGCCTACGGCATGGTTGCCCTGCTGGCTCACTTCATGTTGCGCGAAGTGGTCACACCGACGCGTTGGATGGGAGTGCTACTCATCTGCGTAGGAGTCCTGGTGGTTGGACAGACCCCTCCGCGGACCACGGAGCCAGGTTAACGGAGCCAGGTTAAATGCGCGACCTTGTCCTTTATCTTCTGATTATTGGCGCCGGCACCGGAGGCGAGCTGTGCGTCACCCGCGCCATGAAGGTGGTAGGCGAAGTGAAGGACTTTCGCCCCGCTGCCGTGGTGCGCGTCATCATCCGCGCGTTGCGAGTTTCGTGGATGTGGGTGGGTCTCACCCTAATGGGGATCGCGTTCTTTTCTCTGCTCCTGGTGCTATCCAGGGAAAACGTCAGTTTGGTGGTTCCCGTTACAGCGTTGAGCTACGCAGCCGGCGCATTGGGCGGCAAATTTTTTCTCGGCGAGCAGGTCACGCGCAGGCGATGGGCCGGCGTTTTCTTGGTTTGCATCGGCGTCGCCGTAGTGATTATGGGTCGACGGTAAGTTGCGAAGGAGACGGGATGACCGCCTCGGATGAGGTCAAGAGCCGCGCCAGTCGTTCCTCGACCCGGACTGTTATTCTTGACAGTTGAAAGATCCGCCGTAGGCGGGAAACTGTTCGTCCCCTGGGCCCGCGGAGTCACAACTCTCCACGAGCCCATTTGAGGAGAATCGAAAGCCGATTTGAATAAAGCGAGAGAGGTGCAGTCAATTGTGTGGAATTGTCGGATTCACCCACAAGTATCGGGTACCTAATTCCGATCGCATACGGCACGCCGTCGCCACCTTGATTCATCGTGGGCCGGACCAGCAAGGTGTGTTCGAATCCAGCATCTTGTCTATGGGCGCCACGCGGCTCAAGATTATCGACCTCGGTTCCGGCGACCAGCCGATTCTGTCGGACGATGGCAATGTTGCCATCGTCTTCAACGGCGAAGTTTATAACCACCTGGAGCTGCGCCGTGAACTGGAAGAACTTGGCCACCGTTTTTATTCACACTGCGACACGGAAACTGTTCTTCGAGCATTCTTGGAATGGGACACGGATTGTTTCGCCCGCTTGCGCGGCATGTTCGCCATCGCGCTCTGGACAAAATCGACCAAGCGGTTAGTTCTGGCGCGTGATCGTTTGGGGATCAAGCCCCTTTATTTCGCCCGGCGCGGAGACGACCTGTATTTCGGCTCTGAATTAAAAGCAATTCTGATCCATCCTGAGATTGAGCGGCGCCTCAGTTTGGACGGCCTCGATTGCTATCTGTCGTTAAACTATGTTCCCTGCCCCTGGACCCTGGTCGAGGGCATCGAAAAACTTCCTCCAGGGCAGTGGCTGGAGTGGCGTGACGGTAAGGTTTCCTCCGATTCCTACTGGAGCTTGCCCCTCGGAGTCGTTCGCAATTGGACGCTCGAATCCGCCCGCGAAGAATTGGATGCTCTTCTGCGGCAATCCCTCCGCGAACATCTGGTCTCTGATGTGCCGCTCGGCATGTGGCTTAGCGGAGGCATCGACTCCTCAACCATTCTGCACTACGCGGCGGAATCCGGTGCACCGCTCAAGACGTTCTCGATTTCCTTCCAAGGACGGAGTTTCGACGAAACCAAATACATTCGCGAGGTGGTGCAGCGGTATCAGACCGAACACGAGGAACTGGATCTGAATCCGGAGGTCAATCTGCGAGACGCGATCGAGCAGTTCGCGTATTACTCGGATGAACCATCGGCGGACGCAGGAGCGATTCCGGTATGGTTCCTTTCCAAGCTCAGTAAAACCAGGACAACCGTCAGCCTGAGTGGCGAAGGGGCGGACGAGTTGTTTGGCGGCTATCTTACGCACCGGGCGAACCGCCTCGCCGGCCGCGCCCGGCGCTTGCCGCGGAGGTCTCTCCAACTTGCATTCGACGCATTGCAGTTATGGCCGGTCTCTGACGAGAAGATCAGTTTGGAATATAAACTGAAGCGATTTCTAGAGGGCTGCCTGATGGCTCCCGACCGCGCGCATGTCTACTGGAACGGAACTTTCTCCGAAGCCCAAAAGGCCGCTTTGCTGCGCTCGGAACTCCCGCCTGCTCTCGATCGCATTCTTGGCAAACTGCGTGATCGATTCGCCTCAAAAGATGATCTGGCTCCCTATTTGTGGTTCGATCAGAGGTATTTCCTTCCCGATGATATTCTGACTAAAACGGATCGCATGAGCATGGCGCATTCTTTGGAAGTGCGCCCTCCGTTCCTCGATCACCGGATCGTTGAATTCGCTGCGTCCTTGCCGGCGTCTCTCAAGATTCGCGGTTCGAGACAGAAGATACTTCTGAAGGAGTTGATGCGCGATAAGCTGCCACTCTCGATTCTTCAACGCAGCAAGGTTGGATTCGATATCCCGGTCCATGATTGGCTTCGGGGTTGTTTGCGCTCCCTGATGGAGGAGGTTTTGCTGGATGGTGCGTCTGATCACCAGACCCTTTTCCGGCGCGACGTCATCGAAATGCAGATCCGACATCACCTCGAGAGACGAGTCAATATTGGCTATCACCTGTGGGGCCTGATGGTGCTGTTTTTGTGGATAAAAAAATGGGGGATTCAGGCAACGACCTCCCAGGAGACAAGCGTTTGGATACCGCAGAAAACCGGTACCTATATCTAGTCGTTCTGCTCGTCGCGGGAGCAATCTATCTGGGTTGCATTGTTTCTCCCCCATCCCTCATGGATGACGTGGACGCCGTGCAGGCACAGATCGCGCGGAACATGCTCACTTCTGGCGACTGGGTGACGGCCCGGCTGGATGGCGTGGCGTATCTGGAAAAGGCTCCTTTCGTCTATTGGGCCATGGCAGTTGGATATATGATTTTCGGGGCGCACGACTGGGTCGCGCGTATTCCGATCGCCTTGTCGGCCATTGCGCTATGCTGTTTGACAGCCGCCTTCGGCACTTGGGCATTCGGTAAGCGGGCGGGATGTTATGCGGGTCTATGCATGGCCACATGCATCGGGCTGTTTCTGTTCACCCGTGTCTTGATCCCTGATGTCATGCTAACCTTCACCGTCGCCCTTAGCATGTGGGCGTTTCTTCGCGCTCTGGACGAAACCGAGTCCCATCCGCATTTTTGGGCTTGCACGCTGGCCGCGAGCCTCGGCCTTGGCCTGCTGCTCAAAAGCCTGATCGGTGTTCTCTTTCCCCTCGCGGCAGGGGCGATTTATCTTGGGATCACGAATCAACTCTTTTCTGCCGCCACATGGCGGCGCTTGCGTCCTTTCAGCGGATTGCTCATCATCCTCCTCATCGCTGCGCCCTGGCACATCCTCGCGACCCTGCGCAACCCGCCTTACTTCGATTTCACACTGCACAGCGGACCCGGGCAATATCATGGTTTTTTCTGGTTCTTCTTCATCAACGAGCAGTTGCTCCGTTTTCTGAATCTGCGCTATCCGCGAGACTACAACACCGTGCCGCGTCTCTATTTTTGGCTGCTGCACCTGGTGTGGCTGTTCCCCTGGAGCGTGTATTTTCCCGCCATCGCGAAGCTCTCGTTCAAACCCGCCGATCGCGCCGGAAGAACGCGGCTTCTGGCGCTTTGCTGGGCTGGCTTCGTGCTGATCTTTTTCACGTTCTCCACCACCCAGGAATACTATTCGATGCCTTGTTATCCGGCGCTTGCGCTCCTTTTAGGTTCAGCCATGGCAATGGGAGGCCTTTGGATACGGCGGGGTACGCGCGTGCTCGGGCTGGTCGCGGCGTGCGCTGGATTGGCGACCTTGACTCTATTTTTCCTCACCCGGAACATGCCCGCTCCAGGAGACATTTCGCAGGCACTCAGCCAGCACCCCGGCGCTTATAAGCTCTCACTGGGGCATATGCAGGATCTCACCCTGGCTTCCTTCGCCTATCTTCGCCCGCCTCTGTTAATGGCGGCGGTTGCCTTTTGCCTTGGTGGATTGGCAAACTGGAGATTCGCCGGCCAACGCGCATTTCTTGTGACGGCGTTAATGATGATATTATTTTTTCACGCCGCCCGTCTTGCCATGGCTGTTTTCGATCCCTATATGTCATCGCGGCCATTGGCGGAGGCACTCCTGAAATCGCCGGACGGAACCCTGATCGTGGATCACCACTACTACACATTCTCTTCCATTTTCTTCTACACGAACCGCACCGCCTTGCTGCGCAACGGACGATTCTATAATCTGGAATATGGGGCCTACGCTCCGGGCGCACCGGATGTTTTCATCGACGATCCGCAATTCAAGAATCTCTGGCTTAAGCCGGAACGTTCCTACATCGTCGCAAAGCAAAATGTGGTTCCACAACTGGAATTTTTGGTAGGCGCAGCACGTCTAAATCTAGTTGCGGAGAGCGGTGGCAAGGTGGTTTTAACGAATATTCCGCTTCCAAATGCTCGCGATGAACCGCCCCATGCGGCTCTCGGATTTTAGAAGAACTGCTATTTTTGACAGTTGCAAAAGTCCTGGCACAGAGGAAACTGCTCTATTGCTTTGCCATGCGGAAGTGAGTTAATAAGGAACGATAGGGTTGCGGTAATTATTCATTCGGAGGAAGCGAAATGAGAGTCGCGGTTCTTGGAGGCGACGGCTACTGCGGTTGGGCAACTGCCCTATATTTGTCAATGAAGGGACATTCCGTCGCGATTGCCGACAACTTTGCGCGTCGGCAATGGGACCACGAACTTGGTGTCCAAACCCTCACGCCCATCCGTCCGCTTTCAGATCGTCTGAAAGTTTGGCAGAGGCTCACCGGGCTCACCATCGAGGTCTTCGTCGGCGATGTGACAGAGTACGACTTTCTTTCCTCAGTCATCCAGGATTTCGAACCAGAAGCAGTAGTCCACTTCGCTGAACAACGCGCCGCCCCCTATTCCATGATTGACCGCAAACACGCGGTCTTCACTCAGGTAAACAATGTCGTTGGGACGCTCAATCTGCTCTTCGCTCTGCGTGAGTTTCAGCCCGATTGTCACCTCATCAAACTCGGTACCATGGGTGAATACGGCACGCCCAACATCGATATCGAAGAAGGCTACATCACCATCGAGCACAATGGGCGGAAAGACACACTCCCCTACCCCAAGCAGCCCGGCTCCTTTTACCATCTTTCAAAAGTGCACGACAGTCACAATATTATGTTCGCCTGCAAAGCGTGGGGATTGCGCGCTACTGACCTCAACCAGGGCGTCGTGTATGGAACCGTAACCGATGAGGTGTCCATGGACGAAGCGCTGGTCAATCGCTTCGACTACGATGAAGTCTTCGGCACCGTTCTCAACCGATTCTGCGTTCAGGCCGCCATCGGACACCCGCTAACCGTCTACGGCAAAGGAGGTCAAACGCGCGGTTTTCTCGACATCCGCGATACCGTACGCTGCGTCGAGATTGCCTGTTTGCATCCGGCCGCTCGAGGAGAATGCCGGGTCTTCAACCAGTTCACGGAACAGTTTTCGGTTTTGGACTTGGCACGAATGGTGCAGACCGCCGGGAAAAAACTAGGCCTGACCGTGGAAGTAAATCATCTCTCCGATCCGCGAGTGGAGGCGGAAGAGCACTACTACAATGCGAAACACTCGAAGCTCATTGAACTCGGCTTGGAACCGCATTTGCTCTCCGACTCTCTTTTGGACTCGCTTATGAATGTCGCCTTGAAATATCGCGACCGCATCGATACGTCCGTGATGCTGCCGCGAATTAACTGGCGCCAAGTCTCTAACGAGCGCTGGGCAAAAACGAACAGAAAACCTGTGCCTGTGAACGAAGCTTCTCTTGAGATCGTGGGGGGATCGGCCGTGAAAGATAAAGATAGAGATGCAGACAATGGAAATCGTCGTTCTTCGACAGGAGCGCGCAGCGGCTTCAGTAAAGTGGGAAGCTGACGACTGGCTGGTCGTCAGCCTGCCGGTTCAGGATTGGTTGGCGTGACGGGCACAAGCCGGCCGTCGCGAATGTAGTATTCCGCATCTCGCCAGCGGATGCTGTTGCGCCCAAAACTGGTCAGCCAAATGCCAAAAGCCATCGCATCCCATAGCGGGATCAACGCTAACTTTTTCCAAAGTGCATCCTGCTTTAGGCCCCATATCCCAACCATCCAGGTCATAGCGGATCGCAGGAAAAGGTACGCGCCGAGGTACCCGAATGCAACGCCTGCCGAAGGGTAAATCGCAATTGCTGCCAAAGACCATGGTAACCCTTGCGTGAGAAGCAGTCCGAGGTGTCCCCATGGCCGCAAGTGCCGCATCACCACGATCCAGCGCAGCCGTTTGTGCAGAAGATCGCCCAAGGACCCATAATCAGCGACCGTCAAAATCGTATAGGGCAGAAGTTGAACCTCGTAGCCCTGTTCCGCGATGAGCCGGCCCACCAGCAGATCATCGGCGGGACGGTTGTCAATCGCCTCATATCCGCCAAACCCGGAGAGCCGCGTGCGCGTAGTGGCGATGGTCGGTCCCAAGGCAAACTTCACTCCATCGAGCTGACGCGCGACCAGAATGCCGGCATAGAAGTCGGAAAACATTCCAACCGTTTGCAGGCTATCGGTGAGCGTTTTGTCTTCGATCGCCACGTAAAAGCAGGTCACAGCTCCCACCTTGGGATCGGCTAAAGGAGCAACCACCGCGCGCAAGTAGTCGGGCCGCACTCGAACATCGCTATCGCTGATCACCACAACTTCGTGTTGCGCTTCGCCGACAAGGCGGGCCAACTTGACCACTTTGTCGTTCGATCCTCTTCCGCCCGAACCGAACAATACCCGGATACGACGTTGGGGAAAATCACGCGCCAGCTTCTCCAGGACGGGAACAGCAGGGTCATCCTCCTCCCCGACGCAGAAAAGCAACTCATAATCCGGATAATCCTGTCGACAAAAGCTGGCGAAGTTTTCGTAGGCGTCAGGATCAAGTCCGCGAATCGGTTTAAGATTACTCACCGGTGGAGTGTAGCTCTCATTCCCGGAGCTTCGCGGCGCGATGCGCCGAAAGAATTGCCACGCACTGAACAGCGCAATCAGGTAATAAATAAACGGGATGGCACAGACGCCAAGGACCATGTAGCGGACAATAGAAAACATCGGGTTCCTCTGGCGCCGAAACGAACATCCTGCCAACGCGACTCGCCCCAACAAGCTTCCCACAAAAAAGGGCATCTGGTGTTCGTCGCGCTGCTTTGCAATTCGGGTATTTCAATTGCGGTGCGTGTCTGGCCGGTTTCGCTTTGCCGAGCATAGCAAAAAATGCTCTCGTATTCCAAACTCGCCCAAACGAATCGGCATGTTCGGGGTGCTAATCGCGCTCGGGATTGCCGACATGCGGAATCCACTTCCTGCTCCATCATTATCCCCGGCTCCTTTTAAGGAACCCGCCATCACGCAAGCCACGAATACGGGCAAGCAGCGCGTGCCGCGACGTCGCCCGACGGCAAGCACGTAGCCAGCGTGATCGACGACAGTGGAGGGAGACTAGTTTCGTTTGTCTTTCTTTCTTTCCTCCGCCAGATTCAGGTTGAATGAGCCTCTCTCTCTATCTGTATTTTGTCTTAATAGCCAAACCTCCTCAGGCCTGCCATAGCCGCGAGCATAAGCTCCATTCGAGACGGAGTAAGTTTTGAGCTCGTTCCAGCCCCACCGGCTGCAAATCCGCGGCCGCCGACAGGAACAAAACAACTGATATTCTTCGGAAGAGTCCGTCACAAAAGATGCGAGGTACGAACCGTTTTGATACGGACTAAACCCAATCAGGTATCGAGTGGAACATTCCGGACATTCTACGCAGTGACGCAAGCGATCGGGCATAAGACACATCGCTCAAAGAGCGCAACCAGCTAAAATGGAGGACAGGAATGTCTTCCTGTCCTCATCGTGCATCGTCCACCACATCACGCAAGCCACGAATGCGCCAGAGCAGCGCGTGCCTCGATGTCGCCCGACGGCAAGCACGTGGCTAGCGTGAATCGACGACAGTGGAGCGGAGAACCGTTGGCTACGCAACGTGGCGACTGGCAGCGACAAGTGTGCGCATTCGCGTTAGCCGAATCGATCCGAGCATCGCCCATGCACCTCAGAAAATGCCTTTATCGTGGATTGAGCAGTGTGCGGACCTCGGCGAAAGCTGCTTGCCAACATTCGCCGCGGGCAAAGTGATTTCCGGATGCGTATGTACGACGTCTGCAACCGACTTGCCCTGGTCTTCGTCTACCGGGGTTGCCAGAAAGGCGTGGACGATAGTTCTTCCTGCGTTCAGCCCGGCCATGTCCACCGCCATACCCGCGATTTGTCCGCTCTCATTGATGTTACTGGCCGAGACTACGAAGAGGTTGGAACTTGCGGGAAATACCGTGTTAAGGTCGATCATCATGCCGTTCTGCCAGAGCAGGCCGCGGGACCAGTTGCCTCTGGAGTCAAAGGAGCTTCCCACCACCTGGCCCCGGTTGTTGATGCTGGTGGCAAAGGAGGAAACATCTCCCGACACAAGGCCGCCGAGGGCTGCGACAGTATGGTTCTGCCAAATAGTGGCTAAAGCTGTGCCCTCAGAGTTAACGGCTTGCCCAACAACTTGGTTGTGGCTGTTAATGGCGAAGGCGATGCCGCCCGGATCTCCTAGGTCCTGAAGCTTGGTGGCAGTGCCGTTTTCCCATACGACGGCGTAATTCGCTGCGGTGCAGGTTCCCGAGTAGCCTACGGCTTGGCCTCGATTATTGATGCCGAATGCGACCCCGTCTGGATCGCCATTGATCGTAGGAAGAGCCATGGCTATGCCTTTGTCCCACATCACCGGCAGATCAACCATAAAATTTTCGACGCCCTGCGGGCAGGTGGAGTCCGCGATGCCATTTTCCGCATAGCCTGCGACTTGCCCGCTGTTATTGATGGCGCTGGCCTGCCCGTTATTCCCGCCCACGGTTGGAAGAGCGACCATGGTGCCGTTTTGCCAAAGAAACGGACTACAGGTAAGGTGCGTGCCGAAAAGGCAGACATCTTCGCCATTCGGATCTGGAACCGATGTTTCGGACATACCGACGGCTTGCCCGGGGTCGTTGATTCCGTTCCAATTGATCGAACTGTTCTCTCCTCCAAGCGTGCCGAGTTCGAGGTTGAGATCGCCCTTGCTTATCCTCACGGTGCCTTTCACGGCCGGATAGAGGGTGGAGAGGGTGAAATGATCCAGGAGTTGATCCATGATCAGCGTCCCGCCGTTATTGTTGAGGCCCATGGCCATGCCCAGGTTGTCAGGCTGCTGAACGCCCAAATCCTGAACCTTGTAGCTCGCTTGCGCGAATGCATTGCTGAAGCAAGCCAGAACAACCGTCGTACCCCACATTATCCAGAAATTCCGCAACCGTCTAAGCGTGCTCATATCTTCTCTTCCTCCGGTAAAGTCGTGGTGCCGGGATGACTGGCGATTTACGTCAGGTACCACTCGGCGCTCGGACAGTCAGTGTGCAATCGAGAGCAGCGTTGGCTCACAACTTCACAAACTCCTGCTGAGTGAGAACTGAGGGAGCATGTGGTGTTCCACGTTCACAACGATTACGTGAGACAACAGGCCCAACACTTCAGAGGTCGAAAACGAGTGGCGGACTAACAAAGCCCAGGGACGATCCCAAAACGGCTCGAGCAACCGTTTCTCCAACTTTTCATACACACTGGCGAAAGGTTACGAAATTCGAGAACGTCAGCAGAAAAGTCAGGCCTCTCACTTTGTGATTGACTTTCGGATACTTAACATACAGACTGGTTGGTATGTTGGCAGCACGTAAGAATCCGACAAGTAGAGCGCCCAGGCTGCGCGATTCTGAGCGCACGCGGGAGCGCTTGCTGCAGGCCGCATCCCGCGAAATCTACAGATCAGGTTTCCAGAGTGCCAGCCTGGACACCATTCTGGCCGCAGCTGGGGTCACCAAAGGCGCACTCTACTACCACTTCGACAGCAAGGAAGCCTTGGGATATGCCGTCGTCGAAGAGATCATCGCTCCCGACGTCAACGGCAAATGGGTGCGGCCTCTACAGAGCGTCAAGGATCCTATCAACGCTTTGATCGGCGCTGTTCAACGTATACCCGTTCGGCCCGCGGATGTGCGGGGTGGCTGCCAGCTGAACAACCTGGCGCAGGAAATGTCTCCTCTTGACGCGGGATTCCGGAAACGGCTGGCGATAATCTTCGGTGCCTGGCGGGAGGCCGTTGCCTCCACTTTGCGAGAGGGCCAGACCCACGGAAGGGTTCGCCGCGACGTGGAACCCGCTGACGCCGCCGGCCTACTGATCGCGATGGTCGAAGGCTATGGCTCGCTGGCAAAGAATGCTCAGAATCCGAAAGTGATGAAAGCGGGGATCGGAACCATCGTGGACTGGCTGCGGTCTTTGCGCCCGTCGGGCAACCGCAAGCGAGGTTGATCGCATCGGTGCCTCAAAGAGCAGTTTGGTACTGGTACATACCAACCGGTTCGTATGCTCTGACAGTCACCATCACGATCGGCCGAAGCGCTTCACAACTAGATCATGAAAAGGAGAGCGAATAATGACAATGACAAGCATCGCAGTGTCGCGCAGGAACCTGCTCGCAACCGGAACCTGCGCGCTGGTTGGTGCCGTGAGCCTGGCGGGACCGGCAAGTGCCGGCGCATGGGGAGGGCAGAACTCAACGAACGAGGAGTTAGTCCGGAAGTGGTACGCAGCCTGGGACAAGAAAGACTGGGGCCCCCTGGATAGCATGCTCGCCGATAACTTCACCTTTACCAGCGCTGCCGGCGACGACCACATCAGCAAGAGCACTTTCAAAGCGCGATGCTGGGAAACCCAGATCGATTTCATTGCACATTTTGACCTGGAGCGAATCACTACTGGAGCGGAGGATGCTTTTGTGAAGTATCTTTGCCACACCAAGAACGGTAAATCGTTCCGGAACGTGGAGTATCTCCGAATCAAGAACGGACAGTTGCAATCCATTGAGTGTTATTTCGGCGAGCAATCCAGTTTTCCGTCAGCCGTGAGCACTGGGCAGAAGTAAGCTCCGGGTGGGAGGAAATCGAAACGAGAGAGCAAGGGGTTCCATCATGAACGCCCGCGAAATACAGGATCAGAAGACCATTGCACGTGGCATGTTTGTTCAGCAAGCTTCTCACGCGAATGCGGATGTTTCGGCCAGCCCACTGCGGGGAGCCACGATCTGCTCCATCAAGAGTAGACGGGATTACGCTCTCGAATCGCCGGCAGAAGACGGGTTCTATGAACCTGCAGATGCATCATTGTTTCCGGTAACCCGAGGTGATGCTGCAAATCTCATCCGAATCTTGCGGCAGTTGGATGTTATAGCAAAACGACAGGCGCCACGAATCGCGTTTAAGGCAAAGGGTAGCATCCTACTCTTGGATTTAGCCGACATCCTGGCCGTGCAAGCCGAGGGTAACTACGTTTCTTTGCGACACCGAACTAATGCCTATTTAGTTCATGAGTCCCTCTCGTCCATGGCAGAGAAGCTCAAACCCTACGGTTTTATTCGCGTCCACCGCTCCGTCGTCGTGAATATTTCGGCCGTGGAAGAGATCCAACCTTTACCGACGGGAGAGTCCAGGCTGCGTGTAAAAGGTGGGAAGGAATACTTGGTAACTCGTACATACAAACACAACCTCAGAGATCTGGCTCAGCTGTGGGTAGGCTCAGAGCACCTTTGCGGCTAACAGGGCAGCCGGCGGGGTCGATATGTACTCGGAACAGGCGTGTACCGAAGGGCATATCAACGATTTCCACGATAGCCCTCGCAACGTCCAACACACCCGCGTCCGGCGCCGCTGTTCTCACTCAGGCGTTGCTTGCGGTTCTTGACTCCGCGCCCGCAGGCGTCAGCAATTCGCTCAGGCCCACGCGATGCAGCATTTCCGTCCGCACGCGGTCCATTACAGCAAATGCAACGTCCGCCCCGTCCTGCGTCGGATCAACATGTACGCGGAACGGGCGTTTGCCAAACGGCGCGTCCACGACTTTGACGATTGCGTCCGCCACCGCGCCCGCATCCGCATCGGGCGGAACAATGGCGGCAAAGGCGTCCTGTATTTTCTTTCCATAGCCTTTGTATGGACCTGCTTCATACTCGGCTGCGCGATCCTTGTCCGCGGGCGTGCCGGAATGCGCGAAGTGATTGGTACCGCCGGTGAATGCGCCGGGAACGATGATCGAAGTTTCAATGCCCCACAGCGCCAGTTCGCGGGCATACTGCACCGCCATCGCGTCCGTGCCCGCCTTCGAGGCAAAGTAGGGCGCGAGATACGGGGGCGTTCCACCCGCCGAACTGCTGCTGGACACCCAGATGAGCAGCCCCTGGCGCTGTTTTCTCATTTGAGGCAGCGCTACACGGTTTACCCTTTGGGTGCTGAGCACGTTGATATCGTAGAGTTCGGCCAGTTGCTCCGGCGTGAACGCTTCCGCCGGTCCGAACACCATGTGCCCGGCATTGTGCATGAGAACATCGAGCCTGCCCTGTTCGGCGACGATCTGGCGGATCGCCGCTTCGATGGACTTTTCCGAAGACACGTCCAGTTCAATGGGACGCAAGTCAACGTTATTGTCGTGCGCAAACTTTTTCACGTCCGCTGCTTGCGGCGCGTTGCGACCCGCAGTGTCCCGCATCGAGGCGAAGACCGTGTGGCCCGCCTTCGCGAGGGCATTGGCGGATAGACGGCCAAAGCCACTCGAAGCTCCCGTGATTACGATTACCTTCTTCATGACTGGTTCCTCCTTGTACTTGGTGTCTCGTGTGTCTTTGCAGCGCTCAGAACTGCCTTCAGTAGGCGAAGCCGCCATTGGGGCGCACCACCTGGCTATTGATCCAGCCGCCCTCAGGACCAGCAAGGAATGACACTACATTTGCCATGTCTTCTGGTTGGCCGAGCCGTTCGAGCGGATTCATCTTCTTTAATTCCTCGATCCGTGCCTCGCTCTTGCCCTTGAGGAACAGGTCCGTTTGCACCTGGCCCGGCGCCACCGCATTGACCGTGATGTTTCTGCCACGCAGTTCGTTGGCAAGCACATGGACCAACCCCTCGACTCCCGCTTTGGACGCGATGTAGGCCCCATAAGTCGGAAATGACTTGGCCAGAACACTGCTGGAAAAAGCCATGATGCGGCCGCCATCGAGAACATGTTGAGCAGCCTGCGCGAATACCAGGAAGGTTCCGCGTAAGTTGGTGGCGATCACCTTGTCGAAGGCGGCCACGTCTCCGCTGGCAATCAGGAAAAGCGGCATGATGCCGGCGCAATGAACCACCACATTAGGTCTGCCGAACGTGTCTATCGACTCTTTGAAGAGCCGCTCCACGTCAGCGGCAATCGCCACATCTGCTTGCACCGCGATGCCCTGTCCCCCTGCAGCCTTGATATCTGCGACAACCGCTTGTGCTGGGGCAGGTTTTCCCGCGTAGTTCACGACCACCGAAAATCCATCTTTGGCCAGTCGTTCTGCGATTGAGCCTCCGATTCCACCGGAGGCTCCGGTGACAATGGCTGTCTTTTTCATAATGTCCTCCTTTTGTTCCGCCCGCTCCGTCTTATTCCACCCGCTTCCGTCAGGCAACCCGACAGAGAACAATATCGCCCTTGCCAAAGGAAACTTCCAATGCATAATGTCTATATAAGTTATGCGTACCACGCATTTACGGCAGGCCGACTTAAACCTTCTAGTGGTTTTTACAGCTGTTGCCGAAGAGCGGAATATCACACGCGCAGCATCCCGTCTGCAGTTGAGTCAGCCGGCGGTAACCCGTGCTCTGCAGAGACTCCGCGATACATTTCACGATGATCTCCTGATTCGCACTTCAACCGGTTACGAGCC
>Ga0210389_10000038_pt1 | contig 122982 bp, 90 predicted proteins | sample IncBWH28OmetaG_FD_160127 | JGI IMG/M metagenome (GOLD analysis project Ga0210389, IMG submission 160127) | Forest soil microbial communities from Barre Woods Harvard Forest LTER site, Petersham, Massachusetts, United States - Inc-BW-H-28-O ...
TGGGTGTGGGGTGGGGTGGGGTGGGTGGGTGTGATGGGTTAGGGGGCGGCGGTGAAGCGCTGCTCGGCCCAGCCCAGGCCGTCGATCTCCAGCCGCACGCTGTCGCCCGCCCGCAGGTACGGGTGGTCGGGCAGGCCGAGCGCCACCCCGGCCGGCGTGCCGGTGTTGACGACGTCACCGGGCTCCAGGACCATGTACTGGCTCAGGTACCAGATGAGGTACCCGACCTCGAAGATCATGTCGCCGGTCGTGCCGTCCTGCCGCTTGCCGCCGTTGACCTCCAGCCGCAGCCCGAGCCGCTGCGGGTCCGGCACCTCGTCGGCGGTGACGAGCCACGGTCCCAGCGGGTTGAACGCCTCGCACGACTTGCCGAGGTCCCACTGCGGCGACAGCTCGAGCTGGAAGGTCCGCTCGGACACGTCGTGGCTGACCGCGTAGCCGGCGATGACGTCCAGCGCGGCGGCCGGCGAGGGCAGGTACCGGGCCGTCGAGCCGATGACCACGCCCAGCTCGACCTCCCAGTCGGTCCGCTCCGAGCCGCGCGGGATGCGCACCTCGTCGTAGGGGCCGACCACGGTGGACGGGTCCTTCATGAACACCACGGGACGTTCCGGTATGGCGGCGCCGGTCTCGGCGGCGTGGTCGCGGTAGTTGAGCCCGATGCACACCACCTTGCCGGGCCGCGCGACCGGCGCGCCGATCCGCCCGTCCAGCGCCGGGAGCGCCGCGAGGGCCGCCGGATCCGCCGCCACGGCCGCGACCGCGGCGAGCCCGCCGCCCGCGAAGAACGCGGGCCCGAAGTCGGCGGCGGTTCCCGATACGTCGCGCGCCACCCCGTCCTTGTCCAGAACGGCCGGACGTTCCGCGCCGGGCTCGCCGATCCTGACCAGCTTCATGTGCCGCCCTTCTCCTTCTGTTTCGGGTTCTGTCCGCTAGCGCAATTGTTCCGCTAGCTCAACTCTCTTCCGCGGTTGACTCCCCGCCGACGATGCGCGCGAGGAACAGCGCGAACAAGATGACCGCCCCGTCGATGGCCTCGATCCAGTAGTTGGACACGTTCGCCAGGTCGAGGATGTCCTGCACGATGCCCAGCAGGATCACGCCGGAGGCCGCGCCGATCATGTTGCCGCGGCCGCCCTTGAGGCTCACGCCGCCGATCACCGCCGCCGCGAAGACGTTGAAGATGATGCCTTCCTGGTAGCCCTGCTGGCCCGTGACGGCGGACACGCGGCCCGCCTCCATCAGCCCGCCGATCGCGGCGAGGACGCTGCCCGCGACGTAGACGCCGATCTTGATCCGGTCGATCTTGATGCCCGCCGCCCGGGCCGCCGACGGGTTGCCGCCGACGGCGTAGATGGCGCGGCCGGTGCGGTGATAGCGCAGGAACAGGCCGGTCACGACGAAGATGGCCACGGCGACGATGAGCGAGACCGGCACCTGCCCAATGGACGCCGCGCCCAGGTAGCTGAACGGCCCGGGCAGGTTGAACAGGCTCTGCGCCTTGACGATGCCGTTCTGCAAGCCGGCCAGGACGATAGTCATGCCGAGGGTCACGATGAACCCGTTCAGCCGGCCCTTCACGATCAGCAGGCCGTTGATGAGGCCGATGACCGCGCCGACCGCGAGCAGGACCAGGATGCCGAGGTACGGGCTCCAGTTAGTGCCGTCGCCGTAGGCGGCCACCGGCACGATCAGCCAGGCCGCCACCATCGGCGCCAGGCCGTAGGTGCCCTCCAGCGACAGGTCCATGCCGCCGATCATGAGGATCAGGCTCTCGCCGACGACGGTCACGCCGAGCGCGGAGCTCTGCTGGCCGATGCCCGCGAAGTTGGAGACCGTCAGGAACGCGGGGCTGACCACGGCCCCGACGATGATCAGCACGACCAGGACCGGCAGCAGCGCCACTTCCCGCAGCACGCCCACATTCATGGAACGCAGGGACGGCCTGCCGCCGCCCCGGCGCGGCGGCGCCGTCCCCGTGCCGCCGCCGGCGACGGTCGTAGTGTTCGACGTCATTTTCCAGCCTCCTGGGAGATTCCCTCGGTCGCGACGATCAGCTCATCCCTGTCGAAGGGCGGCTCGGTGAATTCGGTGAAGACCTCGCCGCGGACCAGGACGATGATCCGGTCGCAGATGCCGAGGTCGGAAAGCTCGTCGCTGCATAGCAGGACGCCCGCGCCCCCGGCCTCGCCACCCCCGTCCGGGCCTGCCCCGTCCTGGCCAGCGCTGCCGTGGGCCACATCGGCGAGCGAGCTCAGCAGCAGTTCCTTCGACGCCACGTCCACACCACGGGTCGGGGTGATCGCGACGATCAGCGACGGCTCGTGCGCGAGGGTCCGCGCGACGGTGACCTTCTGCTGGTTGCCGCCGGACAGCTCGCTGACCGGCTGGCTCGGACCAGACGACACCAGCGACAGCTTCCGCGTCAGCGGGGCGGCGGCGGCCACTCGCCTGGCCGGGCTCAGCACGCCGAGCGGGCCGGCCAGCTTCTTCATGATGGTCATGGTCGTGTTCTCGGCGACGCCGAGGTGCGGGACGAAGCCTTCCGTGTGCCGGTCCTCGGGGATGTACCCGATGCCCGCGCGCTGCGCGACGTCGCGCTGCCCCGGCGGCACGAGCTTGCCGCCCATCCGGACCTCGCCGCTCGCGCGGGCCTCCGCGCCGGCGACCACCCGGCCGATGGTGGCGACGCCCGCGCTGAGCAGGCCCGTGACGCCCACGACCTCGCCCGCGTGCACCTGCAGCGACACCCCCGCGAGCCGTCCGCGGGAGGATTCGCTCATCAGGTTCGAGACCTCCAGGACGACCTCACCCGCGGCCGTAGCAACCGGGGGGACAGCCGCCTGCCCGGACACGGTCACCATGGAACGTGACGCGGAAGGCTCCTGAACTTCACCCACCATGGCCGCCACCAGGCCGTCCCTGGTCAGCTCGGCGGTCGGCGCCGACAAGACCAGGTTCCCGTCGCGGAGGACGGCGACGTCCTGGCAGATCTCGAAGACCTCTTCCAGGTGGTGGGAGATATAGAGGACGGCCACGCCGCCGGCGGTGAGCTGGCGCACACGCTCGAACAGCCGCCTGGCCGCCTCGCGCTCGAGGGCCGCGGTCGGCTCGTCGAGCAGCACGCATTTGGAGCCGCGGGCGAGCGCCCGCGCGATCTCCACGACCTGCAACTGCTCGACCGACAGGTTCCGGCACAGCGTCTCGGCGGGGATGTTGAAGCCCCACTCGCGCATGATGTCGCGTGTCTTGGCCCGGACCTCGTGCCAGCTGACCACGGGCGGCAGCGCGCCGAGGAACACGTTCTCGGCGACGGACAGGTCCGGCACGATCATCGAGTGCTGGAAGACGGTGGCGATCCACTCGTGCCAGCGCGCGACGTTACCGGAGCGGGGGGCGGGCTCGCCGCCGAACAGCACCGTCCCGGCGTCCGGCTCGTACAGGCCGGACAGGATGGAGACGAGCGTGGACTTGCCGGCTCCGTTGCGCCCGACGAGGCCGAGGCACTGGCCGGCCTTGATCGACAGGCTGACCCCGCGCAGGGCACGGGTGGTGCCGAAGCGCTTCTCGATGCCGGTTACCTCGACGAGCGCCTGGCCGCTGGGAGTCATCTTCGGGTCCATTCCTGATCGGGTGGCCGGCGCCCCGTGCGGGGCGCCGGCCACCGGGATGTTAGGACGAGGCGGACGCGGCGCAGACGCCGCCGTGTGCCTTGCCGTACACGTTGCCCCACAGGCTCGCGTCTGAGACCGGGGTCGTGGTGAACGAGGCGGGCAGGCCGTCGACCGGGGTGGTGACGGACAGCTGGGTAGCGGTCTTGGTGACGAACGGCGCGACGATCGGGTCGGCGAGGTTCGAGTCCCCGTCGAACGACACGTTCTGCAGTTCGGGCGCGCCGCCGCCGGGCTGGCCGGCCTTGAGCGTCACGCCGTCGGCCGCGTCCTTGGCGTAGGTGAGCGCGTACTGGGCGTACAGGTTCGCGGGCTGCGACTGCGAGGCGGACACCGTGCCGTTGCCGATGTCGCACATCTCGAACGGCACGCCGTCATCGCTGACCACGAGCGTGTTCTTCAGGTTCTTGTCCTTCAGCAGCGGGACCACGGCGGTGTCCGGGCTCGACCACTGGGAGTAGATGGCCTTCAGGTTCGAGCCGTAGGCGTTGATCGCGTTCTGCGCGTCGGTGACGGCCGTCGGGTCGGTCCATACGGTCGGGTCCTTGAGGATCTTCACGCTGGGGTCGTTCGACGACATGCAGGAGTCGAAGGCGTTCGTGCGGTCCGCGCCGTTCGACGACGTGAGGTCGCCTTCGAGGTCGAGGACGTAGCCCGACTTGACCTTGCTCGAGATGTAGGCGCAGGCATCCTGGCCGTAGAGCGTGTTCGACGCGCGGACGACCATGTAGACCTTGCCGACGCCGACGATCGTGTCGACCGAGACCAGCTGCACGTGGTGCGCGGTCGCGTAGCTGATGGCCGGGCCGAGGCTCGTGGCCGTCTCCGGGTTGACGATGATCGACTTGGCGCCCTCGTTGACGAGGTTCTCGATCTGCTGGTTCTGCAGGCTGGCGCTGGCGCTGGCGAGCAGCGGGCCGAGCAGCTTGATGTGCATCTGCTGCGCGTACTGCTGCTCGTAGTTGATGTAGGCGGCCCAGAACGCCGTGTTGTTATAGGTCAGGTCCACGCCGATCGTGACCTGGCCGGAAGACGAGGAGCCGCTGGTCGAGCCGGATCCGGTGCTGCCACCGGAAGTGCTGCTCGAGCTGCAGGCTGCGACGAGCAGCCCGGTGGCGGCCAGTGCCGCGACGCCGAGCAGGCGTCTGTGAACTCTCATGGCTCTCCTCACGCTCATGCTTATGCTCTCCTCACGGGGATTGGAAGTTAACTGGTAGAGAATGAAATCTTCAGGGTGCTGACTCGCCTCCCAGCTGCTGCCATACGGAGCCGTTCGGGAATTCGTAGCCGCGCAGCGTCTCGGACCGGAAGGTGGTGGAGAAGCCCGGCGCCGTCGGCGCCAGGTACCGGCCGGCGACGACGCGCACCGGGTCAGTGAAGTGCTCGTGCAGGTGGTCGACGTACTCCAGGACGCGGCCGTCCGTCGTCCCGGCGACGCCGGCGAAATCGAACATCGCGAGGTGCTGCACCATCTCGCACAACCCGACGCCGCCCGCGTGCGGGCAGACCGGGACGCCGAACTTCGCGGCGAGCAGGAGGATCGCGAGGTTCTCGTTGACCCCGGCCACGCGGCACGCGTCGATCGTCAGCACGTCGGCCGCGCCCGCCTGCAGGATCTGCTTGAAGATCACCCGGTTGGCGACGTGCTCGCCGACGGCGACCTTGACCGGCTCGATCGCCTTCTTGATCTCGGCCAGGCCGACGATCTCGTCCGGGCTCGTCGGCTCTTCGACCCAGTACGGGTTCCACGGCGTGAGCGCGGCGATCGCGGTCTTGGACTGCTCGACACCCCAGCGCTGGTTCGCGTCCACCGCGATCCGGATGTCCGGCCCCACTACGTCCCTGGTCAGCCGCAGACGGCGCATGTCGTCGTCGACATTCGCGCCGACCTTCAGCTTGATCTGCCTGAATCCGTCGGCGACGGCCTGGCGCGACAGCTCGGCCAGCTTCTCGTCGGAGTACCCGATCCAGCCGGGCGTGGTGGTGTAGGCGGGGAAGCCGGCGCGCTCCAGTTCCGCGATCCGTCCCGCCTTGCCCTCTTCGGCGGCGCGCAGGATGGCCAGCGCCTCGTCCCGGGTGATGGCGTCCTCGAGGTAGCGGAAGTCGACCAGCTCCACGATCTGCTCGGGCGTCATGTCGGCCAGGAACCGCCACAGCGGCTTGCCCTCGACCTTGGCGGCCAGGTCCCACGCGGCGTTCACCACGGCGCCGATGGCCATGTGCATGACGCCCTTCTCCGGGCCGAGCCAGCGGAGCTGGCTGTCACCGATCATGCGGGCGCTGAAACCGCCGAGGTCACCGATGATGTCACTGACGGGCGTGCCGACGACGTGCTCGCGCAGCGCCTTGATCGCCGCGACCACCACGTCGTTGCCCCGGCCGATGGTGAAGCACAGCGCGTGCCCTTCCAGCCCGCCGGCGCCCGTGACGCCGCCCACGCCTCCGACGTCTCCCGCGTCGGTGCGCAGGACGGCGTAGGCGGCCGAGTAGTCGGGGTCGGGGTTCATCGCGTCCGACCCGTCGTGCTCGAGCGAGGTGGGAAAGCGCACGTCATAGCAGTCGAGCGCGACGATCCTGGCGCCGGACCCAACGGCCGGCGCGGGAGCCGGATTCGTGGCGGGCTCGTCTGGCTGCACTTGCGTCACTTGCGCTCCTCGGATTGGCAAACATCGGATCTATTGATCGGATGTTTGCACTGACGCGGCGGGTGCGCAAGATGCTCGTTACGGCGAAGTTTCCCGAATTGGTCACGATTCGGAAACATCGGACCAGGCAACCTGTGTCGACAAGACATCGGGTCTTTACAAGAATCAGCTCAGAGCCGTATAAAGCAGTCATCCGATGTTACGACACCGTGAACGCATCAGTCAGGCAAGCCAGCCTGACTGATGCGCTGGTGGCGCACGGGTAATCGGATCTGCGGCGGTGTCGAACCATCGGATCATTGCCGGCAGCGCCGACGCTGCCGGCAGTCGCAATCGCTGTGGAGGCATCCGTGTCATTGAGTCCGCCGTTCCCACCGACACCCCGCTCCGTCCCCCCCAGAAGACGCGCCCGGCGGCTGGTCGCCGGCACCGCCGCGCTGCTGGCCGCCGTCTCCGGTCTCGCGATCGCGGGGAGCCAGGTCTCCGCCCGCGCGGCGACCACGACCGCCAGTGCCACGACCGCGTGGCGCAACGGCTCGTTCGACCTCAACCCCGACAGCGTGGTCAGCGCGAACGACGTCGTGCTGGGTCAGGCGAACACCAGCCCCACCACGTCGATGCCCCTCGGAAACGGGGCGCTCGGCGTGGCCGCCTGGGCGGCGAACGGGTTCACCGCCCAGCTCAACCGCACGGACACGATGCCGGACCGCAAGTCCCCCGGCCAGGTCAACATCCCCGGCCTGTCGGTGATCTCGCACGCGTCCGACTTCACCGGCCGCCTCGACCTGACCGACGGCGTGCTGCAGGAATCCGGCGGCGGCGAGACCATGAAGGCCTGGGTCTCCACCGCCAAGGACGAGCTGATCATCGACGTCACCGGCGCGAACCCCAACGTCGCCCAGAGCGCGTCGATCTACCTGTGGTCCGGCCGCACGCCGACCGCGGCTGTCAGCGGCAAGATCGGCACGCTCGCCGAGACCTGGGTCGACAACTCCGGTGACGGCGCCAGCGGCGACACGTTCGGCACGCTGGCCGCGCTCACCGCGGGCGGCCGGGACGTGCAGACGAGCGTCACGAACTCCACGAAGATCACCACGACCTTCAAGCCCGACGCGAACGGCGACTACCGCGTGGTCGTGGCCGCCCCCCACTGGGCGGGCGGGACCGCGAAGGACACCGCCGCGGTGACGGCCGCGCAGGTAATCGGCAACGACGCGAACCTCCCGGAGAGCGCGCTGCTGGCCGGCCAGGACCGGTGGTGGGGCAACTACTGGGCACACTCGGGCCTGGTGCAGATGAGCTCCTCCGACGGCGACGCCGCCTACATCGAGAACCTGCGCACCCTGTACCTGTACGACGAGGCCGCGTCTTCGAAGGCGGGCAGCCTGCCGGGCAGCCAGGCCGGCGAGGCCGACATGTTCGACTGGAGCGAGGACCAGCAGACCTGGAACCCGAACGACTACTGGATCTGGAATCTCCGCGGGGAGATCTCGGCCAACATGAGCTCGGGCAACTACCAGCTCAACACGCCGATCTTCGACATGTACATCAGCGACCTGAAGAACATCGAGGCGTGGACCAAGGCGCAGATGGGCGGCCTGCCCGGCGCCTGCGTGCCGGAGACCATGAGCTTCAACGGGAACGGCTACTACGGTGACGGGCCGGTCGCCAACGACGGCTCGTGCGCGCTCGCGGCCTCCCCGCAGTGGAACGCCGAGGACATCACCAGCGGCCCGGAGATGTCCCTGTACATGTGGGAGCAGTACGAGGGCACCGGCAACCTCGCCTTCCTGAAGAAGGCGTTCCCGTTCATGGAGGCGACGGCGCAGTTCCTGCTGGCTTACCAGCAGGTCGGCTCGGACGGGCTGCTGCACGCGGTCGCCAACGCGCACGAGACCCAGTGGGCGGTGCAGGACCCGACCACGGACATCGCCGCCGACAACGCGATCTTCCCGGTCATCGCCGACGCCGCGAAGCTGGTCGGCGACAAGCCGTCCAAGGACCCGCTGCTCGCACAGTTCGCCAAGGCGCTCACGGAGATCCCGCCGTACCCGCGCACCGACGACGCGACCCGGACGCAGCTGCTCAACCCGGACTACACCCAGGCGGAAACGCAGGCGGCCGACGGAGGAGGCACCGACATGATCGCGATCTCCTACCAGCCCACCGCCCCCCGTGAGAACGACGAGAACATCGAGCTTGAGCCGCTGTGGCCCTGGGACGACGTCACCGACCAGGACGCGAACCTGTTCGCGCTGGAGCAGCGCAGCTACGCGCACCGGCCGAACGTGGGCGGCAACGACTGGTCCTACGACGCCGTCGACGCCGCCCGGCTCGAGGAGCCCAGCCAGGTTGAGTCCAACCTGGTCTCGCTCACCGAGACGCACCAGGTGTACGACAACGGCCTGGCCGACATCGGCTCGACCGTCGGCTACCAGCCTTACCAGGAGCAGTCGGCCAACGTCGCCACCGCGGTCGACGAGGCCCTCGCCCAGGACTACGACGGCATCATCCGGTTCGCGCCGGCCTGGCCGTCGGACTGGAACGTCAGCGGCACCGTGTACGTCCAGGACAACGACAAGGTCGACGTTCAGGTCCAGAACGGCCAGCTCATCACCGCCGCCATCCAGGCCGGCTCGTCGGGGCTGCTCAAGGTGAAGAGCCCGTGGCCGGGCAAGCAGGTCCAGGTTGTCTCCGGCAACGGCGGCCACCAGGTGATCGCGCGCACCACCACCAGCGACGTGTTCACCTTCCCGGCCCGCGCCGGCCAGACTTACCTGGTCGAGCAGGCCTCGGCGCCCACCACCGCGCTGCCGTTCGCCCCGGTCTCCGGCACCGCGCCGACGGCCGACAGGCACATGGGCGACGTCCAGCTCGGCCTTGACCCGGCGAGCACGCAGAACACGGCCGTGATCGGCACCGTGCTGGGCAGCACCAACACCAGCGACGGACTCACCCAGGCCGACTACTCCGGCACGGCCGAGTCCGCGACGACCACCGCGGCGGACGTGGACGGCCTGTCCGCCCGCACCACGACCGGATCGGCCGCGGAAAACGACATGTACTTCAGCGTCGACCCGTCGATCGCCGCGACGTCCAGTTACGACGCGACCATCAAGGTCTCGTACTACGACTCGGGCACTGGCACGGTCGCGCTGCAGTACGACAACGGAACCAAGGATCCCTACCACACGGCGGGCACGATCACGCTGACCGGCAGCGACACCTGGAAGACGGCCACGTTCACGGTCACCGGCGCCTACTTCGGCGGCGACCAGAATGGCGGCGCGGACTTCCGGCTCGACTCCCAGGCCCCGATCACCGTGCACAGCGCCGGCATGTCGGTCACCGGCCCGGCGGTCCCGGCGGAAACCGAGTTCCCGCCCGCCCCGGCCATCACCTCGCCCAAGGGCGGCCAGACCCTCATGCTCGACGCCTCGATCTCCGGCACGTCCGAACCGGGCGCCTCGGTGACCGTTAACGAGGGTTCGACCGCGCTGTGCACGGGCACCGCCAACGACAGCGGCGCCTGGTCGTGCGCTCCCGCCGGCGGGCTCACCTCCGGCAAGCAGACGATCACCGCGACCGCGACCGACCCGACCGGGTACGCCAGCGGCGCGTCGGCGGCGGTCAGCTTCGACGCCTCCGACCTGCCGCCCGGCACCGCGGTCGTGGGCTCGATCCTGGGGCCGACGAACTACGCCTACGGCATGAGCGAGAACAACTCGGCGTACGACGGGCCGACGACCGGCTCCGACATCGCCGGGCTGTCCGCGCTGACCAGCACCGACAGCAACATCTACTTCAGCATCGACGACTCGGTCGCCGACGCGGGTGACTACTCGGCGACGTTCAAGGTGGAGTACTACGACTCCGGGACGGGCTCGTTCCAGGTCCAGTACGACAACGGCACGTCGAACCCGTACGCGGCCGCCACGCCCAACATCCAGCTAACCAACACCGACACCTGGAAGACCGCGACCGTCACCGGGACCGACGCGTACTTCGGCGACGCGCAGAACGGCGGCGCCGACTTCCGGCTCCGGAACGGCAGCGGCCAGGTCACCGTGCACAGCGTGGCGGTGACGATCAGCGGCGACGGCGTCGCCAACGTCACCGACTTCCCGCCGCCGGCGGCGATCACCTCGCCCTCGGCCGGGTCCACGGTGAGCACGACGCCCACCATCTCGGGCACGAGCGAGCCGGACGCGTCCGTCACCGTCACGGCCGGCAGCACCACCATCTGCACCGCCACCGCGTCGGACAGCGGCGCCTGGTCGTGCACCCCGTCCACGGCGCTCGCCGACGGCGCCTACACCCTCACCGCGACGGCGACCGACGCGCTCGCCAGCCCGGTGACCTCACCATCCGTCCAGATAACCGTCCAGGGGTAATCCCCCGCTAGCCACCGCAACGCGAAAGGCGCCCGGGCACCATGTGCCCGGGCGCCTTTCGCGCTCAGCCGCCGCGGATCAGCCGCCGATGGTCATCGCGAAGATGTGCACGGCCGCCGAACCGCCCTGCAGGCCGTCGCTCACGTTCGGCAGGACCACGCCGGCCACGGGCGAGGAGGAGTCGAGCGTGACGGTCTGGTCGTAGGCGTACACCGGGTGGTCGTCCTGGCTGTTGCCGGGAGTGTTCCGGTAGGCCATGGTGATCGCCGCGGTCGTCCCCGACGGCGGGCCGTCGTACCAGTCGGGCACGCTGAGCGTGAAGCTCTGCGTCGTGCCGTTGGCGTAGACGATCGTGCCCTGCCCCGCGGTCGGCCCGTACGTCGCCGTGTCGAGGAAGCCGAGCGTGCTGCCCGACCCGGTGACCGCGATCTCCTGCCCGGAGGCGACCACGTTGTCCGGGCTGCCCGCCGCCGCGCTGGGCCACGCGTAGCTCAGTCCGCCCGCCGTGACGGTCGAACCGGGGGTCACGCCCGCGCTGGCCAGGGCCGTCGCCGAGAAGCTGTACCCGGAACCGTCCAGGTCGCCCTCTCCCGTGTTGCTGTCGGCCGAGACGCCGGCGTCGTCGAACGCCGCCGTCAGCGAGCTGTACGGGGTCTCCGCCTGCGCGGTGCCGGTGAGCGTCCCCGCCGACGAGGTGGCGACCACGGTGAACGTCGTCGCGCCCGGGGACTGGGTCGCGGGCGGCGTGAGCGTGAACGTCGCCTTCGACGAGCCGCCCGGCGGGATCGTGCCGATGGTCTTGGCCGGCTGCGCTGAGCTCCAGCCCGCCGGGACCTGGATCGTGACGCCGGCGTTCTTGAGCGGCGCCTGCGTCGGGTTGCCGACCGTCGCCGTGACGGTGACGGTCGCGCCGGCCGCCGGGTACGCGTCCGGTGTCGTGACGTCCAGGTACGGGCGGGCCGGAGTCTGGAAGTCGCCGACGGTCAGCGTGCCGCCGCCGGAATCGGTGTCGGTGATCGTGATGGTGTGCTTGCCCGGCGCCAGCGACGTGTCGGTGAACACGGTCTGGTCCGGGTCATCGAAAGCCGCGCTGGTGTCGATCGTCCCGGCCTGCTTGCCGTCGACGGTGACCGACGCCGTGGCGCCGCCCGGTCCCTCGTCGGTGACGAAGGCGATGCTGGGCCCGGTGAAGCCGAGCGACACCGCCGCGCCGTCCTGGGTGGTCGTGTGCGTGTTGCCCGCATCCGCCAGCGTGCCCTGCGCCGACCAGTCGCCGGTATAGCTCAGCGCCTGGCTGTCGTCGCCGTAGCCCTGCCCCTGCGGCCGCTTGAGCAGGCCGGCCGTGTTCATGATCGCCTGCGCGGCGGCCGGCCAGGCGCCGTCGCCGACGACCGTGGGCGCGGTGTAGGTGATGTCCGTGCCGTTGTTGTTCGTGGCTGAGGTGGAACTGTAGTTGTCCGGGCCGATCGTGATGTTATTGATGGTCGGCGTCCACATGCCGACCCAGTTGCCGCCCGCGGCGAAGTTCACCACGTTGCCGTAGGTGTGCCAGTACGAGCTGCCCTCGTCCTGGTAGAGCATGTTGTCGTCGTGGTTGCCGATCGACACGTAGTTCCCGGCGAGGATGGACTGCGTGGGCGTGCCGTGCTCGACGTCCCCGGCCTGGCCGCCGTTGGTGTAGATCGGCCCGCCGTCGTACAGCGTGTTCATCACGTCGTGGATGTAGTTGTCGGTGACCATGTTGCCGCCGGCGTAGTTGGTGCCGTGCTCGCAGGTGCTCAGCCCCTCCGCCGCCTGCATGCTGCACGGGGAGGCGTAGCCCCAGCCCCAGCCGATCGACATGCCCGAGTACGGCGTATGGCCAATGTCGTTATGCGTGACGTCCAGGGCGCGGGTGTAGCCGACCCAGATGCCGACGGTGTCGGAGTAGTCCTGCCCCACGTAGGCGATCTGGTTGTCCGAGATCGTGTCGCCGGTGGTCATCAGGGCCGCGACGTCCTGGAAGTAGTCGTCGACCTCGCCGACCGAGATGCCGCCGCCCGCCGTGTCGGTGATCGTGCTGCCGGACACCGTGGAGTCCTGCGTGCCGTCGGCCAGGTCGACCGCCGTGGCGCCCAGGTGGCTGAAGACGTCATCGCTGAAGGTGATCCCGGATCCGCGCGAGACCGTGACGGCCGCGGGGACGATCACCGGGGCAGGCTCCGCGCCCGAGCTGTCCCACAGCACGCCCGCCTGGTTGTCGATGTAGCCGGTCGTCGCCGGGAGGTTCCAGGTCGAGTACTCGAAGTCGATGTGGCTGAAGGAGATGTCGCTGACCGGGTCGGGCGCGTCCGGGATGACCGCGAAGCCGTCGATGGTCAGGTAGGTGCCGCCGGTCTTGACGATCTTCACCGTGTGCGTGCCCCGCGGCAGCCCTTCCACCTGGGCGACGACCTGCTGCGCGAGGCGCGTGCTGCCGCTGGTGTTCTCGGTGAAGGACTGGCTGGTGTCCTGCTTGCCGTCCACGTAGACGTCGAAGCTACCCTCGTCGCTGTTGGTCTCGCCGAGCACCTCCAGGCCGGTGCCGGTGAACGTGTAGCTCACCGAGTCGCCGTTGTCGCCGGTGGCTTCGATGTCGTTATCGAGGTCGCCGAGGTTGCGGTCGGTGTAGTCCTGCCAGCCGGCGCCCGAGTACGCGGCGCCCGGCGCGTTCTGGTTGACCGGGGCGATGTGGCCCGGGCTGCCCTGCAAGGTCAGCAGGCTCTGCTCGACCGGCAGCTCGACGTCGGCCGTGGCCATGCTCTGGCCGGGCTTGGGGATGTAGTACAGGTAGTGCGCGGACTGGTCCAGGTAGAACTGGCCGGGCTGGGTCAGCAGCTGGTAGGCGTCCTCGACGTACGAGATGCCCGACATGGCCGGCAGGCCGCTGCCGTTGTAGGGGAAGCCGAGGTTGGGCACGTTCAGGTTGTTGGCGTCCCAGCAGCTCGGCAGGATGTTGATGTCGGAGCCGCCGCCGGAGGCCGGCGTGATGCTCTGGACGGGGCAGCTCTCGTGCTTCCAGTCGCTGTTGTTGACGACCTCGATCTGGCTCTGGTTGGTGAAGGACGCGTAGGCCGGGTCCGTGGTGCTGAACCCGGTCGACGTGACCTGGACGCCGGCCGGCGAGCCGGCGCTCTGGGCGAGCTGCGCGCGCTGGCCGTTGACGAACAGCTGCTGTCCCCCGGACGCGGCGTCGGCCGCGGAGACCGGCGCGCGCCAGATGCCCAGGCTCTTGTCGTACTGGGTGAAGCCCGTGATCCGGGCCGCCCCGCTGATCACTGGCGTCTGGCCGGGAACGGCCTGCCAGACGACGTCGTGCCCATTGGTGCCCGAGTCCGCAGGGCCGAGCTGAAGGCCGCCGGGAACGTAGTAGGTGCCGCCGAACAGGTCGACGTCGATATCGGCGGTCATGTGGCGGTCACGTCGCTCGACCTGCGCCTTGGCCGCCGAGACGTTACAGGGGCGGAGGAGATCGCAGGCCGTCCCCGTACCGCCCGGGGACGCGTACAGGGTAATCGCCGCGCCCGTACTCGAAGCGCCCGTGCTTGAAGCGCCCGTGCTTGAAGCGACCGTGCTGGCCGCCGACGCGCTGGCGGCGGTCGCGGTGGCCGCGGTCCCCGTCAGCAGGCAGAACGCCGCGATGGCGGCGAGGTGTTTCGGCACTCTCAATGCGTGCCCTTTCCGGCCACGCGGGAGGCATCCGATGTATTTGCCACGATCCGCCTGACCCTAGACGCCGTTGTTCAGGAAGGTCCCGGACCTGGCCACAGGCCCGATTACCCGTGCGGCACCTGCGCATTAGCGAGGCTGGCTTGCCAGACTTATGCGCTTACAGGCGCCGTAACATCGGATGCCTGCTTTATACGGCCGTTGGGCGAACCTTGTAAAGACCCGATGTCTCGCCAGCGCCGTTCCCTGGGCGAGCAGCGTCGCCCCGCGGCGACCATCCGTGACCGGCGCACCGCTCCCGCCGTGAGCCCCGCCGACCTGCCCGGACTACCCGATGTTTCCGAATCGTGACGTTATCCCGGGCCGCGCCGGCGACCGGACTCCATCTTCCGGCGATGCCGGTCTTCCTGGGAAAACGCACGTCGCGGCGGCAGCCGGGTGCGTGGCGACGCGGCCACGCTGAGGGAACTTTCACGCGTCCGGGATCTTGCGCGTGCGCCGCGGCAGTGCAAACATCCGATCAATAGATCCGATGTTTGCTCGTGCTGATGAGCTGACCAGAAAGGCCGTCCATGAGGATCGCCCTGCATACCCGGGTCCGTGATGACCGGATTCAGGAGTACGAGCAGGCACACGCGGCGGTGCCGGCCGAGCTCACGGACGCGATCCGCGCCGCGGGCGTGACCAGCTGGACCATCTGGCGCAGCGGGACCGATCTCTTTCACGTCATCGACTGCGCGGACTACTCCGCGATGCTGGCCGCCCTGGCGGAGAACCCGGTGAACACCGCCTGGCAGGCCCGCATGGGCGAACTTCTCGACACACCGCACGACTACTCGGCAGCCGGCGGCGACGCTGCCCTGCCGGTCGTCTGGCAGCTATGACACGGGGGGCAAATCATGGCGCTAACTGATGAAGCGATCGACAAGATCAAGCAGATGATCCTCTCCGGCCGGGTGCGGCCGGGGGAAAAGCTGCCCAAGGAGGCCGACCTGGCGGCCGAGCTGGGCCTGTCCAGGAACTCGCTGCGTGAAGCGGTCAGGGCGCTGGCCCTCATCAACGTGCTCGACGTCCGGCAGGGGGACGGCACGTACGCGACCAGCCTGGCGCCGTCCCTGCTGCTCGAGGCCCTCAGCTTCATCGTCGATTTCCACCGCGACGACACCGTGCTCGAGTTCCTCGAGGTCCGCCGCATCCTCGAACCCGCCGCCACCGGCATGGCGGCGCTGCGGATGACCGAGGACCAGAAGGCCGAGCTCGGCAAGATGCTCGACGCCGTCACCGTGGAGTCCCCCGTCGAGGACTTCGTCGCCACCGACCTCGAGTTCCACAAGAAGATCGCGACGGGGTCCGGCAACTCCGTGCTGGCGTCGCTGGTCGACAACATGTCGCTGCCGACGACGCGTGCCCGGGTCTGGCGGGGCATGACCGAGCCGCGGGCGCTGGAGCGCACCCTGGCCGAGCACCGGGCCATCTACCAGGCGATCCTCACCGGCGACGCCGATCTCGCGCGGTCCTGGGCAACGGTGCACGTGTCCGGCATCGAGAGCTGGCTGCACACGGCCCTGACCGACTAGGCCAGCGCCGACAGCCCGCCGATCAGGACATCCCAGAATCGCGCCACGTCCAGCTCGAGGCCGACGCGGGCGTTGTGCGGCCGGCCGAGGACGCCGAGCAGGTCGACGCTCGTGGCGCTGGCGGTCTCGATCCCCGTGGTCTCGATGTCCAGCCGGGTCTCGACGCAGGTGACGATGTCCGGGTACGCGATCAGGGCGGTCGTCACTGGGTCGTGCAGCGGCGCGGTCGGCAGGTCGGAGTTGGCGAGACCCTCCCAACTATACAGTTCGTATACTTGAGCTCAAGGACCCCAGCGACCGAACCGGAGCGCCGATGCCCGCCGAGACGATGAGCAACCCCGGCAACGCCCGCAGCCGACGGACCAGGGCCGCGCTGCTGGGCGCGGGGCACGACATCCTCAAGGAAGACGGCTTCGAGGCCCTCACCATCACCGCCGTCGCCGAGCGGGCCGGCGTCACCCGCCGCGCGCTCTACCTGCATTTCCCCACTCGTGCCGAGCTTATCGGCGCCATTTACGATCACGTCGCGGCCGCTGAGGGCCTGGCCGCGTCCCTCGGCCAGGTCTGGGAGGCGCCGACCGCGGCCGCCGCCCTGGACCGGTGGGCGTCGCACCTTGCCCGGTACCACACCCGGGTGCTCGCGGTCGACCGCGCCGTCCAGCGCACCTTGTGCGACGACCCCGACGCCGTCGCCCACCGTGCCCGGGTGTCGGCCGAGAAGCTCGCCAGCTGCCAGCGCCTGGCCGGCCGCCTCGCCGGCGAGGCCGATCTCGCCGCCGGCTGGACGGCCGAGTCGGCGGCCGACATGCTCTACGCCCTCAGCTCATCGGACGTGATCGAGGCCCTCACCCTCGACCGCGGCTGGTCCAAGGAACACCTCGCCCGGCACCTGGTGCTCCTGTTCCGCTCCACGTTCACCAGCCGGATCAGGAGCTCCGGCCCGATCCGGCCGGACGGGGCACGGCCGGACGGGATCCGCGAGTGGCTGAACGCCGCCGCCGCGCATCCGGCCGCGCTGCCCGACCAGGGCTATGTGGCGCTGCTCGGGGCCGACGGCGGGCAGCTCGAGGAGCTCTGCGAGCTCGCCGACTCGCTGCGCCGGGCGGCGGTTGGCGACGCGCTGACGTATGTCGTCAACCGGAACCTCGACCCGGCCGCCGTGGCCGGGGCCGATCCCGGGTCGCGCAAGCGGCTGGCGGAGCTCGTGGCCGAGGCGCGCGCGCTCGGCGCGACCGAGATCTGCATGCAGGGACCGCTGCCCGCCGACTCCGATGACGACTACCTGGACCTGATCGCGGCCGTCAAGGAGTCCGCGCCCGAGATCCACCTGCACGGGTTCCGCCCGGCCGAGCTGCTCGACGGCGCGGCCCGCCGCGGCCTGCCCCTGGCGGAGTTCCTCGCCGCCGCGCGGCGCGCGGGGCTCGGCTCGGTGCCCGGCACCGCCGCGCGTATCCTCGACGACGAGGTGCGGGCCCGTATGCTGGGCCGCCCGGACGTCCCGGTGTCGCAGTGGACCGAGGTGATCGAGGCCGCGCACCGCGCCGGGCTGACCTCCACGTCCACGATGGTCTTCGGGCACGTTGAGACGCCCGCGCACCAGGTCGCGCACCTGCGGCTGCTGGCCTGCATCCAGGACCGCACCGGCGGGTTCACCGAGTTCATCGCCATGCCGTTCGTGCCCGCCGCCGCGGCTGTCACCGCCCCGGGCCTGGTGGGCACGGACGTGCCCGGACCGCCGTGGCGGCAGTCCCGGGCGCTGCACGCCGTGGCCCGCCTGATGCTCCACGGGCGCATCGGCAACATCCAGGCGGCGTGGCCCAAGTACGGCCTTGAGCCGTCGGTCGGGCTGCTGCGCGGCGGGGCCAACGACATCGGCGGGCTGCTGCTCGACGGCCAGCTCGCCCCGGACGCGGGGGCCGAGGCCGGTCTCGTCCTGACCCTTGACGACGTCACGCGCGTCGCCCGCGAACTGGGCCGTCCCCTGCGGCGCCGCAACACCACGTACGGCGAGGTGCCGGACGGTGAGTGAGGCCAGCGACGTGATGGAGGTTGATGTCCTGATTGTCGGTGCTGGCTTCGCGGGCATCGGGATGGGCATCCAGCTCGCGCGGCGTGGCCGCGATTCGTTCGTCATCATCGAGCAGGCCGATGACATCGGCGGCACCTGGCGCGACAACCGGTATCCCGGGGTGTCCTGCGACATCCCGTCGCACCTGTACTCGTTCTCCTTCCGGCCGAACCCCGGCTGGTCCCGCGTCTTCGCCGAGGGGCGGGAGATCCATGCCTACCTGCGGGACTGCGTTCGCGACGAGGGGCTGGAGGAGCACCTGCTGCTGAACTGCGCGCTGTCGGCAGCCGAATGGCACGGTGCGCAGGCGCGCTGGCTCGTCCGCACGGCGCGCGGCGACTTCTCGGCCGCCAGCCTGGTCATCGCCACCGGGCGGCTGTCCGAGCCGAAGCTCCCGCCGATCAAGAACCTCGACGGTTTCGGCGGGCGCTGGTGGCACTCGGCCCGCTGGAACGCGAAGGTGTCCCTGGTCGGCAGGCGCGTCGGCCTCGTCGGCACCGGCGCGTCGGCGATCCAGATCCTGCCCCGGCTGGCCGCCGAGGCCAGCGAGATCGTGGTCTTCCAGCACTCCGCCCCGTACATCCTGCCGCGGGGCGACCGGGAGTACAGCCGCGAGGAGACGGAGCGCTTCGCGGCCGACCCGGGCACCGTCACCGCGCTGCGGGACGAACTGTTCGCCGAGGCGGAACGCGGCATCGGCGCCCGGCAGCGGCGGCACCCCGAGATCGACCTGCTCCGCCAGCGTGCCCTGGACCACCTCGCGGGCTCGGTCGGCGACGCGGGGCTGCGCCGGATGCTGACCCCGGACTACGAGATCGGGTGCAAGCGGATCCTGTTCTCCGACGACTACTACGGCGCCCTGCAGCTCGGCCACGTCCGGCTCGAGCCGACGCCGCTGACCCGGATCGCCGACGGCAGCGCGAACCGGGTGGCGGTCGCGGCCAGCGGGCACAGCTACGAACTGGACGTGCTCGTGCTGGCGACCGGGTTCAACTCCACCCGCCCGTCCATCGCCGGGCGCATCCGCGGGCGGCGCTCCCGGCTCCTGGCCGACGAGTGGAGCAACGGCATGGCCGCGCACGCCTCCACCACCGTGCACGGCTTCCCCAACATGTACGTGCTGGACGGGCCGAACGCGGCGCTCGGGCACAACTCGGCGATCTACATGATCGAGACGCAGGTCCGGTACGTCCTGTCCGCGCTCGACCACCTGGCGGACTCGCGCGCCGACGCGCTCGACGTCACCGCCGAGGCCGTGCGCGCGTACATGCGCGACATCGACGAGATGGCACGCGACACGGTCTGGGTGCAAGGCGGCTGCACGAGCTGGTACCGCGACGAGCGCACGGGCCGGGTCACGCTCCTGTGGCCGGACTCGGCCACGTCCTTCCGGGACCGCCTCGCCACGTTCGCCCCCGACTCCTACGAGCACCTGCGGCGCGACCGCGGGTAGGGGCGCACCGCCCGGGCACTGACAGTAATCGCTGGGGTGATAGCCCCGGTAATCACGATCAAACCAGAGCTAGTGGCCGGCGGGGGCACGGATTTCGTCGAGGATGTCGCCGGCACCCTGGTCGCGCAGGCGCCCCGCGAGGTCCCTGCCGGTCGTCTCCGGGTCCGCGCCAGTGGCGGTTCCGGTCACCCGGCGCAGGCCGTCCACCCAGGTCACCTGGGCATGCAGCGTCAGCACCCCGCCGGCGCGGGTCGCGTACGCGCCCACCGGCACCGAGCAGCCGCCGTGCAGTTCGGCCAGCAGTGCCCGTTCCGCGCGGACGGCGGCATCGGCGTCCGGATCGCCGAACCCGTTGAGGGTCTCCAGCAGTTCCCGGTCGGCGGCGCGGACCTGGACGGCCAGCCCGCCCTGGCCGGGCGAGGGCGGGTACACCGCCGGGTCGAGGAGTTCGGTGATCGCGTCGTCCAGCCCCAGCCGCCGCAGCCCGGCGGCCGCGAGGATCACGGCGTCCAGCCCGGACTTGAGCTTCGCCAGCCGCGGGGGCACATTCCCGCGGATCGGCACCACCTCGACATCAGGCCGCAGCGCCTTCAGCTGCGCCACCCGCCGCGCGGACCCGGTGCCGACCCGGGCGCCCGGCCGCAGGTCCGCCAGGGTCGACCCGCACAGCGCGTCGAACGGGTCCGCGCGCGGCGGGGTCACGGCGAGCACGAGGCCGTCGGCGGGGCCAGTCGGCAGGTCCTTCAGCGAGTGGACGGCGATGTCGACGGTCCCGGCGAGCAGTTCCCGCTCGAGATGGGTGGTGAACACGCCGCCCGGACCGCCGCCCAGATCCCGCAGCGGCGTCTTGCGATCCTGGTCGCCCTCGGTCTTTACCGACCTCGCCTTGAGCTCCATCACGTCGCAGCCGCTCAGGTATGAGATCAGCTCCCGGACCATGACTTGCGCGAGACGGCTGCCGCGCGCCCCGACGATGACGGTTTCCACCCCACCGACCCTACCGGCACTATCCCCCACTTTAAATCTATAGCGCAGCCGGGGGCTTGCCGCAAGCCCCTAGTCGTGCTGCATAATCACTGGTCCCGGCCACAAGCGACCTCAGATGGGACCTGCACAGACGTGGACTACCTGACTGCCAGTGCCTTCGATCTTCCCGACCGCCTCGCCGCCAAGGCCGAACCGGCGCTGATCGCCGCCGACGAGCGGCACTTCGCGGCCATCGCCGAGAGCCTCAAGCAGTCGGTCGCCGACCTGACCGCCCGCCTCGACACCGCGCGCAAGGCTCCCGGCGGCATCGGGCGCGCGGTCCTGGACCGTGACCTGGAGATCCACCGGCTGACCGCCCGGCTGCGCGCGCTGCGCCGTTTCGGCCTGGACCTGTGCCTGGGACGCATGGTCGGCGCGGACAGCCCCGAGCCCGTGTACGTCGGGCGGCTCGGCCTCCGGGACGGCGCGGGCCGCCAGCTGCTCATCGACTGGCGTTCCCCCGCCGCCGAGCCGTTCTTCGGCGCCACTCACGCGAACCCGATGGGCCTGGAAAGCCGCCGCCGGTACCGCTGGACCGGCGACCGGGTCACCGACTACTGGGACGAGGTGTTCACCGCGGACGGGCTCGAGTCCCGGGCCGCGCTCGACGACCAGTCCGCCTTCATCGCCAGCCTGGGCAGCAGCCGGTCGCCCCGGATGCGGGACGTGCTCGGCACGATCGCGGCCGACCAGGACACCATCATCCGCGCCGGCAGCCGCGGCGCCCTGGTCGTCGACGGCGGCCCGGGCACCGGCAAGACCGTCGTGGCCCTGCACCGGGCCGCCTACCTCCTGTACTCCGACCCGCGGCTGAGTCACAACCGGGGCGGCGTGCTGGTCGTCGGGCCGCACCAGCCCTACCTGGCCTACGTCTCCGATGTGCTCCCGAGCCTCGGCGAGGAAGGCGTGCGGACCTGCACGCTGCGGGACCTGCTCCCCGAGGGCGCGACGGCGGCGGCCGAGGCCGATCCGGAGGTGGCACGCCTGAAATCGTCGGCGGACATGGTACGGGCGATCGAGCCCGCCGTCCGGTTCTACGAGAACCTGCCCGATACGCCGATGACCGTGCCGACCCCATGGTCCTCGCTGCGACTCACCGCCGCCGACTGGGCCGAGGCCTTCGAGGCGGCTGAGCCGGGGACCCCGCACAACGAGGCACGCGATCAGATCTGGCAGGCGCTGCTCGCGATCCTGATCGACAAGAACGACGACGAGAACGCTACCGTGCCCCTGCTGCGCCGGTCGCTGTCGCAGAGCCGGGAGCTGCGCGCGGCCCTGAACCGCGCCTGGCCGCTGATCGAGCCGGCCGATCTCGTCGGCGACCTGTGGACGGTGCCCGCCTACCTGCGGATGTGCGCTCCCTGGCTCACCGCCGACGAGGTCCGGAAGCTGCAGCGCGCCGACGCCGGGGCGTGGACGGTGTCGGACCTGCCGCTCCTGGACGCGGCACGGCAGCGGCTCGGCGACCCGCAGGCGGCACGGCGCGAGCGCCAGCGCGACGCGGCCGTCGCCGCCCAGCGCGAGCAGATGACCAAGGTGGTGGACAACATCATCGAGGCGGCCGACGACGACTACGGCTTCGGCCTGGTGTCGATGCTGCGCGGCGAGGACTTCACCGACGCCCTGGTCGACCAGGCGGGGCTGCCCGGCGCCGACCCGAACCTGCTCGCCGGCCCGTTCGCGCACATCATCGTGGACGAGGCCCAGGAGCTGACCGACGCGGAATGGCAGATGCTGCTGCTGCGCTGCCCGTCCCGCAGCTTCACCATCGTCGGGGACCGTGCCCAGGCCCGGCACGGGTTCACCGAGTCGTGGCGGGAGCGGCTCGGGCGGATCGGGCTCGACCGCGTCAATCTCGCCTCCCTCAGCATCAACTACCGGACGCCGGAAGAGGTCATGGCGGAGGCGGAGCCGGTCATCCGGGCCGCGCTACCCGACGCCAACGTGCCGGCCTCGATCCGCAGCACCGGCGTCCCCGTCTATCACGGTCCCGCCGCCGAGCTGGGCACGATCCTCGGCACGTGGCTGGCCGAGAGCGCCGACGGGGTCGCCTGCGTCATCGGGGATCCCGCGCCCGCGGTGAGCGTCGACCTGGACGGGGCGGCCGGGGAAAACGCGGGCCGCGTCCGTTCGCTGACGCCGGTGCTGGCCAAGGGCCTCGAGTTCGACCTGGTCGTCCTCATCGACCCGGACGCGTTCGGCGAGCGGGGCGAGGGCGCCGGGGGAATCGAGGGCGCGGTGGACCGCTACGTCGCGATGACCCGGGCAACCCAGCGGCTCGCCGTCCTCACGACCTCGTGACGCCGGCTCAGGGCGCCCGCTGGTCCAGCTCGGCCGCCTCGGCCCACACCTGCCCGGGCGGCGCCGCCGCCTGGGCGGTGCGGCTCAGCTGCCCGTCGTCCGTCACGCGGTACAGCGACACCGTGCCGGACAGCTCACCGGTCACCAGCAGGAACTCCCCGGCCGGGTCGACGGCGATGCCGCGCGGCTGTTGCTCGGTCCGCGTCCAGCCGAGCAGCTCGCCCGTGTCGGCGGAGGTGACGCTGACGGTGCTCGACGCGCGCTCGCTAGTGAAGACGAGTCGGCCGTGCGGGGACAGCACCAGGTCGGCCGCCCACGTGAAGGGCAGGCCGCTCGCCGGGTCCCGCGGCGGGTTGTCCTGGCCGGGGACGCGGACGATCCCAGGCGCGAGCCGCACCTCCGGCGGAATGGCGGGCCATTCCCGCGGCGCGCCGCCGCCGGTCGGGTAGGCCAGCACGTGGCCGGTACGCTCGCCGATGACGAGCACTCGCGCTCGCTTGGCGTCCAGGGCGGTGTGCCGCGGGCCGGTGCCCGCCGGAACCCGCACCGGGGCGGCCACCTCCGCCAGCCCGCCGGCGGCCGGGTCCAGGCCGATCCGGTAGAGGAGGTCATGACCGAGGGCGGACACCCACAGCGTGCCGTCGGGGGCCTCGGCCACCGCGTGACAGCGGGCGTCCGCGCCCAGCGACAGCGGGGGACCGGCCGCCGGGCCGGCGACGCCGTCGTCGCCGACGGGGTGCGCGCAGACGGTGCCGTCTCGGTAGGACGCGCCGTACAGCGTCCGGCCGTCGCGGGACAGCAGCAGGTAGACGATCTCGCAGTCCGTCGGCACGCGGCCGAGCTCGGTCAGCGTCCCGTCATCCGGGTCGATCGCGAACGTGACGATGCCCGGCCGCGCGCGGTCGGCCGCGTGCAGCCGCAGCCGCCCCGCGCTGACCGCGAGCGTCGACACCTTGCCCCCGGCCGACGCCGAACCGACCGGCACGATACTGGCGGCGGCGCGGTCGAGACGGTAGGTCTCGACCGCGCCGGTGACCGCGCCCGCGGTGAAGAAGAAGGTGGTCAAGAGCCGGCCTGGTCCCGCGAGCCGCGGTCCTGCAGGTCACGCAGGAACGAGGTGAGCCCCGCGAAGTAGGTCTCCTGGTCGTCGTACATAGACAGGTGACTGCCCTCGGGACAGTAGAGGTAGCGCCCGGCGGGCAGGCGGTCCGCCATCATCTTCATGTGCGCCGGGTCCATGGTGTCGTAGCGGGCGCCGATGACCAGGGCCGGCACCGTGATCTCCCCGAGCCGGTCAGTCCTGTCCCAGCGGGCGAGCTTCGCCTCGGGGGTCATGCCGAGCTCGCTCGGGCCCTGCATCGATACGTAGATCTCCTGGTTGACGTGATCCAGCCCGCGCTGGACCGGGTCCGGCCACTCGTCCGGCGGCATGCGCAGCACGTGATGGACGTAGTGCTGCTCCATGAGCAGCTCCATGTACCGCGGGTTCTCCGTGTCGCCCGACGCCTCCAGCGCCTTGATCTCGGCGAGTTTCGCCTGGTCCATCGCCGGCATGAGCACCTGCTCGGCGTACGCGTTGTAGGCCGGGCAGCTGGACATCATGTTTGAGATCACCAGCCCGCGCAGGTGCCGCTGGTGATGCAGCGCGTACTCCATGGCCAGGATCCCGCCCCATGACTGCCCGTAGAGCACGAAGTTGCCCTGGTCCAGGCCGAGCGCCTGCCGGACCTGCTCGACCTCGTCCACGTAGCGGTCGAGCTCCCACAGCGACGGATCGTCGGGCCGGTCGCTGAAGCCGGCGCCGAGCTGGTCGTAGTAGTAGTACTCGACGCCCGCCGCGGGCAGGAAGCTATCGCAGGCCTCCAGGTACTCATGGGTCATGCCGGGGCCGCCGTGCAACAGGAGCACGCGCAGCGCGGGGTTGTTGCCGACCCGCTTCACCCACACCCGGTACGTGCCCGACGGCGTGGTCACCGGAATACGCCGGACACCCCCGCTCAGCACGTCGTTCCGGCCGGAATAGTCAAGGTAGCCGCTCATCGGCCGCGGTGCTCCTCCCGCTCAGGGCTTGCCAACCGCACCAACTGTAGCCCTGCGCCCGGTGGCTGCAAGCCCCGTGCCCGGTGGCTCCGTGCTGTCTAGCTCCGCGCCGCCCGGCGGGGCGCTCACCCCAGGCCCTCGACGACCGGGGCCGCCTGCTCGGCGACGCTGGCGGGGGCGCGGCGCTCCCGCGTGCAGCCGAGCATCAGGCCGGCGGCGACGATGGCGAGCACCGCCATCACCACGAAGCCGCTGGTGAAGGTGCCCGTTCCGGACACGATCCAGCCCATCACGCTCGGCGCCACGATCCCGGACAGCGCGAACGCGGCGTCGGCGAATCCGGCGGCACTCGCGGGCTGGCTGGGCTCGGCGTCGATCGAGACAACCCACCAGATGCCGCCGGTGATGAAGCCGAACCCCACGCCGAGCGAGATCGACGTCAGGGCCGTCACCAGCGAGGGCGCGATGATGACCGGAATCATCGACGCCCCGGACAGCAGCAGCGCGACGCCGATGACGGCGAACCGGCTGCGGATGTGCCGGGACCGCTTGTACAGCCGGTCGACGAGAACGCCGCCGATCACCGCGCCGCCGACGCCGGCCGCCCACGGGGCCACGGAGAACGCGCCGACCGCGGTCAGGCTCAGGCCGAACGACTTCGAGAGGTAAGACGGCAGCCAGTACAGGAAGCCCCAGAACATGAAGCCCCAGGCGAAGTAGCCCGCGCCGACGATCCAGAGGTTCCGGTTGGTGAGCAGGCTGTGCCAGTCGACCCGCGACTGCGCGCCCTCGGCTTCCTCGGTCCGCTGGTCGGCGGCGATGTGCGCACGTTCCGCCGCCGGCACCCGCGGGTTGTCGGCCGGGGTGTTGTGCAGCAGGCCGACCGCCGCCACGGCCCACACCAGCCCGGCCGCGCCGAGGATCCAGAATGTCCCGCGCCATCCGGTGGCAGAGATGAGCTGGGTGACGATCGGGCCGCCGATCAGCAGGCTGCCCGACACCGCCACGCCGCCGATGAGCGCGAGCGCGAAGCCCCGCTCCCCCTGTCGCAGCCACCGGCTCGTGATCCTGGTCGCCGCCGGGAAGCCGGGGGCCTCGCCGATGCCGAGCACGATGCGGATGAGCAGCAGCCCGATGAAGCCGCCGGAGACCGGCGTGATCGCGCTGGCGAGCGACCACACGATGACGCCCACGAGCAGGATCCGCCGCGGGCCGTAGCGGTCGACCAGGGGCCCGGATACGAGCGCGAATACCAGATAGCCGAGCGAGAACGCGCTGCTGATATACCCGTATTCGGCGGTCGTTATCCCGAATTGCGATGACAGTGGCGCCACCGCATAGGAAATGGCGCTGCGGTCGATGTAGTTGATGATGACCAGCACCACGATCATCGCAATCGTCAGCCAGCGAAAGCGGATTCGCACCGTACTCACCTCGGACTCTGGGGAGTTCGCCCTATTGTTCCGCCCATCGGAACAATGTTTTTCTCGGATACCCGAATATGACAATGTTCGCCCGCATTGTCAATGCGTATTGGCACCTCACGTTCCTGGTTCTCGCACTTGTAACACGACAAGCAACGAACCAGGGACGAACGGCCCGCGGGCGGCGGGATTTGTTCCGGTCAGCGGATCAGCTGTTTTATTTATCGGCGGTCGCGGCGTCGATCACGACAGCGGCGACATCCGCGGCCGTGGCGCCCGCGCGCAACTCCCACGCGCGTTCCGCGATCCGCGCGGCCGCCTCCGGCGACGTCGAGCGCCGTGCGTTGAGCGTGAATTTGGCGGTCAGCTCGGTCTCGCTGAGCGGATTGCCCGGGCCGCCGCGGTTGGCCAGGACCCGCTCGGTGACCTCGCGCCCGTCGGCCAGCCGGGCGGTCAGGGCGGCGGGGAACTGCCGCGGGAAGATCGCCGTGCACTCGGGGTCGGCCACGCAGTCCACCTTGGCCGCCAGCGCGAGCCGGTCCGGGTCGGCCGCCGACGCGTCCGTGAAGTCGTCGTGGAAGACGCCGAGTCCCCCGCCGCCGAGCAGCGCGGCCGCCACCGTGTAGGGCCCGCTGAAGGCGGCGTGGTACCCCGAGCGCGGGTGCTTCTTCTCGGCGGCGGGCTCGGCGATCGTGTGCAGCACCGGCGCGGGCACGCCGAGCGTCAGCGAGACGATCTGGTCCGGCGTGACGCCGGAGGCCCGCAGCCGCAGCGCCGCGTCGATCCCGGCGTGGGTGAAGTGGTTGCAGGGATAGGGCTTGAAGAAGATGCCCGGCGTCTCCCAGTGCTCGCCGAGCCCGTTGGTGAGCGCGCCGATGTCCACGCGGTCGCCGCAGAACGCCTGGAGGAACCCGAACCGTCCCTCGAGCACGGTCGGGGGGCCGGTGAGACCGTGCCGGGCGAGGTCGGCCGCCACGACGCCCGCGTGCGCGGCCCAGCCGCAGTGCACGCGCTTGATCGTGCCGCCCGTCCGGTTGGCCTCGATCACGCCCGATCCCATGCTGCAGGCGATGCCGATCGCCGAGGTCAGCTCGTCGGCGCTGAGCCCCCGGAGCATGCCCGCGGCCACCGCCGCGCCCACGGTGCCGCAGATGGCGGTGGCGTGCTGGCCGCGGTCGAAGAACACGGAGTTGTTGGCTTCCTCGTCGTACCCGGCCATGCCCAGCCGGCATGTGACCTCCACGCCCACGGTGGCGGCGTCGAGGAAGGCGGTGCCGGCGGCCCCGCTCTCCTCGGCAACGGCGAGCGCCGCCGGGATCACCGCGGACGAGGGGTGCAGCACCGACGGCAGGTGGGTGTCGTCAAAGTCGAGGCTGTGCGCGAGCGTCCCGTTGACCAGGGCCGCCGAGGGCGCGGGCACGCGGTGAGCCAGGCCGATGGCGGTGGCCGCCGGCTGGCCGCCCCAGCCGTCGGCGACCGCCGACACCACGGCGGCCGGCTTCTCGCCGAGCGCGGCGAGGCTGTTGCCGAGGAAGTCCACCACGCGCCTGGCCATGTCGTCACGGAGCTCGGCGGGCAGGCCCCGCTCGGCAACCGTGGCGGCCAGCGCGGCCAGCCGCTGCGCGGGGGTGGCCGACGTGCCCGTGGCCGTGCCGGCGTCCGCGGCCGGTGCGGAGGCGGTCACGCGCCCACCACCGCGAACGGCCGGATCGGGGATCCGGTGCCGCCGACAATGCGGAGGGACGCGGTGACGAACACGAACTCGGTCAGTCCCCGGTCGGCCGCCTCCTCCAGGTTCATGTGCTCCATGATGTAGATCCCGTGCTCCACGAGCAGCACCCGGTGGACCGGGAGCAGCCGGTGTCCCGCGCCGGGCGGGATCTGCTCGAAGGCCGTGGTGTCCGCGCCGGCGGCCACTACCCGCCGCTCGGCCAGCCAGCGCGCCGCCTCCTCGGTGACCCCGGGCACCCCCGAGTCCTGGCCAAGGTAACGGGCCGCGTCCCCGAAGTTCCGCGCCCACCCGGTGCGGACCAGCGCCACGTCGCCCGTGCCGGGCTCGATCCCCGCCTTGCGGGCCGCCGCGGCCAGGTCGTCGGCGGTGATGCCGTAACCCGGGTCCAGGCAGTCGGTCCCGCGTGCCCCGGCGACGTCGAGCAGCACCCCCCGCCGCACGAGCGGCGGTATCCGCTCCGCGCCGTGTTCGGTGAACTGGCCGCCGGCCTGGGCCCGCGCCGCGTCGACGCCGCCGTACAGCTTGCCCTGGTAGCTGACGTGCGCGAGCGCGTCGATGTGGGTGCCGACGTGCCCGCCGGTGATCAGTACCTCGTTGGCGGCCGAACTGCCGTCGGGCCGGGTCATGTCCCCGTGCCGGCGGGCCAGCGTCATCCGGAATCCCGGGTGGTTCGGCGAGCTGGGCATGCCGGTGAACAACGGCTGGCCGAGTTCGATGATCTCGGTGCCGGAGCCGATCGCGGCGAGGAGTGCGCTGGTCGTCATGGGCGCGAGGTGATCCTTTCGGTAGTGAGGGAGTCGGCGAGGTCGACCACCCACCGCGCGCCGGTCACGACGGCGGGATCGACGAAACGTCCCTGGTTGTCCAGCCAGGCGGCGGTGCCGGAGGCCGACTGGGCCGCCCCCGCGGCGAGCAGGCCGCGTGCCCGCTCCACCTCGTCGGGCGCCGGGGTGAAGATCCGGTTGACCGTCTCGACCTGGCGGGGATGCACGACGGACCGGCCGAAGAAGCCGCGGTCGCGGGCGCGGGCGGAGTCCGCCGCGAGGCCGTCCAGGTCGGCCACGTCGGTCCAGACGGCGTGCGGGGGGCTGGGCAGGCCGGCGGCCCGGTTGGCGACGATCACCCGCTGGCGGGCCCAGTCCAGCGCGCCGGGGTCGCGGACGCGCAGGTCCGCCAGCAGGTCGGACTCCCCGAGCGAGACCACGGCGACCGCGGGGTGGCAGCGGGCGAGCGCGAAGGCGTTCTCCACGCCGAGGGCCGTCTCGATGAGCAGGTGCAGCGGGCGGCCCGCCCGTTCGGCGAGGGCGGCCACGGCCGCCGGTTCCTCGGCCTTGGGCACCCGCAGCCCGGCGATGGCGACCCCGCCACTTACGAGAGCGGCCAGGTCGGCGTCGCCGTCGGGGGTCCCGGGCGGGTTCACCCGGATCCACAGCGGCTTGGGGTGCGGCGCGGTGACGGCCAGCCGGGCGTTGCGCCGCGCTTCTTCCTTGGCCGCGGCGGGCACGGCGTCTTCCAGGTCGTAGACCACCGCGTCGGCCGCACCGGCCATCGCCTTGTCCAGCAGGCCGGGCTGGTTAGCCGGCACGTACAGCCAGCTGCGCGCCCGGCCGATCGCGCCGCGCAGCGCTAGGTCGCCGGTCACAGCACTCCCGCCGCGCGCAGTTCGTCCACCTCGCCGGGGTCGAGCCCGTACTTGCCGAGGATTTCCTCGGTGTGCGCGCCGAGCCGTGGGCCCGTGGTCCGTATCCGCCCGGGCGTCTCGCTCAGCCGGAACGGGACGTTCTGCATGCGGATCGGCCCGAGCTCCTCGTCCTCGATCCGCAGGATGCTGCCGAGCGCCGCGTACTGCGGGTCGGCCATGATGTCGGCCGCCGTGTAGATCGGCGCCACCGCCGCCTGCGCCTCGGTGAAGGCCTCGACGACCTCCGCGCGTGACCGCTCGCCAATCCAGGCGCTGACCGCGGCGTCGAGCTCGTCGGCGTGCTCCGCACGGCTGCGGCCGGAGGCGAACCACGCCTGCTCGGCGAAGTCGGGCCGACCGACCAGCCGCACGACCCGCTCGGCGATCGACTGCGCGCTCGTGGACACGGCGACCCACGAGCCGTCCGCGCAGCGGTAGGTATTGCGGGGCGCGTTGTTGCCCGAGCGGTTCCCGGTCCGCGGCTGGATGACCCCGAGCTGGTCATAGGCGGTGATCTGGGGCCCGAGCAGGGTGAGCATCGGCTCGATGATGGCCAGGTCGAGCACCTGGCCGCGCCCGGTGGCCTCGCGCGCCCGCAGGGCGGTCATGATGCCGAAGGCAGTGGTCAGGGCGGCGATGCCGTCGGCGAGGCCGAAGGGCGGCAGCGTGGGCGGGCCGTCGGGCTCGCCGGTCACCGCGGCGAAGCCGCTCATCGCCTCGGCCAGCGTCCCGAACCCGGGCCGGCTCGCGTACGGCCCGGTCTGCCCGAACCCGGTGACGCGGACGAGGATCAGGCGCGGGTTGATCTCCGACAGCACGTCATAGCCGAGGCCCCACCGTTCCAGCGTGCCGGGGCGGAAGTTCTCGATCACCACGTCCGCGTCGGCCGCCATCGCGCGGAACAGCTCCTGGCCCCGCGGCGACCCGAGGTAGAGCGTGACGGCCTTCTTGTTGCGCGCGAGCATCTTCCACCACAGGCCCACGCCGTTCTTGCTGGCTCCGTGGGTGCGGGCCGGGTCGCCCTTGGGATGCTCCACCTTGATGACTTCCGCGCCGTGATCGCCCAGCAGCGTCGCCGCGAGCGGGCCTGCGAACAGCGTGGCCACGTCCAGCACCCGCACTCCGGCCAGCGCCTGCGGCGCAGAATCCTTATCCATGTCCTGTTTCTCCCTGTGCAGATCGCTCGCTAGTGCCCACCGGGTCAGTGCCCGCCATGTCAGCGCTCGCCGGGTTAGTGCCCGCCGCGCCAGCCCATGCGCTGGGAGATCCGCGCCGCGGCCGCCGTGATCCGCGGCGCGATGCGCTCGGCGAAGTCGGCCGTCACGCGGTACCGCGGGCCGCAGGCCGAGATGGCCCCGATGACGTCGCCCGACAGCCCGAACAGCGGGGCGGCCACCGACGCCGCGTCCGCCTGCCGCTCGCCGGCCGACACGGCGTACCCGCGGGCGCGGATCTCCGCCAGTTCGGCGCGCAGCGTGTCCGAGTCGATGACCGTGTCGGGGGTGAGCGCGTCGAGCCCGCCTGCCAGCACGCGCTCTCGCTCGCTGTCGGGCAGGAACGCGAGCATGCACTTGCCTGAACTGCCCGCGTGCAGCGGGAACCGCCGGCCCAGCTCCACCGTCATCTTGATCTCGTGCACGCCCTCGAACTGGTCCAGGTAGACCCGGCCGTTCGGGACGGGCGCGGTCAGCGTCGCCGTCTCGCCGGTCTCGTCGCGCAGGCCGCGCAGCACCTCCAGCGCCGCCGAGCGCAGGTCCGACTCGCGCAGCGCGCGCGCTCCCAGCGCCGCGACCGCCGGCCCGAGCCGGTACTCGCGGTTGGACGACTCGTAGGCGGTCATGCCCCGCGCCGTCAGCGACTGCAGGATGCGGTGGACGACGGCCTTGCTCAGCCCCAGTTCCCGGGCGATCCGGGTGACCCCGAGCGTGGACGGTCCGTCGGTGAAGAGCAGCAGCACGTCGGCCACCCGGTCGGCGGCCTCGGTGCCGACGCCAGACTCGCTCATGACAGCCATATTGTTCCGTTCAGAGAAACAACCTAACTTCCCGGGTATCTCCCGGTCAGTTGGACGATAGACGATGTGCTTGCGCATATCAACGTCCGTCGAGGTGACTATTGACGATCCACGGACTCCGATGCAAGAGTTGAAGCGACCGAAGTGTTCCTCTTCACGGAACAATTGTCAGGAGCCGAGCGGAAGGAGCTGCCGCGATGACCATCGACACCGACCTGATCGTGGCCGGGGCCGGGGGCGGCCTGTGCGGTGCGCTCCGCGCCGCTCAGCTCGGCCTGGACGTGCTGGTCGTGGAGGCGAGCGAGCACTTCCGGCGCGGCAACAACACGTCGATGTCCACCGCGATGATCCCCGGGGCCGGCTCCCGGTTCCAGCGCGCGGCCGGCATCGAGGACTCCCCCGCCCGCTTCCTCGCCGACATCGCGGCCAAGACCCACGGCTCGGCCGAGCCGGTCGCGTCCCGCGCCCTGGCCGAGGTTAGCGCCGAGCTGGTCGAATGGCTGGCCGACTACGCCGGGGTCCCCATCGGCCTGCCCACCGACTTTGGCTATCCCGGCCACAGCGTGCCCCGGATGCACAGCGTGCCCAGCCGTCACGGCGCGGAACTGCTGCGGCACCTGCTGACCGCGGTCGCCGCCAGCGACCGCGTCGACATGCTCGTGCCGGCCCGGCTGGCGGACGCCACGCCGGACGGCGACGGCGTGACCGCGGTGCTCGAGCGACCGGACGGCGCGCGGGAAACGATCCGGGCCCGCGCGCTCTTGCTGGCCACCAGCGGCTACGGGGCCGACCGCGCCACCGTCGGCGAGCACCTGCCCGAGATCGCGGGCGCGGCCTACCACGGCAGCGAGCACGCGCGGGCGGACGCGCTCCGTATCGGCGCGGCGCACGGCGCCGAGGTCGGCTATCTCGACGCGTACCAGGGTCACGCCGCGCTCTCGGAACACGCCAGGACGCTGGTCACCTGGACCACGATCATGCACGGCGCCATCCTGGTGAACGCCGCCGGACGCCGGTTCGGCGACGAGACCGTGGGCTACTCGGAGTACGCCGCCGCGCTCGCCGCCCAGCCGGGCGCCGCCGGCTGGATCGTCCTGGATCAGCGGATTCACGACCTGAGCCTGGCGTTCACCGACTACCAGCACGTCGTGGAGTCCGGCGCCGTCCGCGCCGCCGATAGCGCCACCGAGCTGGCCGCGGTCATGTCGGTCGAGCCAGCCGCCCTGCGGGCCGAACTGGCCGAGGCGGCGGACGTCGCCGCCGGCCGACGGCAGGCCGACCGGTACGGCCGGACCGTCTTCCCGGCGGAACTGCGAGCGCCGTACCGCGCCGTGCGGGTGCTGCCCGCCCTGTTCCACACCCAGGGCGGCCTGCTCGTGGACTCCCGCGCCCGAGTACGGCACCGCGACGGCGGGACGGTCCCCGGTCTGTACGCGGCCGGCGGGGCCGCCGCCGGAATCTCCGGGCACGGCGCCGACGGCTACCTGGCCGGGAACGGGCTGCTGCCCGCGCTCGGCCTGTCTTACCTGGCCGCGAGCCACCTGGCCGGGCGGCACGATTCAGTTCACCCCGACAGCAGAAGTGGACCCAGCTGATGGACGCCTACGACCTGATCATCTCCAACGTCCGGGTGGTGCGCCCGGGAACCGACACGGTCACCGCGGCGGACATCGCCGTCTCCGGCGGCGTGGTCGCCCGGGTCGCGCCCGGACTCACCGCCGAGGCGGCGTCGGCCGGGACGGGGGCCACCGGGACGCGGGTCTTCGACGGCCGCGGGCTGCTCGCCTTCCCCGGGGTCGTCGACGCGCACCAGCACTGGGGCATCTACAACCCGCTGGAGGAGGACACCCGGACCGAGAGCATGGCCTGCGCGCAGGGCGGTGTCACCACCTCGCTCACCTACATGCGCACCGGCCAGTACTACATGAACCGGGGCGGCAGCTACGCCGACGTATTCCCGCAGGTGCTGGCGGCCGCGAACGGGCGGTCCTACGTGGACTACGCGTTCCACCTCGCACCGATGCAGGCCGCGCACATCGACGAGATCCCCGCCCTGATCAGCGAGCACGGGGTCACCTCGTTCAAGATCTTCATGTTCTACGGCAGCCACGGGCTGCACGGGCGCTCCGCCGACCAGAACTCGTTCCTGATGATCCCGCCGGACGAGCGCTACGACCTAGCCCACTTCGAGTTCGTCATGCGCGGCATCCAGCGGGCGCGCGAGCGGTACCCGGAGATCGCCGACTCCATCTCGCTGTCCCTGCACTGCGAGACCGCGGAGATCATGACCGCCTACACGAAGCTGGTCGAGCAGGAGGGACGGCTGACGGGCCTCGAGGCCTACAGCGCCTCCCGGCCCGCCCACTCCGAGGGGCTGGCCGTGACGATCGCCTCCTACCTGGCCCACGAGACCGGCCTGCCGAACATCAACCTCCTGCACCTGTCGTCGGCCAAGGCGCTTGAGGCGGCGATGCTGATGGCGAAGACGTTCCCGCACGTCGACTTCCGGCGTGAGGTGACGATCGGCCATCTGCTGGCCGACTACACCACCGCGGACGGCATCGGCGGCAAGGTGAACCCGCCGCTGCGCGGCCCCGACGACGTGGCGAAGCTGTGGGAGCACGTCCTCGCCGGGAACGTCGACTGGGTGGTCTCCGACCACGCGTGCTGCAAGGAAGCCACCAAGTTCGGCGCCGACCGCGAAGACGTGTTCGCCGCGAAGTCCGGCTTCGGCGGCACCGAGTACCTGCTGCCCGGCCTAGTGGGCGCGGGCCGCTCTCGCGGCCTGTCCCTGAGCCGGATCGCCGAGCTGACCGCCGCGAACCCCGCCCGGCGCTACGGCCTGGCGACCAAGGGAGACATCGCCGCGGGATTCGACGCGGACATCGCGCTCGTCGACCCGGACCGTTCGTGGATCGTGGACCCGGCCGACTCCTTCTCCACCCAGGAATACACGCCGCTACGCGGGCACGAGATCGGCGCCAGCGTGCTGGCGACCTTCGTGCGCGGCCGGCAGGTCTACGGGGACGGGAAGATCATCGGCGAGCCCGCGGGCCGGTACCTGCGCCGGCCGCTGTAGGCGATCTATTCCAAGTCCCCCGGCCCCGTCCCCGAGTCACGCGGCTCCGTCCCCGAGTCACCCGCCCCGTTGTCGAGTCCCCCACCCGTCTCCGAGTTCCCCACCCCGTCGTCGAGTCCCACACCCGTCTCCGAGTCCCCCCACCCCGTCGTCGAGTCCCACACCCCCCGGCCGGCTACGCCGCCAGTCAGGGCTCGTTCGATGGGTCATTACTGCCACAGGAGCCGTCCGACACCTCGAAGCGTGCTTTCCTGCCCGCATAAATCACCCTATGCCGGATAGCCATATATCCCCGAACGTGCCCGGATGGCATCGCCGCAGTGATCATGGGTCATTCGTGCCATATATCGGTATGTCTGACCCATGATCATGCAACTGATACCCCATACGAGTATCCAGAAATGCGAATTTGAGACTGATATTTCATTGTAAATCAGGCGGGCGTGGAGGCCCGGATCCGGGGTTTTGCGGGAACGACCCATGATCATGGGGGGCGCGGTGATCACGGGGGGGAGGAGTGATCATGCGGAGACCGGGTGATCATGTGGGCGGGGTGTCATGCCGGAGACGGCGGCCGCGGTCAGCAGGGGCCGGTGGTCATGCCGGAGACGGCGGCCGCGGTCAGCAGGGGCCGTCGTTGGTCCACGCACCCGAGGATCCGCCGGGCACTTCGTCATCGTTCCACTGGGTGGCGGTCCACTGGTCGCCGTCGTAGGACACGACGTCGCCGGAGGTGTAGGTGGCGCTCGCCGACCAGGCGGCGGCGGTGCAGGAGCCTGAACCGCCGGACTGGGTCGGCGACGGCGTGGGAGTCGGCTCGGACATCGGCGCGCTGCTGGCGAAGGCGACCGTGTAGGCGGTGAAGTCCCACGAGTTCTGGGCCACGCCGCTGCAGTCGCTGGACAGCTGGTCATTATTGTCGACCGGGTCGCATTCGCGATCACGGTTGACCGACCAGAACGTGTACCGGCCCAGGCCGACGCTCTGCGCGAAGCTGAGCACTGTCTGGAAGTCGCTCTGGTAGAAGTACTCGGCGTCGTCGGTCCGGCCGTTCATGCCGGAGAAGCCCTCGTGCGCGTAGGCGACCGGGCTGCTCCAGCCGAACGTACTCACGAGCTGCGCGTTGAAGTCCTGCAGTGCGGTGACCTGCGCCGCGCCGCCGCTGAAACCGCCGTCGAACGGCATGATCGTGTAGTCATCGGGGGTGAACCCGATCGCCTTGGCCTCGTCGAGCAGCTGCTCGCCGAAGTAGTTGGCGCCGGTCGTGATGGACGGCATCGTGATCGAGATGAACAGGCCCGGGTTGTCCGCCTGCAGGATCTGCGCCGCGCCCAGCTCGTTGCCGACCGCCGCGCTGTTCTCGATCTCCGGCTCCTCGATGTCGAAGTCGAAGGCGTGCAGCCCGTAGGTGTTGATGACCTGCTGGTAGGCGGCCGCGGTGGCGGCGGCGGTCCCGCAGACCTGGCCGAGCTTCGTGCCGTCGTAACCGCCGGCCGACACGATCACGTCGCCGCCGTCGGCGCGGACCTCGTTGATGACCGCCGCCACCTGCGTGTCGCCCGACACCGGATCGGTCCCGTTCCAGGCCGGGGCGCAGCTGCTGCCGTCGGCCAGGATGAAAGCCATGTCGAACGCCTTCTGGCCGGTGGCCGACATAACGGTGCCGAGGTCGGGGGCGTCGGAGTCGAGCACGCTGTAGTACGGGGCGGACTCGTACCAGTTGTCGGTCAGCGCGGTCGTGGCGTCCACGCTCAGGTTCGCCATCTGGGGTCCGTGGCCGACGCGCGGCGAATCCGCCCGCGCCACCGCCGTGGCGGCCACGCAGGTGACCGCGAGCAGCGCCGTGCCCGCCGCCGCCAGCAGCATGGGCGCTCTCCTGGTTCTCGTCTTCCGTGGCCTGCGCGGCAGGTCCGGGACGTGCTGATCCATTGTTCCTCCTGGATCGTCGAGATGAGTCCCCCGGGTCGGCCCCCGCATGGTTGCGCCAGCACTGCCACGCCTGCGCGAATTAAATAGTAAAGTTTCTTATTAGTTAATAGCGTTAGTTTAGATTTGCGGGAAATTGATGTCAACCGCGGCCAGGGCATGCCAATCGCCCCGCTCGAATCCGACACCCCGCCCCATCCGTGAAACACCGCAGGTATCTATATAACGTTGCAAAGTACGTGTTAAGTACCTCAAAGGATGCAACCTGGCACAGCAAGCGCAGACGTAGGCTGGACGGACCGTACGGGCTGACGTGCGGTGCTGACGCCGACCACGGGAGCACGCGATGAGCATGCCCGGATATCTCGAGGCACTGCGGATGCTGTGCCAGGACGCTGGCGGCGACGTGCACCGGGTGCTGGACGCGGCGTGCGGCCTGGCGCCGGTTGCCGATCCGGTCGTGTACCTGGCCGATTTCTCGCACACGCGGCTGCTCCCGCTTGAGTCCGGCCGGCCGGCCGAGGAAATTGGCGGGACGCTGGCGGGACTGGCGTTCACCACGGTGCGGCCGGTGGCCGGCGCCCCGGACGAGACCGGGCAGCGAGTCTGGGTACCGGTCCTGGAACAGACCACCTGCACCGGGGTGCTGGCCGTGACCGTCCCCGAGGCCACCGAGGAGGCCCTGTCCGAGGCGGAACTGCTGGGCGTGTTCGCCGGCCTCGTCACCGCCATGACAGTCCGGGTCAGCGACATCCCCGGCCTCTGGCGCCGCGAGCGCCCCATGTCACTGCCGGCCAGCATGCAGTGGGATCTGCTGCCGCCGCTGACCGCGCGGACCTCCGGGGCGGTCATCGCCGGCATCCTGGAACCCGCCTATGACATCGCCGGGGACGCGTTCGACTACGCGGTCAACGGCCGTGACCTGCACTTCGCGGTCCTGGACGGTATGGGACACGGCATCGGCTCCACGCTCCTGACCGGGCTGGCCGTCGGCGCCTACCGGCACGCGCGCCGCGCCGGGGAGTCGCTCACTGGGACGCACGCGGCCATCGACCAGGCACTGGCCGGCTACTACGAGGACCTGTCGTTCGCCACCGGGATCCTCGCCCGGCTCGACGCCTCCTCTGGGCGGCTGGAATGGTCCTGCGCCGGGCACCCGCCGCCGTTGCTGCTGCGCGGCCGGAAGGTGGTCGCCGAGCTGACCAGCGACGTCGGGCTGCCGTTCGGGCTCGGCGGCGACAGCCCGGAAACCGCCAGCATGGATCTCGAGCCTGGTGACGCGGTCCTGTGCTACACCGACGGCGTAACCGAGGCCCGCACCCCCGACGGGGAGATGTTTGGCCTGGAGCGGCTTACCGACCTGGCCGAGCGCGAGGCCGCCAGTGGCCGGCCCGCCGAGGACCTCATCCGCCGCCTAGTCCGGGCCGTCATGGAGCACCAGGCCAGCGACCTACGTGACGACGCCACCCTGCTGCTCGTGCAATGGACCGCCGCTCCCGGGCTGTCCGGGATCGCCTAGCGCGTCCTCAAGCCCGGGCGGGGATGAGGACGATGGGGGTGGTCGTGGTGCGAGTGGTGCCCCGGCGGGTTCGATGGTAATGCCAAGGTGGGCCCCGGTGCTCAGCCCGCTGGCGAGGACGGGCTGGACCTGCCCGGGCAGCAGCCCGGCGGAACGGGCCCCGGTACGGGTGATGACCCAGAGCTGGTAGACGCGGTCGCCGCTCAGGGCCGGCATGCCCGCCGCCGTGCTGGTCGCGGGTGGTGACCTGCAGGACGAGCAGGGCCACGATGACCGCGGCCGCGGCCGTCACGGCGATCACCACGGCGGGCCAGGGCCGGGAAAACCGGCGCCCGGCCGTCCGGTAGGCGCCGTGGGTTCGGCTGGCTGGCGGGAGCTGACGGGTTCGCGCGGCCGCGGCCAGCACCTGCCGGCGCATCCCCGGCGGGGGCGCGATCGCGGTGGCCGCGGCGAGCCGGGCCGCCGTCTCGCGCAGGCCGCGGACTTCCCCCTGGCACGCGTCACAGCCGGCCATATGCCGTTCGAACCGGGCACGCTCGTCCGCGTCGAGAGCATCGAGCGCGTAGGTGCCGGTCAGCAGGTGGAGGTCGTGGTCGCTAGTCACGAGGTCACCTTCATGCAGTCGCGCATCCGGATCAGGCCGTCGCGGATGCGGGTCTTGACGGTGCCGAGGGAGATCCCGAGCAGCTCCGCGACCTGCGGGCACGTGTACCCGCCGTAGTAGGCGAGCTTGACCGACTCGGCCTGCAGGGCGTCAGGGCACCCAGGCGGCGGCGGACCCGCTGCCGGTCCAGGGCCGCCTCGACCAGCTCGGCGACGTCGTCCCCGGTGGCGGGACCTGGGCGACCTTGCGGACGCGGTCGGCGGCGGCAGTCTCGGACCGGACCCGGTCCACCGCGCGGCGGTGGGCGATCGTCATCACCCAGGAGGGCGCGCCGCCCCGGGCGGCGTCGAACCGCTAGGCGGTCCGCCAGATCTCCAGCATGACTTCCTGGGCTACTTCCTCGGACTGGGCGGGATCGCGGAGCACCTTGCGGACGATCCCGTAGACCGGCCCGGAGAGCTGATCGTAAATGGCCGCGAACGCGACGTTATCGCCGCGGGCGACCCGGGCCAGGAGCCCCGCCAGGCCTCCTTCGCTCCCCTGCCCATGGCCAGGACCCGGCTGATGCTGGCGACACTGCCATCGGCGATTCCATGCCCGCTATTCGAGACCGTGCCGGAACCGGATTGGTCCCGGACACATGAAGGCGGATTCCCGCTGGCCACCAGCCGGAAACAAGCAGGACCAATCCGCGGCCGCGCCGACGCGATGAGGTGCGTCGGCAAATGTGCATTCGCACCCGCCGCGGCTGCTGCGGCCAGCCCACAGCCTCGTCAGCTGGGCAGACCGCCAAATCTGCGCCGGGCTGGTCACGGCCCCGGGGGCAACGACAGCGGAAGGGTGAACCACACCGTCTTGCCGTCCTGGCCATTCTCGCGCCTGGTCGTGCCCCACGACCAGGCCAGGCAGTCCACCAGCCACAGGCCGTAGCCGCCGTGCACGTCGGCACGGCGCGGGACTGGCTGGCCGGGCCCGTCGTCGGCCACCTCGACACGAACGACTCGATCCTCGGCCTGTACCCGCAGTCGCGCGGCCGACCGGGCATGCTTCACGGCGTTCGTCACGAGCTCGCTGACCAGCAGTTCCGTGACCTCCTGGCAGCGCTGGTCCGCGCCGGCCCGGGCCACGAATTCCCGGGCGAACCGCCGCGCGCCCACGGGGGCGTCCCGGCCGGGACCGAACTGCCCGGTAACGGCGGCCATCAGATCCGCACTCGAGCTCATTACCGCCTCCTTGCCAGACTTCCGTGTACGCGTTCGCACGGCTACCCGCCAGCCAGGACGTCAAACGGCCGGTACGGCGGCGGACGCGCCTAGCGCGGCTCCGCGCACGCGCGGGGCTCGTCGCCGTCCCGCTCATCGTGCGCGAGCTGCGCGATGGCCCGCAGCGTGCCGATCACCGTGGTGTCGTCCGGGAGCCACGGGCCGCTGAGCGGGCCGCCGGGATTCCAGTAGGTGCACATGCACCTCACCCGTGCGCCGCGTGACTCGTAGCTCTTCAGCCAGGAGAAGACGGCCTTGAACCACGTGGGGCGCCTAGCCGGAACGTTCGTATTCGTCTCCGCCAGCGCCAGTGTCGGCAAATCGGTACCGACCTGCCGTGCCGTGTTCGCCCGCCACTGGTCGAGCTTGCCGGGCAGGCTCCCAGGGGCGTCGTAGATGTCCAGACCGTAGAAGTCCATCCCGGGCGGGCAGTAGGCCGCGCTGTCCGCCCCGAATCCGCAGACGACCGGCCCGTACCCGACATTCGTGCCCGTGGTGAGCGAGAACATATGGCGGTGGATGTCGAGCAGCTTGTCCACGGTCAGCCCGAGCGGCTCCCACTGCGGCACTCCGTCCGGGCGCCCGTCGGCCTCCGCGTACGCGGTGAGCGACGAGTACGGCGGCGCGTCCGCGAGGAAATCGCGAATCCGCGCGTCAAGCCGCCCCGCCAGCAGCTGGTCGGGGTTCGGGTAGATGGTGAAGAACCAGCGCGCGTCCGGCGCGTACGCCGGCGACGCGGGCCACGCAGGCGGGACCGGCCCGTTGACCGGCGGCCATCTCCACTTGCCCGCGGAGTCGAACTCATACAGGTGCTGACGCACGCAGGTCACGCCGGGAACGGCCCCGTTCGGGCCGCCGGCTCCATCGTGATCGGCATATCCGCCAAACAGCATCCAGCTCACCCCTGGACGGACGTACCCGCGGGCGGCAGCGCCATTCCGGGCTTGCGTGCCCGCGCCCGGGTTCGCGCCCGGGACATGCCTGGCCACGAGCCCGGCGATCCAGCCGGCCGCGATGACGAAGAACGGCGTCAGTACCGCCACGACCTGGCCGATTTCTCGCAGGCCGCCGAGGAACTAATCCGCCGCCTGGTCCGGGCCGTCATCGACCACCGGGCCAGCGACCCGCAGGACGACGCGACCGTGCTCCTCGTGCACTGGACGGCCGCTCCCGGCCCGTCCGGACCCGTGACCGGCTCGCCCGGCCTCAGGCCCGGGCGTGGCCGCTTGGCGCGGCACGGTCGACGGCGCCGCCTCGACCGGCTCCGCGGTCACCGCGGCTTGCCGGGATTCGGTCTTCGCCGGGCGGGCGTCCGCCAGCATTACCGCGACCAGCCACGCCGCCAAGCTGATCATCACGACGATCGGGATAATGATGCAGTCCAAGGTCGTTCCGTCCATCACGGGCACCTTTCATCAGCGGTTACAACTCCGAAGATGCCTGGTGGCGGCGTGTCGCAGTAGACGCCGATTTCCTAGGAACCCATAACGTCCGTTTATTAGCGGCGATGGCGCGGAGGTCGGCGGCGGGGCCGGCGAGCTGCCTGCCCTCGGCCCAGACCGCGAGCAGCCTTCTGGCCAGGTCAAGGTCGGTCACCCTGACCGTGCGCAGCGTGCCCGCCGCGACCTCGGGGGCGACCGCGAGCGTGCTCAACACCGCGGGGCCGACGCCGGCGGCGACAGCCGACTTGATCGCCGTGGTCGATGACAGCTCCGCGACCGGCGGTACCCGGGTCGCGCCCGCCTGGCCGTGCAGCGCCTCCTCCAGGTGAGCGCGCGTTCCGGAACCCTGCTCCCTGGCCACCAGCGGCATCGCCGCGAGTTCGGCGGCCGTGATGCCGGAACGGCGGCGCGCCCACCGATGACCCGGCGCCACCACGACCGTCAGGCGGTCCGTGCCCACGAGGCGCGACGCCAGCCCGGGCGGCAGGCCCGGACTTTCGGTGAAGCCAATGTCCGCATGGCGTTCGAGCACCGCCGACGCCACCTCCGCCGAGTTGCCCGCGGTCAGCGCCACCGCCGTCCGCGGATCACGGGCGCGCAGCGCGGTCAGCCACCCGGGCAGCAAGTACTCCGCGATCGTCATGGAGGCCGCGACGCGCAGCATCGCGTCACTGCGCGCCCGTAGGGACGCCACGCCCGCGTCCAGGGCGGCGGCGGCGTCGACCGCGGCCTGCGCCCACTCAGCCACTAGCTTGCCGTCGGGCGTGAGCCGTGAGCCGCGCGGCGACCGCTCGATCAGCGGGACGCCGAGCTGCCGCTCCAGGCGCCTGACCCGGGTGCTGGCGGCCGGCTGGGAAATCCCGTGCTCCGCCGCCGCCAGGCCGAGGCTACCCAGCCGTGCGACCGAAAGCAGCAGGTCAAATGGCATGAGATCGGACACCCGGCCAGGCAGAGTCATAACACCTGATTATGGGCCTATGCGTGATCAGCGGCTACTGCGGCCGGCCGTTCGTACCGATGCTGAGAGCATGATTACTCAGCTTCCGCCCCGCACGGGCACCGTAACCGCCTCTAGCCGCCACCGTCGGTCCTGGCTGCTGAAGGACCTGGAACGACCCGGTGACGTCTTCCGGGACCTCGGCCCCAACTGGTTCGCATCCGTTATGGGCACCGGGATCGTCGCGAACGCGGCCGCCACGCTCCCCTTCCGGGTGACCGGGCTGCACGCCTTCGCCCTGGCGGTCTGGGCGCTGGCGGCAGCCTGGCTCCTCGTGCTGTCCGCCGCGTGGGCGGTGCACTGGACAAAGGACACCGATCGTGCCCACGGTCATGCGGCGAACCCGGTGATGGCTCAGTTCTGGGGAGCACCCGCCATGGCGCTGATGACCGTGGGCACCGGGACACTGCTGCTGGGCAGGGACTGGATGGGGCTGAGCGCCGCGGTGGACGCCGACTGGGTGCTCTGGGGCCTGGGCGCCGCGCTCGGCCTGGTGACCACCTGCTGGATCCCGTACCTGATGATGACCAAGCACGAGATCGCACCCGACGGCGCGTTCGGCGGGTGGCTGATGCCAATCGTGCCGCCCATGGTGGCCGCCGCCAACGGAGCCCTGCTCATCCCCTACGCCGCCGCCGGGCAGGCGCGGCTGACGCTGCTGCTCGGCTGCTACGCGATGTTCGGCATCTCGTTGTTCGCGTCGGTCATCATCATCACGCTGCTGTGGGGACGTCTCGTGACCCACAAGACGCTGCCCGCCGCCATGGTCCCGACCTCCTGGATCGTGCTCGGGCCGCTCGGCCAGTCGGTCACCGCCACCGGGAATCTCGCCAAGGTCGCCGGCCTGGCCATGCACGGACCCTACGTGGCGGGGGCAGACGTGTTCGCGCTGCTGTACGGCGTGCCGACCTGGGGCTTCGCCATGGCCTGGCTGGTCATCGCCGCGGCTATCACGCTCCGCGCCGCCCGCAAGGGCCTGCCATTCGGGCTGACCTGGTGGAGCTTCACCTTCCCGGTCGGGACCTGCGTCACCGGGACGATCGGGCTGGCCGCGCGCACCGGCGCCGACATGCTGCACTACAGCGCGGCCGGGCTGTTCCTGCTGCTGCTCGTCGCCTGGCTGATCGTTGCCGTCCGGACGGTCCACGGCAGCGCACGCGGGCGGCTATTCCTGCCGGCCGGGACCGAACCACGGGGGCCAGCGGTCCCGGCGATGAGCTAAAGCGGCGATGAAGTCCGGTAGCGCAATGCGGGCGTCAGAACACGAAGCCCTCCGGGAAGGGGTCGGCGGGGTCGAGGAGGTACTGGCCGAGGCCCGTCACCCAGGCCCGGCCGGTGATGGTGGGCACCACGGCGGCCTTGCCCGCCACCGCGGTCTCGGCGATCAGCCGCCCGGTGAACCGCGAGCCGATGAACGACTCGTTGACGAAGTCGACCTCCAGCGGCAGTTCCCCGCGCGCCCACAGTTCGGCCATCCGCGCCGAGGTCCCCGTGCCGCAGGGCGACCGGTCGAACCAGCCCGGGTAGATGGCCATGGCGTGCCGGGAGTGCCGGGCGGTCGAGCCCGGGGCGATGAACTCCACGTGATGGCAGTAGTCGACGCCGTCGATCTCGGGATGGCGCGGCGCGTCGGCGTCGTTGATGGCCCGCATGATCGCGAGCCCGGCGTCGAGGATGTCCCGCTGCCGGGCGCGGTCGAACGGCAGGCCGACGGCGTCGAGGCTGACCATGGCGTAGAAGTTGCCCCCGAACGCCAGCGAGTAAGGCACGGTGCCGTACCCGGGCACCTCCAGCTTCGCGTCGAGGCGCTCGGGGAAGGCCGGGACGTTCTGGATCGTTACCGCGTCCGCGTGCCCGCCGCTCACCGCCACGCGGGCGATGACCAGGCCGGCCGGGGTGTCGAGGCGGATCTCCGTCACCGGCTCGGTGACGGTGACCATGCCCGACTCGACCAGTGCGGTCGCGACCCCGATGGTGCCGTGCCCGCACATCGGGAGGAAGCCGGAGACCTCGATGTACACCACGCCCCAGTCGGCGTCCGGCCGGGTGGACGGCTGCAAGATGGCGCCGCTCATCGCGGGGTGGCCGCGCGGCTCGTCCATCAGGAAGTGCCGCAGCCCGTCGAGGTGCTCCATGGCGTGCAGCCGCCGCTCGTTGGCGGTGGCGCCCGGGAGCACGCCCACGCCGCCGGTGACGACGCGCGTGGGCATGCCCTCGGTGTGGGTGTCGATCGCGGTGATGACGCGTGACGAGCGCATGACCGGCCTACGCGGTAGCCGCGCGGTAGGACTTCAGCGCCGTCACGGCGTGCTCGGTCTCGGCCGTGATCTGCGCCGCGTGCTCGGGCGTGAGCACCCCGCGCGGCGGCCGGCAAGGACCGCCGTACCGGCCCACCAGGTCCATGCTCAGCTTGATCGCCTGTACGAACTCGGTGCGCGAGTCCCAGCGGAACACCGGCAGCAGGTGCCGGTAGAGCTCGCGGGCCTGGTCGATGCGGCCTGCGCGCATCAGGTTGTAGATCTCCACCGACTCGGCCGGGAACGCGTTGGGGAAGCCCGCGAACCAGCCGACGGCGCCGTCCACCAGCAGCTCGAACAACAGGTCGTCGGCGCCCGCGATGACCTGGATGCTGCTGGACTCCTGGATGTGGAAGGCGCGGCGCACGTCGCCGGAGAACTCCTTGATCGCGATCAGCCCGGGGATCTCGCCCAGCCGCGCCACGATGTCCGGCGTGAGGTCGACCTTGGTGTCGATGGGGTTGTTGTAGGCCATGACCGGCAGCCCGACCGCCGCGACCTCGCGGAAGTGGTCGACGATCTGGTCCGGGGTGGACCGGTACATGGTCGGCGGCAGGCACAATACCGCGTCGGCACCGTCCTCGACGGCCAGCTCGGCCCAGTGCCGCGCCAGATGCGAGCCGGGGGCGTGCACGCCGGCCACGACGAGGCCGCGGCCCGCGACGGCCGCGACGGCCGTCTGGACGACCTTGCGGCGCTCGTCGTCGGTGAGCGAGGAGTACTCGCCCAGCGAGCCGTTCGGGCCGACGCCGCGGCAGCCGTTGCCGATGAGCCAGTCGCAGTGCGCCGCGTAGGCGTCGTAGTCGACGGCCAGCCCGGCGGGCGCGGCCGGGTCCGGGCGGTAGGGCAGGGCGGTGGCGACGATGACGCCGCCGAGGTCCGTGGTGGTCACGGTTCAGGCCTTTCGTGCGGTTGGATCGGGGACTGCGGTCGGATCGGTGACTGGGCGAGTTCGGCGAAACGGACCAGGGCGGCCATCGGCCGCCGGTCCGGCAGGACGCCGTCGAGGAAGGGACGGGCGCCGTCCCCGGTGAGCAGGGCCTCGACGGTGCGCCCGCAGATACGTCCCTGGCAGGGGCCGAGCCCCGCGCGGGTGACGAGCTTGAGCGAGCGCAGGCCGCGGGAAGCGGTCGCGGTCGCGGCGCCGGTCAGGGCGCCGTAGGAGACCTCCTCGCAGCGGCAGATCACGGTGGCGTCATTCAGCCAGCGCCGCCAGCCAGGCCGGATGCCGTGCGCGGCGGTGAGGCCGCGGGAGAAGGCCTGGTACCGGGTGACGCCCCGGCGGGCGGCCCGGGCGCGGGGATCATCGGGTGCTCCGCCCCCGGCGATCCAGCCGGCCAGGGCACCTTCGCTCAGGGCCGCGTCGGCGCCGCCGATCCCGGTGATCTCCCCGGCCGCGTACACGCCCGGCTCGCTGGTGCGCTGGTCGGCGTCGACGGTGACGAAGCGGCCGAACGGGCCGCCCGCCGTGAGCGCGCAGCCGGCCGCGATCGCGAGCTCCAGGCGGGGGGTGAAACCGTGGGACACGGCCAGCGCGTCGCACGCGATGACACGCTCGGTGCCGGGCACCGGCGCCCAGCTGCCGTCGAGCCCGGCGACGGTGATCTCCTCCAGCCGGCCGTCGCCGCGCGCGGCCACGACCCCGGTGCCGAGACGGTACGGGATCCGGCCGCGCAGCTGCCGGCCGGCGTAGCCGGCCAGCTCGCCGAGCTTGCGCGGCATGATCCCGGCCTGTCCCCACCCGGCGGCCCGCGACCAGCCGGCCGCCAGGGCGCGCGGGCGGCTCGCCTCGTGCACCCCGAGGACCCGGGCGCCGACGGCGGCCAGCGAGGCGGCCACCGGAAGCAGGAACGGCCCGGCCCCGGCGACCACTACGCGCTCGCCGACGGCGAGTCCCTCGGCCTTGGCGAGCGCCTGGGCGGCACCGCCCGTGACCACGCCGGGCAGGTCCCAGCCGGGGAACGGGAGGGTGTGGTCGTGTGCCCCGGTGGCGAGGACGAGGGCCTGGGGCTGGAGCGATTCCATGGAACGTGATGGATGATCGGCCTCGCCGACGGCCAGGTGCAGCCTCATCTGGCCGCCGTCCTTGTCGATGGCCCACACCTGCGCGCCGGTGACGATGCGGCATCGCGCGCTCGCGGTGAGCGCGCGGCGCAGCGCGGTGAAGCGCGGCCAGCCGTGCTGCAGCCGGGCCTGCCCCGCGTCCCCGCCAGATCCCGCGCTCCCGCCGGGCCGGTGGCGCCAGAACTGGCCGCCGAGGACGGGCGCGGCGTCGAGGATCGTGACATCGGCGCCCGCGTCGAGGGCGGCGGACGCGGCGGCGAGGCCGGCGGGGCCGGCGCCGACCACGACGACGCGGGTCATCGGGTGTCCCCCGGCAGTCGTTCCGCTTGCGTGGTCACGACGTCACCGTCGCGGGCCAGGCGCTGGCACGCCCGTACGTCGCGGACGCCGTTGACCGTCGCCAGGCAGTCGTAGCAGACGCCGATCCCGCAGAAGATCCCGCGCGGCCGCCGGCCGACGGCGGTCGTCCGCCAGGACGGGCGGCCGGCCGCGAGCAGCACGCCGGCGATCGACTGCCCGCGGACGCCCTCGAGCGGCATGCCGTCGGCCGTGATGGTGAGGCTCGTGTTATCGGTCACATTCTGCTCCGCGGTCATGCGGCCTCCCCGGTCATGCGGCCTCCCCGGCGCGGAGCGCGGCGGCGATGCCGGGACGGGCGGGCGCGAACGGCGCCGGGTCCACGGCCGGGCCGGCACCGGTGAGCAGGTCCCGCAGCAGCTCGGCCGTCGCCAGGCACAGGCCGATGCCCGCGCCCTCGTGGCCGGCCGCGTACCAGAGCCCCGGCACTCGGGGGTCGGGGCCGATCACCGGGAGGTGGTCGGGCATGAACGGCCGGAAGCCGCCGTAGACCCGCATCACGGACGCCTGCGCGAGGAAGGGGAAGACCCGGGTCGCCTTGGCGGCGATCTCCCGCACGGCCGCCAGGTCGAGGGCGGAGTCGAAGCCCTGCTGACGGCGCGATGACCCGACGAGCACGGTGCCGCCGGCGGTCGACTCGATGACGGTGGACGTCTGCAGCGCGGCGTCGCCCGAGCCGACGGCCCCGACGTAGTCGGCGTCGTAGACCTTGTGGAAGACGCGGTGCGGCATGCGGCTGGTCACGAGCATCACGCCGCGCCGGGGCCGTACCGGCAGCGCGCTGCCGAGGAGGGCCGCGACCTCGCCCGCCCACGGTCCAGCGGCGACGATCACCTGCCCGGCGGAGTAGCTGCCGCGGGCGGTGCGGACGCCGGCGAGCGCGCCTGACCGGTCGCTGAGCGCGCCGGTCACCGGCTCGCCGTAACGGATGACGGCGCCCCGCGCCCGGGCGGCGGCCAGCATCGCCTCGACCGCGATCACCGGCTGGACCTGGGCGTCCTCGGGATAGTAGACCCCCGCGGTCACCGCCGGGTTGAGATCGGGTTCCAGGCGCAGCGCCTCGGCGGGCGGGATCACCCGGGCGTCGACGCCCGCCGCGCGCTGCCCGGCGGCGAAGTCCAGGAGCGGGGCGGCCGCGTCCGCGCTGGTCGCGACGACGAGACCGCCCTTGCGCTCGTACTCGGTGGTCGGCAGGGCGGCGCGCGCCGCGGCCGGGAGCTCCGCGTCGAGTTCCGCCTCCAGCCGCTCCCACAGCACCAGGGAACGCTGCGCGAGGACAAGCTCGGGGCCCGGCTCCTTGTCGGAGACGAGGACGTTCCCCTCCCCCTGGCCGCTGGTGCCGCTGGCGGCCGCGGCGGAGTCGAGCACGGTCACCGACAGGCCGACGCCGGTCAGCGCCCGCGCGCAGGCCGCGCCGATGATGCCGGCGCCGACGATGATCACATCCGAATTCGTGTCCAAATGCTGGCCTAGAACGACGCGGGCTCGGCCGGTGCCGCGCCGGCGGGACCGGCTGGCAGCGGACGGACGAAGTCGGCGAGCGACGCGCTCAGGCGGACCCGGCTCGGCTGGTGCACGTACATCATGTGGCCGGCTTCGAAGTACTCGAAGGAAATGTTGGACCGTAGCTCATCAGGGATCTCGACATGGGCGAACGCGTACTCCGCGGCTGAGAAGGGGGTGGCGCCGTCATAATATCCACAGGCCACGTATACCCGCAGGTGGGGGTTGTGCCGCATGGCCTCGCCGAGCATCGAGGACACGGAAACGGCCCGGCCCTCGAACTCCGCGTAGCTCCACGGCCGGACCTTGCCCGTCAGGATCTCGTACGGCAGGTCGGACTCATACCCCAGCTCGGCCCGGACGTAGTGGTTGAGGGCCGCCGAGTACGGGCCGCGGATCGCGATGTCGCTCGGGTCGTGGCTCGGCCGCTCCCCCGCGTCGTCCGGCTCGGTGCCGGTGAACCGGCCGTCGAGCCGGCCGATGACCCGCCCGCGGTCGCGCAGCAGCTCGCGGAAGAACCGCATGTGCTCGATGCGCAGGTTGGCCCGGCGGACGTAGTCCGGCGACAGGCCGGTGACCGCCGCGACCTGGCCGGCCAGCTCGGCGCGCTCGGCGGGCGTGAGCCGGCCGCCGCGCGCCAGCGCCTGCAGGTAGGGCCCCTCGGCCAGCGCCGTCGCCTCGGCGATCACGTCGCGCAGCTCGCGGCCCGGATGCAGGCCGTGGTAGTGCGCGAGCGCGGCGTAGGTGGGCAGGTACAGGAAGGCGGGAAGCTCGTTGCCCTCGGTGAACTTGATCGTGCCCATGTCGATGACCGAGGAGATGAGCATGATGCCGTTGCAGAACAGCCCGAACTCGCGCTGCAGGTAGGCCGCCAGGGCGCTGGCGCGCAGCGTGCCGTAGGACTCCCCGGCGAGGTACTTGGGCGACATCCACCGGTCGTGCCGCGAGGTCCACAGCCGGATGACCTCGCCGACGGACTCCAGGTCGCGCTGGAACCCGTGGTACTCACCAGACTTGCCGTCGGTCACGACCCGGGAGTAGCCGGTCGTGACCGGGTCGATGAAGACCAGGTCACTGTGCGCGAGCAGTGACTCCTTGTTGTCGCCGATTCCGTAGGGCGGCGGCGCGAGCGCCCCCGCGTCACCCATCAGCACCCGCCGCGGGCCGAGCACCCCCAGGTGCAGCCAGACGCTGGAGGAGCCCGGCCCGCCGTTGAACGCGAAGGTGACGGGGCGCGTCGACGGGTCGGCGTCGTCGAGCGTGTAGGCGGTGACGAACATCTCCGCCTTCGGCTTCACCCCCTTGAAGACGCCGTCCTCGTGCACCTGCTCGCGCAGCACGACCCGCCCGGCCGTGGCCGTGTAGCGCAGCTCCCCGGACGCGGTGAGCAGGACGTGGCTCGTCCGCGTCAGGTCGTCCTCCGGCGGGACCGCGGTGACGGTCTCGTTCGGCACGGGCGTCTCGTTCCCGGTTTCGGTCAACTTCGCTGTCTCCTTGCGCGTGGGTGGTCGGGTACGCGTGGGTGGTCGTGCACAGGCTTACAGGGACCGGCGGTGGAATTCCCCGCCCTTCATCACGACCGGCAGGCGCGCCAGATCCTGCAGGACGCTGATGTCCTCGAGCGGATCGCCGTCGACGACGAGCAGGTCGGCGGCCTTGCCCGGCTCGACCGTGCCCGTCTCGTCCCCGATGCCGAGCAGCTCGGCGTTGGTACGCGTCGTGGCGATCAGCGTCGCGTGCGCGCCCAGCTCCTTCGCCTTGATCGCCAGCTCGCGGGTCTTGTGGCGCGCGAGTGGGCCGAGCAGGTCCGAGCCGGACGCGATCCGCACCCCGGCGGCAGTGGCGTGCCGGAGGGAATCCAGGCCCGCGCCGAGGACGAGGTCCAGCTTCTTCAGCTTGCCGGCCGCGAAGCCGTGCTGGCGGCCCTCTTCATACAGCTTCTCGTAGGCGACGAAGGTCGGCACCAGGTAGGTGCCCCGCGCGGCCATGAGCTCGGCCGTCGGTGCGTCGAGGAAGTTCCCGTGCTCGACGGACTTCACCCCGGCCTCGACGGCGTTGCGGATCGCGGGCGGGGTGTAGGCGTGAGCCAGGACGTAGGTCCCGGCCGCCCGGGCGGCGCCGACGGCCGCCGCCAGCTCCTCCGGCTCGTACTGCAGGGATTCCAGCGCGTCGGTCGGCGAAGCGACCCCGCCGCCGGCCATGACCTTGATGGCGTCCGCGCCGCGGCGCAGCTGCTCGCGGGCGGCCTTGCGCACGCCGTCGGGGCCGTCGGCGATGTTGCTCCCCATGCCGATCCGGGCGCCGCACCCGCAGCCGGGGTCGGACTCGGCCAGGGTACGGGAATCGCCGTGCCCGCCGGTCTGGGACAGCGGGTGGCCGCTGACGAACATGCGCGGGCCCGTGATCAGGCCGCGCGCGACGGCCTCCTTCATGCCCCAGTCGGCGCCGCCGGCGTCGCGGATGGTGGTGTAGCCCTGGTCGAGCGTCCGCCGTATCACCGCGGCGATCTCATAGGCGAGCAGGCTGGTCGGGATCTCCCGTCCCTGGCGGGCGATCTCCACGTCCAGCGAGCAGACGTGCACGTGAGCGTCGATGAGCCCCGGCATCAGGGTACGGCCGGCGCAGTCGACCCGGTCCGCGCCGGCGGCGCCGGCGCCCACGCCGGAAGTCCCGGCGGCCGGACCGGTCACGATGTCCTTGATGACGCCGTCCTCGACGATCACGGTCGCCCCTTCGACCGGGTCGGCCCCCGTGCACGGCAGCACGGTCGCGTTGGTGAAAACGATCACTGCGGCAATTCCTCCTAACGCTGGCGGAGCCGGGCGTCGACCGCGTCGCGCAGCCCGTCGCCTATGAAGTTGAACGCCATGACGACCAGAATGATGGCCACTCCGGGCGGGTAGATCAGCCACCAGTATCCGTCGAAGGTGTACTGGATGCCGTTAGTGAGCATCCCGCCCCAGTCGGTGGCGGGCGGCGGAAGGCCAAGGCCGAGGAAGCTCAGGTACGCGAGGTAGATGATCGCGTCCGCCACCTGGAAGCTGGCGTTGACCAGAACCGTGCCGAGGGTGTTGGGCAGGACGTGGCGCATTACCGCCCAGCCGTGCCCGCCGCCCATCATCCGCACCGCCTGGACGTACTCGCGCACCCGCAGCGTCAGCGCCTCGCCCCGCACCAGGCGGGCCGGCACCAGCCAGGCAATCAGGCCGATCAGCACGACCAGCGACGGCACGCTCGGCGTCCAGATCGCCGCCACGACGAGCAGCAGGAACAGTGCCGGGATGGACAGCAGCGCGTCGACGACGCGCATCATCACCGCGTCGACCGCGCCGCCGAAGTAGCCGGAGACCGCGCCCCACAGGCTGCCCACCACCGTGGCCATCAGCCCGGCCGCGACGCCGACCTCCAGCGAGGTCCGGCCGCCGGCCATCAGCCGGCCGAGCTCGTCGTAGCCGAGCTCGTCGGTGCCCAGGGGGTGGCCGGGGGTGCCGGGCACCTCGTGCACGGCGAACAGGTTCGTGTTCACCTGGTTGGTGTGGTAGAACAGCGGGCCGATGAAGCAGAACACGGCCAGCGCGACGACGAGCACCACGCCGACGAGGGCCGACCGGTTGTCGGTGAAGGTGGCCAGCGCCAGCCGGAAGTTGCTGGCGGGGGCGGGGCCGCCCCCGGACTGCGGCTCGCGGGTACGGGCGGCGCCCGCCGGGGCGCTCGTGATGGCTTCCTCTGCGCTCATACGGACACATACCTCACGCGGGGATCGAGGAACACATAGGCGATGTCGACCAGCAGCGAGCCGACGACCGTCGCGACCGACACCACCAGGGCCACCGCGAGCAGCACCGGGTAGTCCCGCGTCTGCGCGGCGTTCCAGAACAGCAGGCCCATGCCCGGGTAGTTGAACATGGCCTCGACGATGAGCGACCCGCTGAACAGGTACGGGATGTAGACGCCGACCAGGGTCACGACCGGAACCAGGGCGTTGCGGGTCACGTGCCGGAACAGCACGCGGCCCTCCAGCGCGCCCTTGGCGCGCGCGGTGCGCACGTACTCCTCCGACAGGTTGTCCAGGACGGCCGAGCGTACGTACCGGCTGAACGCGGCGATCGTGACGAGCGCGAGCGTCGCGACGGGCAGCACGAGCCCGGCGGGCTGGGACAAGACGGTGAGCAGGGAGTCGCTCTGCGGCGCCTGCGGCGGGAACCAGTGCAGGTCCTGGCTGAAGCCGATGATCAGCAGCAGCCCGAGGAAGAACAGCGGCATCGCGTACAGCACGAAGGTGACGGCGGTCAGCGCGTAGTCCACCGGGCGGTTGCGGCGGATCGCCTGCAGCAGGCCCAGCGGGATCGCGATCAGCAGCGCCACCAGGACGCCGATGACGGTGAGCACCAGGGTCTTGGGCAGCCGCTGCGCGAGCAGCGTCCCGACGTTCTCGTTGAGCTGGTAGGAGTAGCCGAGCTGGCCGCGCAGCAGCTGGCCCAGGTAGCGCAGGTACTGCACGATCAGCGGATCGTCGTAGCCCTGGGACTTGTTGAACGCGCTGATCTGCGCCTGCGTCGCCTGCTGGCCGAGGATCGCCCGCGCCGGGCCGCCGGGCAGCGCGTGCAGCAGGCAGAACACGATGATGCTGACCAGCAGGACGACCACGATCGCCTGGCCGAGGCGCCGGAGCAGGTACGCGATCACGTCAGCCCGTTTCCTCGGCGGCTGCCCGCGCGCCGGCCTGGCCGGCCAGGCGGAGCGCGAGGTCACGTTCCCGCGGGTCCTTCAGGAGCGGCTCGCGCGACAGGTAGTCGATAAGGAACGGGTTGCCCTGGGCGGCGGCGCGCAGGTACGGGCCGGCGTCGGCCTCCCGGCCGGCGAGCACGAGGGCGAGGCCGGTCCAGACGGTGACCAGCGCATCGTCCGGCGCGTGGCCGGCCACGGCCGTGAGCCGTTCCGCGGCCGGGCCCCACCGCCCCTGGGACGCGTCCGCGAGGGCGCGCCGCAGCTCGTCGTGGGCCTGCTTGACGGCGAGCACGCGGGCCAGTTCCGGCACCGGGTCGGCGGCATCGTCGACCCGCAGGTCGGTTTCAAAGACCGCTTCACCATCACGTTCCCCGGTCCCGTGGTCCTGCCCAGCGCTCACCAGCATCGCTGCCGACTGGCGGCCCCGGACATCGCCGCCCGTCGCCTCGCCGGCCGCCAGGGCCGCGAGCAGCCGGTCTTCGAAGGCGCCGGCCGCGGTCTCGTAGGCGCGCAGCATCTCGTGCCACATGCCGTCCCGGGCCACCAGGTTGGCGGCGGTGACCACGCCGTCGCCGATGGCGTGCCCGGCGGCGACGGTGCACTCGGGTCCGGTGTGCGCGGCCGCCTGGCCAGCCAAGTCCACGACCGCGAACTGGCCGACGTCCGCCTTCGGCAGCGCGGCCAGCGCGGCGACGATGTCCCGGGCGCTGGTGCCCCGGGTAAGCAGCTCCGCCCCCGGCTGCCGGTACCACGACGGCGACCCGGCCTGCACCGCGAGGGCGCCGGCGCCCTCGCGGACCATCGGCACGCGGGTGCCGACAACGAGCACGCAGCTCTGCACGGCGACGCCCCAGCGCCCGGTCGCGCGGTCGTACGCGGTGATGGAGTATGTCATCGCGAGTGCCTCCTCATGCGGCCGTCCTTCATTCCGCCCGCGCGGCCGTCCACCGGCGGGTCACCTCGCCGAGCACCGACAGCGGCAGCGCCCCGTGGCCGATGACCTCGGCGTGGAAGCCGCGTGCGTCGAAGCGGGGGCCAAGCTCGCTCTCCGCCGCGGCGCGCAGCTTGCGTATCTCGAGCCGGCCGAGCATGTAGCCGAGCGCCTGGCCCGGCCAGCCGATGTACCGGTCGATCTCGTTCTCGATGTTCTTCCTGGTCAGAGCGCTGTGCTCGACCATGTAGGTGACCGCCTGGTCACGGCTCCAGCCCATCGCGTGCATGCCGGTGTCGACCACCAGGCGGCATGCACGCCAGAAGTCGAACGACACCGTGCCGAGGCGGTCGAGGTCGCCGGTGTACAGCCCCATCTCGTCGGCGAGCCGCTCGGTGTACAGTGCCCAGCCCTCGACGAAGGCGGTGGCGTGCGCGTGCCGCCGGAATTCGGACTGGCCCGCGAGCTCGTGCGCCACCGCGATCTGGGTGTGGTGGCCGGGGACCGACTCGTGGAAGGCGAGCACGCGTGACTCGAAACGCGGGCGGGTGTGCGGTTTGTAGGTGTTGATCCAGTAGGTTCCGGGTCTCGTGCCGTCCTTCCCGGGCCACTGGTAGTGGCCGAGGTCGCCGTTCTCCACCTCGAATGGCGTCATCGGGCGCACCACGACCGGGGCGACGGGCAGCAGCCCGAGCCAGTTCGGCAGCTCGCGCTCCGCGTCGGCGATGGCCCGCCGCGCCGACTCCGCGACCTCGTCCGAGGTCTGGAAGTACAGCTCGGTGTCGGTCCGCAGCCGCCGCTTGATCTCGTCGAAATCGGCGGTCCCGAATACGCGGTCACCGAGCTGGCGCATCTCCTCGGTCAGCTCGGCGACGAGGTCGAGGCCGGTGCGGTGGATCTCCTCGACCGAGATGTCGAGCGTCGTGTGCTGGGCGGCGAGCTTGCCGTACAGGTCCGTCCCGCCCGGGAGGTGGGCGATGCCGGCCTGCTCGTCGGGCCGGGCGGCCGGGCGCACCTCCGTCGCCAGGAAGTCCCGGTACGCGGCCAGGGCCGGGCGCACCTTGTCGCGGACCGCGTCGGCCAGCCGGGCGCGCCAGGCCGGGTCGTCATCCCCCGGCGGGCCCGCCACCGTGGCGATCGGGTCCTCGCTCAGCGAGCTCGCGAGGTAGCCGTCGAGCTGGGCGACCGCGTTGTCGACCAGCCGCCGCACGGGCCGCCGGCCGTCGGCGGCGCCGCGGCTGAGCAGGCCGCCCGCCTCCTTCATCCAGTCCGGCAGCTTGCCGCACCGGGCGAGGTAGGCCTCGGCGTCAGCCGCGCTCAGGATGAGGGCCTTGGGAAAGCTGACGATAACCGACGCGGCCAACCCGGTCTGCGGCAGCGGCGTGACCGTGTACTCGGCGGGGGCGGCGTCGAGCGTGAGAATCTGGTCGCTGGCGTACCTGATGATCATCTGGCGGGTGATGCGGTCCTCGTCACCGAGCGCCGTCTCGTCGATGTCCTCGGCCGCCGTCCGGCGCCCCGCCAGCTGCTCCCGCCGGCCCTCGCGGCCCGCCGGACTGATGTCGGGCAGTTCCGACAGGTACTGGCCGTGGCCGAGCTGGGCGGCGTAGAACACGTCGCTGGCCAGCCGCTCGCGGAACACGGTGTCGGCGAGCTCGCGGAGCTGGTTTGGTGCGTTGGTGTTCACCAGTGCCACGCCTCCGGGGTGATTCCGGTGTAGGGGTTCTGCGCGTCGGCGCCCTTGAGGCCGTTGCTGATCATGGACAGCTGGTAGGTGAGGTTCGGCAGCCAGATGACCGGCACCTGCTGGGCGAGGTAGCTGTTGTACGCGGCCAGCGACTGGGTCCCGCCGACGTGCGTGGCTCGCACGAGCTGGTCGGCGGTGGGGCTGTCGTAATGGCTGGAGTTGGACGCGCCCGAGGAGTCGAAGATCTGCTCGCCCGTGGGGTATGGCAGCAGGTTCTCGCCGCCTCCCCAGTCGGCCATCTGCCACGGGCAGGCCGACGGCTGGGCCGCCGTGCAGGACGCGAACGCGTTGGAGATGACCTGCGTGAACGGCTCGGGGCGGACGTTGAGCCGGATGCCGGCCTGCTGGGAGAAGGTGGACTGCAGCGCCTGCATCTCCAGGTCCACGGGCTGGTTCCCGCTGTTGACGATCAGGTTGAAGCCCAGCTTCGTGCCCCCGGCGATGCCCGCGCCGCACTGGGTCGGGCCGGTGCCGGGGCTGACGCAAGTCGTCGTCCCGTTCGGCTTGACCTGCCAGCCGTGCTGCTTGAGCAGCGACACGGCCTTGGCCGGATCGTAGGGGTCGGGGTTCTTCGTGATGCTCGAGTAGGGGTTCGTCGGCGACGTCGGTATCGGGCTGAAGTTCTGCACGCCCTCGCCGCCGAAGATCTGCTTGATGATCAGCGGCTGGTCGACCAGCGATTCCAGTGCTTGCCGCACGTAGAGCTGCTTGACGATGGGCCCGGTGGCGGCGCTGTCGTAGTTGATCGCGATGAAGTTGACGGTCCACAGGTTCCAGGCCGAGAAGTGGTAGCCCTCATCGGTGACGCGGGACTCCTGCTGCAGGTCACTGAACGGGAGGTACCCGTAGTCGACGTCGCCCGCCAGCAGGCTGTTGAACTCGGCGTCCGCGGTGGCGAACGGCACCTCGTCGAAGTGCTGGTAGGTCGGCTTCACCGGCCCGGTGTAGGCGGTGTTGGGCACGAACGAGATGTTCCCGTCGCTACTGAATCCGGTCAGCTTCCACGGCCCGTCGATGGTCTGCCACAGCGGGTTGCCGGTGTAGCTGCCGAGCTGTGCGGACTGCTGGAACAGGTAATTGAGGACGGACCGGGCGCCGCTGCTGGTCAGGTCGTAGTTCCCGACCTTCCCGCTGGACGACGTCTTGTCCCACGCCTGCTGCGGCAGCGGCACGATCAGGGGAAGCTGGTCGCTGCTGAACCAGTCCGGCGATACGGCCGAGGTGAGCGTCAGCTTGAACGTCTTGTTGTTGACCACCTGCAGGCTCGAGACGTTATCCGGCAGGTAGCCCTTGACGTAGCTGGACCAGTCCTGCGGCTCGGACTTCACGAGGTTGAACCAGAACTGGACGTCCCGCGAGGTGACCGGCTGGCCGTCAGACCAGTTGTAGTCGCGGAGCTTGATCGTGACGACCCGGTTCCCGTCGGAGTAGACCGGCGGGTAGGCGACGCTGTACTGGCTGTCGATCGTGGGGCTGCTGCCGGTTCCTTCCCAGTACAGCGGCCGCCACATCAGGTAGGAAAACTCCTGGGTGTTCGGCGTTCCGTCGTGTTCCGGGTTGGTGATCGGCAGGATCCAGTTGGGGATCGATGCCGGGAATTCCGCGAATCGCACGGTTGCCTTGTTCTGGCTGCTGCTGGACGACGCCGCTCCGTCACCCGTCGCGCTGCCGGTGCACGCCGCGACCGTGAGTGCCGCGGCGGCGACAGTGGTGAGCGCGAACAGGCGGCGCGCGGTGCGTCTGCCTCTTCCGGTTCTGGGCACTCTTACCGTCCTCCTTACGCCAAGGCGCCGTCGCCTGCGGATCGATGGGCGCTAACGCTAATCGCGGGACCGCACGGCGATAAGCAACAAAGTGCGCAAGACGGCCGGGCTGTTTTTGGACACGTGTCGAACAGGGCCGAACTTACGATTCATGGATCTCGCGCGCCCTCGCCGGGCGCGCGACATGACAGCTGTCGCCTGGAGGTTGCGTTGGTGGCTCCCCTGCTCGAGATCGACAATCTGCGGACCCAGATCCGGCGGCGCAGGGAAGCGGTGCACGCCGTGGACGGAGTCAGCATCTCCGTCGCGCCCGGCGAGACGCTCGGCCTGGTCGGCGAGTCCGGCTGCGGCAAGTCGATGACGGTCCTGTCGGTGATGCGGCTGCTGCCCCCGGGCGGCCAGATCGCCAGCGGCCGGGTCCTGTTCGACGGGCGCGACCTGGCCGGGTTGCCCCGGCGGGAGATGGCCGGGCTGCGCGGCGACCGGATCGCCATGGTGTTCCAGGATCCGCTGACCTCACTCAACCCGACCATGAGCGTCGGCGCGCAGATCGCCGAGGCCTACCGGCTGCACCGGAACGTCTCGGTGGCGGAGGCCCGCGAGCGCGCCGTCGAGGTGCTCGACCTCGTGCGCATCCCGAGCGCCCGCGAGCGGGCACGGGAGTACCCGCACCAGTTCTCCGGCGGCATGCGCCAGCGCGTGGTCATCGCGATGGCGCTGGCGTGCGAGCCCGACCTGCTGATCGCCGACGAGCCGACGACCGCGCTCGACGTGACCACCCAGCGGCAGATCCTCGATCTGTTCGATGAGCTGCGCGCCCGCTTCGGCATGGCGATGATCCTGGTCACCCACGACCTGGGCGTGGTCGCCGGGCGCGCCGACCGGGTCAGCGTCATGTACGCCGGCAAGATCGTGGAGAGCGCGCCCGCCGCCGAGCTGTTCCGCCGGCCGCGGCACCGCTATACGCAGGCCCTGCTGCGTGCCACGCCGGACGGATCGCACCGGTCGAACGGCCGGCTGGAGAACATCCCGGGCCTGCCGCCGGATCTGGCAAGTCCCCCGGACGGCTGCCGTTTCGCCGACCGCTGCGCGCACGCGACGGGCGAGTGCCGCGCGGAGCTGCCCGTGCTGGCGGCGGAAGTGCCGGCGAGGGAAGATGGCGCGCACCCGGCCGGCGGGGAGCACGTCGTCGCCTGCGTGCACCCGGTGCCGGCCGCTGGCCCGGCGCACGCCGCCGACCGGCCGGCCGCACCCGACGCCGGTACCGGGATGGTCGCGGCGGCCGACGCAGAGACGCCCGTGCTCGCCGTCCGTGAGCTGGTCAAGGACTTCAGCGCCGGGCGCGGCCTGGTCCCGGGGCGGCGCCCCGTGCGGATCAGCGCCGTCGCCGGGGTCTCGCTCGACATCGCCGACGGCGAGACGTTCGGCCTCGTCGGCGAGTCGGGGTCGGGCAAATCCACGATGGCCAGGCTGATGGTGGCGCTCGAGCGCCCGACGAGCGGTTCGGTGCTACTCGGCGGCAAGGATCTGGCACGGCTGTCCCGGCACGACCTCAGGACCGAGCGCCGCGGGCTCCAACTGGTCTTCCAGGACTCCGCCGCCGCGCTCGACCCGCGCATGCGGGTCGGCTCGATTCTCGCCGAGCCGATGCGCCTGCAGCACATGGGCAGCGGCGCCAGCCGGCGCACGGCCGTGCGCCGGCTCCTCGACGAGGTCGCCATGCCGTCCCGGTCGGCCGAGCGGTACCCGCACGAGTTCTCCGGCGGGCAGCGGCAGCGGATCGCGCTGGCCCGGGCGCTGGCGCTGCGCCCCCGCGTGATCGTGGCCGACGAGCCGGTCTCGGCGCTCGACGTGTCTGTGCAGGCGCAGATCCTCAACCTCATGGTGGAACTGCAGCGCGAGCACGGACTCACCTACGTGCTGGTATCACACGACCTTTCCGTGGTCCGCTATCTGACCGACCGCATCGGCGTCATGTACCTGGGCAAGCTCGTCGAGATCGGGCCGCGCGACGCGGTCAGCGAACGCCCGCTGCACCCCTACACGCGCAGCCTGATCGAGGCCGTGCCCGCGGGTGAGCTCGCCGCGGCGGAAGAGGCGCCCGCGGCGGACTGGGCGGCGGCGCCCGGCGGGCCGGGCGAGCTGGACCTGCGCGGCACCGAGCTGCCGTCGGCCGCGAACCCGCCGTCCGGCTGCCGGTTCCGGACGCGCTGCCCGCTCGTCCAGGACGTGTGCGCCGAGGTCGAGCCGCCGCTGCGGGAGGCCGCGGGCGGGCACGCCGCCGCCTGCCACTTCCCGCTGCGCCCCCTGCCGCAGGCCGGACAGCCGGTTCAGGCCGGGTAACTGGTCGGCCGGCACGCCAAGGCGGCCCACGCCTCCCCAAACCGAGTCGGCACGCCCATCCCGGCGATCAGACGGCCAGTTAGCGGCTCATCCCAGCGCCACCGGGGCCGTCCAGGCTCCCGGAACCGCCTTCCGCGAACTGATAAATCACTTTATTTCGTGCGCGCGTAAGGATCCTGGCACCCCCCGATGGCATCACTGCGCTGATCACGGGTCGTTACTGCCAGATAGGGCTCGTCGATTATTTAGTTGGTTGTTTCAGGCGTGTCGCGGGCCGTCAGTGATCAGGCGAACGGCACATCAGGGGTGCGTGCCGGGCGGTGGCGGAACTCGGTGTCACACTGCCCGCCTTCCTATGGCGCTGGATGTCGCGTCAGCGCCCGTCTTCGGAGGTGGATGACGCATCGACCGCCAAAGGAAGGAAGCGGATGACGCATCGACCGCCTTCCGGCGGCGCCGCGCGCGACCGGCCCGAGAGGCGGTCGCCAGCACATCCTGCCGCCGGAGTCACGCACCGAACCTGACAACCATCAGTAACTATCCGACGGGCCCGGGGATGCAGCTTGAATGACCCGGATTCAGGGTTTTGCGGGAACGACCCATGATTATGCGGGAGGCCGATCGTCTCCGGTCCCGGCCCTCAGGCTGGGTAGCGGCCTGTCGACCGGGCGATCTTGAAGGCCAGGTGAATCGCGAGCCGGTCCCGTCCGTCGTGCAGGTTGATGCCGCAGATCCGCTGGGCCTTCTTGAGCCGGTAATACAGCGTGCCCCGGTGCAGGTAGAGGCGCTCGGACGCCGCCTGGCCGTCGCCGCAGAGATCCAGGTACGTCTCCAGGGCCTCCAGGACCCCGCTGTCCCCCTCGGCGAGCAGTTGCTCGAAACGCGGGTCGAGCGCCGCTTCGGCCGCCTCTGGTCCGGGCAGCAGCGAGATGGCGCGGTAGACCCCGAGATCCCGCCACCGCGCGACCGTGCCGAAACTCGGTATCTCGGCCGCCGTGCCGGCCGCCAGGCGCGCCTGCCGGTAGGAGCGGTGACTCTCCTCCAGCTGTGCGCTGGGGTCGCCGATGCCGACCGCCACGCGCGCCCGCGAGCCGCTCCGGTTCAGCCTGCGGGTCAGGGCCTCCCGCGTCTCGCAGCCGATCTCCTGCGCCCGGTCGGGACGGTCGGCGTCGCCGTTGACCCGCACCAGCAGCGCCATGTGGTCATGGCAGGCGAGCCCGAGCAGCGCGCCGATCTCGTGCCGCCGCGTGACGTCCGCCAGCGCCTCGCTGATCATGAGCCGGATGCCGACGTCGTCCGGTTCGACCACCTGGATCACGGCGATCGCCGCCGGCGCCTTGCCGGGGAGCAGGCCCTCGTCGCGGACCTGCCGAGCGGCGGCGGCACGCAGGTCGTCGGACGGGGACAGGAGCTGGCGGAGCGCTCCGGCGCCGCGCTTTTCCGCGAGCGTGTCCTCTAGGAGGAGCAGCCCCGCCTGCCGGGCGGCCTTCTCGGCGATGCCGACCTGCTCCGACGACAGCACGCCGCGGTCGTCGATGAGCCAGAGGAAACCGGTGAGCAGTCCGTGCGAGCGGATCGGGACGCACAGGCGGCCCAGGATGCCCAGCCGCTCGGCCCGCGGAATCCGTACCGGGCCGGCCGACGCGGTGATGCCGAAGCCGCGGAACCACTCGCGGACGGGCTGCTGCGTCTCGCGCCGCAGGATGGAATCGCGGCGCACCTCGTCCATCGGGGTGCGGGTGGTGTGCGACGAGTAGACAATCATGCGCTGTTCCTCGTCCTCGAGGACCGCCGGCGCGTCCAGCCGCTCTGCTATGTCGTTGACCAGCGCTTGCAGATCTGCCGAAGGCATGGGCCTCTCCAAGTGCCAGAGCCGCAGCCAGCGGTCTCTCCTGGCCGTTCTGTCACTAACGCCACTAGACTGACCAGCAGTTGTCAACATGTCGTGACAAATTAGTTAAAAGATTTTTCTAAATGGCCCATGTCACAAGCTCACCCGGACCGGATGAGCCGGGTCCCGCCTCCGCTCGCGAGACTTTTTTACAGACGGGACGGGCGGGGAGATCAATGGGCTGGACATGGCAGAACGCCCGGCATGCCGCCGGGTTGCTCCGGCAGGGCGCGAATCCCGCCGCGGTGTTCTACGAGAGCATCGGAGCGGATTTCTTCCTCGCGCCCGCCCCGGGGTGGCTGAACCTCGGGTTGTGGCGGGGGCGAGGCTCGGAAGATGAGGCCGAGGACGCCTGCCGGCAGCTGGTCAGGACACTAGCGGCGCCGCTGCCGGCCGGCGGCGTGATCCTCGATGTGGGCAGCGGGCTGGGGACCCAGGACCGCCTGATCGCCGAGGCGGCCCGCCCGCGCCGGCTCATTGCGGTGAACATCACCGAATGGCAGCTCGCGGCGGGCCGGGACCGGTTGCGCGCGGCGGGAGCCGCGCCCGTGGCGGGCGATGCCGTCCGGCTGCCGTTCGCCGACGGAACCGTGGACGGCATCATCAGCGTCGAGGCGGCCTTCCATTTCCGGTCACGGCAGGCTTTCTTCGCGGAGTGCTACCGGGTACTGCGCCCGGGCGGGGCGCTGAGCATGTCCGATATCTCCATCCGCCGGTGGCCCGTCGGCCCTGCCGAGACGTTCTGCGGCCTTACTCAGCTGCGGGTGTTCGGTCTCCAGCCGGCCATGGCGATGACCACGAACCAGATCGCGTCCGCCGCGGCCGCGGCCGGGCTTTCCGATGTGCGCACGACGGAATGCGGCGACCGGGTGATCGCGCCGGCCCTGCGGCTCACCGCACGGCGCCTGGCCAGCGCGGACGGAATCCCGCCCGGGCAGCAGGCCCTCGCCCGGCTGCTGCTGTGGCAGGTCAGCCTGCTCTGGCAGCGGCGGGTCATCGATTACGTGCTGCTGCACGCTGTCCGGCCGCTGCCGGCCGGGAGATGATTCGCCATGCTCCACGTCCGCGTGGTGAGTCCGCCCGCCCTCACCGGGCACCTGACCGGCGAACTGCAGGTCATTCCCGGCGTCCAGAACGTGATCGTGCAAGCGGGCGGGGCCGTCCGGCCGCCGGGTGACGCGGTCCAGTTCGACGTTCGTGACGAGGCCGCCAACCCGACGCTGGCCGCTCTGCGCGACCTTGGCCTCGACCAGTCCGGGGCGATCTGCGTGGAGCGGGTGGACGCGGCGCTCACCGGACCGCGGTTCATGCCCCCGGGCGGCGGCGTGCTGCGCCGGGAGACTCCGCCAGTGTGGGAAATGGTCGAGGCCGCTGTCCGGGCAGGGCAGGTATACGCCCCGAGCTTTTACGCGCTGCTGGTCGCGGCCGGCCTGCTCGCCGCGGTCGGACTGCTTACGAACTCGCAGGTCCTGATCGTGGGCGCCATGGTGGTGGGCCCGGAGTACAACGCGATCATCGCCGTGGCCCTGGCCATCACCAGGCGGGATCACCGCACCGCTCGTGACGGGCTGCTCGCACTGCTGTGGGGCTTCCTGGCCGTCGTCGCGGTAACCATACTGTTCGGCCTGGCCGTCCGGTGGTCGGGCACGACCCCCGCCCCGTTCCTAGCCGACGTGCGGCCGGTAGGTGACTTCATCAACAGCCCGGACATGTTCTCCCTTATCGTCGCGGTGCTCGCCGGGATCGTCGGCGTCGTGTCGCTGACCGAAGCCCGGGCCAACGCGCTCATCGGCGTGTTCATCTCGGTCACCACCATTCCGGCGGCCGCTTCGATCGGGGTGTCGATCGCGTACTCGAGCTGGACGGAGGCATGGGGGTCAGCGGTGCAGTTGCTGCTCAACGTCTTCGTTCTCGTCGTGGTCGGCGCGGCCGGGCTTACGGCACAGCACGGAATCTGGCGGTGGCATGAACGCCGGCGTTTAGCCCGGTTGCGGCTCCGGCGTGCTCCCACTATGTTAGTGACTAACATGTTAGTCACTAACATAGGGAGGCCGCGATGCGGGACCGGCGATGGGCGCGAAGCGGGCGCTGGTGGATGCTGGGCGTGACGTGCCTGTCGGTGGTCGTCGTAAGCCTGGACCTGACGATCCTGAATATCGCGCTGCCGTCGATCTCGGCGGCACTGCACGCCGGCACCGGGGACCTGCAGTGGATAGTGGACGCGTACTCGCTGACGTTCGCCGGGATGATGCTGCCCGCCGGGACGATCGGTGACCGGCTCGGCCGCAAGCGGCTGCTGCTCACCGGCCTCGCGGTGTTCCTGGCCGCGTCGGCCTGGTGCGCGCTGTCCGTCTCGGCGGGGGAACTGATCGCGGCGCGCGCGGTGATGGGCCTGGGCGGGGCGATCGTGTTCCCGCTGTCGCTGGCGGTGGTCCCGTCCGCGTTCGGCGACGCCGACCGGCCCAAGGCCATCGCCGTCCTCACCGCCGTGGTCGCGGCCGGGCTCCCGCTCGGCCCGATCCTGGGCGGCCTGCTGCTCCAGCACTTCTCCTGGCACTCGGTCTTCTGGATCAACGTGCCCGGCGTCTGCCTGACGCTGGTCGCCGGGATCGTGCTGATGCCCGAGTCGCGCAACCCCGCCACGCCGCCGCTGGACATCCTTGGCGCGCTGCTGTCCGTCACGGCGCCCGCCTGCCTGGTCTGGGGCGCCATCAACGGACCCCAGTACGGGTGGGCAGCACCCGCTTCCTGGGGTCTGCTGGCGGGATCCGCGGTACTGCTCGCCGCCTTCGCCCGGCACGAGCGCCGCACGGCGCACCCGCTGGTCGACCCAACGGTATTCACCGACCCGCGGTTCGCCTGGGGCACGGTCGCCACCGCCGCCATTTCGGTCCCCCTGTTCGAGGTCATGTTCACGCTGCCGCAGTACCTGGAGAGCGTGGCGGGCGACGACCCGGTCAGGGCGGGGCTGCGGCTGGTGCCGATGATGGGCGGGCTGGTGGTCGCGGGCGGCGCGGCCAGTCCGGTCGCGCGGGCGGCGGGCGCGAAGATCACCGTGGCCGCCGGGCTGGCGCTGCTGACGGCGGGACTGGTCGTGCTCAGCCAGATCCGCGAGACCACCGGGTACGGCGTCGTGGCGGCCGGCCTGACGTTGTGCGGGCTCGGCATCGGGGCGGCCATCGCGGCCGCGATGGATCAGGTGATGGCGGCCGTGGGCGGCGACGAGGCCGGCGCCGGTGCCTCGCTGAACAGCGCGCTGCGCCAGGTCACCGGCGGCGTCGCGATCGCCGTGGGCGGCAGTGTGCTGTCGGGCGGCTATTCCGGTTCCCTCCGCCCGGCCGGTGCCCGGCTGCCCGCGGCCGAGGCGGCCCTGGCGCGTTCGTCCGTCACGGAAGCCGCGGCCCTCGCCCGGCACCTGCCCCACGGCCGCGTCTTCCTGCGGGCCGTGGGCACCGCGTACCTGCACAGCATGGGCGACGTGATGATCGCCTGTGCCGTTGTCACCGCCCTCGCCGCGCTCACCAGCCTGCGGTACCTGCCCGGCCGGGCAAGTACCGACATCGGCGCCACCTCCGCGCCACGCGACCCCGCGACGGCGGACACCGACTCACATGCGCGACGATGACCCATGTGACCGAACACGAACCGGACTGGCGGGAGCGCAAGAAGCACGCCACCCGCGACCGCATCCGCGCCAGCGCGTTGCGACTGTTCGACGAGCAAGGGTACGACGCCACCACCGTCGAGCAGATCGCGGCCGCGGCCGGCGTCTCGCACATGACGTTCTTCCGCTACTTCCCGACGAAGGAGGACGCGGCCCTGTCCGACAGCTACGACCCGCTGCTCGCCGGCCTGCTCGCGCGGACTCCGGCCACCTGGCCCGTCATCCGCCGTATCCGCACCGTGCTGGTCGAGGGACTCGAGCAGGTCTACGGCACCGAGCGCGACACCCTGCTCGCGCAGAACCGGCTCATCGTCGCCACCCCCGCGCTGCGCGAGCGGCTGTGGGCCAGTCAGATGGACACGCAGCGGCTCTTCCTCCAGGCGCTCGGCCCCGGCCAGGATGGCGCTGGGCCCAGCTTCGCCGACCGCGTCACCGTCGCGGCCTGCCTGGCCGCCGCCAGCACCGCCATCCTCACCTGGGTCGAGAACAACGGAACCCCTGAACTCCCCAGCCTGATCGAACAGGCCCTCGACGCCCTCGCGGGCGCCGGTAACCCGCCGCCTGCTAGCCCGCGACGGGAGTGAGGATCTCCATAAGGTGGCCGTCGGGATCGCGGAAATAGGCGCCGCGGCGGCCGTTCTCGCTGGTGTAGACCTGCCCGGGCCGCCGGCAGGCCGGGTCAGCGTAGTAGGTCACCTCCCCGTCCTGGATCCGCCGGAACGCGGCCTCCCACTCCGGCTCGCTGAGCTGGAACGCGTAGTGGTGCACGTCGACGTGGTCGTGGTGATCGAAGTCCAGGCTCACCCCGTTTTCCAGTGTGACGGGGGTGAAGTGCGCCAGGGGCGGGTCGACGCGCAGACCGAGAATGCCGGCGAGGAACCGCGCCGATGCCTGCGGGTCGCGGGCGGGGACGATGGTGTGGTTGAGCTCGATTGCCATGGCTGACTCCTTTCGGCCATTCTTACCCCCTGGAAGCTTAGATTTCGGGGTAGTCAAGTTAGTTGGACAAGAAGCTTGTCTATCTTCTAGACTGCACGGCGTGGATACCGGAAAGCTCGCGGTCGACCTGTCAGTCGCGCTCAGCCGGCTGCGGTCGAGGCTGCGCGAGGAAGCGGGCGCGAACGCGCAGGGCCTGACAGTCTCCCAGCTCGCGATGTTGCAGCGGCTCGCCGACAACGGCCCGATGACGGCCGCCGCGCTGGCCGCTGCCGAGCACGTGACGAAGCAGGCCATCGCGCAGCGGCTCGCCGCGATGCAGCCGGGGGAGCTCATCGAGACGGCGCCCGACCCCGCCGACGGACGCAAGGTCCTGGTCGTGCTCAGCCCCGCCGGCCGCGCCCTGCTGGAGAAACTGCACCGCACCCGGGAGGCCTGGCTGGTCCGGGCCATCGAATCCGAACTGAGCGAGGCCGAGCGCCCCGCGCTCCGCACCGCCGTCGAGCTGCTCGAGCGCCTGGCCAGCGCGGACCTGAGCCCTGAGGTCGAGATCAGGTGACCGCGCCCGCGCGCCCGGCAACCGAGTCGCATCCGGAACGGACAGGGGCCTTCTCCTGGCGGTTCGTCACTCCCTTGTACCTGGGGTCGGCGTTCAACCCGACCAACAGCACGCTGATCGCGACGGCCCTCGTGCCGATAGCGCACTCGATGAGCGTGTCCGTCGGCCGCACCGCCGTGCTCGTGTCGGCGCTGTACCTGGCGTGCTCGGTGGCGCAGCCGACCTTCGGCAAGCTGTCGGAGGAACTGGGCCCGCGCCGGGTGTTCCTGACCGGGACCGTCCTGGTCCTCATCGGGGGCCTGATCGGCGGGTTCGCCCCGAACCTGATGACCCTGATCATCTCCCGTGTGGTCATCGGCGTAGGCACGTCGGCCGGGTACCCGTCCGCGATGGTGCTCGTGCGGCGGCGGGCGGCCTGGGCCGGGCTGGACGCGCCGCCCGGCAACGTGCTCGGCGGGCTCGCCATCGTCGGGCTGACGCTCATCGCGGTCGGTCCGCCGATCGGCGGGGTCCTGGTTGGCCTGTTCGGCTGGCGGTCAACCTTCTTCGTGAACGTGCCGTTCGCGCTGGCCGGCCTGGTGATGACGCTCCGGTGGCTGCCGCGGGACCCGGCCGTCACGGTGCGCGGGCGGCTCGGGGAGATCCTGTCCCGCGTCGATCTGCCGGGAATCGCGGGGTTCGGCGGGGCGATGACGGCGCTGCTGGTATTCCTGCTCGGGCTACCGCGCCTGTCCTGGACCGCCCTGGCCGTCGCGGTCGTGGTGGCCGTGGTGCTGGTGTTCTGGGAACTGCGGGCCCGGACGCCGTTCCTGGACGTGCGGCAGCTCGCTGCCAACGCGGCGCTGACGCGCACCTACCTGCGGGGCGCGCTGACCATGCTCGGGCTGTACGCGGTGCTGTACGGGCTCACGCAGTGGATGGAGGCCGGGCACGGCTACTCGCCCGAGGTCGCCGGCCTGCTCATCATCCCGATGGGGGCCGTGGGGGCCTTCGTGTCACGCTGGGTCTCGGCGCGCAACCTGATCCGGTGGCCCTTGATCGCCACCGGGGTATCGATGCTGGTCGCGTCGCTGCTGACGGTGCTGCTCGGCGCCAGCAGCCCGGCGTCGCTGATCATCGTGGTGATGCTGATCTTCGGCGTCGCGATGGGCACGACGTCCGTGGGGAACCAGACGGCCCTGTACACGCAGGCGCCGCCGTCGCAGGTGGGGACGGCATCGGGCCTGTTCCGGACGTTCTGCTACGTCGGGTCGATCGCGTCATCGACCATTACCGGCATCGTGTTCCGCACCAGCGTCACCGACAGCGGCCTGCACCTGGTCGCCTGGATCCTGGTGGGCGTGTCCTTCCTGGTGCTGGTGATGACCGTGGCCGACCGCAAGCTGCCGCCGCGGGCCGGCTTACCGGGCCGGAAAATGCGCCTAATGGGGCGGCCGCGAGATTACCCCATGCTGATCTTTCATCCTCTCTTTCATCTTCGCGCCCAGCGGAATCGCCGGTATCTGGAATCGATTCTGACGCTGTTCGGTCGGCTTTGGCCGGTTCCGGTCAGGCTTATTGATTCGTGTCGGACGGCATCCATATAAGTGGTTATTAGACCGTTTCAATCCTGGCGCGCGGAGAGCGCCGAAATCCAGGAAACGGAACTCCGCGCCGACGTAGCGCCGACGTATCCCAGGCAGGCGCGGCACGGCGAGAGACAGGAGTGACAGGATGTTGAACAGGCTGCGCCGCAAGGCGCCTTCACCGCGTCAATCAGGTCCCCCGGGAAAGCGGACGGCACGCCGGCTGCGGGTCGGCGCCGCGTTCGCGCTTCCGCTGGCTCTCCTGGTGCTGGCACTCACTGGCGCCGCCGCGCCTGGCGCGCACGCGTCGGCGCAAGCGGGTGCGGCGGCCAGTTCGCCGGCGCCGTCGGTCGGCTCGCTCACCACCGAGGACATGACCAACCCGCTCGGCATCGACTCCGCCCAGCCGCTGCTCGGCTGGGTCATCACGTCGGCGGCACGCGGCGTCTCCCAGGGCAAGTACGAGATTCGCGTCGCGGGCAGCGAGAGCAGCCTGGCCAGCGGCCACAACCAGCTGTGGGACTCGGGAGTCGTGAACTCGGCGCAGTCGTTCGACGTGTCCTACCGCGGCCCGGCCCTGTCGTCACGCACCCGCTACTACTGGCAGGTCCGGGTGTGGGACAACCACGGCAGCGGTTCGGCCTGGAGCAAGCCGGCCTGGTTCGAGACCGCCTTCCTCAACCCGGACCAATTCCAGGGCGACTGGATCGGTGACCCGGATCCGCTGTCGCTCACCGGCTCGAACTGGATCTGGTACCCCGAGGGCAGCCCGGCGTCGAGCGCCCCGGTCGCGACCCGCTACTTCCTGCGCCAGATCACCATCCCGGCGAATGAGAGCCTCGCCCGGGCAAGCTTCCTGATCACCGCCGACGATCAGTGGCTGGCGTACGTCAACGGCCACGAGGTCGGCGAATCCAGCGGCCAGACGAGCTCGTGGACGCAGGCGCAGCAGCTGGACATCACCGGTGACCTGCACGCCGGCACCAACACCATCGCCGTCGCGGCGACCAACGCGGGCGGCCCGGGGAGCTGGATCGGCAATCTCAGCCTGGAGTACGCCGACGGGACCACGTCCACCGTGGACACCGACAGCGGCTGGCTGGCGTCGCAGACGGACCCGGCGGGCTGGCAGGACCCCGGCTTCGACGACTCCTCCTGGGTACCGGCGCTGAGCGTCGACCCGTACGGCAGCGGCCCCTGGGGCACCGGCGTCAGCGTGGGCAGTGAGCTGCTGCTGCGCAAGAGCTTCGCGCTGGAGAACCAGCCGATCACCGCGGCCCGCCTGTACGTCTCGGGCCTCAGCTACCCGTACCTGTACATCGACGGTCACGCGGTGAGCAGCGACAAGCTCGCCACCGCGCTGACCTCCTACAACAAGACCGTCGACTACTCGACCTACGACGTCACCAGGCTATTGCACGCCGCGGGCAACGAGATCGCGGTGAGCCTCGGCAACGGCTTCTACGCCGGAGGCGCCGACGACTACCCGTCCAGCGGCGAGCCGTGGCAGGCGGCGCAGCCCAAGCTCAAGCTCCAGCTCGACGTCCAGTACGCCAACGGCACTTCGGCTCAGGTCGTCACCGACCCGTCGTGGCAGGTCGCGACCGGCCCCACCAGCTACAACTCGCCGGCGTCGGAGGAGTACGACGCGTACCAGGACAAGCCGGGCTGGGAGCTCGGCAGCGGCGGCGCGGGCTGGGTCAGCGCCGCGTCGCTGTCCGCGCCGGCCGGCACGCTGCAGGCCGCGATGATCCCGCCGGTCCAGGTGACCGGGACGATCAAGCCGGTGAAGGTCACTGAGCCGATCGCGGACACGAAGGTGTACACCTTCGGCGTCACCACCTCCGGCTGGGCCAGCCTCACCATGCAGGGCGTGCCCGGCACCACGGTCTCGGTGCAGTACTCGGAGAAGCTCAACTCCGACGGGACCGTGCAGGCCGAGGGCAACGGGCAGGCTGGCCAGGTCGACAGCTACACCTTCGACAGCAGCCGCCCGGTGACCTTCGCGCCGAAGTACGGGTGGAAGGGATACGAGTACGTCTCGGTGTCCACCAACTCCTGCCCGACAGGCGAGGCGGCGCCATGCACCCAGTCGATGCCGAAGATCCTTTCGCTGACCGGGGTCATCGCGCACACGAACCTGGCGACCGCGGGTAACTTCACCAGCTCCAGCAAGCTGCTGAACGAGTACCAGACCGCGCAGGCGAACACGATCCTCAATAACCAGTATTCCTACGGCAGCGACACCCCAGTGTACGAAAAGGGCGGCTGGACCAACGACAACGGCGACTACTCGGATTCGGAGATGGATAACTTCGACGCCGAGGCCTATTACTCGCACATGATGCAGAACTTCGACGATTCCCAGGACGCTGCGGGGAACATCGGGGTGCTGGTGCCGACGCCGCCCGGCGACGACAACGTCGACCCGCTGTGGGGCGGCTCGTTCCTGCTGATCGAGTACAACATGTACCAGAACTACGACGACCTCGCCGTGATCCGCCGCGACTACAGCCACATGGCGGCCTACATCAATGACATGGAAAGCATTATCGGGCCAACCGGCTACATTTACCAGGGCTCGACGTACGGCGACTGGGTGAATCCCCCTAACGACCCCAACCCGCCCTCCAGCCAGATGCTGGGCTCCATGTTCCTGTACCGGGAGACCGAAGACCTGTCCATCATGGCCGCGGCGATCGGCAACACCTCCGGCGCGACCGAGTACGCCAGCCTCGCGGCCACCATCCGCACGGCCGTCAACAACGAGTTCTACGTCGCCGCCAGCGACGAGTACATCGACCCGGTCGGGCTGGACTCGCACGCGCTCGGCGGACCCAACGGCGTCATCACCTCCACCGCCTACGACCAGACCGCCAACGTGTACGGCCTCGCGTTCGGCCTGGCGCCAGCCGGAACCCAGCAGGCGATCGCGTCCGGTCTGGCCGCTAACGTCACGGCGGACGGGAATCATCTGGCCACCGGGGCGAACGGCTCGAAGTACATCCTTCCGATGCTGACCGATTACGGCTACGGCGACCTCGCCTACCTGGTGGCCACCAACCCGACCGCTCCCGGCTGGGGCCAGTTGTTCCTGCAGTGCGGCGCCACCACGATGTGGGAGTCGTGGGAGGACAGCTCGTGCGACACCGCCCGTTCCCACGACCACGCCTTCATGGGCACCGTGGATGACTGGCTGTACTCGAACGTCGCCGGAATCCAGTCCACCTCCCCCGGCTTCCGCACGGTCTCGATCGATCCGTCGCCGTCCGGCCTCACCTCCGCGTCGGCCTACGAGACCAGCCCGCTGGGCCGAGTGAGCTCGAGCTGGACCCTGCACGGGACTAGCTTCGCGCTCACCGCCCAGGTCCCGGTCGGTTCCCGGGCCTCGGTGTGCGTGCCGACCACGAGCGCCGGGACCGTGACGGAAAGCGGGCACCCAGTCGCCAGCGCCGACGGCGTCACCGTCGTCGGCATGCGGGGCTCGTGCCTGCAGGTGAAGGTGGGATCGGGCACCTACCGGTTCGGTTCGACAATGTCCTGACCGCGATGCTGTCCTGACCCCGATCCGCGCCCTGTCCGTGGTGCCGCCCGTGAGGTGGCGCCACGGACTGGCGCTCGTTTAGGTTAGGAGCCCGCCGCGGGCGTCGTCCCGGCGCCGGAATCGCGCGGCGAGCGTTCCCAGCGCTGCCCGTAGGCGACGAGGGGCTGGAGCGCGGCGAGTAGATCCCGGCCGCGCGGGGTGAGCTGGTAGCGGACCGATACCGGCGTGGTCGGCTCGACGATCCGGTCGACGAGGCCGATCCGCTCGAGCTCCTTCAGCCGCGCGGCCAGCATGCGGTCCGACAGGCCGTCGACGCGGGCCGCGATCTCGCTGAACCGGGTAGCGCCCCGGGCGAGCGCCAGGAGAATGCCGCTGTTCCAACGGCGGCCGACTTCCTCCACGACGGCGGACGCGCGGCGGCACTCGTCATCGTCGATCAGCTCCCAGCCGCCGACGTGCGATCGATCGTTAGTCACTTATTAATGGTAAGTCACTTACCGCCATTTGAAAAGCTGGCGCCGCATGCTGAATGCTGGAGGCATGCCTGACTACGGACACCCGCTGCGCTTCGGCACGTTCATCACCCCGGTCAACTCCCCCGCGTCGCAGCCCGTGCGGCTCGCGGTGCTGAGCGAGCAGCTCGGCTTCGACTTGGTGACGTTCCAGGACCATCCGTACCAGTCGTCGTACCTGGACACGTGGACGCTCCTGTCGTGGGCGGGCGCGCAGACCGAGCGTGTGCACCTGTCGGGCAACGTGATCAACCTGCCGCTGCGCCAGCCGGCCGTCCTGGCGCGCTCGGCGGCGAGCCTGGACCTGCTGTCGGGCGGGCGGGTCAGCCTGGGCATCGGCGCGGGCGGATTCTGGGACGCGATCGAGGCGATGGGCGGCCGCCGGCTGACGCCCGCCCAGTCCGTGGACGCGCTGGACGAGGCGATCGGCATCATCCGCGGCCTGTGGGACGCGCCGGAGCGGCGGGCGCTGCGGGTCAACGGCGACTACTACCGCGTCAACGGCGCCAAGCGCGGCCCCGCCCCCGCACACGAGATCCCCATCTGGATCGGCGCCTACAAGCCGCGCATGCTCGCGCTCACCGGCCGCAGGGCCGACGGCTGGCTGCCCTCGCTGTCCTACCTGCAGCCGGGCGACCTGCGGCGGGGCAACCACCTCATCGACGAAGCGGCCACGGCGGCGGGTCGCGACCCGCGGGAAATCACCCGCCTCCTTAACATCACGTCGCAGGAATCCCCCGATGACCTCACGCGTCTCGCGCTGGAAGATGGCGTCAGCACGTTCATCGTGATGGGTGATGACCCTCGCGCGCTTGAGTACTTCGCCGCCGAGGTGGCGCCCGCCGTGCGCGAGCAGGTCGAGCGGGCCAGGGGCGAGCGGGGTACTCCGGCCGCCGGCCGGGTGCGGAACTCGGCCGCCCTGTCCAGGCGGCGGTCCGGCATCGACTACGACGGGCTTCCCTCCTCGCTCGCCGACCGCGCCGTGGAGCCGGGCGACGCCGGGTACGCGCGCTACACCTCCGGCTACCTGCGCGGCGGCGCACCGGGCCTGGTCCTGCGCCCAGGGACCGTCGCCGAGGTCCAGGACGCCGTCGCGTTCGCGGACAGGCACCGGCACGTCCCGCTCGGGATCTTCAGTGCCGGGCACGGCCTGTCCGGTCGGTCGCTCAACCGCGGGGGGCTGGTCATCGACGTGGGCACGCTGAACGCGGTGGACGTGCTCGATGCCGATAGTGGTCTCGTCCGGGTCGGGCCGGGCGCGCGCTGGGCCGACGTGGCCACCGCGCTCGCCCCGCACGGGCTGGCCATCACCAGCGGCGACTACGGCGGCGTGGGGGTCGGCGGCCTGGCCACCGCGGGGGGCGTCGGCTGGTTCGCCCGCGAGCACGGGCTGACGATCGACCTGCTGCGCGGCGTCGACGTCGTGCTCGCCGACGGCACGCTGGCCCGCGCGAGCGAGACGGAGAACCCGGACCTGTTCTGGGCCATGCGCGGGGCGGGGGCGAACTTCGGGATCGCCGTGTCCTTCGAGTTCGCGGCGCGCCGCGTGGGGCAGGTGGCGTTCGCCCAGCTGGTCTTCGACGCCGCCGACACCGCCGGGTTCCTGGCCCGGTGGGGCACGGCGATCGAGGCCGCCGACCGCAGCGTCAGCGGTGAGGTCATCCTCGGCGGCGGCCAGGGCGGGCGCCAGTACGCCCAGGCACTGCTGGTGGTCGACTCCGACGACCCGGACACGATCATCGCGCGGCTGCAGCCGATCGCGGACATCGCCCCGCTGGCCGACCAGTCGGTCGCCCTCGCGGGCTACGACCAGATCATGCGGTCGATGCTCAGCGAGGGGCCGCAGCAGGGCCAGGGTGAGCCGCACTCGCACTCCGGGCTGGCCCGCCACCTCACGCCCGCGTTCGCGGAGCACGCCGCCGCACTGCTGGCGGCGGGCGCCGCCTACTTCTTCTCGATCCGCTCCGTCGGCGGGGCGGTGTCCGACGTGCCCGCCGACGCGACCGCCTACGGCTGGCGGGACGCGAACTTCTCGGTGTCGGCCTTCGGCACCCGCGCGTCCGGCCTCGACGACTGGTGGGCGAAGCTCCTGCCGCACATGGAGGGGATGTACCTGAGCTTCGAGACCGCGACCGGCCCGGAGGCACTCGCGCGGGCCTTCCCGCCCGCGCACCTCGCCCGCCTCAGGACCCTCAAGCGCCGCTACGACCCCACCGGCCTGTTCCGCGACAACTTCTTCATCGCCCCCGCCGCCCCCGCCGCCCCCGAAGCCAGCAGCGCCGCCGACGCCGACGCAACCGACGCCGCCGACCCAACGGCGAACCTCGCGCGCTCATAGCCGCCGCACCGGCGCCCGACGGCGGCCGGTGGGATCGGTCAGCCGCCAGCCGCGAGCCGCGAGCCGCGAGCCGCCAGCCGCCAGCCGCCAGCCGCGCGAGCCTATTGGCTCAGCTGCGCCAACGCTCCAATCTGATTGGCTCAGCTGCGCCAACGCGCCAGCCGCCCGAGGCTATCGGCCCAGATGCGCCCACGCGCCAGCCGCCCGAGCCTATTGGCTCAGATGCGCCAACGCTCCAATCTGATTGGCTCAGGTGCGCCAGCGAGCCAGGACTCCGGTCAGGACTCAGGTCAGGGCTCCGGTCAGGGCTCCGGAGGACACGAGCGCGGGAGTTAGGACGGAACCATGGAACGTTTAGTAGTGGTGGCCGGTCGCCAGTAAACCAGCAGCGGGCACGCGGCGAGCAGTTGCCCGGCCGCCGCCAGCGCCATCAGCTCGCGGGCGGTGAGCGCACCCGACGCGAGGCCGACCGCGGCGGCGCCCAGCGCGTAGGCGCCGGTCTTGAGGCTGGCGGCGGTCGCCGTCACCTGCGCGTACCGTCCGGGCGGTGTCTCCCGCTGGCGCACGTCGAGCGTCGCGGTCAGCGACGGCCCCTCCGCCAGGCCCGCGGCGACCGCGAACACCACGCATGCCCAGAACACTGGCGTCACCGCCATCAGCACCAGGAACACGCCCATCGACGCGAGCGAGACGACCAGCACCCAGCGGGCCGACCGCCACGTAAGCAGCCGCTCGCTGGCCAGCGCGCCCGCTAGGCCGCCCGCGGACAGCGCCGTTAGCAGCCACCCGCCGCCCGACTCGGGTTCGCGCAGCGCGAGCGCGAGCAGCGGGCAGATGACTGGGAGGAACCCCTGGAAGAACTGCGCGACGGTCGTCGCGACCGACACCGAGGCCAGCCGTGCTGACCGCCGCAGCAGCCGCAGCCCGTCCGCCAGCGCCGCCAGCAGGGATTCGTGCCGGACGGCGCCGCCGGGCGCGGGCGGCATCGGCGCGGCCATGACAAGCACCAGGCCGGCGAGCGCCACCGCCGCGACCGACGCCAGCGCCGGGGCGGGTCCGGCCGTGCTCGCGATCGCCGCGACCAGTGCGGGCCCGGCCAGGCCGCCGACGTTGTAGCTGGCCGAGTCGAGCGCGTTCGCGCGCGCGAGCGCGCCCGGGGGCACGACAAGCGGCACCAGGCTGCTGAAGCCGCCGGTGAGCACCGGCGCGGTCAGCCCGGCGCAGAGGCCGAACACCGCCAGTACCCAGCCAGGGGCGCGACCGGCCAGCGCGTCGACGCCGATGAGGGCGGCGGCGAGCGTGACCGAGTTCGCGGCGAACAGCGGCTTGCGGTGCCGCAGGCGGTCCAGGTACGCGCCGAGGACCGGGCCGCTGACCAGCGTCGGCACGGTGAACGCCCCCACGACCAGGCCGGACAGCCGCGCGTCGTGCGTGCGCGCGAGGATCAGCAGCACGAGTGCCACGCTCGCGGCCGAGTCGGCCAGTCGCGACGCGGTCGCCGAGGCCAGGAGGACGAGTCCGGGCGTACCGACCCTGGGCCGCCGCGCCGCTGGTGCCTCCGTCACAGCGGACAAACCTAACTCACGCGGGGCGGCCGAAGCGAGCGAGTTACACCGCGCGCCGCCGGTGATACCGCCGTGTAGCCACCGTGAAGCCGCTGCCGCCTGCCGTCCTGAACATGACAGATAAAGCCGCTGTTGACGCCGTTGGCCTGGTCAAGAATTTGTCAGGTCCGCGCGGTCGACGGCATCGACCTCATTCAGCCTCGGTACCTGCATGATTACGGGTCCGCCGCCGCTCCCGTATCTCCAGCATCAACTGGTCGGGAGGAACGAAGAACGGGTTCTCGTGGACCAGCCCGCCGATAATTACGACCGGATGCGTCCGCATGGCATCCATCACCACGCTCGCGCCGAATTTCATGAGGTTGTACGAGCAGATTACCCAATCCTCATACTTGGGAATCACATAATTGAGTCGGGTCTCGAATTCGAAAAGATCGACATCTTCCCACCGACGGCCGAGCGCCCATTCCATGTGCGCCACGAATCGCGTGTGTGCGTACCCTGCCGCTGACCCCAACTGGAGCTCTTGCTCGAAGGTTCCCATCCAGGTGTCCGGGTCCAGGCTGACATTGCGGAGTGGGCCGTCCTGCCACGATCGCACCTCCAGCTGGCCGGTGCTCATTACCTTCCGCACATCGATACCCGCTTCGGCGAGCCATCTCAGGTGTTCTTCGCGTTCCTCAGGGTCAACGAGATGGTAAGCCTTATCCCGCTCGTCGAAACCGTTTTTGATGAACGACTGAAGTACCCGATGCCGCTCGTCAATACTGTTAAAGAACGCGCAGATGTGACCCTGATAGGGAGAGAAGTTTTCAGGGAAGTGCGGCGATTGCGCGGTGGTCGTCATAATCTCACCTTCGCCCTTGAAAGGTGACGTATAGTCTACCCTTGGCGGCCGTAGGTCTTGACCCGCCCCCCGTCCTCCAGCCGCACCCAGCGGCGATCGGCCTGGCGGCCTGCACCTCTGCGACTTGGCCGCCTGCCTGACCATCACGTCCCATCGGCTCGTTCTTCGCCCGGTTCCTCGGCCCGATGCCTGCGCTGCGGCGGGAGCAGGAAATGCCAGGCGTTCAGCACGCCGCTGATGAACGCCACGAGTGAGGCGGGCAGCAGCAGGTACAGGCCAGCGTCCGCTCCGGCCGCGATCGCGATCCCGCTGGCCACGAACAAGAGCATGACGACCACGTTGGTGCTGTGGTGGTCGAAGATCCTGACCAGCCGCTGGTCGTCGTCGGCCAGCCCGCGTTTCAGCTGCCCGGTTCGCACCAGGACCCAGCTCGCGCCGAGCCCGGCCGCGATGAACTCGGCGCCGAGCACCCCGTTCGGCTGCCCGGGGACCAGCAGCATCGCGGACATGATCAGCGGCGTGAGGAACAAGACGAGGGTCTGCGCCGCGCTCGCGCGCAGGCCCTGGTGCCCGGCGATCCGGCTGGCGTTCAGGGAGACCGAGACGAACAGCAGGCCAGTGAGGGCGCCGCTCGATGTCCCGACGGTCTCGGCGAATCCTTGCCAGTCAGCCGGGGAGGTCATGCGCCTGCCCAGCGCCCGGAGGGAAATACCCGTTCACGAGCACGATCCTGCCACGACCTGATCCAAAGCACACGCCGGCCGAAGCCAGGCGGGAGCCCTGAGGCCTTCAGCGGCCGCGGTCTCCCGTCACGCCAGCGCAAAGCCCGTCGAGGCGTTCCAGGGTCTCGGCCATGGCCTCGATCCAGACTTTCCCGTCCCGCATTCCCGCGCGTTCTTCGGCCGGCGCCAGGGAGCAGTCGTAGGTCTCGGTCACGACCGTGGCGTCTGTCCCGTCTGGCGTCAGCTCGTAGCTCCATCGTTGACCCCAGCGGCCGCCGGCTTCCCGGTGGCCCTTCCCGGACTCCGGCTCCCAGCCGATCCGCCGGTCCGGCTGGAACTCCACGACGTGATTGTTCATCTCGTAGTCGCCGAGGGACTTGAAGTACATCCGCATCACGAACACGTCCCCGACGCCGGTGAGCGGCGACGTGGTCACGGCGCCGCGCAGCATGCCCGAGCCGTCGATCTCGATGTGGCGGACAGGGTCAGCCAGGACCCGGAAGATCTCGTGTGCCGGGGCGGCGATCCGGCGGGACACCGTCACTGGCTCGTACACGTCGTCAGTCATGTCCGTTACGACGGCGGAAGTCCGGGTTTTTCATCGGCGGGCGACCACGCTCAGGCGGTACGCGCGGAGCCGGCCGCGAAAGCCGCGCTGTTGCCGGGCACGGCGCCGTCGGTGTAGGTGACGGAATGCGCCGCGACCGCCGGGACACGCGGCCCGGGCAGGATGATCCCGGTCAGGTTCAGCGGGTCGGCCGCCGACAGGCGGATCGTCTCCCCGGTCAGCGGGGCTTTCCGCACGGCGCGCAGCGCGTCGACCGCGTCCGGGTGCGCGAACTGCTCGCCGCTGAACCCGTTCACGAACCGTCCGCCGCGCACGGTGCCGCGTGCCTCCATCCGGCGCAGCGCCCACAGCACCTCGCGCCACGGCACGGCGATGTTCTCCCTGGCCAACAGGTCGCGGAACACCACTCCCCAGCGCACGACCAGCTGTTCGGCGACGGCCTCGGCCAGCTCGTCCGGGTCGCATTCGTCCACCGGCGGCGGCAGCAGCGACCACCGTCCGCCCGTGCGCGCGCTCAGCCGCCCGCTCCCCGAACTGCCGTTGGCCAGCCCCCGGTTCCCGAGTCTCCCGCCCGCCCGTCCGGCCCGGCGCAGCCGCCGCGGCCCGGCCGCGGCGTCGAAGGCACGCCGCGTGAACAGTGATCGCACCGCGCGGAAGCCGTCCGCCGTGATCAGCCCGCGCGCCACCCCGTCCCAGAGCGCGTCCTCGATCTCGGCCGGCGTCCGGCCGGTCCGGTCCACGAGGTCGGACTGGAACAGCGCGCCGCGGCCGCCGAGCGCCTCGATCACCTCGACGGCGCACCCGGACGACGGCGTCACCGGCGCGGCCGTCCCGCGCGCCGCGAGCAGCAGCCACGGCAGGTCGTCGCGGACCGTCAGCGTGATCGGCGTCGCCCGCGACGGGGACAGCCCGCGCGTAGACGATTCCCCCGCCGGCTCCCCCGGCGCTGCCGCGCGCAAGGATGGCTCCCGCAATGGCGGTTCCCGCACCGACAGGCGCCCCCACGTGACGTCGCCCGCCAGGCAGATCTCGTCCAGCCACTCCGGCCGGTAACCGTTGACCCGGTCCGTCAGCACGCGCCGTTCCCACGCGCCCGCCGCCAGCTCGAACCCCTGGAGCTGCTCGATCACCGCGAGCACGCCGCGGCTTCCCTCGCGCTGCGTCCCCGGCGCGACATGCTGCCAGCGCAGCAGGAACCGCATGAAGTCCCGCGCCGTCACCGGCTCGATCTCGTGCCGCCTGCGCTGCCGCGTGTAGGCGTGAATGCGGGTGAGCACGCGCCGCGCGCAGAACTCCTCGGGCCCGTCCGGATCGGTGAAACGCCCGCGGAGCGCGAACCCCTCTTCCTCCAGAAGGACCAGCGCGAGCCGCAGGTCCGTGCCGGTCGCCCGGGCCAGCTGCGCCGCGGTCACCGGCCCACGCACGTCCAGGTGCCCGCGCAGCATCTCCGCGGCGACAGCATCACCATCCGCAGCGAACCCCGGTTCCTCCGCGCCGTCAAGCACTCGCACCGCCGGGCGCCGCTCGGTCGCGCACCAGAACACGCCCGTCCCGTCGGCCTCCGCGCGGCTGACCTCGCCCGCGCGCCCGGCTGCCCGGAGCTCCTCGAACCAGGGCCGCCACTCGTCCTCCGGGCGCATGACGTACAGGGTCATCAGCAGATCGTGCAGCTCATCGGCGTCGCGGGGTTCGGGCCGGACCTGCTCGCGGACCCGCTCGATGGCCTCGGGGTCGAGCCTGGCCAGGTCGCGGGCCTCGACCGGCAGGCCCCGCGGCACCTGTACCTGGCGGCTGCGCCGCTCTTCCAGGGGCGCGTCGTCCAGGAACGTGTAGGGCTGGCCGTTCAGGATCTCGTGCGCCAGCACCGAAGGCTCCGTCGTATCCCGCGTCAGCACCGTGATCCGGCCGGCTTCGATGCCGGTCAAAAGTTCGCGGAGGCCGTCGATGTCCATGGCCTCGTGCAGGCAGTCCGTCAGGGTCTGCCGCACCAGCGGCTGGTCGGGAATCTCCAGCGGTCCCGGGGCGACGTTCTCCTGGCAGGCCGCGAGCGTGGGGAACACGGCCGCCATCAGGTCGTCGGCTTCCATCCGCTGGATGGCGGGCGGGTTCTTCTTGCCGCGCCGCATGCGCAGCACGGTCAGCGACGTGTTCAGGTTCCACCGCCACCGGGCGGCGAACAGCGGGGAGGTGAGCACCGCCTGCCGCACGACCTGCTCGACGGTCGGCGAGGCGAGGAACTTCGGCACGCGTTCTAGCGGAAAGCTGTGCTGCGGGCCGAGGGAAAGCAGGATCGCGTTGTCGCTCGCCGCCGCCTGAAGCTCGAAGTCGAAGGTCACGCAGAAGCGCTTGCGCAGCGCCAGGCCGAACGCGCGGTTGACCCGGGCGCCGAAGGGCGCGTGCCCGACTAGCTGCATCCCGCCGGCGTCGTCGAAGAACCGCTCCAGGATGATGGTGTCCGTCGTCGGCAGCGCGCCCAGGGCCGCCAGCCCCGCGTGCAGGTAGCTGGTGATGGTCTCGGCGGCGGCCGTCCCGATCCCGCACTCGTCCCGCAGCCACCGGCGTCCCTGGACCGCGTCCCGGTCCGCGACCTCCCGTCGCAGCGCCGACACTTCCTCCGACAGCTCGCGGGTCCGACCCGGCGCCTCTCCCAGCCAGAACGGGACGGATGGCGGGGCGCCCTGCGCGTCCACCACCCGGACCGTCCCCGGCTCGACCCGCCGGATGCGCCAGGAGTGGGTGCCGAGCAGGAACACGTCGCCCGCCATCGACTCGATCGCCCAGTCCTCGTTGACCGTGCCGAGCACGGCCTCGTCCGGCTCGGCGATGACGCGGTAGTCGCCCAGTTCGGGAATGGCCCCGCCGGAAGTGAGCGCCGCGATCCGGGCGCCCCGGCGTGCCTTGGCCGTGCCGTTGACCTGATCGCGGTGCAGGTAATAGGAGCGCTGGCCGCGGCCGGTGCGGATGCCCTCGCCGAGCATGCCCGTGACCTCGTCGAAGTCCTCCCGTGGCAGGTCCGCGAACGGGGCGGCCCGCGTGACGAGGCCGAACAGGTCGTCTTCGGCCCACTGCTCGGCGGCGCACTCGGCGACGATGTGCTGGGCAAGGATGTCCAGGGGCCGCTCGGGCATGGGGATGGCGTCGAGGCGGCCCCGCCGGACGCCGCGCAGCAGCGCCGCGCACTCGACGAGCTCGTCGCGCGAGGTGGGATACAGGATGCCCCTGGGCGTGCCCTCGCGGCTGTGGTTGGACCGGCCGACCCGCTGCAGGAAGGTCCCGATGTTCCGCGGCGAGCCGATCTGGCAGACCAGCTCGACCGGGCCGATGTCGATGCCGAGCTCAAGCGAGGCGGTGGCGACGAGCGCCTTGAGGTCCCCGGCCCGCAGCCGGGCCTCGACGCGCTGGCGGCGCTGCAGCGACAGCGAGCCGTGATGGGCCGCGACGTGCGCGCCGAGCTCTTCGCCCAGCTGGTCCCCGAGCTGGTGGGCGACCCGCTCGGCCATCCGCCGGGTGTTGACGAACACGAGCGTGGTGCGGTGCTCTTTCACGTGCCCGGCGATCAGGTCGATGACCTCCGCCATCTGCTCGCTCGTCGCGACCGCCCCGAGCTCGTCGTCGGGCAGCTCGAGCGCGAGATCCAGTGCGCGCCGGTGCCCGCTGTCGACGACCGAGCAGGGCACGGGGTCCCCGGTCGCGGTGACGCCGGTGAGCAGCCGCGCGATGGCCTCGATCGGGCGCACGGTTGCGGACAGGCCGACGCGCTGCGGCGGCTCGTCGGTGACGTGGGCCAGCCGTTCCAGCGTGAGAGCCAGGTGGGAGCCGCGCTTGCTGCCCGCGACAGCGTGGATCTCGTCGATGATCACCATGCGAACGGTGCGCAGCATCTCCCGGCTGCGTTCGGCGGTAACCAGAAGGTACAGAGATTCCGGCGTCGTGATGAGAATGTCGGGCGGGTGCCTGAGCATCGCGGCCCGCTCGGTCTGCGCGGTGTCACCCGTCCGGACGGCGACACGGATATCGGGCGCGGGCAGCCGGAGCTCGGCCGCCACGTCGGTGATCTCACGCAGCGGGCGCGTGAGGTTCTCGTGGATGTCGGCGGCGAGGGCTTTCAGCGGCGACACGTACACGACCCGCGGGCCCTCGCCCGGGACGTACTGCTCCCCGCTACCGTCGCGGGCACGGTAGAAGCGGTCGATGCACACCCCGAACGCGGCCAGCGTCTTACCCGACCCGGTCGGCGCCGCGATAAGCGTGTGCCGCCCGGCCGCGATCTCCCGCCAGCCACCCTCCTGCGGCGCGGTCGGCCCGCCGGGAAACCGGCGCTCGAACCACGCGCGCACGGCCGGGTGGAATTCCTCGAACACAAGGTCACGGTACCTCGCGCCACCGACATTCCACCTGTCCGGATACTGTGAATAGGAAAGCCGGACATGATGTCCGGACAGAACGTCTTGCAGGCGCTGCCAGGCATGGTTGCCGTGGCTCGCTCAGCGCACATAGGAGGCTTCATGAGTACTCGCCCGTTCCGCTTCGGTGTCTCGTTGCTCAATGCCGGTTCCCGGTCGTCCTGGCGCGCACGCGTGCGCGAGGCGGAGGATCTCGGCTACGACGTGCTACAGGTGCCGGACCACCTGGGCACGGCCGCGCCGTTCCCGGCGCTGGTGGCCGCCGCCGACGTGACGAGCATGCGGCTCGGCACCTACGTGCTCAACGCCGGCACCCTGAACCCCGCCTATCTGGCCAGGGATGTCGCCGACGTGTACCGCCTCACCGACGGGCGCCTCGAACTGGGAATCGGCGCCGGCTATGTCCCGGCCGAGTTCGAGGCCGCGGGCGTGCCGTTCGGATCCGGCGGGGAGCGGCTGCGGAAGCTGGCGGCGACCCTGTCGAAGACGCGTGAGCTGCTCGCCACGGAAGCCGACAAGCCCGTGCCGCCGATCATGCTGTCGGGCGCGGGCGACCGCATGCTGCGTCTCGCCGGCCGCGAGGCCGACATCTTCAGCTTTTCCGTCATGGCCGGGCTGGCACCGGGCGCCGCCCCGGAGGACGCGTTCGCCCGCCGTGTCCAGGTGCTGCGCGAGGCGGCCGGGAGCCGCTTCGGTGACGTTGAGCTGAACCTGTTCGTCGCGGCGGTCGGCGCGAGCGCGGATCAGGTCGACCTGTCGATCATCCGCAATGCCAGCGGCCTCACGGACGACCAGCTCCTTCAGGTACCCGGCGTGCTGGTCGGTTCGCCGGACGAGATCGCGGACCGCCTGGTGCGCTACCGCGAGACGTTCGGCACCAGTTACATCAGCGTCCTGGAGCCGCATATGGCCGCGTTCGCCGGGGTCATCAAGCACCTGCGCTAAGAGCCCGCACCGGCACCCCCGCCACCTACGCCGCGGCGCACAGCGCGTACGCGAGGTAATCACCACCGGTCAGGGCGGGGAACCTCAGCTCAGCGGGAAGAGGGGTCCGTGGTCCATCATCGGGAGCACGTGCCGGGCGAAGAGATCGGCTTCGGCCTGGTGCGGGTAGCCGGACAGGATGAACGACTCCATGCCCAGGGCCTCGTAGGCCCGCAGCTTGGCCAGCACCTGGTCCGGGTCACCGACGATGGCGGCGCCGGCCCCGGAGCGGGCACGGCCGATCCCGGTCCACAGATTCTCCTCGATGAATCCCTCATCGTCGGACGTGTCCCGCAGCGTGGCCTGCCGCGCGTTGCCGATCGACCGGGTGTCCAGGGACCGCGCCCGGATGACCTCGCCCTCGCCCGGGTCGAGCTTGGACAGCAGCCGCCGCGCCGCCGTGCGCGCCTCTGCCTCCGTCTCCCGCACGATCACGTGCGCCCGGTACCCGAAGCGCAAGGTCCGCCCGTACCGGCCGGCGCGCTCGCGCATGTCGGCGATCACCGACGCCACGCTGTCGATCGTGTCCGGCCACATCAGGAACACGTCGGCCGCCTGCGCGGCGACGTCCCGTGCCGCGTCCGAGAGCCCGCCGAAGTAGAAGGGCGGGCACCCGTTCGCGATCCGCGGCGGCTCCAGGGTCAGCGACACGAACTCGCCCCGCACGTTCACCGGCTTGCCGTTCAGCAGGTCGCGGAGCACCCGCATGATCTCCAGCGTCCGCCGGTACCGGGGGGCGGAGTCCAGCTTGGTCTCCCCCGGGATGTCGGAGGAGATGATGTTGACGGTCAGCCTGCCGTCGAGGATCTGGTTGACCGTGGCGAGCTGCCGCGCGAGCTGCGGTGCCCACATCTCGCCCATCCGGACCGCGAGCAGCAGCCGCATCCGCCGCAGGAGCGGCGCGATCGCGGCGGCGAACGCCACCGAGTCGATGCCCATCGCGTACCCGGACGGCAGCAGCAGGTTGTCGTAACCGCCGGACTCGGCGGTGAGCGCGATGTCCCGGCAGTGCTCCCAGCTCGACCGGAGCGCGGGGTCCGCCACGCCGAGGAACTCGTAGTCGTCATCGCACAGCGCGGAGAACCACGCGACCTCAGAACTCACATTGTCCTCCTCTTCCCGACACGTCTTCCGGAAGACCGTACCCGTTTTCCGTCCTGTCCCGCGCTCACCTGTCTTCCGGGCCGCTTCCGTCGAAGTCCGGGGCCGGGTAGTTGGCCCCGTAGGGGGCGTCTGGCCGGTCGAACTCCCCCATCAGGGACCGCCGCAGGCCGGTGGTCCGGCGCAGGAACCCGCCGTCGTTGGCCAGGCGGTCGGACGGCCGGATCCAGGGCGGACTGTAGATGTAGTGCATGGTGTAGCGGTCGTGGTCGCCGTCGTGCGCGCAAGCGCGGTGCCACACGGCGTTGTGGAAGACCAGGACCGAGCCGGCGGCGGCGCGGATCACGTGACCGATGGGCAGGTCGCCGTCCGGTCCGAGGGAGTTGCGTGGCAGCGGGACGGGGCTGCGGTGGCTGCCGGGAATCAGCTCCATGTTGCCCAGCCGCGGTGTGAGCTGGTCGTTGAGCAGGAAGGACGCCCGGAGCTGGATGAGCGGAATGGGATACCCCAGCTGCCGGAAGTCGTAGGCGCCGGAGCCGTCCTGGTGCCAGCCGCCGCTCTTGCCGCCCGCCGGCTGGGTGGTGTTCCAGCCGGCCTGGACGATGAACCGGTCGCCGTACAGGCCCCGCACCTTGGGCAGCACCGCGGGATGATCGAGCAGGCGCTCCAGTGCGGGCTCGGTCTCGTATCCCCGCCCGACCTGCGCGAACGTCGACGACCCGGCCTTCGCGTGCAGGCGCCGGGAGGCCGCCAGACATTCGTCGATCTCCGGCCGGGTGAGCACGCCGGGAATAACGAAGTAGCCCCACGACTCGAAGATGAAGCGGTCGAGGTCGGTCAGTTCACCTGGTTGCACTTCCGGGCTGAGCACGCGCAGAGTTCCTCTCAGTCGCAATTGAACGCCAACGTAACATGTTGTTTAACTTTGTCAATAGTTCTTGAAATCTGCGCATAATCTGCCCAGGGCGGTGGCTGAATGAACTTTCCCATCACGTCGCAGCCGCTCGACACCGGCTGGCGTTTCGGCCCCTATGCGCGCGGCAGCGAGGAACCCGGGTTCGACGACCGCGGCCTGATGACGGTGACCGTGCCGCACACGGTCGCGCGGTTGTCGTGGCGGAACTGGAATCCGGGCGCGTGGGAAGGCAAGTGGGTCTACCGCCGGCGTTTCGATGCCCCGCCGGGCGCGGACGGCAACCGGGTGTTCCTTGACTTCGACGGGGCGATGACGCACGCGAGACCGGTGCTCAACGGGCGGCCGCTGCGCGATCATCTCGGCGGCTACCTGCCGTTCAGCCGGGAGGTCACCAGCCTGCTGCGGCCGTCGGGAAACGTGGTGGCCGTGGTCCTGGACTCGAGCTTCAACCTGAACGTGCCGCCGAGCCGTCCCGCCCCGCACCGGCCGGAGTCCGTGGACTACTGGCAGCCGGGCGGTCTCTACCGCCGCGTCTGGCTGCGCGTCGTGCCGCCGGTCTTCATCGCCGACGTCTTCGCCAAGCCGGTCCATGTCCTGGAGGCCGCCCGGCGGCAGGTCATCGTGGAGTGCGTCATCGACGCCGCGTCGGTCCCGCCGGGCGAGGCGCGAATCGGCGTGGAACTGCGGGGGCCCGCCGGCGATGGCCCGGTCTCCGCGGCCGCCGCCGGAGTGCCGGTCGGCGCGGCGGGCCAGGTCACGGTAACCGCGACGCTGAGCGGGCTGGACGACATCACGCTGTGGGACACCGGCGACCCGCACCTGTACACCGTGGGGGTAACCCTGACGGTGGACGGAGCGCCCGTGCACGAGAAACGGGTCCGGATCGGCTTCCGCGCGGCGGACTTCCGGCTCGACGGCTTCTACCTCAACGGCCGGCGGCTGCAGATCTTCGGGGTCAACCGGCACCATCTCTACCCGTTCGCGGGCGCCGCGATGCCCGACCGCGCGCAGCGCAAGGACGCCGAGATCATCCGCCGCGAGCTCAACTGCAACATGGTGCGCTGCTCGCACTACCCGCAGGCGGAGGCGTTCTTCGACGCCTGCGACGAACTGGGGCTGATGGCGTGGGAGGAGGCGCCGGGCTGGGGTTATCTCGGTGACGACGCCTGGAAGGGGCTCGTGGTACGGGACGTCGGGGAGATGCTGCGACGTGATCGTAATCATCCCTCGATCATCATCTGGGGCGCGCGGATCAACGAGACCGACGACGACGTCGAGTTGTACACGCGCACCCGGGAGGTGGCCCGGCGGCTGGACGATTCGCGGCCGACGGCCGGGGCGATGGCCGGCCGCCTCGACACCGAGCAGTACGTCCAGGACGTCTTCGCCGAGGACGACTACAGCAGCAGCCGCGGGCCGGACGGGAAGAAGCGGCCCGCGCTGCACCCCCGCGGCCCGCGCACCGATCGCCCGTACCTGATCAGCGAGGCGGTCGGCACGCTCTCCGGCCCCGCCCGGTTCTACCGGCGGACCGACCCTCAGCCTGTGCAGCAGGGACAGGCGCTGGCGCACGCCCGCGTGCATAACCTGGCGGGATCCGACGATCGTTACTGCGGGGTGCTCGCGTGGTCCGGCATCGACTACGAGTCCGGTACCGGGCGGAACATCCGCGAGTCCGTCAAGTACACCGGCGTTGTCGACCTGTTCCGCGAGCCGAAGCCGGGCGCGGCGATCTACCAAGCGCAGGTGGACCCGCGGGTCCGGCCGGTGATAGCCCCGGCGTTCTACTGGGACTTCGGGCGGACTTCGCCGGTCAACAAGCTGAAGGCGGCCATGATCTGCGCCAACCTCGACCGACTGGTGGTGTGGGTCGGCGGTACTGAGCACGCCAGGGTGATGCCCGACGTCGCGGGTTACCCGCACCTGGCGTACCCGCCGTCGTTCGTGACCTTCCGCCGGGTCAGCGGGAAGGGATGTCCGGAGCTGCGCATCGACGGCTATCTTGGGGACTCGCTCGTGGCGTCCCGTTCGTTCTCGGCGGACCCGGCGAGGGACGAGTTGCTGGTCCGCGCCGATGACGGCGAACTGATCGCGAACGGCGTCGACGCGACCCGCGTCGTCTTCCGGGCCGTTGACGCCTACGGCGCTCCCCGTCCGTACGTCAAGGGGCAGGTCGGCCTGACGGTGGACGGCCCGGCCGAGCTCATCGGCGACAACCCGTTCGCCTTCGCCGACGCCGGCGGCGTGGGCGCCGCCTGGATCCGCACGCTGCCCGGCGCCGCGGGGACGATCACGGTCCGTGCGAGCCACCCCGACCTTGGCTCCGCGTCCGCGGTCATCACCGCCCGGCCGACGGCGTAGACACGCCCCCGCCAGGGACGGTGCCGGCCTCCGTCTCGCTGCGCCTGACGACGGAAAACCGGTTGGCTGTGCGCGCCCGTGTCGTTATCGTCGCCTGCGTGGTCGCCTCGGAGCGTTTGGACGCGGTTCCCGATGAAGTGCTGGCCTCGTTCGGGGTGGCCGGGGTTGTCCCGGTGCGGCTGCCTGGCGGCCAGGGAACGACGTGGCGGGCCGGGCCGATGGTTCTCAAGCCTGCCGATTCGGTCCGGGAAGGACGGTGGTTCGCCGACGTCTACGACGGGCTGAACGGCCCCGGCTTCCGCGTCCCGCGGCCCGTGCGGGCGGTGAGCGGAGACTGGGTGGCGCTGGGGTGGACTTGCTGGCGGTGGGTGGCTGGCACCGCCGCTGACTGGTCAGGCGTCTCGCCGCGCTGGCCGGAGCTGATCGCCGTCAGCCGGGCGCTGCACGCCGCGCTGGCCGACGTCCAGGTGCCGGGGTGGCAGAACACTATTGAGAACCCGTGGGTGATCGGCGATCAGGTGGCGTGGGGCGAACGTGAACCAGGGGCACTGCTGGGCCCGGCCGCCGGAGAGCTCGCCGGACAGGTGCGGCGGCTGCTGGCCGCGCTACGGCCGGTCGGCCTCCCGAATCAGCTGATTCACGCGGACCTGGCGGGGAACGTGCTGTTCGCCGACGGGCTGCCGCCCGCCGTCATCGACTTCTCGCCGCTTGTGCGACCGGCCGCTCTGCCGCTCGCCGTCGTAGCAGTGGACACGCTGCAGTGGAGCCAGGCGCTGCCCGAGATACTCGACCACCTCGCCGACGAGCCGGAATTCGACCAGTTGCTCGCGCGCGCATTGATCTACCGCCACGTCACCGAGATCATCATGCGCGCCGGCACGCCCGGCATCGACGCGGTCGCCCGGGCCGGGCAGCCGGTAACCGACCTCATACTCGCCAGACTCGCCCGATGACAACCAGAACGAGGCACCCACGCTGACGCATCCGGCCGTACGTCCACTTCCCTTCCCCGCCGGCCTCACGACACGGTCAGCCAGCATCCGTTCCTGCCCGGGGCGAACCACGGCCGACGGCGTCCTCGGCGCGCTGCGCGCCGGGCGCGTCGCCATCACCGCCGACCCGCTCGGCCCGGCCCTGCTCCGGGTCGGGACGATCATGGCGGTCGCCGCTTAGCTCCATCGGATCTGCACAACGGCTGCACGGCGGTCGCACGGGTGAGGGGCATGGTGGAGGACAGACATGAACCTCCCTAGGAGCACCTGATGACGATCCAAGCCGCCACTCACCCGGGTACCGCCCTGGTTCGCAACGCCGACTCGCTGCCCAGCGCCGTCCGCGTGCTGGCCGTGACGGCACGCCCTTTCCAGGAGTCGGCCGATCTCGGCGGGCCGCTGTACGCCTTCCGCCGGTCCGGGGCCAGCCTGAGCCTGCTGTGCCTGACCCGCGGCGAGGCCGGTACGCGGAATTCCGGCAACGCGCGACTCGAGGCGGCACGGCCCTGGGAAGTCCAGATGGCTTCCCTGATCCTCGGGATCGGCCACGTCACCGTGGCCAGTTACCGGGATGGGAACCTGCACCACTACCACGCGTCCGACCTGGCCGAGCGGATCGAACGGGAGATCGGCGAATACTCCGCCGACCTCCTGCTCGTGGTCGCGCCGGAGACCGGCGACATCGGCGATGCCGCCGTCGCTCGCGCCGCGGCGGCCGCCGCGCTACGGGCGGGGGTGCCGACAGTCGCGCGCACCAGGCCGGGCGTATCCGGATCCTGGACCCTCGACCTCGGCCGCGACACCGAAATCGCCCGCGCCATCCAGCAGGCGGCCGCCGCCGCCCACGCCACCCAGAGGGATGCCCTCCCCGGGCTGGCCAGCCGGCTCGATCAGCTCGGCGGCGCGGAGACGCTGCGCTGGCTGGTGAGCCCGGCCCTCGTGCCCGCCCAGCACGCCCAGCACGCCCAGCACGCCCGCCGGTGAACGCGCCACGCGCCGGCCGCGTCGCGCCACCGGCTTGAGCGGCCCGGGCGTTACGACCCGGTCGCGGGCATCAGCTGGGCCATGTTGAACTCGGTCACGTCCTTGTTGTCGCCGATACCGCCGCCCCACTCCAGGTAACCGTTACGGACGCCGCTGTCCACGTTGTTGAGCATCACCGAGATGGAGAATACGGTGTTCGCCACGTCCTGGACCGAGACGAGGTCGCTGCTCCAGGGGATCGCCAGCTGGTACAGCGTGGTGCCGGCCGTGTCATCCCTGGTGACATTGACGCCTGCGTCGGTCACCTGCCCGGCGCCCCCCGTCTCGGCGTACCACCGGTAGAGCTGCGAGCCGTCGGGAGTGAGTGCCGCCCCGTACTCATAGTGACCTTCGTCCGAGGCGGCGCTTTCCGTGGCCGAGGATCCCGGCACGCCCGAGGTGAAGGCCACCTGGAAGCTGTCCCCCTCCCATATGTTGGCTCCGGTGTAGTCCTGGGAGAACGCGGCCTCGATGATGTTGGCGGTGACGTAGAAGTTGGTCGAATCCCAGTTGAACCACACTTGGCCCGACAGGTAGGACGCGCCGCCGTAGGGCAGCGAGCTGTCCAGCGACCCCCAGGTCCCGTCCGCCGTGGTGGCCAGGTTTACGTAGGGGCCGTCCTGGACGTCGGCGACCGTCCACGAACTGCCCAGTTCCTGGTACAGCACGGGCATGAAGGTGACGTGCCCGGACAGGGTTTCGGAGGACAGGCTGCCGGAGATCACGCTCGTTACCGTGAAGGAGTAGATGGTGGCGAAGCTGATGCCCGTGACGGGCACGTCCACGGTGACCGAGGAATTGGCGGGAATGGTGATACTGACTGCCTGGGTGCCCGAGGTACTGCCGAGTGTCCACTTCACCGCCGTCACCGCGGTGGGGGTGCCGGAGGGGTTGTCCAGCAGCACCTGAAGCGACCCGGCGGCGGGACTTGTCCCGGTGATCACCGGGGTGACCTGTTCGGGGGTGGCGCCCGAGGTCACGGTCAGCGGGCTGACCGCGTCCTCGATGTAGGGCCCGGCCGCGCCGGTGAACGCCGCCGTCGCGTCCAGCTCGGCCTGCGTCCCCGGGGCCGCGGTGCCGGGGACCGTGACACTCCAGGTGGCCGTGACCTGCTGACCTGGTCCGACGCTTGATACCGAGGTGGCCGACGTCGCCGTCACCGTCCAGCCGCCCGGCGCGGCCAGGCTCATGGCCAGGCCGGTGACGGGACGGGCTCCGGCGTTGGTGTAGGTAGCGGTCGCGGTGACGGTGGTATCCGGCTTCACGATGTCCGGCGCCTGCACGCTGAAGGGGTTGAGCACCACGATCGGGACGGTGCCCGACACCCCGTTCACGGTCACGCCGATCGTCGCCACGCCAGGCGCGCCCATCGTGACCACGCCGACGCGGCTGACGGTGGCGACACGGGGGGCGCTGCTGTCGTACGACACGCTGGCGCTGGTCAAGTCGACGAAGGACTGGTCGGTGTTGACCGCCTCGATGACGCCGGTGGCGGCGGCGTGGGCCTGCTCCAGCGCGGAATCGGTGTCCGGCGTGATCCACGGGTTGCCGCCAGTGAGGTTCAGCGTGTCGCCAGGCTTGAAGATCACCAGGTCGGGCTGGACGGTGACGTACCGCACCCGCCGGGCCAGCTCGCCGCGCACGTTCACCGTGCCCTCGCCGGCGACGGTCGCCGAGTCGGGCCCGACGCGGAGCTGGTACGGGCCCTCGTCGACCAGCTGGCGCGAGCTGGTCTCATCCCACCGGCTGAGGCTGGCGATCTCGACCGCCAGCGTGATGTGCTGAGTCTCTCCTGGCGCCAGCACCGCCGTCTTCTGAAACCCCGCGAGCCGCTGCCGGGGCAACTCGACGCCTGACACGGTGAACCCCGGCGCCACGTACACCTGCGCGACCGTCGCCCCCGCGACCGTGCCGGTGTTGGTGACGTCGAAGCTGACACGCACCGTGCCGTTCGCGCTGACGGCGCCCGGCCCGACGTTGACGCGCGAATACGCGAAGGTCGTGTAGGACAGGCCGTATCCGAACGGATAGGTCGGCGTCCCGGTGAAGTACATGTAGGTGCGGCCGAGCCCGCCGGTCTGCGACGGGGTCAGCCCGTAGTTGGCGATATCCGGAAGCTGATCGTCGCCGGCGTACCAGGTGAAGTTCAGGTGCCCGGCCGGGTTCTGCTCCCCGAACAGCACCCGCGCCAGCGCCGTGCCCTGGCTCTCGCCGTTATAGCTGCTGAACACGATCGCCGGGAAGTCCGTCTGCGCGTCTTCGATGTCGTACGGGCCGTCGGCCTGGATGACGAGCGCGGTGCGCGGGTTGCCGATCGCGCTGACCTGGCTGATCAGCGAGTCGTAGTTGCCCGGCATGGCCAGCGTGGTCCGGTCCAGGCCCTCGTTGGCCACGTTGAGGTCCGACCCGACAAAGACGATCACTAGGTCCGCGCCCTGGATCGCCGCCTGTGTCGCGGCCGAGATCACGGCCGGGGTCGTGGTCGTCGTGGAGGTGCCGCATGCGTCGAACGTCACTGTCGCCGCCGAGTTGGCTGCCCGCACCGCGGTGGTGATCCCCTGCACGGCGTCAACCTGCAGCGTCGGGTCACCCGAGTACCCGCCGAGCGTCACGGTGCCGGCCAGGTCCCCCACGATGACCACGCTGTTCAGCCCGGACGGGTCCGCGGGCAGCAGCTTCGACGAGGTGCCGCGCACAGTGTCGTTCTGCAGGAGCACGACGGCCTGGGCGGCGATCTGCTCGGCCAGCGCCTGGTGCGCCGGGGACTGGATGGCCGCCTTGGTGATCCGGGTGTAGGCGACCCGGCTGGCCGGATCGAATTCCCCGGTCTCCATCCGCATCGTGAGCACCCTCGTCACCGCGCTGTCGACCACGCCGGCCGATAGCATGCCCACGTCAATGGCCGCCTGGATGTTATCAATGGTCATCTCGGGGCCTGAGCAGTTCATGTTGGTGCCGGCCCGGAGGGCGTAGGCCTGCCCGCCCGCCGCCGCGGGGATCTGTACTCCCGTTGCGGTGTTCGTCCACGTCGTGCCGTCGGTTGACCAGCCCGGCGGCGCCCACTCATGCGACCCGGAGGCGTAGATGTCCCCGATGGCTCCGCAGTCCGATGTGGTGTAGCCGCGGAATCCGTAGGTGCGCTGCAGCAGTTCGTTCACCGTGTAGGTGTCGGCCGGACAGGGCGTTCCGTTGATGGCGTTGTAGGCGGTCATCACCGCGGACACGTGGGCGTTCTCCACTAGGCTCGCGAACTGCCTCGTGTAGTAATCCCTGATGTTCGCGTCCGTGGTGTCGGAGCTCCCGGTATGGCGGTCGTCTTCCTCGTTGTTCAGCGCGTAGTGCTTAGCCGTCCCCGCCGCCTTCAGGTAAGGGGTCAGCGGCTGCCCCGTCATCGACTGGCCCTGGAATCCGTTGATATAGGCGCCCGCCATCGTGCTGGTCAGGAGCGGGTCCTCGCCGAACGACTCGTTCGTCCGGCCCCACCGGGGATCCCGGTCCATGTTGACGTTCGGCGCGTAGAACGCCAGGCAGCCGTAGTCGCTGGCCGACGGGCCCAGGTTGTTCTGCGCGGTCCCCCACAGCGACTTGTCGAGGAACCCCCGCGCCTCATCGGAGATCGCCGTCGTCTCCCGGTACGTGAGCGACGGGTCCCAGGTCATCGTCGTCGCGAAGTTCACCGGAAAGCTCGTCGCGTGGACGCCCCCGGTGTCCGATCCCGAGTTGGTGTCCGCGCCGAGCGTGAGGATCCCGTGCAGGGCCTCGCTCCAGTAGGTGTACTGCTGCAGGCCGAGCCGCGGGACCGCGGGCGCGCTGTTGGTCTGCAACTGGGCGACCTTCTCCGCCAGTGTCATGCGGGACACCAGGTCCGCCGCTCGCTCGGCGAACGTGTACCTAGTGTCGAGGTAGAGCGGCGTCTGGCCGGAGCCGGCAGCGGCCCGCGCGACGGTGGCGGCTCGCGCCGCCGCGCCGGGGACCGCGGCCAGGGCTACCGCCGCGGCACCCCCGGCGAGTACGCTCCTGCGGCTCGGTCCCCGGTGGGCGTGCGGCCTCCCGGCGTCGCCCGTTGCTGATTCGGACATCGTTGTCTCCTCCCGGCTCAGTGCGATCCCGCGGGTGCCGCGCTGTCCTGAGGTGATTAAAACCAGGAGTGTTATCCGCGACAAGAGCCACGCTGATTCTTATGAGAACCGAATTCGCCCACCTCGGAATATGCCGCTTATCATTAGCGAATTCAGCCGTCTCGTAATCGATATGTCAATAAATTCAATTGTCATTTCAGGGCGGTCAGCCGGCGGACGACGGACGACGGACCGGTTACGCGCCTTTCGCTGCTCTGGGCACCGTTGATCTGGCCGTACAGCCAGGTGAACCCGGCGCCCGGGTAACCGGAGCGCTGTCTGCTCACGGGCGGCCCACGCGTGCAGGCCCTCGTCGGTGAGCAACCGGGCGAACGCCTCGTCGGCCGCGCCGAGCAGCGGTCCGTCGACGCCGAGCCGGGCCAGGGCGATCGGCGGGGGCGGCAGCACGCGGAAGGCCATCAGCCCGTCGTGGTAGGCGGCGGTGATCTCGTCCCCGGCGAGCTGGACCAGCCCCGGCCCGAGGCCGCCGAGCACCACCAGGTGCGGGTCCAGGCCGTTCACGAGCCCGGCGACGCCCCGCCCGACCGAACCGCACACGGCGCGGACGGCCGACAGCGCACCGGGATCGCCGTCGCGCGCCGACGCCAGCACCCGGCGCAGGCTGACCGCCCCCGTATCGCCAGCGTTCCCCGGCGCCTGCGCGGCGAGCAGACGGGTGAGAGCCGGGCCGTCGAGGCTCGTGTTCCAGCACCCCGCGGCGCCGCAGCGGCAGCGCCGGGCGGGATCGCCGAACGGCATGTGCCCGAACTCCCCCGCGGCGCCCGTCGCCCCCGTCACCGCGTGGCCGGCCTCGATGACCGCCCCGCCGACGCCGTCGTCAACGTGCAGGTACAGCATCGTGCCGGTGCTGAGACCCGTGCTGAGACCAGGGCCGGGACCGGGTGCCCGCCGCGACTCCGCGATGCCGGCCAGGGTCGCGTCGTTGCCCGCCACGAATTCGATGCCCGGCCGGTAGTCCGGCCACAGCGCCGACAGGTCGACCTCGTGCCAGGACAGCCCCGAGGCCAGGCGCAGCTGGCTGCCGACCACCGTGCCGGGAACGGCCGCGGCCGCGGCCCGCACCCGCGCGCCGAACCGGCCGCGAATCCGTTCCAGTTCGGCGGCGACCGCGCTGAGCACGCGGTCCAGGTCGCCGTCGTGCGCGCCGGCGGTCTTGGCCGTGATCGTCCCGCCCAGCTCGACCGCGCCAACCTGCCAGGTGTCCTGCCCGATCGCGACCGCCGCCACCAGCGGCCCCTCCGGGTGCGGGCCCAGCGCCGTGGTCGGCCGGCCCGGCCTGCCGGTGGCGGGAGCGGGACGCTCGGCGATCAGCCCGGCCGCCACCAGGCGGGCGACGGTCTCGGCCGCGAATCCGCTCGGTATCCCGATCTCGGCGGCGACCTGGGCACGGGTCATGCCGGGGTGCGCGTGCACCGCGCGCATGACCGCGGCCTGCGCCGACGTGCGGAAGCCTGCCTTCATCTCGCCCCTATTTTACTCGCTCAACGATGATAAGCTCGCAGTATCCTCGCCGCACGAGTAAATCGCAAGGGAGCCGCGCCGATGGCCGGGAACCGTCAATGGCAGGCAGCACGGTGAGCGCACCCTCCGAACCCGGGCTCGGCGGCGCGCGCGCCGGTCTCACCATCCTGTCGCTGTCGGTGTTCGCGGCCGTGACCACCGAGATGCTGCCGGTCGGGCTCCTGCCCGCGATCAGCCAGTCATTCGGCGTCAGCGAGTCGGCCACCGGTCTCCTGGTCAGCCTGTACGCGCTGATGGTGGCGGTCCTGTCCGTGCCGCTCACCCTCGCCACCAGGCGCGTTCCCCGCAAGGGCCTCCTGCTGGTTCTCATGAGCGGCTACGCCGTGAGCAACCTCATCTCCGCGCTGGCGCCGAGTTTCGCGGTGCTCGCCGTCGGCCGAGCGCTCGGCGGCGCGACGCATGCGCTGTTCTTCTCCGTGGCGATCGGCTACGCCACGCGACTGGTGCCGCCCGCGCAGACGGGCCGGGCACTGGCGCTGGCCGCGACCGGCGTGTCCGCCGGATTCATCCTTGGCGTCCCCCTCTCGACGGCGCTGGGTAACGCCGTCGGCTGGCGCGTCGCGTTCGCCGTCCTGGTCGTGGCCACGGCCGCCGCCGCCGCGCTGATCGCCGTCGTCCTGCCGGAGGTGCGGCCGCAGGCGGAAGAGCACCTCCCGGCACCCGGGCGCCGTCGTCAGATGGCCACCGTGATCGGCTCGAACACCCTGGCGTACCTGGGCCACTACATGCTTTACACCTACGTCAGCGTCCTGCTGCTGCGGTCCGGCGCCGCCCCGGCCGCGGTTGGCCCGGTCCTGCTGGTATTCGGCGTCTGCGGGCTGATCGGGATCCTGGTCGCCGGCCCGCGGTTCGACCGCCACCCGCGGCGCGTCGCCTTGGTGATCCTCACGGTGGTGGGAGCGGGGATCGCGGGCGCCGGCGCGGGTTTCCCCGTCCTGGCGGCGGTCATCGTCGCGGCCGCGATCTGGAACGGCGGGTTCGGCCCGATGCCCTCGATGTACCAGTCCGCGGCCGTGCGTGCCCGGGCCACGTCTCCGGAGGTGGCGGGGGCGTGGATCAACGCGACCTGCAACGTCGGCATCGCCGGGGGCGCCGCGATCGGCGGCGTCGTCCTGGCGGCCGCGGGCATCGGCGATCTCGCGTGGATAGCCGTGGCTCTCGTCGTCGCGGCGATCGTCATCGTGATCTTCGCCCGCCGCGCCTTCCCCGCCACGCTGTAGTTCCCCGCCACCCGGTGCGGGTATTTCTGCTTCGTTAACTGCCCTGGCGGAATTTTTAACTGTTTGTTAACTCGTGTTGGATTTAGCGTCTTAAGGAGAGCTTCCCTGCTTTCCGACTGGAGCAGCCATGCACCTTCCCGGCACGAGACGGCACCGGCGCACGGCGGCCGTGGTCGTGAGCGCGCTCGCGCTCGCCGTCGCCTCACTCCTGCCCGCCGCCGCCAGCGCGGGCACGAAGGCCGCCGCCGCGAGCACCAGCGGCGCCGCGACCAGCGACACGTCACCCGTCAACCTGTCCACGAAGGTCGACATGGCCGCCGGCCAGGCGAAGCAGCAGGCCACGGTCGTGGCGGGCGACGCGCGGTTCGAGGTCCTCGCGCCGGACGTGATTCGTCTCGAGTACTCGCCCACCGCCAGCTTCCTGAACCAGCCGACCTTCAACGTGCTCGACCGGGATCAGCCCGTGCCGCCGTACACGGTGACCCGCGCCGGCGGCTGGCTGACGATCACGACCAGCGGCATGATCCTGCGCTACCAGCTGGGATCGGGAGCGTTCTCCGCCGCGAACACGCAGGTGAAACTGCTCGGCAAGACGGCCGGCGGCACGAGCGGCGTGACGCCGTCGTGGGAGTGGGAGTGCACGTTCGGCCAGGTATGCCAGTCGGGCTCGGCGGTGCTGGGCGGTGGCGCCGCGCTCGCCACGAACCACAACGGCTACGTCAGTCCGGCCGGGTTCATCGCCAGCTACAGCAACCCTGGCGACGACGCGACGTGGAGCGTGCTGGGCGCGCCCGCCGGCGCCGCCACCGTCACCATCCGGTACGCCAACAACGTCGGCGCGCTCGGCGGCCCGGCGCCGCGCACGATGACCCTCCTCGTGAACGGCACCGCGACCCAGGTGACCCTGCCGCCCACCGCTAGCTGGGACGACTGGTCGACGATCACCGAGCCGGTCACCCTCCGGGCAGGCACGAACGACGTCGCCGTCGACTGCGCCACCGGCGACGACTGCAACGTGAATGTCGACGACATCAGCGTCACCGCGCCCGGCGCGACCGCGGCGCCCGTGCTGCCCGCCGGCTCCCTCGGCGGGTACATCCGGTCCTTCGACAGCGCGAACGGCACGTACACGTCGACGCCGTCCTGCAGCGACACCAGTGACGCCAGCGCCAACTGCGACGCCAACATCCCCAGCCAGGCGCCGGGCCTCCTCGACAAGTCCGGCTGGTACCTCCTCGACGACACGCACACCGCCGTCTGGACCTCGAGCGGCTGGATCGCACCGCGCCCGGCCGGCGACGCGGAGGACGGGTACCTGTTCGGCTACGGCCAGAACTACGACGCCGCGCTTGAGGATCTCGCGAAACTGACCGGCCCCGCGCCGCTGCTGCCGGAGTACACGTTCGGCAACTGGTTCTCCCGCTACTACCCGTACACGACGTCCGAGTACGAGAACCAGCTCCTCCCGGAGTTCGCGGCCAACGGCGTGTCGCTGGATGACCTGTCGGTCGACACCGACTGGAAGAGCCCCAGCCAGTGGGACGGCTGGGAGTGGAACCCCGCGCTGTTCCCTGACCCGGACGCGTTCCTGGCCTGGGCGAAGTCGCAGGACCTGCACGTCACGATGAACATCCATTCCAGCATCTCGCAGACCGACCCGCAGTACGCGGCGGCGCAGGCGATCGCGGGCAACGCGCTGAGCTGCGGCGGTGGCGAGTGCACCTGGGACTGGAGCCAGATCCCGCAGGCCGAGTCCAACTTCGCCATCCAGCAGCCGATCCAGGACCAGGGCGTGTCCTTCTGGTGGCTCGACTGGTGCTGCGACGACAGCGATGTCTCGATGCCCGGCGTGACCCCGGACAGCTGGATCAACCACTTGTACGCCCAGGACCTGGTCAACGAGGGGCAGCGGGGCTTCGTCCTGGCCCGGATCGGCGCCTCGCTGCAGAACAGCACGGCGGGTACCGCCGACGCCGGGCCGTGGGCCGACCACCGGTCCGCGATCGCCTTCACCGGCGACACGTGGAGCACCTGGAACACCCTCGCCATGGAGGCGCAGCTGGCCCCCGACGAGGGCAGCATCGGCATCCCCTACGTCAGCGACGACATCGGCGGGTTCCTCGGGCCGCCGTCCGGCACGCCCAACGACCCGGACGACCTGTACCTGCGCTGGCTGCAGCTCGGGACCTTTCAGCCGGTCATGCGCGAGCACTCGAACGCCGGGCAGAACGCGCGGCTGCCCTGGGAGTACGACGCCAGCACGCAGGCGACGGGCGACTCCTTCCTCCAGCTGCGCGAGTCCCTCGTGCCTTACCTGTACACGCTCGCCGCGCAGTCCTCGTCGACCGGGCTGCCGATGACGCAGGCCCTCTACCTGAACTATCCGGACCAGCCGGATGCCTATAACTACCCCGCCGAGTACACGCTCGGCGGCGACATGCTGGTCGCGCCGGTGACCACCCCGGGCAACGTCGCGACGACCAAGGTCTGGTTCCCGCCGGGGAAGTGGACGGACTGGTTCACCGGCGCCACGTTTACCGGCCCGTCCACCCAAACCCTCCAGGTCCCGCTGACCCGGATGCCCGTCTTCGTCAAGGACGGCGGGATCGTCCCGCTCCAGTCCTCGTCCGGGCACGCCCAGACGGCCGGGTCCGCGCCGCTGACCCTCCGGGTCTTCGCCGGCGCTAGCGGGCAGTACACCATGTACGACGACGCGGGCACCGGACTCGGCTACCAGGATGGCCAGTACACCGACACCGAGGTCCGGTATGAGTCCCAGCCCGGGTCGTCGAGCGTCGTCATCGGCGCGGCCCGCGGCCACTATGCCGGCGAGCCGGGCAGCCGGGCCTACACCGTCGACCTGACGGACGTCTCGAGCCCGCACTCGGTACTGGTCAATGGCCGTCCGCTGCCCGCGTCGGGCTGGAGCTACGACAGCGCGACGCACACGCTCGCCGTCCCGGTGGGCGCCGTCCCGACGGGCGCGCAGACCACGGTCACGCAGCTCGGCGGCGCGCCGGCCCAGGCGCCGGAACCCGCCGCCACGCAGCTCACGCTCAGCCCGGCCGGCAGCCTCACCGTCGCGCCCGGCACGACCACCGCCGTGCACGCGACGCTGGCCAACAGCGGCCCCGGCTCGGTCAGCAACGCCAGCATCAGCCTGCACGTCCCAGCCGGCTGGGTCGCGTCCCCGACCTCGGCCACCACCGCAGCCAGCGTCGCCGCCGGGTCCTCGCTGACCGCGTCCTGGTCGGTGACCGCCCCGTCCGGGTCCGGGACGACGGAGGCGGCGACGCTGTCGGCCACCGCCGCCTATACCGACGACGCGACCGGCACTCAGGTGACCGACACCGCGCGGCAAACGCCGCTGCCCGCCATCACGTCGGTGTCCCCGTCCACCGCGTCAGCCGGCCAGCAGGTCACGGTGAGCGGGGTGAACTTCGGCGCGACGCAAGGCTCGGGCTACGTCACCTTCAGCGACGGCGGCACCAACTGGGGCGCACCGCCGGACGAGGCGACGTTCACCGTGGACAGCTGGAGCGATGACCAGGTCACGTTCACGGTCCCGACACCGTCCGGGTCCGGGAACGAGTGGCAGGTCGTCCCCGGGTCGACGGCCACCATCACCGTCACGACGGCGAACGGCACGTCCGGCACGGCCACGCTGACCATCGGATCGTAAACCGGTTTCGCTCCGGGAGCCGCCGGCAGCAGAATGTCCGGGTGACTGAGGCGAAGCAGGCAGCGACGGCCCTGACCGCGGAACTGATCACCGGCGGCGGCCAGCAGGTCGAACCCGTGATCTCACCGGACGGCAGGTGGGTCGCGTGGACGGCCTCGCCAGCGGCCACGCCGGAACAGCGGGTCAGCGAGTTGTGGCTCGCGCTCGCCGACGGGAGCGCGTCCGCGGTCCGGGAGTCCGGCGGCTCGATGACCGGCGGCTCGATGACCGGCGGCGGCGCGCGGGCCAGCCTGCCACGCTGGTCACCGGACTCGGGCTGGCTGTTCTACGTCGCCGGCGAGGAGATCCGCCGCCTGCGGGTGACCGACGACGGGCCTGCCGCGGGCGGGCGCACGGCAGGCGGGCCCACCGCGAGCGCGATAGCCGCGGGCGCAGAGACAGTGCTCCGCTGGACCGGCGAGATCTCGGTGCTGGCCCCGCTCGCGGGCGGACGACTGGTGGCCGTGGCGGCCGGCGACGAGCGGACCGCTGACGACAAGCGCCGCGAGACCGAGGGCGACGACGTCATGGCGTGGTCCGAACGGCACGTGCGCCAGCACTGGCTCTGGCATCGGCTGCGCCTGCTCGACCTGGTATCCGGTGAGTTCACCGTGGTCGCCGGGCTGGCCGGGCGGCACGTGACCGATATCGCGCAGCGGCCGGACGGCGGGCCGCTGGCGGTGATGAGCTGGGAGTGCCCGGAGTACGAGCCAGGCGCCTTCACCAGCCGGCTGCACATCGTCGGCCTCGACGACGGCACCGCGACGGACCTGACCGGGCTGGGCCTTGAGGCCTGCTCCCCCGCGTGGTGGCACGGCGCGGACGGCTGGCATGTCGCCTGGCGGGAATACGTGCCCTCGGGCAACGCCATGGCCGTGCTCGACCTCGCCGTCGACGCGGACGGGACCGCGGCGGGCGAGCCCGTCGACCTGACCGCCGGCATGCCCGCCTGCCCGGACACGCTCGCCCAGGTCACCGGCGGACCGCCCGCGGCGCTGTTCGCCGAGGGGCTCGACACCGCCCTGTACCGCCTGGACCCGTACGGCCCCGCGGGCCCGGTGTTCCGGCGGGTGACCGGCTGGCCCGGCCGGGCCACCGCGCTCAGCGTGAGCGACGACGCGGCCGCGATCGCGGTGCTGGCGAGCACCGCCTACACGCCCGTCGATGTCAGCGCCGGGCCGCCGGACGCGCTGGTCCGGGTCAGCGATACCCGACCGGGGCTGCGCGGCATCACCTGGGGCACGCAGGAGCGGCTATCCTGGCGGGCGGCCGATGGGCTGGAGCTCGACGGCCTGCTCATCCTGCCGCCCGGCCGAAGCCGCGACGACGGGCCGTTTCCCCTGGTGACGATGATCCACGGCGGCCCCGACGAACGGTGGGCCGATGAACTCGCGGCGTTCTGGGCGTTGTGGGGCCAGTGGCTGGCCGCCGCCGGCTTCGCCGTGTTCAGCCCGAATCCCCGTGGCGGCGTGGGGCACGGCCAGGCGTTCGCCGCCATGGTCGTGGGCGCCGTGGGCCAGGACGAATGGACCGACACCCTGGCCGGTCTCGATGAGCTGATCGCGGGCGGCGTCGCGGACCCCGCCCGGCTCGGCATCGCCGGCTGGAGCCACGGCGGGTTCATAGCCGCCTGGGCGGTCACCCAGACCAATCGCTTCCGGGCCGCGGTCATGGGCGCCGGGATAGCCGACTGGGCCATCCAGGTCGCCGCCGGCGAACAGGGCCGGTACGACTCCGGCCTGAGCGGCAGCCTCGGTTGGGAAGGACCAGGCCCGCACCGCCACGACCAGCTCAGCCCCATCTCGTACGCCGCCAACGTCACCACTCCGGTGCTGATGCTGCACGGGGAGGAGGACACCAACGTCCCGGTCGGCCAGGCCACGTACTTCCACCGGGCGCTCACCCAGTTCGGCGTCGAGCACGACCTGGTCATCTACCCCCGTGAGAACCACCTCTTCACCGAGCGGGCGCACCAGATCGACGTCCTCGAACGCGTCCGCTCCTGGTTCACCCGCTGGCTCGGCGACCCGGCCGACGGCTGACGAGCGCGCGCGGCCGGGTTCGCCGGAGCCCCTTCGGGCGGTCCCCCGCATCGGGTACCTGCGTGGCCAGGTTCGCCGGAGCCCCTTTCGGGCGGTCCCCCGCATCAGGCGGCTACCTGCGCGGCCACCGACCGGCCCGGTACGCGGGCGGCGCGGGCGGCCAGCGCGCCCGTCCGGACTAGGACCATCGCGATGGCCATGAAGATCAGCCCGTCGGTGATGGCGGCGGCGGTGACCTGGTGCGCCAGGCACCACTGGTCGAGCGGCACCGGGAACCAGTGCACGGCACCGTAGGAGAACGCCGCGCGCGCCGCCACGACGGCGATCCACACCGCGGCGTAGGGCAGGCCGGCCGCGCTGGCCGGCCTGCCGGTCTTCGGGCTGCGGTACACCCGCGTCAGCGTGGCGGCGACCAGGCCGCCGAGCAGCCCGGCCGCGACGCCCGCCAGCTCGACCAGCAGCCCGTTCCCGCGCGTGACTGGGCTCTGCAGGAACAGCGGGATGACGAGGGCGACGGTGAGCGGCGTGCGCAGCAGGCGGAACACGCCGATCTTGCGGTGCGACCCGAGGTCGGCTTCCAGCGTCGCGACGAGCACGATGCCGTTGACGATCATGGCTTCGGTGAGGGGGGACATGGTGAGCTCCTTGGACGTGAGGTGGATAAGGCCCTTACGTGACCCACCATCGCCGGAACGCCCTGCGCCGGGCGTCGGAGCACGGGCTGGTTCGCGGTACCAGGCCGGCGTCAACCCGGAACTCATGCCGTGGACCGACGCGCTAGTACCGCCCCGCTCCATAGCGTCGGGATCAGCCGTTCACCGGACGCTAAGGAGCACACGTCATGTCCTGGCTCGAAGTTCTCGCCGTTATCGCGATCATCGGGTTCGTCATCTACCAGCAGTTCGCCGGCCAGTTGCAGCGCGGCAAGCGCGTCGTCCTGCTGCCCGCCATCCTGACCATCATCGGGCTCCTCAACCTGCGCGGCACCCACATGAACTCCGCCGACATCGCCTGGCTGACCATCGGGGCCATCGGGTCGCTGGTGATCGGGCTGGGCTTCGGGCTGATGATGCACCTGGAGGCCCGCGACGGCGTGCTGTGGGGCAAGCTGCCGCTGCGCGGCGCGTGGCTGTGGGTCGCGCTGATCGCCTGGCGCGTGCTGATCATGGTCATCGCCGCCCACGCCGGCGCCCACCTCGTCGCCTCCACCACCCCGCTGCTGTTCACCCTCGGCCTGAACCGGCTTGGCCAGGCCGCCGTCATCTTCCCCCGTGCCATGGCCTCCGGCATCCCGTTCGCCCCCGAGAAGGACGGCCGCACGTTCCTGGGCGGCGCGTTCGGCGCGAGCGACCGCGACGGGAACGGCACCGGCCGGGATAGCTTCGACGCTGACCTGGGCCGCCGCGGCTACGACGCTGACGACCGGAGCCGCGGCGGATATGACTCCCGGGACTATGACCGCCGGGACTATGACCGCCGGGACTATGACCACCGCGGACACGACCGCCACGGGCGTGACCGTCGCGACTCGCGGCGATACTGAGAGCATGATGATCAGGATCTTCTGGCTGATGCGGGTCACCGGGTTCGCGGTGATCGGCCTCACCGCCCTGGTCAGCCCGCCACGGTCCGCCGGGCAGCAGGCGACGCAGATCGCCTGCTTCTCGGCGGTTGGCGCGTGCCTGCTCGCGTGGTGCGCCGCCGACGCCCTCCCCCGGTACCGGTCCCGGGTCCTGCCCGCGGTGTTCGGCGTGATGGCCGTCGCCGGCGGCGTGGCGGCCGCGACCTCCGGCAGCGGCCAGACCCTGATCGTCTTCGCCTGCGTCGCGGCCGGCTGGGCGGGCAGCGAAACCGACCTGAGAACCACCATCGCGGTCGCCGCGGCGGGCATCGTGCCGATCTGGATCGCCGGGGCGTTCACCGGCAGCGGCTTCGGCACCATGCTCGGCGAGCCGACGATAATCGCGGTGTGCGCGCTGTTCGGCCTGAACCGGCGCTCCTACCGTGTGCAGGCCGAACAGGCCGCCGTCCTGCTGGCGGAGCGCGAACGGCTGGAGGCGGAACAGCGCCGTGGCGACGTGCTCGACGAACGGGCCCGCATCGCGCGGGAGATCCACGACGTGCTGGCGCACTCCCTCGGGGCGCTGGGCATCCAGATCCAGGCCGCGAAGGCCCTGCTGACCGACCACGGGGACGTCGACCGGGCGGTCGAGGCGCTGTCCACCGCCCAGCGGATGGCCGCCGACGGCCTGACCGAGACCCGCCGGGCCGTGCACGCGCTGCGGGTCGACACGCTGCCGCTCGATGAGGAACTCGCCGTGGTGATGGAGACCCACCGCAAGCGCTATCACGTCCCGGTCACTCTGGAAACGTCCGGCACGCCCCGCACGCTGCCGCCGGACGCGGCGCTCGCCCTGCTGCGCGCCGCTCAGGAGGCGATGGTCAACGCGGCCAAGCACGCCCCCGGCCAGCCGGTCGCGGTCCGCCTCGACTACGGCGCGGACGACGTGCGCCTGTCGGTCGTGAACGATCTTGACGCGGCTCAGCCTCCCGGGCCCGGCGGGGGTTACGGCCTGACCGGCATGCGGGAGCGGCTGCGGCTGCTGGACGGCACGCTGCTGGCCGGGCCGCGGGAGAACGAATGGGCGGTCACCGCTGAAATCCCGCTCGCCGGCGCAGCCGATAGGATCGCGAAATGACCGCGGACCAGGCGTTGCGCATCATCATCGCCGACGACCAGGCCAGCGTGCGGGAGGGCCTTGTCCTGCTGCTGGGCGGCCTGCCCGGCATCGACGTGGTCGGCGCCGCCGCCGACGGCCAGCAGGCCCTGGAACTCGTGGCCGAGCACGAGCCCGACGCGATCCTGCTCGACCTGCACATGCCGGTGCTGGACGGGATCGGGACCACGCGGCGCCTCGTCGCCGAGCACCCCGGTGTCGCGATCGTCGTGCTCACCACGTACGTGGACGACGCGTCCGTCATGGAGGCGCTCCGCGCCGGCGCGCGCAGCTACCTGACCAAGGACGCCGACCGCGCCGAGATCGCGCGGGCACTGCAAGCCGCCGCCAGCGGCCTGACCGTCTTCGACCCGCGCGTGCACGCCACCCTTCTCGCCGCCGCCTCCCCCGCCCCTTCCCCCGCCGCCGCGGTCCCTCCGGGGCCGGCTGGTGTCCCGGAACCCCCGGACGGCCTCACCCAGCGCGAGGCCGAGATCCTCATCCTGATCGCCCAAGGGCTGACCAACGGCGAGATCGCCGCGCGCCTGTTCCTCAGCAACCACACGGTCAAGACCCACATCAACCGCATCTTCGCCAAGACCGGCTCCCGCGACCGGGTGGCCGCGATCGGCTACGCCCAGCGCCACAGTCTGGGCCAGCCCGCCCCGGGCCAGGCCCGCCCGGGTGAGGCCCGCCCGGGCCAGGCCCGCCCGGGACCCGTGTTACCCGACCGCCCGACCGACCAACCGCCGGCCCGCGTTACCGCCCGACCAACCGTTCGGCCGCCGGCCCGCGTTGCCGCCCGACCGCCCGGCCGCCCGGCCGCCCGGCCGCCCGGCCGCCCGGAGCAGCTTGGTGTGGCAGCCGGTCTTGGTGTGGCAGCCGGTCGTTTTCAGGCCGACTGAACCGGTTTAGAACGACGCTCTGCCACACCAAGCTGCCGCCACCGGGCTGGCCGGGCCGCCACCGGGGTGCCGGGCCGCCAACGGGCTGGCCGGGCCGCCGGGCTGCCGGGCCGCCACCGTGGTGCCGCCCGGGCCGCCGGGCCGCCGGGCCACCAGGCCGCCGGACCACCAGGCCGACGCCGGGCCAGCGCCGGAGGCAGTCACGGATGACTGTGGGCGGTGATCTCCGCGAGCTGCCCGGACACCCAGTGGTGCACGTCGTGGATCCGGACGTACTCGCCCATGGCCGTGATAGCCGCGCGGCGCGCGTCGTCGGGCAGGTGGAGGGCGTTGTCGATCCGGTAGGACAGTCCCTCGACGTCGAACGGGTTGCACAGCACGGCCTGCTGCAGTTCGTCGGCCGCGCCGGTGAACTCGCTGAGGACGAGCGCCCCGTTACCCCCGCGGGCGTGCTGCACGGTGACGTACTCCTTGGCGACCAGGTTCATCCCGTCGATCAGCGGGGTGACCACTAGCGCGTCCGCGAACGCGTAATAGGCGGTGAGCTGGCGTTGCTTCAGGCCCTGGTAGAGGTAGTGCACGGGCGGCTCGCTGCCGGGCTCGGTGTAGAGGCCGTTGATCCGCCCGACGTGCTGCTCCACCGTGGTGCGGAGCGTTCGGTACTCCCGCACGTTGTCCCGGCTGGGCACGGCGATCTGCAGGAACGCCAGGCTGGTGCGCAGCTCGGGCCGGCGCTCCAGCAGCATCTCCAGCGCCAGGAGGCGCTCGACGATGCCCTTGGTGTAGTCCAGCCGGTCCACGCCGAGGAGCAGCTTGCGGCCGCGGAACTGCTCCTCCAGCGCCTGGATTTCCTGCTCCGTGCCGGGATCCTTCGCGTGGCCGGCGAATTCGGCGGCGTCGATGGAGATGGGCGCGGTGGCGGTGGACACCGTCCGGCCACCGGGCATGACCACCGACGTGCCGTGGACCTCGACGCCCGAGCCGGCCAGCTGCCGGGCGCACGAGCGGAGGAAGTTTCCCCGGTACTGCTCGGTGTGGAAGGAGATCAGGTCCGCGCCGAGCAGGCCGGTCAGGATCTGCTCGCGCCACGGCAGCCGGGCGTAGATGTCGGGCGAGGGCCAGGGGACGTGCAGGAAGAAGCCGATGGGCTGGTCCTGCCGCTGCTCGCGGATGAGCCGCGGGACGAGCATCAGGTGGTAGTCGTGCACCCAGGTAATCGAACCGGGGATCTCGGCGGCGGCCAGGGCGCGCTGGGCGAACACAGCGCTGACTTCCTCATAGGAGCGCCACCAGGCCCGCTCGAACCGGGGTTTTTCGATCGCGTTGTGCAGCAGCGGCCACAGCGTCGCGTTGGCGAAGCCGTGGTAGTAGTTGCGCACCTGCGCGGCCGACAGGCTGATGGGCTGCAGCCGCACACCGGAGTCCGGCAGGTTCCCCGGCATGTCCTTGGTGCCGCCGTCCCAGCCGACCCAGGCGCCCTCGTAGGCGGACATGACCGGGCGCAGCGCGGTGACGAGGCCCCCGGGGGACAGCTCCCAGCCCTCCTCGCCGCGCTGAACCGGGAGGCGGTTGGCCACTGCGATTATCGGACTCTTGCTCACGCCTGCCAACGCTATCGTGAAAAGCCGGCCTGGCTAGGCACGGGCCGTCCCCGCCTGCTCCTCGCCGCCGGGTGACGACTGCAGGGGCGGCGCTTCCAGGGGACAGCTGAACTCCCGTGGGGCGGCCGGCGCGGACTTGTCCCGGACCGGGTTGCGGATGGTCACCGCCGCTAGCACGCCGCCCGCGACGCAGAAGACAGCGGCGATCAGCGCCGCGTTCTTGAACTCACTGCCCAGCATCGCCGGATGCAGGTAGCTCTCGCCGGTGATGCCGGCCAGTGCGGGCAGCACCGCCACCGCGATCAGGCCCGCCACCCGGGCCACGTCGTTGTTGACCGCCGAGGCGGCCCCGGCGTGCCCGGCCGGGGCGGCCGCGAGGGCGGTCGCGGTGAGCGGCGCCACCATGATCGTCACCCCGCACCCGAACACCACCACGGCCGGCAGCACCGCAGTCAGGTAGTCCCCGGAGGTCCCGACCCGGGTGAACAAGAGGAAGGACGCCGCGATCACCAGCGGGCCGGCGGTCATCTGCAGCCGCGGCCCGATCTTCACCGCCAGCGCCCCGGAACGAGACGACAGCGCGAGCATGATCGCGGTCACCGGCAGCAGCGACACGCCCGCCTCGAGCGGGCTGTAGCCGTGGACCACCTGCAGCACCACAGGGACGAGGAACAGCAGCCCGCCGAGCGCCGCGTACACGACGAACGTCACCGCGTTGGCCGCCGAGAACTGCCGGGAGGCGAAGATCCCGAGCGGCAGCATCGGCTGCCGCTCTTTCGCCTCGGCCAGGATGAACAGGCCGAGCAGGACGATCCCCGCGCCCAGCGGGATCAGCACCGGCACCGACGCCCAGCCGTATTCGGAAGCCGCGATCAGCCCGTAGGTGATCCCCGCGAGGGCGCCGGAGATGCAGGCCGCGCCCTTGACGTCCAGCCGCGGCACCGGCCCCGGCGACCGCGTCTCCGGCACGTGCCGGGCCGCGATGATGAGCACGGCCACCGCGATCGGAAGGTTGATGTAGAACACCAGCCGCCACGACACCGCGCTGATCAGCCACCCGCCCAGGAACGGGCCGATGGCGGTGGCGACGCCGCCGAGCCCGGACCACGCGCCGATCGCGGCGGCCCGGTCGTCCTCGGCGAACGACGCCTGCAAGATCGCCAGGCTGCCCGGGGTCAGGAGCGCGCCGCCGACCCCCTGCAGCGCCCGCGCCGCGATCAGGATCCCGGCGCTCGGCGCGACCCCGCACAGCAGTGACGCGATCGCGAACCACACGACGCCGATCATGAACATCCGGCGGCGCCCGTAGCTGTCGCCGAGCGTCCCGCCGAGCAGCAGCAGCCCGGCCAGGGTGAGGGTGTAGGCGTCCACCACCCACTGCACGGTGGACACGCTCGCGTGGAAGTCCCGGCCGATGGTCGGCAGCGCGATCCCGACGACCGTGGCGTCCAGCGCCGCCATGCCCGAGCCGAGCACGGTCGCTGCGACCACCCAGCGGCCGCGCCCGGTGGCCATTCGTAGGCCTGGCATCTCGCTCATCTCGTGCCAGGCTATCGGCTAGACCCCGATGCGCTCCAGGATCAGCGGGGTACTGGGCGGCGAGTCGTCCCCGATCTCGATGGCGCCGGCGAGTTCGGCCCGGGCCGCGTCCAGCCGGGACGGGTCGTCGCCGCGCAGTTCGAGGACGGGCTGGCCCTCGGTCACGGGCTCGCCCGGCTTGGCCAGGCACATGACGCCGGCCGCCGCCGACACGGCCTCGCCGGGGCGGGACCGTCCGGCGCCGAGGCGCCAGGAGGCCATGCCGACCGCGTACGCGTCGAGGCGCCGGACCACGCCGCCGCGCGGCGCCGCCACCACGCCCAGCACCGGGCTGTCTGGGAGCGGCTGGTCGGGGTCGCCGCCCTGCGCCCGGATCATCTCGCGGAACTTGGCCAGCGCCCGGCCGTCGGCGAGTGCCGCGGCGGGATCGCCGTCGACTCCGGCAAGCTTCAGCATGGCCTCGGCCTCGGCCACCGACAGGTCCCGGACGTCGGCCGGCCCGCCGCCGCCGAGGACGTCCAGCGCCTCGGCGACCTCCACGGCGTTGCCGACGGCCCGGCCGAGCGGCGTGTCCATCGCGGTGAGCATGGCGGCGGTGCGGACGCCGTGAGCCTCGCCGATGTCGATCATCGTCGAGCCCAGCAGCCGGGCCCGGCCGAGATCGGTCATGAACGCCCCGTTCCCGACCTTGATGTCCAGCAGCAGGCTCTGCGTGCCCTCCGCGACCTTCTTCGACATGATGGAGCTCGCGATCAGCGGGACCGACTCGACGGTGGCCGTGATGTCGCGCAGCGCATACAGGCGCCGGTCGGCGGGGGCCATCTCGGACCCGGCCGCCGTGATCACGCCGCCGATCTTGTCCAGCATCCGCAGGTACGCGTCCTGCTCCAGGTCGGGCCGCCAGCCGGGGATCGACTCCAGCTTGTCCAGCGTCCCGCCGGTGTGGCCGAGCCCGCGCCCGGACATCTGCGGCACGGCGGCGCCGAACACCGCGACCAGCGGCACGATAATCAGCGACAGCTTGTCGCCGACGCCCCCCGTGGAGTGCTTGTCGACGGTCGGGCGGCCGAGGCCGGACAGGTCGGCGCGCTCCCCCGACGCGATCATCGCGCCGGTCCACTGGGCGGTCTCGGCCGATGTCATCCCGCGCCAGAAGATCGCCATCAGCAGCGCGGACATCTGCTCCTCGGCGAACTCGCCGCTCAGGTAGGCGCGCATGAGGTCGCGGATCTGCCGCGGGGCCAGCTCGCCGCCCTCGCGCTTGGCGCGGATGACGCCGACCCCGTCGAACCGCTCCTCCGCCCCGGAAGCCCCCGTAGGCCCGGCCCCGCTCATCGCGGCAGCCCGTCGAGGATGGCGGCCGTGCGCGAGGCACCGATCCGGGTGGCGCCGGCCGCGATCATCGCCAGCGCGTCCTCCGTGGTCCGGATGCCCCCGGCGGCCTTCACGCCCAGCCGCCCGCCGACCGCGTCGGCCATCGCCCGCACCGCCTCGACAGTGGCGCCCCCGGCCGGGTGGAACCCGGTCGAGGTCTTCACGAAGTCGGCCCCGCCCGCCTCGGCCGCCTGGCAGGCCGGGGCGATCCGCGCCGGCCCGATCACCGCGGTCTCGAGGATGGCCTTGAGCACGATCCGCTGGCCGATGGCCGCGCGCACCGCCGCGACCTCGGCCGTCACCGGCGCCCAGCGGCCTTCCAGCGCGAGGCCGATGTCGATGACCATGTCGATCTCGGTCGCCCCGGCGGCCACCGCGGCCGCCGCCTCGGCGGCCTTCACCGACGCCAGGTGCGCGCCCGACGGGAAGCCGGCCACCGCCGCCACCTCGATCCCGGGGGCGAGCACGCCCGGGGCGAGCGGGAGCCGGGAGGGCGAGACGCAGATCGCGCCCGCGCCGAGCCGGCCCGCCTCCTCGGCCAGGCGGCGCACGTCCTCGTCGGTGGCCTCGGGGGCCAGCAGCGTGTGGTCGATCATCCGGGCCAGCTCGGCCCGGGTAATGGTGGCGCTTTGCGTCATTACCGCTCTCCCGTGGTACTTGGCTGCAGCAGGTCGGCCGCGGCCGCCAGTGCTCGTTCGGCTTGATCGGCGGCGCTCGCCCGCGCGGACGCGAGTCCGTCGCGCGCCGTGGCGGGGCGAACGACCTCCGCGTAGATCTTGAGTTCGGGCTCGGTGCCGCTCGGGCGGATCATCACGCGGGCGTCGGCGCCCACGTGCCAGATCAGGACGTCCGCCGGCGGCAGCGGCTGGCCCGGGACGCGCTCGGGGTGGCCGCCGGCCAGGTCCGCCACGCCGGGATCGTCGCCGAGCAGGTCGGTCACCGTCACCGCCTGCCCGTCCAGGAGGCGCGGCGGTTCCTTCCGGACCCGCTCGACCGCGTCGGCGAGCCGGGCGAGGCCGGCCGCGCCGTCGGCGTGCAGGACCTTCAGCGCGGTCACGTGCACGCCGTGGGCCAGCTCGATGTCGTCGAGCCGATCCAGCAGGGTGCGCCCGCGCCGTGCTTCGGCGGTCGCCAGCTGCAGGACGACCAGCGCCGCGCTGATCCCGTCCTTGTCGGCCACTAGGTCCGGCCGGACGGCGTAGCCGAGGGCCTGCTCGTAGCCGTAGACCAGGGTGGCGTCGTCGCCGGCCGACCGGGCGATCCACTTGAACCCGGTCAGCGTCGTCACGCAGCGCACGCCGGCGGCGTCGGCGAGGCGGCGCAGCAGCGACCCGGACACCACCGTGGTGGCGACGAGCGGCGGCCGTCCGCCGGGGTCCGCGAGGGGCTCGCCGCGCGCCAGCCGGTCCAGCACCGCGTCGGCGAGCAGTGCGCCCAGCTCGTCCCCGGTGAGCGCCCGCCAGCCGCCGGGAACGGGCACCATGACGGCGAGCCGGTCGGCGTCGGGGTCGTTGGCCAGGACCAGGTCGGCGCCGGCCCGCGCGGCGGTCTGCGCCGCGAGGTCGAGCACGCCCGGCTCCTCGGGGTTGGGGTAGTGCGCGGTCGGGAAATCGGGGTCGGGCCGCTGCTGGGCGGTGACCGGGACCGGCGCGGGCCAGCCCGCGGCGTTCAGCACGGCGCGCAGCGTGGTGTCGCCGACGCCGTGCAGCGCGGTGTGCACGACCGTGAGCCGCGGGGCGTCCGGCGCCGCGTGCCCGCGGGCGGCCACGTCGGCGACGTAGGCGCGGACCGACTCGTCGGCCGGGGCGTACTCGAACGATCCCTCGGCCCAGCCGCCCGGCAGGCGCAGCGGGTCCACGGCGTCGATGGCGGCGGCGATCGCCTCGTCGTCCGGCGGCAGCAGCTGCCCGCCGTCGCGCACGTAGACCTTGATTCCGTTGTACTGGCGCGGGTTGTGGCTGGCGGTGACCATCAGGCCGTAGGCGGCGCCCACGTGGCGGACGGTGTACGCCAGCACCGGGGTGGGCAGCGGCCCGGGCAGCAGCGCGACGCGGACGCCGGCCCGGGACAGGATCCGGGCGACGTCGGTGGCGAAGACCGCCGAGTTGGTGCGGCCGTCGTAGCCCACGGCGACGCCGACGGCCGCCGCGGCCGGGTCGCTGGCCGCGATGTAACGGGCCAGGCCCGCCGCCACCCGGCCGGCGACCATCCGGTTCATCCGCAGCGGGCCCGCGCCGATCTCGGCCCGGAGGCCGGCGGTGCCGAAGGCCAGCGAGCCGTCGAAACGGTCGGCCAGCGCGGCGGTGTCCCCGCTGGCCAGCAGCGCGCCGAGCTCCGCGCGGGTGTGCGGGTCCGGGTCGGCGTCCCGCCAGGCGACGGCCCGGGCGACCAGGCTGCCTTCTTTTTCCGTCACGTCGCTCGTATCCGGTTCGGTCATCACGCCCTCTTCTGTCATGCCGATGGTGAGCCGGAAGTGCTGCCCGCGACCGCGGCCGGCGCGCTGGGCGCGGTCACGGCGGCCTGCGGCGGGCGCCAGAAGGTGGCCGCCAGGCCGTACAGGATGGCCGCGACTACGCCGGCCACGACCGGCAGCGGGAGGGTGTTGTAGAAGACCCCCGGCAGGAACTCATCCCCCCAGAAGGCGAGGACGAACCCCACCGCCACGGCGGCGATCGCGCTCGGCACGACCCGGCCGGCCAGGCGGCGCGGATGGTCGAAGAACGCCGACGCCGGGGTGCGGCGGCGCTGCACGTACAGCCAGTCGACCAGCATGACGAAGGTGAACGGGATAATGATGTCGCCGGCGTCGGAGATCAGCGTCTGGACGTGGTCGAGGATCCCGGCGATCGCCAGGACCGTGCCGAGCACGCCGAGCACGACGGTGGCGATCGGCTGCTCCCACTTGGTCGGCTTGTGGAAGTTGTTGAGCGCGACGAGCAGGTCGACGGTGGAGGGATACAGGTTCATCGCGTTGGTGTGGATGACCGCGAGCGCGGCGCCGATGGCGGCCACGAAGCCCCAGCCGGTGATGCTGGAGCCGAGCAGCGCGATGTTCCAGTTCCCCGTGGCCTGGTTGGAGTAGGCGCCGAGGATGCCGAACAGGAGGACGGCGAGCATGATCCCGACTGACGGCGCCAGGAAGTACGACGCCCGGGTGCCGTTGGTCTTCGCCGACGGGACGGCGAACCGCGAGGTGGTGGACAGCTTGTAGGTCCAGGCCAGCAGGGAGAAGGTCAGCACGGTGCTGAACGCCGACCCCCAGTTGATCTGCGCGGTCGCGCCGGGGTAATGCAGGGTGAAGTGCGTGACGAGGTAGATGGTCAGCGCCAGGTAGGCCGCGATCAGCAGCAGCACGGTGTAGCGGTAGAAGCGTTCCAGCCATTTCATGCCGAACAGCACCAGGATCACCTGCAGGCCGCCGACGACCACGTCCCAGATGTACACCGACGAGTGCGTGATGCCGGCCAGGATCTCGGCGCCGACCTCGGTGTTGAGCCCGAACCAGCCCAGGTTCACCAGCGAGAACAGGACCGAGAACACGAGCGAGCCGTCCCACCCGTAGGTCTTCCGCGCGACGACCAGTCCGCTGAGCGGCACCTCGCGGCCCATCTCGGAGAACAGCCCGGCGGGGATGAAGCCGATCAGCCACGACGCCACGATCGCGATGATCATGTCGGTCAGGCCGAACTTGAAGAGCAGCGCGCCGATCAGGGGCGTGGTGGCCGAGGCGGACGCCATGAGCCACACGATGAACATCTGGGTCGGGGTCTGCGTTCGCTGGTTCTCCGGGACGGGCGACACGCCGACCGTCTCGATTTCGCCGCTTACCCTCCGGCCGATGGTCGGGGAGCCCTCTGTGTTATCCGGTTGGTGTCTCATCTGCACCATTGCGAGGACCTCGCTGTCTCCCGAAGCCGTGCACGCGCGGCGTTCTTGTTTGCTTGTTACAGCTGTGACGCATCATGCGAAATTCCCAAATGTGAGCTTTGCTACTCACCTGGGGCGGTGCCGATTGTGCGATCCTGAGCGGCGCTTATGCGGGGATGCCGATCCGCTCAGGGAGCCGGAAGAGTTTCTCGGCGTTGGTGCGGCCGATCTGCTGGCGGTCCGCGTCGCTGATGGCGGCGGCGTCGAACCAGGCCCCGGCCTCCCGCATGGACTCATACGGGTAGTCGCTGGAGAACAGGATCCGGTCGATGCCGACCTCGGTCCGGGCGTTGTCCAGCGCCGGGGTGTGATGCTGCCCGCTGGTCGTCAGCCAGAAGTTCTCCCGCAGGTAATCCCCCAGCGGCCGCCGGAACTTCCGCAGGCCCCCCATGTAGGAGGCACGGTGCTCGATCCGCCACATGTTGAACGTCAGGGTCTCCCCCAGGTGCCCCAGCACGACCTTCAGGCCCGGGAACCGGTCGAACAGGCCGCTGGTCATCAGCCGCAGCGCATGCGTGGCCGTCTCGACGGTGAACATCCACACGGCTCCCGTCAGCTCCGGGTGGCCGTCGTAGATTCCCTGGTTGGCGGGCAGCGGATCACGCGGGTGCAGGTAGAACGGCACGCCGAGGGACTCCACGGCCTCCCAGAACGGGAGGTACCGCTCGTCGTCGAGATACCAGGCGCCGGTGCCGTCCGGCGTATTGGTGAAGCCGTTGACCATGATCCCCGGGAACCCGAGCTGGGTCACGCAGCGCTCCAGCTCGCTGATGGCGGCACGCGGGTCCTGCAGCGGCAGGGCCGCCATCCCCCCGTACCGGGCCGGGTTACCCGCGACAATCCCCGCCAGCGCGTCATTCGCGTCACGGGCCAGCCGCACCGCCTCCTGCGGATCGGGCACCGCCTGGATACCGGGGGCGGTCAGCGACAGCAGCGCGTACGCGATGCCCGCGGCATCCATGTCCTGCAGCCGCGTCTCCCCCACATCCAGCAGTCGCGCCCTGATCCCGGCCACGTCCCCCACGTAGTACGGAGGCTCGCTGTCGAGCTGGGGGATGTTGAAGTGCTCTTCGAAACCGATCTTGCCGCGCATTGTCTCCTCCTCGCAGGCTATTGAAGCTGCCTTCAATGTAGAAGGCGCCTGTTACACTGTCAACCATGAGTGTGAACGATGTGGCGGCTGACCCGGCCGCGCCGTCTCCGGTGGAATTCGGCCTGAGGCTCAAGCAGGCTCAGCACCTGCTGGGGCTTCGCGTCGACGACGCGCTGCGCCCGCTGGGCCTCAACCTGGGGCTGTGGGGGGTCTTGCGGGAAGTCGCCCGCACTCCTGGCGCGTCTGCATCTGAGCTTGGCCGCGCCTCCTTCCACACCCCGCAGACCGTGGGCGGGCTCTTGCAGCGCCTGCAGGAACACGGGCTCGTGGAACGCAGCAGCGGGCGGGGCCGCATCGTGGAGAACCGCCTGACCCCGCGGGGGGCTGAGCTGCTGCGCCAGGCGACCGCGGCGGCGGGCGACGCCATCCGCGTCCCCCTCGCAGGCGTCGATGCCGCGCACACCGCGCAAGCCAGCCGGTTCCTCAGCGAATTCATCTCGGCCATGACCTCCCTCCCCGAAGGCGAGTGACCGCGTGGGTCCCCGACAGCACGGTCCCCGACATCTGCGATTGTGGTCACGAGGGGACCGTTGGCACATCCGCCAGGTTGACAGTTCCGCCGCCCAGTGGAGTGCGCCGCGGACTGGCCAGGTAGCCAGGTGCCCGTCACGGCTTAGGGAACAGTGTCGGGCAGGACGCGGTAGAGCTGAGCGCGCGAGCTGATGCCGAGTTTGCTGAAGACATTGCGCAGGTGGAACTGGACCGTGCGCGCGCTGATGAACAGCCGGGTGCCGATCTCAGGGTTCGAGAGACCGTCGCGGGCGAGTCGCGCGATCTGCGCCTCCTGAGCGGTCAGGTCGTGGCCCGTAGTGACGCCGCGCTTGCCCTCGGCCTCCCCGGCGGCCCGCAGTTCACGGTGGGCGAGCTCGGTGAACGCCTCCATGCCCGCCTCCTCCAGCATGTCCGCGGCCATGCGCAGCTGCTGCCGGGCATCGGCGCGCCGACGCTCCCGGCGGAGCCATTCGCCGTACGCCAAGTGGGAACGGGCGAGTTCCGTGCGCACTCGTGTGCAGCGGAGTTCCTCGATGGCCTCTCGATAGGCGTCCTCGGCGACCTGGCCGTGACTCACCAGGGCCCGCGAACGCGCCGCGATCCCGAGCGCCCAGGCCGACCCGCAGTCCCCGGCCCTGGCGGCGAGCCGTTCGAGGGCGGCCGCCGCGTTGGCGGGCTGCCCGCAGCGCACCGCGGCCTGGATAAGTTCGGCGAGGCTCCAGTCCGCGAATCCCGTGCCCCGGCACTCGCTCGCGCGCCGGGCCGCCGAAAGCGCTTCCTCGTAGCGGCCGAGTCCGTTGTACAGCACGGCGAGGGCCCATTGGGCGGCGGACAGCGCTTGTCCCTCACCGCGCTCGCGCGCGTCGTTAATCGCTGACTCCGCCAGCCAGGTAACGTCGGCTTCCCGGCCCTGCCAGGCGGCAAGCGCAAGGGGACCGTACGGCGGCAGGTGGCTGCGGGTCGCGTCGCAGACCGCCCGCAGCTCGGCGCACAGCGTGGCGCCCGCCGCCGGCTCACCCATGAACGCCTGTGCGCAGGCGCACGAGCTGAGAGCGAACTGGAGCGCGATAAGCGCGCCGGTCTCCCGGGCGTCCTTCACGTTCCGGCTGGACAGCGTGTACCAGCTTTCGTCATCCCACAGGTCCATCGCGCCGCGGTACGTGAGCGAGCCGCAGTCAAGTTCTTCCGCGGCCGATGATTCCCGCGCGCGCAAGGCGCTGAGCGCCCGCTTCAGCGTCGGCACCCCGGCCGCGTAGCCCGCCGCGCGCTGCGCCGCCGTGCCCTGCAGCAGCAGGTCCGGGGGTCTCGGCCGCCGGGGCGGCCGGCACGACGCCACGACAGCTTCCGCTGCGGCGGCTCCGGTGCCCTCCGCCGAGGTGCCAGCGAACGACGCCGCGGCCAGCGCATCCTGATAGGCGGCGCGCGCCAGGCGCGCATCGAGCGGCTCTAGCCGCCGGGCGGCCCGTAGTAGGAGCGCGGGAGCGTCGCCGCCGCGGCTTTGCGCGTAAGCCACCTGGGCACAGAGCATATCGGCCCGGGCGCTGCCGAGGTCGTCAAGCCCTTCCGCCCGCGCGGCGGTGAGCAGTTCCAGCGCTCCGTCCAGGGCCCCGGCCTGAACCTTGGCCTGGGCCGCGGCCAGCGCGCGCCGTGCGCGCCGCGCCGGGTCGAGCGTGAGCGTGACCGACCGCTCCAGGAAGGCGGCCGCGGCGGCCGGCCCGCCGCGAGCCTGGGCACGTCCCGCCGATCGCTCCAGGTCGGCGGCGACGTCCTCGTCGGGGCCCGCGAGCGCCTGTGCCCGGTGCCAGGCACGCCGGTCGGGATCGAGCCGGGGGTCGGTGGCCTCCGCCAGCGCTTGATGCACCCGGTGTCTTTCACCGGCTGACTCCGACTGGTAGACGGCGGAGCGAACTACCGGATGCCGGAACCGTATCCAGGTACCGAACTCGGCGAGGCCCGCCTCGGTCGCGGGCCGCGCCGCGTCCGTGTCAATCCCGAGGTGCCGCGCCGCGCGCCAGACCAGCGCCGCGTTGCCGGTCGGATCGGCCGCGGCCAGCAGCAGGAGGCGCCCGGTCTCGGCGGGCAGGGCATCGACGCGCCGCCGGAAGCTCTCCTTGATCGCGCCCGACAACGGCATCGCCCCCGGAAACCCGAACCCGCCCGCCAGGCCGGCGGGCGTCAGTCCGCGCGGCAGCTCGAGCAACGCCAGCGGATTGCCCCGTGTCTCGGCGATGATCTGGTCGCGCACGCGAGCGTCGATGGGTCCGGTCAGGACGGAATCAAGGAGCGCCCGCGCGCCCGCGTTCCGCAAGCCGTTGACCACCAGGTCCGGAAGGCCTTCCAGGGGACCGCTCACCATCCGGGAGCCAAACACCAGCGCGATAGACTCCGCCCGCACTCGCCGTGCGGCGAACGCGAGGACGAGAGCGGACGTCTGGTCAAGCCACTGCGCGTCGTCGACCAGGCAGACGAGCGGCCGTTCCCCGGCCGCCGCCGACAGGAGCCCCAGCACCGCGAGGCCGAGGAGGAACAAGTCCGGTGCCGGGCCGGCGCTGATGGCGAACGCCCGCCGCGCCGCCTCCTGCTGCCGATCCGGCAGGCGATCCAGCATCCCGAGCATCGGCCCGCATAGCTGATGCAGCCCGGCGAAGGCCAGCTCCGTCTCGGGCTGGGCAGCCGTAACGCGCTCAACCCGGCATCCTGACGCCTGGCCGGCCAGGTAATCCAGGAGAGCCGTCTTGCCGGCGCCGGCCGGGCCGTGCACGATCAGGCTGCGGCTCTCGCCGGCCCGAACTGCCCGCAGGAGCCGGTCCAGCTCCCCGCATTCGGCACGGCGATCGATCATCCTCATGTCGCGTCCCCGCGCGCTGCCGCGTCTGTGCGCGATGCCGTGTCCGCGCGCGAACGGCGGTTCCAGGCCGTCACGTCCGTCGCGATCATGAGCTGGCGTGCTAGTTCGTCCAGCTGACCGGCGATGTCCGCGTCGGTGAGACGCCCCGTGCCGTCCAGGAGAGGCCAGGCGGAGTTGACCGCGATCCCGAGCGGCGTGGGCCAGGCGCGCAGGGCGTAACCGATGGAGCGGAGCTGCCCGAGCGTCGCGGTGGCGGCTTGCCACCCGTATCCGCACGCGATGCAGCCCAGTGGCCGTCCGTCCAGGTAAGCGCGGGGGTCGTCGCGGAGATCCTCGAGATAGTCCAGCGCGTTCTTGACCATGCCGGAGACACCGCTGTGGTAGCTGGGCGATGCGATGACAACGGCGTCCGCCGCGCGCAGGGCCTCGATCAGCCCGCCCGCGCGGGCAGCGCGCGCTTCGAGGCAGTGGCGGAGGATCCTTTCCGCCGGGGAGTCCGGGTACACCGCTCCGCCGAGCCCGACGACGAGCGGAGCCATCTGGCCGCTGCGGCTGGCGAAGGTCGCCGACGCCGTTGAGCGCGTGGCGTCCGTCATGCCGCACTCCCGTCTCGAACGATTCGGGCGAGTTACCGGTTGTGCGCCTCCGCGCGATCCCGGATCGCCTACTAGCCTGACGCACTGTATCGATGGGGGCCAATACCACTACAGCACCGCATGCGTGCCGTTTGGGTATCGCTCACCGGGCCGTCATCGCCCCGGGCCCCACTGGTCGAGGAACGTCACGAAACGTCTCAGCACGGGGAGCCGGCCATCATCGCGGTAGATACACGAAAGTGGCTGTGCCGGTGCGTCGGAGAGGGGAACGAAGCAGACGCCGGGTATCGCGATGCTGGTGGCTGACTCGGGCACCACCGCGACCGCCCGCGATACCGCCACCTGCGCGACCGCGGTCACGGCGTCCTGCGCCTCGCTGTGCACCCGCGGCTGGATGCCCCTGTCATCGAGCAGCCGCAGCACCACATCGGCGAACCCGGGCCTGGCCCGCGGGAACAGCAGCAGTTCCTCGCCGGCGAGATCAGCCAGCGCCAGACGGTGCCTGGACTGGAAGCGGTGCCCGCCCGACAACGCGACGAACAGCGGCTCGAGCAGCAGTTCGCGCACGGTCATGCCCGGCTCGGCCGGGTAGAGCCTGGCCAGCCCGACGTGGATCCGGCCGTCGCGCAACGCGCCGACTTGCGCCGACTTGGCCATCAGCTCCAGCAGCACATCGATGCCCTGATGCTGTGCCGCGAAATCGGCCAGGATCCGCGGCACGGCATCGAAGATCGACGAACCGAAGTAACCAACCACGAGGCGGCCGGCGGTGCCGGCCTGGCTGGCCCGGGTCAGCTCAACCGCCCGCTCCCCGAGTTGCAGGATGCGGCGGGCCTCCTCGAGCAGCGTCTCGCCGGGTACGGTCAGCTCCACCCCTCTGACCGTCCGGACAAACAGCGTGGCGCCAACGTCGCGTTCCAGACGCTGAATGCGCCTGGTCAGGGGAGGCTGTGTCATGTGCAGGCGGCTCGCGGCGCGGCCAAAGTTCAGCTCTTCCGCCACCGCCACGAAACATTCCAGCTGACGCGGGTCCAGTGCCACGCCAATACGCTACCCCCGCGATGCCCAACCGGCATCGTGGCTGGAGGCTTCATGCGCCGCCGGTATGGGGAGCGGGCACGCCCCTGGCCGGCTGGCCGGTATATAAAAGGAGCCGTTCCCGTGGGCGGGGGCACACGGGCACTCACAATCGCAGGTGTTCGGGGACTGCGATCCCGCTTTCACCAGTTTCCGAGGAGCACACCATGCATGACAATGGAAATGGATGCCTCCGGCATCGCGTATGCCCTGCTGACCGCTCCCGGAGCCCGGGCCATCCTGATCGCGATGAGGCCGTCAAACTCGCCCGCCAGGCCAACGACTCCACCGCCGAGATCTTCGCCGCCAACCCAACCCGGTACGGAGGCATGGCCTCGCCGCCCATGAAAGACCCCAGGCCGCCATCGCCGAGCTGGAACGATGCAGGCTGCGCGCCAGGCTACTTCAGGGCGGTGAGGACCTCGTCGGCGGTGGCTATCTCGCCGAACCACTTCTTGATCACCGCGAGCGAGTTGACGTGCGCCTCGTCGGTGTCGGTAAGGCAGCCGTCGGAGACGACGATCGGCCGGTACGCCAGATCGCACGCGGCGCGCACGGTCGACTCGACCGCCACGTCGGTGGCGATGCCGACGAGCACGAGGTTCTGGATCCCCGCCACCCGCAAAATCGTGTCCAGCGAGGTGCCCTCGAATCCGCTGGCCCCCTGCCCCTTGATGACCGGGTCCTCACCCTGCGGCGCGACCGCGTCGATGACCTCGGTCGCCGGAGTGTTCTGCAGCAGGGTTGGTTTGGCGATCAGGGTGCCGAACAACGGCGAGTTCGGCGTGACCCCCCCGCGGGCAGCCCCGGCTGGTAGGCGACCAGGGTGTAGACCACCTTCGACCCCGCCGCCCGGAACCCGTCAAGCAGCCGCTGCTGCACCCCGAGGAGCCCCGACTTCTCTGCCCGCTGGCGGAACAACCGGTTGAACGGGGTGTCGACATCCCCGGCCACGCCCTTGGCCATGTGCACCACGACCAGAGCCGTCCGGGCCGCGTCAAGCCTGTCCATGAACATTCCTCCTGTCCTCACGCCCGTAAGGGGGCTGCGGGCGGGACCGCGCGCTGAACGCGGTCCGGCCGGGTTATTCCTCGTGCGCGGTGTGGGTTGTCAGGCCCGCGCGCTAGCCACGGGGCTGCCGATCCGCTCAGGGAGCCGGAAGAGTTTCTCGGCGTTGGTGCGCCCGATCTGCTGGCGGTCCGCGTCACTGATGGCGGCGGCGTCGAACCAGGCCCCGGCCTCCCGCATGGACTCATACGGGTAGTCGCTGGAGAACAGGATCCGGTCGATGCCGACCTCGGTCCGGGCGTTGTCCAGCGCCGGGATGTGATGCTGCCCGCTGGT
>Ga0210389_10000039_pt1 | contig 122724 bp, 106 predicted proteins | sample IncBWH28OmetaG_FD_160127 | JGI IMG/M metagenome (GOLD analysis project Ga0210389, IMG submission 160127) | Forest soil microbial communities from Barre Woods Harvard Forest LTER site, Petersham, Massachusetts, United States - Inc-BW-H-28-O ...
GGATCACTCACTGTCAGCGTCAATCGAACCGGCGGCTCCGCGGGAGCAGCCAGCGTCGGCTACGTCACGGCCAACGGCACAGCCGTCGCCGGCAAGGATTACACCGCGACCACCGGCACATTGCAGTGGAGCGACGGCGATGCCGCCGCCAAGACGTTCTCGATTCCCATCACCAATGGCGCCGCCTTTAGCGGCGCCAAGAATTTCACCGTTCGTTTGACCAATGCCAGCGGTGCCGCGATCGGCAGCCCGGCCAGTTCAGCCGTGACGATCAACGGCGCCGGGTCCCCTGCGGTGGGCAGCCTGCAATTGTCCGCCTCGAGTTTTGCGGTCGCACAGAACGCTGGATCGCTGACGGTCACCGTCACGCGAACCGGCGGCACGAGCGGAGCGGTAAGTGTGGCCTATGCAACGGCCAACGGTACTGCAGTCTCGGGCACGAATTTCACCGCGGCGAGCGGCACACTGACTTGGGCGAGCGGCGATGCCGCTGCCAAGACGTTTTCGATCGCCATCAGCAATGCCACGCCGTTTTCCGGCAGCAAGACCTTCACCGTTGCGCTGTCAAATCCGACGGCCGGCGCGACCATCGCGAGTCCCGGCAGCGCCTCGGTGGCGATCGCCGGCGATGCCGTGCCGCCCGCGGGCAATCTGCAGCTGTCCGCCTCGAGCTACGCGGTCGGTCAGGGCGCCGGCTCGGTCACCATTACGGTCAATCGGACCGGGGGCAGCGCAGGGGCGGTGGGCGTAAGCTACGCGACCGCCAACGGTACGGCGGTCGCCGGTACCGACTACACCGCCGCCACCGGTACGCTGCAATGGGCAGCCGGCGATGCGGCCGCGAAGACCATTATCGTGGCTGTGAGCAACGCTGCGCCTTTCTCGGGCAACAAGTCGTTCAGCGTGGCCCTCTCTGCCGCCACCGGGGGCGCTGCCGTCGCGACGCCCAGCTCGGCGACCGTGTCGATCACGGGCGACGCCGCCGCTGCGGTGGGCAGCTTGCAATTGTCGTCCGCCAACTACTCCATCGCGCAGAGCGGCGGCTCGTTGAGCGTGACCGTCAATCGCACCGGCGGTTCCAGCGGAGCGGTCAGCGTGGCCTATGCCACCGCCGATGGCACGGCGATCGCCGGCAACGACTACACCGCGGAAAACGGGACGCTCAATTGGGCGAGCGGTGATGCCTCCTCGAAGACGATCTCGATCCCCGTCAGCAATTCCACGCCGTATTCGGGCAGCAAGACGTTTACGCTCGCGCTGTCGAGTCCTGCCGGCGGCGCGACTTTGAGCAGTCCCAGCTCGGCCAACGTGACCGTCAATGGCAGCGCTGCCGCGCCTGCCGGTTCGACACACTGGGTTTACTACAACGGCGTCTTCAATTGGGGCGGCGACTGGTCATTCGCCGCAACCGTCAACTATGTCGACGTCTTGGGCGGCCCGATCGAGGGATTATTCGACGTGGTCGTGAACAGTCAGCAGTGGGGTGGCTGGCAGCCGTACGTGAATGCCAATTGCCAAAGCAATATCAGCCTCTGCTTCAACACCCTGCCGTATAAGTACATCATCTTCTCGATCAAACCCACGGTCGCGAATCAAACCGTGGGCGTTGGATTCATGTCGTCCGGCGACACCCCCGATGGTCCGGTGATCGAAAACACATCGTCCTACTGCTCGGGCGGCAGCAACCCGGCCATCGGTCAATGGGAGTCGTGCAAGATACCGCTTTCTGCGTTCGCACTGACCGACACGACGATATTGAAGTTCTGGATCACCGACCAAACCGGACTGTCCAGCAATCACTGGTACGTCGACAACGTAGGCTTCACCGCGAATTGATCGGTGGCGCTGCCTTGGGGCAGCGCCGTCTTTCAAGCTTACGGTTGCTGTTCGCGGTCGGTGCGCTGCCAGGCATTGGATTTGCGCTTGCGCAGCAGCAATCGCAATTTCCACAGCAGGAATCCGGGTGCGCGCGCCAGATCCACCAGGCCGATCAGCCCGATGCCGCTCAGCTGCCAGCCACGCATCACGTAGCAGAACAAACTCAACGCGCACGCGGCACCGATTGCGAGCCAGATTTGCATGCCCGCAATCCAGGCAGAGGCAATCGCTGCGACGGCAAGCAGCGCCGCTATGAACAGCGCCACATACGAAATGGGCAGCACCAGCAGGTCGAGCGCCAGATCCAGGCACAGCGCGCTGCGCCGATGCCACGCCGCACGCAGCAGCGGTCCCGTCTTGGTCCGCATCAGTTCGAAGCGGCCGCGTTCCCAGCGTTCGCGCTGGGTACGTGCGCTCTGTTCGCTCGAGACCATCTCGGCGTTGCAATCCGCCTCGTCCGCGTAAGCCACCCGATAACCCGCAAGACCCAAAGCGATGCCATATTCGACGTCCTCCGTGAGTGAAAACGCCGCGTACGGGACCGACCGGAGGAGCGCATGTGTGACGCTCCAGCCGGTCCCGCGGATCCCGTTGGACAGGCTCAATCGTTCGCGCGCCCGCGATCGCACGATATGCACGGCGCCTTTCGCGATGGTGATGAGACGCGTACGCCACGAGGCCAGGGGATTCAAAACTCCATAGTGAACCTGGACCGCTTGGGCGCCGTCTTCCATGCGCGCGGCGATCGCCTCGATCATGTTGGCCGACACCTCGGTATCCGCGTCGACTACCACGACGGCATCGGCGAAAGCCGCGGCGCGGCTGGCTTCAAAGGCGAACGCGAGGGCGTATCCCTTGCCGCGCTGATTGGAATCTTGCCGTTCGATCGCGATGGCACCGGCGGCGCGCGCCAGCGCCGCGGTCGAATCGGTGCAGTTATCGGCGCAAACCACGATCCTGAATCGATCCGTGGGCCAGTCTACTTTGCGCAAACTGGCGACGGTGCGCGCAATGACCCCGGACTCATTGTGCGCCGGAACAATGATGTCGAATCGCAGCAGGTTCGCTTTGGGCAGGCGTACGGGCAGCCGCCGCGACAGGAGGGTCGCCAGCAGCAAGTAGGCCGAGGAGGGCACTGCGGGCAGCGCCAAGACGACGAGCAGGGCGTGGATGAGCAGGACAGGCATTGCCTATTGGACGAACTTGGAGAGCAGTTTTACATAAGACGCCTGGTAATAGATCGCGGGCTCGGTGACCGCCCAAGAGCTCTCGGGCCAGGGCCCGTTCCAATCCTTGTAGGACTTCTGCGGCGGCTGCCCTGTGGGGGGCGCCAGGGTCGTCGGTACCCCATCCTTGGCCGCATCGGCATTGGGACCGCCCGGAACGTATCCCGGCGCCGGTCCGCACGGCGAATGCAACGCGTTGCTCCACTTCGTGCCGTGCCAGAACCACGTGTGATAGATCTCGTTCGCCGAACGGGTCGCGCCGTATCGATACATATTGCTCAAGTAGACCATTGCAAATGGATTCACGCCATGGAAGTAGTGCAGCATTTCCAGCGCTCGCGACTGGTAGCCCGCGGCGCCTGGCTTGTCCAAGCCGTAGGTGATCATGTCCATGTTGGTGTTGCCATATTGCGCTCGCGGCGCGTTGCTGCCCCAGTGGAATTGCGCGTCATGCAGGAAAGCGCGATACAAGTCGTCTTTGGCAGAAAAGGCGTAAATGCGATTGGAGGATCTTGCATCGGCCAGCTTGTCGGCAAGTAGGGTGCGCCGAAGGTTCGCATTGGCATGCGGCAGTTGGGCATAAAAAAGCAATGCCTCGCCCTGCTCGGGCTTGTAGCGGGACCAGCCCTCATCTTGATACGGCCGCAGTTCCCGGTAGTGCCGGCTGATGTATTGGTCATACACGGCCTCATTCGTAATGGCATAGAGATAGACGGCCGCGACCACGGCCTCTGCATTCTGATCCGCCTCGCTCCAATCGGCGTTCGCCGCGTGCACCACTCCGCTGTCGCAGTGTGTTTGCTTGGCGCCGATGCTCTGATAGTTGGTCCAGGCCGCGATTGCCCGACGCTTGAGATCCGCGGCATCCTGCGACAGCGCGCCCGCGCCGGCAAATACGAGAGCAGCGTGCGCAAACATGCCCGCGGCCGCAATCGTTCCGGAAGTGCAGCTCGGCACATAGTAGCGCTGGCTGAGATCCGAACTCGGCGGCGCCGCCGGCGTATACACGATGTCACCGACCTTGAGGGCCGCGCTGCCATCGGCGTATTGCATCTTCTTGAGCCAATCGGTTTCCCATTTCACTTCGTCGAGAAGGTCCGGAATGCCGTTGCCGGATTCCGGAATGTTGAAATCGTCGGTGAATACGCCCGGGTTCTCCTGATAGGCCGTCAATAACTGATGCACAGCGGCCGCTGCGAAGGTGACGTACTTGTCGGTGTCGCCCGCGTCGAACCAACCACCGCTCAAGTCCTTCACTTTTTTCGCGTTATCGCGATCGGTGATGTCGCGGGCCTGCAAGTCTTGATCCTTACCGGCGTACGCCGGCTCATCGACCCAGCAGGCTTCCGCGAACGGTTGCCGCTTCGCAAAACCGCTGCGCTGATAAAAATACATGCGCAAGGCGGCCTTCAGCACGTTCTTGTAAGCCTTGGGATCGATGCTGAATGTCGCAGAGCGCACGCCCTTCTGCGCATCGAAGACAAAATAGCTGCCGGGCGTGGTCACGGATGAGAAATCAAACCACCACCCGCGATCGCCCGAGGATGCGTCGGTGGCGCCGTGCTGCCATTCCAGCGGCGGGCCGCTGAAGACGACATGGCCGTCTTCGCTGTTGCGCACTTGATAGAGAGTGCCCGGGACGAAGCTTTCCTTGGCGTCGAAACCGACCTTCGGGTCCCGCACCACCGCGACCTTGGCATCCGAAGGCCTATAGCCGAATTGATCGACGAGCAGGTGGGCATCAAAGCTGATCTGGGAGCTGGCGCCCGCCGCCTGGGGCTCTGCGGCTTGCCCTGCCGGTGCGCCGAGGCTGACGGCGAGCACCCACAACGGCGTGAGCATTGCGCCTACAGAAAGCTTCATCAGGGAATCCCTTGACCTTCGGAGCCCTAGGCTATCAACTTCGTGTCGCGCTTAACAACTTAAATCGAAGCTCATCGCAGATCCTCGAGGACAACGTATACTCCGCGGCATTTCGCGTTTGCGGCGGGCGACTTAAGTCAACCATGGTCAGGAAATTCCTCGGGAAGCACTCTTCCGCTCTTCGCATGTTCAGTGGCGCCGTGGCGATTCAGGCAATGCTGTCGGCGGCGTCCTTCTTCGTCGGCTTGCTGCTGGTCAGACGCACGAGCGATTCGGAATACGGCTATTACGTACTGATCGTTGCGGCGGTGGGACTGGTTACCAGCCTGCAGGGATCCTTCATCGGGCCGCCGATGATCATTCGGCTCACCTCCGCGAGCCGGGCCGAGCGCGCCGATTTGATCGGCGGACTTTCCCGGGATCAGACCCGTCTGTTGCCGCTGCTCGCCATGGCGACGCTGATCTACGGTGTGATTCTGCGAATTAGCGGCGAACTCGATTTCGGGCTGGGGCTCACGCTGCTGGGGGGTGCGGCTGCGACCATCACTTCCCTGCGCCGCAATTTCCTGCGCTCGGTGTTGTTCGCCTATCGCCGGCCAAACGATGTGCTCGGCGCCGATTCCCTCTATAGCGTACTGTTGGTGCTCGGCGCATTCGCGGCAACCTTTGCCGCGCGGCCGGCCGCGACAGCCTCTATGACCATGGCGCTTGCAAGCGTCTTGGGCAGCTGGATGTTGGCCAAAGCGCTGTGGCGACACGAACCGTGGAACCGCAAGGCGCCCATTGGCATGCTGCGGGAAATTGCGCCGCTCGGCGCATGGTCAGCGTTTGGCAGCGCGGCCCACTGGCTTTTCAGCCAGGGATACAACTATATCGTCGCCGCAACGCTGGGGGTTTCTGCGGTGGCGGCAATCGCCGCCACGCGTTTATTGGTCATGCCCGTCAATCTGCTCTCGACGGGTGTCGCAAGCTTGCTGCTGCCGATGGTTTCGAACTGGATGCTGCACTTCAAGCCCTCCAAGGTATTCCTGCGCCTCGCATTGGCTGCCATTACGTTGGCGGTCGGAGCCTCCTGCTATCTGCTGCTGATGTGGCTCGCGCGTGCATGGATATTCGCAGACATCTTGAAGAAACAGCTGCCGCAGCTCGATGTCCTGCTGCAATTGTGGTGTGCGATTTCGATCGTCATGCTGTTTCGCGATCAGCTGCTGCACTTCTTGATCGCCCGCGCCAAGTTTCGTCTCACTTCAACCGTGACGCTGATCAGCGCGGTGCTTTCGATTTCGAGCAGCCTGATCGCGATGCGTCACATCGGCGCGGCCGGCGCATTGGTGGGTTTGCTGCTTGGGGAATTGTTCAACGTCGGCGGCATCATTCTATTTTCGATGCGCGAGACGCGAGACCTAGAACCTTTGCCCACGTAGAAAGCGCTGCACGCGGCGTACCGCGCGCTTCAGCGGCGGTAACGAGCGAAGCTCGCGCTGGTCCCGCGCCGTTTGCTTCTCGAGATTCCACGGATGATCGCGCATCAAGATCTGGTACGGACCGGCCTTGACCCCGTATCCCAAAATGTACGCGCGGCGGGGTTGATTGGTGCGATTCACCCCCGACCCATGAAGCGTGCGCGAATGATGCACGACGCCGCTTCCCGCCGGCATGGGTACCGGCACACAGTTGGCAAGATCCGGCGGCGAGACGACTTCCAAACCATGAATACGCGGATCGTTATTCGGGCTTTGGTGCGGATACAGGGGGCCGTGGTTGCTGCCTCGGATATAGCGCATGCATCCGTTCTCAACTGTTACGTCCTGCAGCGGCATCCAGATCGAGATCGATTCGAGAAATCTCGAGCTCTTGTGGACGAAGGCGTCATCCTGATGCCAGGGCGTAGTGGCGCCGTCCAGAGCGGGCTTCATGATCGCATGCTCGAGCGTGTTCTCGATTTGCGGTCCTAGGAGCTGTGCGGCAATCGAGCGGGCGCTCGCGGCCAGTTGCGTTTGCTGGAGGGCTGGCTCATAGCGGGAAGGCCAAAGCATCTGCGGCAGTGCCATTCCCTGATCCAGATCATCGCGGCCGACCATGTCGAAGAGGTCGCCCTTGTCCCAGCCGCGGCGTTCGGAAAACAACCGGTCATACAGGATCCGAATCGATGCGATTTCTTCGGGCGTAGACAGGCCGTGTATCAAGAGAAACCCGTCGCGCCGGTACGCTTCGAGCTGGTCAGAGCTGAGCTTCGGTCCGGAGCTGCTGCCGACTTCGGCACGATCCGCAACTGGGTTGGTCATGGCCAAGTGCAGTCCCTACTCAACATAATCATCCCTACGCCAGTCGCGAATGATACGCAGAATTGCCATTGTTGTCGCGCTGCCGGTCGGCCGCTGTACTCCGGCAAATTGTGACGCACAGCACGGTTCCACATGTGCATCCACCAAGGCCGCGCGTCGCGTTTTGGGGACAGATTGCGGTGTCATTCCACCGCCGCGAAACTGGCGGTGCGACACATAATCGAGAGTAAAAACAGCATGCACCGATCCCCCGTGACAATGAAACGAGCGCTAGCGCATGGTACTTGTTGCGCATTGCTCGGCGTACTGTCCGCTTGCGGCGGCGCGGGCCCGGCCACCGTCGCGAATAGTCAATCCGTAGTACCACCGGTTGGCAACTCTTCGAGCAGCAGCAGTGGCGGCGGCGTTTCGAGCAGCTCCAGCAGCAGCGGCGGCCACAGCAGCAGCTCCAGTAGCGGCGGATCGACGAGCAGCAGCAGCGGTGGGGTCTCGAGCAGCTCCAGCAGCAGCGGCGGTCACAGCAGCAGCTCCAGCAGCGGTGGATCGACCAGCAGCAGCGGCGGCGGGGCCTCGAGCAGCTCCAGCAGCAGCGGCGGCAGTTCCTCCAGCAGCAGTTCCGGGGGCTCGTCCAGCAGTTCCGGCGGCACCACCAGCGCGCTGTCGATCAGCACTCAGGGAAATCATTTCGTTGACGTGCACGGGAACACGGTGCAACTCCGCGGTGTGAACGTAAGCGGGCTCGAGAGCGGCATCATTTTCTCCGGCGGCACGAATTACTGGGCTTCCTCGGCATTGCCGGGCCGGCCTGATTTCACCAAGATTGCGGCGTGGAAGGCCAATATTGTCCGTCTGCCGCTGAACGAAGATTCGTGGCTCGGCATCACGGTCCAGGGCATCCCCGGCAATACGATTCCCATCAACGGCGCGGGCTACCAGGCCGAAGTCAAGGCCACCGTCGCGGCGGCCAACGCCGCGGGCTTGTATGTGATTCTCGATCTGCACTGGACGGCGCCGGGAACGTTTGCAGCCAACACGCAAAATCCCTTCTTGAATGCCGACAACTCAGTCAATTTCTGGGTCTCGGTTGCCACGGCTTTCCAGAGCAATCCGGCGGTGATGTTCGAAGTGTTCAACGAGCCCTTCGTCTGTCCTGCCAGTCAAGGCGGCGTATGCTCAACCCCCGCCGGAGTGGACGCCAACGCGCTCCTTGCCAACGGCGGCACGCAAAGCTATTACGTCGGCTTGAGCACCGGCACGTTCGGCGGTTCGATCACGCGAGTCGCCCACACGTACAGCACCGTGGGCTACCAGCAGGTAATCACGGCCATCCGCGGCACCGGCGCGAATAACGTCATCATCTGCGGCGGCAACAACTACGACGATGACCTGACGTGGTGGACTTCAAACCCGGTGACCGACCCGGCCAATCATCTGGCGGCGGCGATCCATCACTACCCCGACGAGTATCCGAACAACGCAGTGACCAATCCGACCGGCATGAATGCCATGCTCGCACCGATCGTGGCGAGCCATCCCATCATCATGACGGAACTCGGCGACGAGGTCGGGAGCAATCCGGCGCCCTTTGCCACCGCCGTGCTGGCGTGGCTGGATCTGCATGGCTACTCGGTGACTGCCTGGGCTTGGAATCCCTGGGGCGGCGCCAATACCTTGATTCAAGACGCGACCACTTATGCACCGACGCCGGGCTTGGGGCAGACTTTTCACGACTGGGTGGTCAATCACCCGTAGCGATCGTCGATCGCTAGAAGTGGTTGATTACCGCGCCGAGAATTCGCGACTGGGTGGTTGCCATGCGCCGCAGCATATCGCGGGTGCTGGCGTAGGTGGTGTGTTGCGCCCGGCTCAGCAGCAGTACTCGGCCGGCCAAGGTGGCCACCGCAATGCCGTCCGCGCATTTCGATACGGGCGGCGTATCGAGCACCAAGAATTCATAGCTGTTTCGCCAGTCGGTGATGAGTTTTTCGAAGCGGCCGTCGGACAATAATTCCAGGGGATTCGGCGGAGCCGGTCCCGCGGTCAGCACGTGCATCTGCGGCAGGCCCTGAACGGGGCGATAAATCGGCTTTTCAAAATTCGAGATGACTCGGGTCAATCCGTGCTCGTTGGTCGCACCGAACAAGGTATGTTGCGCAGGATTCCGTAGGTCCGCGTCTACCAGCAGCGTACGGCGGCCAAGCTGCGCAAATGCGATGGCAAGTTCGGCCGCCAGCTGCGATCGTCCTTCACCCGGGCCCGGGCTGACGATGGCCACGATATTGGCGCCGCGGGTGCCTTCATTCAACAGCAACAGTTCGGTGCGCAAGGCGCGCAGTCTTTCGCTGCGCGCGTTATCGGCATCATGCGCGAGAATCAGCCTTGGGCTGGGCGTGACTATCTCGCCGTGCCTCAAAACGATGCGCTTATCCGCGGATATGCGCCGAATGGCGTTTTCAACCAACCCGGTTTCCGGCGCCGGGCGATTCGCGCGGGTGCGGCCGAGCGCCTCTTCCACGTCGGCAGCCGAAATCAATCTCAGTTGAATTGCGGCGTCGCTGAAGCGGATGTCGCTTGCCTGCATCAGCTCGAATATCTTGCCGACGGCATGCGCATCCAGATGAAAGTAAGAGACGAGTTCGGCGCGCAGCTCCTTGTCGTCCTCCTCGCCGCCGATCGGGAGTTGCGCGCTCAAGCGGCACCCGCTCTGATCGGATCGAACTCGATCAGCACGGGCACCGCAAAACCGCGTTCGAAATCGTCCCTGCAGCGAATGCGCCGGTTGACCAGCAATTCATAGGCGACCGGCAATGCCAGGCCCAAAAATATTCCTGCCAGCGCGCCCAACATCACCAATTTGGCCTTTTTTGGCTTGCTGGAGCTCTGGGGAGGCACGGCCCGGCTCACCAAACTCACTTTGGAGAAGCGGCTGTCGGATGCAAACATGATTTGATCGTAGCCATCCAGCGCGCGTTTGTAGACGCTCTGCGCAGACTCCAATTCCAGCAGGTATTTCGTGCCCTCGTCCTGCAGCCGGCTGACGGCCAGGACCTTCGCCTGCTGCTGTGCGACCGCTGCCTGAAGCTTGGACTCCAGTTGCTGCGCAGCCACGAGATCGACGGAGGCGCTCGCCGTCAGATTCTGGGTCACCCTCGCCAAATTGCGCCGATTGGCCGCAAGCTCGTTTTCCAGTTCCAGCACTTTAGGGTGCCGAGACCCGAGCGTCGATTGCAGTTCGGCGAGCTTGGCTTGTTCGGCGTCGATCTGATTCTTCAGCGGTTGCATCGCGACGACGCCGGTGGCGCCCGATGCGAGACTTTGATCGGTTGCCGCTTTGACTTCCGCCGCACGCCGTGCGTTCTGGGCTTCTTGCAAGCGCGTTTGGAGTGTGGCGAGCAATTCGGTATCGATATTGATGCTCTGGGCGGTGAAGTTCGGCAAGCCGTTGCGCTGCCTGAAGGCAGTGACTTGGTCTTGGGCGACCGCGACCTTGGTCTTCAGCTCGGCAAGTTCGTCGGCATAGCGTTTGGCCCGTTCATTGGCAGGACCCGAGACGCGTTCGCGCTCGTGCGAGAGGTAGGTATCGGCCAGGGCGTTTGCGATGTCCGCAGCCAGCGTCGGATAACGCGCGGCGGCCGTGACAGATATGAGCTGACTGCCTTGCGTGCCGGGTTCAATGAGCAAGTCTTTGGCGAGATTTTCCTTGACCCACTCGCTCAAACTGCCTTGACCGCCGTATCCTGCCGCATAGGCCTTATCTTCGGTCAATTTAAGTTGATTGATGACCGACAACAGCACGGCGGGGCTTTGCATGAGCTGTATTTCGGTCGCCATGTAAATGCCCAGCGGCTCTTGCTGCGTCTGCTGGTTCACCAAGGGGTCGCGCTGATCGACGTTCACCATGAGGGTGGCCGTGGCGGTGTACACCTTCGGCAGCGTCTTCGCAAAGATCGCGGACGCCACGATGATCACGGCGGCAATGATCAGCGCGTGCTTGCGGTACGCTTTGACGATGGACAGGATCTGCAGCAGGGATATGCCGGGGCCGGCCTCGTCGCCCTGGACCTCCTGCGCCAAGGCGGATCCTGAGTCGGGCGCGGGCACGGGCGCGGGCTTCGCGCCCAGGACGGGTAAATTCGTGGGGGTCCTCAAAAAATGCTCTCTTTGACTCGAATGACGTCGTCAGCTTGAACCAAATCGCTTAGTGCCGCCTTGGTGGTCTCGTAAGTCCCGTCGGCCTTGCGTCGCTTGATGACCACGCGGTTCTGGCTGCCGCGCTGGGTGATACCGCCGGCCCGAGCGATGGCTTGCACCACGGTCATTCCGGGTTCCACTTTGAATTTTCCGGGCGTCGTCACTTCCCCGTAGATGTAGAGTTGCGGTGCGATCGGCACCAGTACCGAGTCGCCCGCGGTGAGCTCGGCGCTCGGCCGCCCGCCTTCCGCCAGGGCCTTTAAACTGATGGGATAGCGCGTGACATTGCCATCCTTCTCAGTGCGTAAAATAAAGACCTGGTCACCGCCCACTTCCGTCACTCCACCTGCCTCGGCCAGCAGATCGATGATCGAAGTGTTGGATTGGATCGGGTAGCGCCCGGGCTTCCCCACCTGTCCTAAAACGGAAACGCGCTGACTTCGCGACTCGGTCACCGTCAAAGTGACGTGCGGGTCGACCAAGTATTTGCCGTCCCGCAAGGCCTTCTCAATTCGGGCGCTGGCCTCGGCCGGGGAGAGCCCCGCTACTTTGACGGCCCCGGCCAGAGCGATTGGAATGCTGCCATCGTCTGAAACGTACACTGTCGAGTTCAGATCGGGTTGCCCATACACTTGGACGGCAACGCTGTCGCCGGGTCCCAGCTGAAGCAGCGGTGCTTTCGGGGCCGCAATAGCCGGGGTGTCCTGCCTCTTGGGATCAGGGGGAGTCTTGGTGGGCGGCGCAGCCACGGCAACCCCGGCACCCAACAACAATACCAGCATCGAAGCTCTAATCCGCATGCCAAAGATTCCTAAAGCTCATGGCGAATATAGTACCGTAAGTTGCTCATTATCAAGAAAGCGCAATTCACGTACACCGTGGACGGGCCTGGCAGGCAGATGTTATGGGCAGGAACATTACCGCAATACGGCGCGCTTCGCGAATCATACCGGGGAGCGCAAAAAAGGCGGTGTGCGCAGGTCACTTATGTCACGAAGCGGCCTCGATTGCCTCTCTTATGTAGCGGGGCTATTGCGTTTGCAGCCAGGGACATGCACCCTCGCCGCCTTCTCCGGCGAGGCTGTTGATTAATGGATTCCGTAGACGTTTCGGTCATTATTCCGACCTACCATCGCGAAAGAACGTTGCTCGAAACGATCGAAAGCGTGCGGCGCCAGCAGGGTGTCGCGCTTGAAATCATCGTGGTTGACGATAGCGCGGAGGGGTCCGCCAGGGATGCCGTTGCCTCGGCGGCCGATCCTCGTGTCCGCTATGTCTTGCGTCCTGAGCCTTCGAAAGGCCGGCCTGCGCTGGTGCGCAATGACGGCGCCGCCCTCGCGCAGGGGCGCTACTTATACTTTTTGGACGATGACGATCTGATGGAGCCGGATGTGCTCGCCTCCATGTCCAAGGCCCTGGATGCTTGCCCTGCCGCGGGCATGGCTTTCGGCGTCATTTCCCCGTTCGGCACCGATGAAGCGGTGTTGCTGCACAATCAACGCTATTTCACGGAAGCGCGGCGCATCGCGCGAAAGCTCAGGAAGTCCTGGCAGCTGAGTGCTTGCCTGACGTTTCGCGGCTCAATATTGGTCTGTTCGGCCTGCATGGCGCGAAAGACTGTTTTTGCGGCCGTCGAGGGTTTTGATGCCGAGATCCCCGTTTGCGAGGACGCGGAGTTGTGGGCGCGGATGGCTCAACAATCCGGGTTTGTCTTTATCGACAAGCCCGTCGTGCGGTATCGTACGGGCGCGCCGTCGCTAATGCACAACTTGGCCGAAAATGACGAAAAACTTCACATGTCTTATCGGCGAATCCATGGAAAGTATCGGCAGGCACATGGCCAACTGCGGTTCATCGCGATGAAGCTTTGGGCGCGGATATTGTTGCGCTGATAGACCCATTGCGGCAGGCGCGAGCCTATGCCAAATCATCGGAGATGATCAGTGTTGAGTCCGGTCGGCGATAAATTGACCTTCCAGGCGGGCCAAGGCCTCCCTGCCTTGGAGCAGCTGCTTCCGGATTGGTATGCGTTGCTGGAATCAATGCCGGATGCGCGCTTCAATCACTTTCCCGAATGGTATCGAGCCTACTTATCGTCGCTCGAGAGCGATCCCAACCGCGTCTGGTTTGTTTCCGCACGTCGCAATCAGCATCTGGTCGCGATTTTCCCGATGCATTTTCAGGATTTTCGGGCCGGCGCGTTTCGGCCCCGGATGCTGGGGACGATCGACGACGATCAGATGCAGCTGTCGGATTTCATATTCCCGCAGACCGTCGAAAATGCGGGATTACTGAATGAACTGACGGCATGGCTGCGCAGCGAAGGGGGGTTGCGCTGGGATGAGTTGCGGCTGCGACAGGTGTCCGCCGAATCGTCGATCGCGTACGCTGCACGGGCCCGCCTGCCCAAAGCAACGGCGGCGCTCGAATACTTTACGAGCGCGTATTTCGAAGCCAATGGCACGTATGAGCATGCCACGCAGGCGATGACCTCCAAATTCAAGAGCAACCTGCGACGCCGCAATCGCATTGCCGAGCAAAGCGCGCCCTTGCAGCTGCGCGTTTACCGCCGGCCCGAAGAGCTGGACCGAGCGTTTGAGATCTTTCTCGAGCTCGAGGCATCCGGCTGGAAGGGAGCCGCGGGAACCTCGTCCGCGATCCGCTGCCAACCATCGATGCTGGGTTTTTATGCCAACCTGGTGCGGGAATTCAGCGCGCGAGACGCATGTGTGATCAATTTGTTATGGCATGGCGAGCAGGCCGTCGCCGGTCAGTTTTGCCTGCAGGTCCGCCGAACTCTTTACATCCTGAAAGTGGGCTTCAGCGAGGCTCACGCCCAATTCGCGCCGGGCATTCTGCTTCTGGAGCGGGTATTGCAGCAGGCCTGCGAGGATCCCGGCATCGATGTGCTGCATTTGGTGAACGAGCCGCCTTGGGCGAAGTTCTTCAGGCCGCTGGTGGTCGGGGTTTGGTCCTACTGTGCGCCCAACTGGACCTTGCGCGGCATGCTGGTGCACCTTGGACTCTTGCTCAAGCGGAAAAAAGAAGGCCTGAAGGCTGCCATGATGAGCACGCCTATGGATAAGCCCCAAGGGCAGCGCGAAGCGGACTGAGTGACGACCAATGGCCGCGCGCTGACAAGAGTTCACGAAATCGGCTCAGCATATCCTGCCCTTGCGAACGCGGCAGCGCCGGAGCGGTTTTTTGATCGCCCTTGTCGTGTTCCCGTGTTCCAACCTTCGCTGCCAGCAGCAATTTGTCGAACTCGATTCCCAGGTCCTCAAACAGTTCGAATACTTTTGCCGCATCGTTGAGCCAGTTGGTTTCGAAGCGGCACACCTTCAGCGAGGGCAGTTGACGCCGCATGGCGGCAATCCGCGCTTCGACTTCGTGCCAATACCAAAGCGCCCGATAGAAACCGTGCGAGAAATCGCCGGTTGAATCCAAAACGTCCGCGATCTGGATCAAGTTCGACGGGGCGCGGTAGTCCAGCCACCAATAATTGCCGCGCTCGGTACCCGGATAGTCCTGCAGCTGGAAGATCGATGTGGCCACTTCGATGGGATCTCTGACTAAGTGAATCACGGCTAGGCGGTCGCCGAAGTCCTGCACCGCTTGCTGGATGAAGGTCTTGACGAACAGATGATTGGCTTCCATGTAGTAGCGGTAGCCGATCGACGCCCGAAGAATGTTGATCGACTTGATCTGCCGATAGACGCGCTCGAGCAACGCCACATTGCCGAAATTGGCAGCCTCCAGCACCGGACCATTCATGATTGGCGGCGCTTCATGCATGGCGATGCAACCAGGTACCGTCGAGAAGAGTTTGGCGAGCGTCAGCGTGCCGCTGCGCCCGGTCGTGGCGGTAAAGATCACTCTCTGCAATTCGAGTGTTCTCAACCTGAGCGCCGGCTTGGCGAGCGCCGCGACGAGGTCATTGTGCTTGAGCGGATTGAAATCGTAGGCCGACATCGGGATAACTCGTGGACGCTATTTTACTATCGGGTCAACTTCCGGAATCGAGCATTGGTCGACATTTCCAGCAGTTGCCACATTTGCGCTGCAAAGTAAGCGTACGCCAAACGAGGCAAAAAAAACAATATGAAGTAGTGTCAAGACGGATGGGGCCGGGCCGGATGGTGGGCGGTACAGGGATTGAACCTGTGACCCCTGCCGTGTGAAAGCAGTGCTCTACCGCTGAGCTAACCGCCCGTTGCCAAAGTATGACATCGGCCCTCCGGTAAAACAAACCTCATCCGGGGCCTCGGGTCCGCGCGCTCTCGCTCCCTGCGGAGGCTCTGCTAAACTCGGCGCCCCTTATTTTCCAAAGATCCGGCCATGAGCGTTCGAACTCGTTTTGCGCCCAGCCCCACGGGTTTTCTGCACATCGGCGGGCTGCGGACGGCCCTGTTTTGCTGGCTGTACGCGCGCCGTCACGGCGGCCATTTCATCCTGCGCATCGAGGACACGGATCTGGAGCGATCGACCGGCGAGGCCATCCAACAGATTCTGGATGGCCTCGAGTGGGCCGGCCTCGACTACGACGAGGGGCCTTTCTTTCAAACCAAGCGATTCGATCGCTACCAGGAAGCCATTGAGGAATTGCTGGCCGAAGGCAAAGCCTACCGTTGTTATTGCAGCAAGGAAGAGCTCGAGCAAATGCGCGCCCAGCAGATCGCACGCGGCGAAAAACCTCGCTACGACGGGCGGTGGCGCGAGCGCACGGATTCATTGCCGGGCGTGGCGCCGGTCGTGCGTTTCAAGAATCCGCTCGTCGGCGAGGTGATTGTCGAAGACGTCGTGCACGGCCGCGTCGTCTTCCAGAACGCGGAGCTCGATGATTTGATCATCGCTCGTTCCGACGGAACGCCGACCTACAATTTTTGCGTTGTGGTCGATGACATGGACATGCAAATCACGCACGTGATCCGGGGCGACGATCATCTCAACAATACTCCGCGCCAGCAGAACATGCTCTTGGCCCTGGGGTATGAGCCGCCGGTCTATGCGCACCTGCCCATGATCTTGGGATCCGACGGCGCCAAGCTCTCGAAGCGTCACGGCGCCGTCAGCGTGCTGGAATACCGCGACCAGGGATTCTTGCCTGAAGCCGTCCTCAACTACCTGGTTCGCTTGGGTTGGTCGCATGGCGATCAGGAATTCTTTACGATCGAGGAGATGCGGTCCCTGTTCGATATTGCCGACGTCAACAAGTCGGCAGCCGCCTTCAATTTCGAGAAGCTGGCATGGCTCAATCAACAGCACATGATGCGCGCGCCCGCCGCGCGCGTGGCGCCGGTGCTGCGCTGGCACTTGGAACGCGCAGGCGTTCAGGCCGCCGATGAAGCCATGCTCCAGCACATCGTGCTGTCGCAGCGCGAGCGCGCGAAGACTGTGCGCGAAATGGCACAGAGCAGCGTGTTCTTTTTCAGGGCGCCGGCGACCTATGACGAGAAGGCCGTGCGCAAGCACATCACGGCGGACGTGCCGGCCTTGCTGGCCGAGGCGGCGGCGGCGCTTGGCGAGCTTGCGGAGTGGAACGCGCCTGCCATTCACGAGTTGATCAGCGGGGTAGCGGCCGCCAAAGGCGTCCCGCTCGGCAAACTCGCGCAACCCATTCGCCTGGCTGTGTGCGGCGGAACCGTGTCGCCGCCCATCGACGCCACGCTGGCCATTTTGGGCAAATCCGAAACGCTTTCCCGGCTGACTCGCGCGCTGGCGCTCTGGGGCGCGTAGCCCGTTCATTTTCTTGACGAAGTCGCCCCTCTAAGGTAACGTGCCGCGCCTCCATGTGGGGCCATAGCTCAGCTGGGAGAGCGCTTGCATGGCATGCAAGAGGTCGGCGGTTCGATCCCGCCTGGCTCCACCAGATTTACGCGAACGATTGATTGATTGCGTCGATTGTCCCCATCGTCTAGAGGCCTAGGACACCACCCTTTCACGGTGAGAACCGGGGTTCGAATCCCCGTGGGGACGCCACTTAAGCAGTATTACCCGCATCGATGGTGATCACGGTGCCGGTGATGTTCCGGCCTCCCTCGCCCAGCAGAAACTCGACGCTGTGGGCGACATCGATCGGCTCGGGCATGCGATGCAGGGCGCTGCGCCGCGCGATTTTCTGACGCTGCGAGTCGCTCAGCTCGTGGGTCATTTCCGTGTCGACGAAGCCGGGGGCGAGCGCATTCACCGTAATGCCGAGCTGGCCCACCTCGCGCGCCAGCGAGCGCGTGAAGCCGATCAATGAGGCTTTGGTGGCGCTGTATACCGACAGACCGCTGTAGCCGGTCGCGGCGACGATGGAGGCGATATTCACTATCCGGCCCTCGCGCTGCGTCATCATGGATCTGACAACGTACTTCGACAGCACGATGGGCGAGACGGTGTTCAATTGAATCAGCCGTTGAATTTCCGCATCGCGCATGTTGGACAGGATGCCGCTGGTCCCCAACCCCGCGTTGTTGATCAAGCCGTACAGCGCCCCGAAGTCGGCGCGCAGCGCGCGCACCAGCGGCGCGAGCGACTCAACGTCTGACAAGTCGCAGGCCCGGAATTCGATCGCGCCGCGGCCTTGCTGGGCGGCGTTACCGGCCGCGGCCGTGAGCTCCGGGCTCAACTTGCGGGCAACGGCAATGACGCGATAGCCCGCACCGGCAAGGGCACCGCTCATGGCCAATCCCAAGCCGCGGCTGCCGCCGGTGACGATGACGTTACGCATCAGGACGCACCAGCTTGCCGGCGCTGCTCAGCTCCAAAGCGGGGACGAATCGCAACTGGGCTGGGACCTTGTGCGCAGCCAACGTGCGGCGGCAGGCGCTCAGCAGGTCGCTCTTGATCTTATCGAACGTCGCGGCATCGGCCGCGCTCTCGCTGTCGGTCAACACGACTTCCGCCACGACCAGCGAGCCCGTCAGCGGATTGCGCCGTGCCTTGACGAGGGACATGCGTACTCGCGGATCGGCGTTGAGCACGGACTCGACTTCCTCGGGATAGACCTTCAGGCCGCCGACGTTGATGATCCCGCCCTTGCGGCCGCGAAAGTAAAAGCGTCCGTTCGACAATTCGACCAGATCGCCTGTATCGACGTAGCCCTCGTCGCCGGCGATGGGCGCCTGCGCGCCGCCGAGATAGCGCGTGGCATTGCGCTGCGAACGAATCCACAGCGTCCCATCCTGGACCTTCATGGCGATGGCGCTGCCGGATTTGCCGATCAACTCCTCGGGAAAGCCCGCGAGTCCGTCATTGATATCGAAAGCCACGCCCGCTTCGGTGGACGCGAACGCGTGGGCGATGCGCGCCTGCGGATACGCGGCGCGCAAATTGTCCAACACCGTTTGATCCGCGACCTCGCCCGACAGGCGCACATACTCCGGCGAGATCAGTGCCGTATCGCCGCTCATCAGGGCTCGGCGCCAGTGCGACGGTGTTCCCGATATGTGCGTGACGCGCGCGGCTCCCGCGCGCGCCAGAAAGTCGTGCATCGGCTCCCCGGCACTGGAGAGCACCAGCGGCGAGCCGGAGAGCACGGCGCGCAGGTAGATTTGCAGGCCCCCGTAGCGGCGAATGTCATAGAAAGTGCTCCAGACCATGGGCTTGTTTGCAGCCGGATGCCGCGGCAGGGCGCCGGCGAGACTGTCAAAGCTGTGCACGACCAGTTTTGGCACGCCCGTGGTGCCGGAAGTCAACAAAACCCATTCCGTCGCCTCGGTGGCATGGCGTTTCAGGGATTCCTGCGCCGGCTTGTGCGCGACGCTGTCGAGCACAATGTCCGCTTCGGCGGTGGCGCGAACTCCGGCAAGTTGCTCCGGCGTCAGGTCCGGTGTGCAGAGAACCAGCCGGCGCGCGACGCCGTCGAGCTCCAGCAGCGCGAGCGCGGCGCTCAGCTGCTCGTGCATCGCCAGCAGCACCGATCGGCCGCGAAACGACTCGATATTGCCGCCGAGTATGGAGCCCGTGCCCAACTCTTGAAGCGCAACCGAGCCGGAGCGATCGTGAAACACGCCGGCGGCAGGGCCGCTCGACGCAATGGATTCCCACAAGGAGCTCATGCCGGCATTCTAGCAGCGGCAAGCGATGCCTCGACAACGGCCGATGGCATTCTGTCAAAATGTTTACCCGTGCACAGCATCGAAACCAATTCCGCGCGTTTGTCGAGCCGCCTCAATGATCTGTTTCCGCAAGGCGCGGTGACGGCGGAATTGCACGGCGCCGGGGATCCTGCCGCGCTGTACACCGAGGAAGCGCGGCATCTGCACAGAGCGGTGCGGAAACGGGCGGAAGAATTCGCGGCAGGAAGATTGTGTGCCCGTCTGTTGCTGGGCGAATTCGGCATCCACAATTTCCCCATTGAAGTCGGCGCCCACCGGCAACCCCTGTGGCCGGAGACGTTGGTGGGCAGCATCACGCACACGGCGGGCTTCTGCGCCGCCGTCGCCGCCCCAAAAGATTGCCTGCGGGCCTTGGGTCTCGATAGCGAAATCAGCGGCAGCGTAAAAACAGAGTTGTGGCGCGGCATCTGCACGCCGGCGGAGATAGGCTGGCTGCGGTCGTTGCCGGCATCCGAGCAACTCGCCGCGGCGACGCTGATCTTCTCGGCCAAGGAAGCGTTCTACAAATGCCAGTTCGCCTTGACGCAGGAGCGCCTGGGCTTTCACGACGCCACGGTCGAACTGCCCGCCTGGGGTGCAAAGCGCGGCGCGTTCAAGGTATTCGCGAATCGCAGTGTGGAATTCGACAGGTACGCCGCCTTGCCGCTGCCGGGCGAGTACCTGTTTCACGAGCAAATCATCACGGCGGGAATGGCGTTGCTTGAAACCTGAACGGTCTCGGCAGACGGGGCTTGCTGATCAGTACGCCTTGTCGTCGCGAAACACTTTGACGACCGTCAACAGCAGGATTTTGACGTCGAGCAACGGCGACCAATGCCGCAGATAATCGAGGTCGTAATTCACGCGTGCTTCCATTTCTTCCAGCTTCGAGGTCTCGCCGCGGCAGCCGTTGACCTGCGCCAGGCCGGTAATGCCCGGCAAAACCTTGTGGCGCACCATGTAGCCCTTGATGAGCTTGCGGTATTCCTCGTTGTGGGCAACCGCGTGAGGTCTCGGCCCCACCAAACTCATTCGTCCCTGCAGCACATTGATCAGCTGCGGCAGCTCGTCCATCGATGAGCGGCGCAGCACCGCTCCGACACGGGTGATGCGGCTGTCGGTCTTGGAAGCCTGACGGATTTGCGCGCCGTCTTCCGTTACCCGCATGGTGCGAAACTTGTAAACCGCGATCTCGCGGCCGTCCAGGCCATAGCGGCGCTGCTTGAAGATGATCGGGCCCGGCGATGACATCTTGACCACCAAGCCAATGATCACCAATAGGGGCAGGAGCAGCAGCAGAATCAGGGCGCTGAAGCCGATGTCGGTCAGCCGCTTGGCCACGCCGCGATAGCCGTAAAAAGGCGTTTCGCACATGGCCACCACCGGAATGCCGTGTATTTCGCCGGAGCGCGCCTGAATCAGGTCGAACACAAAAATGTCCGGCACGTAATAAATCGACGCCGTGGTGTCGCGCAGGTCGTCCAACAGATTCATGACCCGTTTGACGTGCCGGATCGGCAGCGCGATAAAAATGACGTCTGTGCGGTTGTCCTTCACGAACTGCGACATGTCGCTCAAGGATCCGATGAGCTTGGCGTCGGTTTCCATGCCGAGCCGATCGCTGCTGCGGTCGTCGAAGAACCCGGTCACTTCCACGCGCATGCCGGGACTGTTCTTCAGGCGCCGCGCGAGCTCCAGGCTGCTCGGGTTGTAACCCGCGACAATGGCGCTGCGAACATCGAAGGCGTTCATCAGAAAACGCCGCATGACTTCCTGCATCGCCAGTGTGACGGCAATCAGTGCGACCGGCGTGACCGCCGCCCACGTGAGAAACACACGCCGCGGAAAGCCGTTCAGCGATTTGGTGACATAGCCCACGGCGAGCAACACAGCCAGCATCAACAGCCAGCGCAGGATCACATCCGCGACGGCGGACAGGCGCGCCGAGGTCAGCTGGGTGCTGACCTCGCGCGGCGGCTGCACGAGGACGAGGCACAGCACCCCTGCGATGACGACCGCTGCCGAGGACGGATCGAAGCGGTGTCCGAATAACACGACCGTGGCATACAGCGAGGCGACCGCGACCACCGCCGGCACCAGCGCTTGAACCCCGGTCAGTACCGCGATCAGAAAGCTCTGCTTTAGCAAGACTGGCTGAGTCATCTGATTTCCGTTGAAGCGCGGCTACCTTTGCCTATATTGTTCGCGCGGTTGGTGCGCAACATGATCACCCTCCATTATCGGTCAATTCCACCGGAATTGGGCGTGATCCGAATCTACAAAAGGTAAAATCGGATCACTGGGCGTTTGCGGCCGGCCGGCTTCCCACGGATGATATTCTAGGTACCCATGACTAACGTTCCATTACTCGATCTTAAGGCTCAATACGCGCAAATCCGCGCTGAAGTTATGTCCGTCATCGAGGAGGTGTGCGCCAGCCAGCGTTTCATCCTGGGCGAGCATGTGCTGGCGCTCGAGGCCGAAGTGGCGCGTTACAGTGCTGCGTCGGCCGGCATCGGTGTCTCGTCCGGAACGGACGCGCTGCTGCTGGCGCTCATGGCCCTCGGCGTCGGACCAGATGATGAAATTATTACAAGCCCGTTCACCTTCTTTGCCACCGCCGGAACCATAGCACGCCTGGGCGCGCGTCCGGTGTTTTGCGATATCGATCCGGTGTCGTTCAATCTATCGCCGCCGGCGGTCGCGGAATTCCTGGAGCGGCGTTGCACCGTGCGAAGCGGCCAATTGATCAACCGCGACACAGGCGGACGCGTCAAGGGGGTCATGCCCGTGCATCTCTACGGCCAGTCCGCCGACATGGATCCGCTGATGGCGCTCGCCCGGCGGTACGGACTGAAGGTTATCGAAGATGCCGCGCAGGCCATCGGCACCGAATACCAAGGCGCGCGTGTCGGCTCGATCGGCGACATCGGCTGTTTCTCATTCTTTCCCAGCAAGAATCTCGGCGCTTTCGGCGATGCCGGCTTGTGCACGACCAACGATGCCGAACTCGCCGAGCGCATGCGGGTGCTGCGAGTGCACGGCGGCAAGCCGAAATATTTTCATTCGTTGATCGGCGGCAACTTTAGAATCGATGAACTGCAGGCCGCGGTGCTGCGCGTCAAGCTCAAGTATCTGGACGGCTGGACCGAGGCGAGGCAGCGAAATGCCGCGTACTATGATGCGGCCTTTGCCGCGGCCGACCTCGCGCAGCGCGTGATCACACCGAAAGCCGCCGTGAATGGCCGGCACATCTTCAATCAGTACATCGTGCGGGTGCAAAATCGCGACGCGTTGAAAGATCACTTGACCGAGCGCCACATCGGCACGGAGATCTACTATCCGGTGCCGCTGCACTTGCAGCAGTGCTTTGCCTATCTAAAACATCAGCGGGGCGATTTCCCCGAATCCGAGCGCGCCGCCGCGGAGACCCTGGCATTGCCCATTTACCCGGAGCTGGCCCAGGCGCAGCTCGATCACGTGATCGAGTCGGTCGCGGAATTCTACGGCAAGGCCGGCGCTCGACAAGCCGCGGGCTAACCCTTTTTGAAGTCGTCCGGCAACAGCTGATGGCGCGACAATAGTTTGTAGAAATCCGTGCGGTTGCGCTTTGCGAGACGCGCCGCCTGGCTCACGTTGCCGGTGGTGATCTGCAGAATCTGCGACAGATAGTTGCGCGTGAATTCGTCGCGCGCCTCGTCGAACGACGGCAGGCGAGTGGGGTTGCCGCCGAGCGATTGCTGCACCAATTCCGCGGTGATGATGGGCCCATGCGAGAGCGCGACATTTTGGCGCACGACGTTGTAGAGCTGCCGCACATTGCCCGGCCATTCGGCTGTCGCCAGCAACTCGACCGCCTCCGGCGCATAGATCTTGCGCTGGCCGCTTTCCTTGGCAATCTGCTCCAGGAAGTGCGCGACCAGCAAGGGAATGTCCTCGCGGCGGCGTCCGAGCGAAGGCACCTCGATGTGCACGACGTTCAGCCGGTAGTACAGGTCCTCGCGAAATTGACCGGCCACCATCAGTTCGTGCAGGTCGCGATGCGTGGCGGAAATAATGCGCACATTGGTCTGCACGGCATCGGCGCCGCCCACGGGCCGAATCGTGTTGTCCTGAAGTACCCGCAGCAGCTTCACTTGCAGCCGCATCGGCATGTCGCCGACCTCATCCAGCAACAACGTTCCGCCATCGGCGGTCTCGAACAGGCCCTTTTGGGCGCGCGTCGCGCCGGCAAATGCGCCGCGCTCGTGACCAAAGAGTTCCGATTCCAGCAGATTCTCCGCCATCGCGCTGCAGTTGACGGCAACGAACGGCTTGTTGCGCCGCGGGCTTGCTTCGTGAATGGCCCGCGCGAGTAATTCCTTTCCAGTGCCGCTCTCGCCGGTCAACAAGACCCGCGCATCGGTGCCGGCGACCATGTTGGCCTGGGCCAGCTTGTCTTCCATGAGCTGATTGCGCGTGATGATATTGGCCCGCCAGTCCTCGTCCACGTGCGCAAAGCCCGACACCTTGAGCGCTTTCTGCACATGGTCAAGCAGTTCTTGCTTGTCCACCGGCTTGGTGAGGAAGCCAAATGCGCCGCTCTGCGTCGCATGCACGGCGTCGGGGATCGTGCCGTGCGCGGTCAAAATGATGACTCGCAATCCCGGCCAGCGGCTTTGCAGCTCCTTGAGCAACCCAATGCCGTCCATTTGATCCATGCGCAGATCGGTGATCACCAGATCCGGCCGAAAGCGCACGCAGGCGGCAAGCGCCGCAGCAGCGCTTTCAACCGCCTCCACTTCGTAGTTTTCGGCGCGCAGTCGGATCGTCAACAGGCGCAGCAGGCCCGGGTCATCGTCGACCACCAGGATGCGCGCTTTGCGCTTTTGCGGAGTTGTTGAATCACGTGTGCCGGGCTGGAGCCCGAACGACAACGGGGTGGTGGCAGCAATCGAATAGGCGTTCAGTGCAGTCTCTCCCATGTGGGCGTTTGTGCGTCTAAGGTGTGTGGGGGGCGCCGGATCCCCGCTCGGTGACGGATCGTTGCTCGATATGTGTTACCGCCTCGAGTTTAGCCCTAGCCTCGTCCAAGGCCTTGCGCAACTTCGCATTTTCGTCGGTTTCGGCCGCCAGACGACGATTAATCGCCTGCAGTTTGTCGTGCGAGTCATTGGGTACGGTATCGCGCATACGCGAGTTCTCGGCCTGCAATATCAGCCTTTGTTCGACCTCTTTGAGCTCAACCGCGGCCAACAAGCGCTCCACAGGCAGGAGAGTTTCGGGCCTCGCCAGCAGTTCCGCCAACTGTCGCTGCGCCGCGACGGGATCCGCCCCACTATAGCCCGGTGTCGCCAGGGCCAGCGCGTATCTCAGCCGGTTGCTGGTGGTGGGCTGCAGTTCGGCGGCGTCCTTGGCTTGCTGGAAGATCTCTGCTTGGCGCGCAGGGTCGCCCTGGGGCAGGTTGCTCATCATTTCGAGCAGGGGTGCCACCGGGCTGATGTCGGCTTGAGGGTGTTCAGGCACGGCCGGGGCGGGCACCTTGGCGCTGCCCATGATCCCGCAACCGCCGATTCCGAGGCTGATGAGGATGAATGCTGCACTGCGGGTGCGCTTATGCCGCATGAGCCTTTTCACGTGCTGCGGCGGGGGCGCCCGCGCGCAGAGGCAGGCGTACCCTAAAATGCGCGCCGCCTGTTTTGGACTCGAGGATTTCGATGCTGCCGCCGTGCGCGTTGACGAATTCCGTCACCACCGACAGCCCGATTCCCGTCCCTTTCACGTGTCCGCCCTGAGGTGTCTTCCCCTGGTAGAAGGCTTCAAAGATTCGATTGCGCTCATCGGCAGGAATGCCTGGACCGCTGTCCATGACGTCCAAAATCAGCTGCTCGCGCTCGGCCCGTGCATGCAGTGAAATCGTGCCGCCGCGCGGCGTGAACTTGACCGCGTTGGAAAGCAGATTGTCGAGAATCAGGCGCACCTTGCTGCGGTCGGCCAACGGCGTGAGATCTTCCACCTGCACGTCCAACCGCACCCGTTGCGCCACCAGCGTGAGCTGCTGATTCTCGAGCACGCCTTTGATCAGCGGGCGCAGCTTGAATTCGGACACCTCCAAGCCGACGCTCTTCGCCTGCCAGGCGCTGAAGGACAATAGATTTTCAATTAGTCGCTGCAGCTTCATGCCGTTCTCGCGCAAGATTGCGGTGACTTCGCGCTGACCGCTTTGCAGCTCGCCAACCGCGCCGTCCATCAACAGTTCGGTTCCTTCACGGATATTTGCCAATGGCGTTTTCAATTCATGCGACATATGTCGCAGAAATCGGTTCTTTTCCTGCGCCAAATCGAGCAACCGGCCGCGCAGCCACTCCAATTGAGCCGCCAGGCGCTCAAGATCCGCCGGCCCCCGGATGGCGATCGGGCGCGAGAATGTGCCGCGCCCCAGCTCACTGATGGCGCGATCGATTGCCCGGATGGGCCGGCCGAACAGATAGGTGAACACGCCCACCACGGCAAGAGTCATCGGCACCAGCAGCAGTGTTTGCCACAAGAGGTTCTGCTGCGCGTGTTGGGTCGCCAGCTCGAGGCTCGCTGTTTCCTTGTCGATCTGCAGGCTGATCCGATCGGAGACATTGGATGCCGCTTCCACGAGCTGCGGAAAGCTGGCGATCAAATCCGCCATGTGCGCCGAGTTCGGCGCCGCATGCCGCAGATCCTGCAGCAATTGATCCGCCTTGGATTCCACCGCACGCACACCCTGCTGCGACGCTTCGTCCAGGGGCAGGGTGAGCAACTCATGAATGGCAGTGACCAGGCGGCCATGGTGGCGCGCATAGACATCCAGAAAATCCGCGCTGCCCATGGCTTGATACAGGCGCGCTTGACGCTCCAGCGCTTCGATCTCCGCGGACATGCGTTGGTTGTTGCGAGTGCCTTGCATGCCATGAGCGACGAGTTGCTGGCTGCGAACCGTGAGGCTGTTCATCTGGAAGGCGGCATTCACGATCGCAAACAGCAGCGGCGCGGCCACGATCGTGAATCCGATCAGCATGAGTCCGCTCAGTGATTTCGGCCGGGGTAATCGCATGGGCCGCATTCTAGCAGCGTGCAGCAGTCAAAAAGGAGTGACAGGGTCGTAACTGTACAATCGGCGGCATGAGTCGCGACGCACCGTATTCCAAGCTATCTCCCGAGACCGTGCTGGATGCGATCGAGGCGTTGGCATTTCGCTGCGATGGCAGGGTGCTGGCGCTCAATAGCTATGAAAACCGGGTGTATCAAATCGGCATCGAGGACGGCGACCCGGTGGTTGCCAAGTTCTACCGCCCGGCGCGCTGGAGCGATGCTGCGATCCGCGAGGAACACGCCTTCGCGGCCGAGCTCGCCGCCCAGGAAATTCCGGTGGTCGCGCCGTTGCTGCGCGCGGGCGAGTCCATGCACATGCATGATGGCTTTCGCTACGCTGTGTTTCCCCGGCGCGGCGGACGCTGGCCGGAACTCGGCAACAGCGAGGAGCGCGAGTGGGTTGGCCGGTTTCTCGGCCGCATACACGCCGTGGGTCGAGCGGCCCGGTTCAAGGATCGGCCTTCCTTGAGCATGGAGGATTTGGGACGCAACGCCCGGGATTTCGTGCTGGACGGCGATTGGATGCCCGACTATCTGGCGACAAAGTATGCCGAGGTGACCGACGAGTTGCTGGATGCGGTGGAAGCGCGCGCGTTCAACTGGGGCGGCGCAGCGCTGGGACGCATTCTGGGGGACTGTCACCGCGGGAATATTCTGTGGACCGATCTTGGGCCTCACTTCGTCGATCTCGACGATTGCCTGACCGGACCCGCCATTCAAGATCTGTGGATGCTGCTGGCCGGCGGCCGCCAGGAAATGCGCACGGAGTTGCGGGATCTGCTCAAGGGATATGAGCAGTTCCTGCCCTTTAACCGGCGCGAGATCGCCCTGATCGAGCCGTTGCGCGCGTTGCGCATGATTCACTATTCCGCATGGCTGGCGCGACGCTGGCACGATCCGGCCTTTCCAATGGCGTTTCCGTGGTTCGCGGAGCCGCGCTACTGGGAGCAGCACCACCGCGCGCTGCAGGACCAACTGACGGCCGTGCTCGAGCCGCCCATGGAGTTGTGACGGCGGCACGTTGTGATCAGTGGCATATTTGGTAATGATAAGGGGATGGCTGATAAGGGGATGGCTGGTGACAAGATGATGACAGCTGCTCGGGTTCTGCTGCTCTGCGCGACACTGGCGGCGGCGGCCTGCAATCACGATTCCGACACCGCTGCGGCGGCCCCCAAGCCGGTGCCGCACATCAAGCCCAAGGCCGCCGCGCCGGCGCCGGGTGCCACGGCGGCGGAACAGACAGCGGGCATGGTGGAGGCGGCGAGCCAGGGCAAATCCGCGGTTCCGGTCGAATTGAAGTTCGACATTGCGCAGCGGCCGAAGGTGGGCCAGCCGCTCGATATCAACCTCGCGCTCATCGCGCAAATTCCCGCCACTCTGGCGACGATCCAGGTGGGCGGCGCCGACGACCTTTCGGTGGCGCCCGGCGCAAAGCAATTCGATATTGCCTCGGAGGAAGCGGGCGAAGTCTATAAACACAGCGTCAACGTCACGCCTAACGCCGAAGGCGTCGTATTGATGGGTGTTACAGTTTTGCTAAAGCACGATGACGTGGTTGATCAACGGGTTTTTTCGATCCCCATCATCGCCGAGCGTTGAAACGACGCCGCGTTTGAAATAGCGGCGCAGAAGGACAGAACGTCCTATAATGGTGAGTTTCCCTCAAAGGCCTCACCGTGACTCAGAAACTTCGCAACATCGCCATCATCGCGCACGTCGATCATGGCAAGACCACGCTCGTCGATCAGCTGTTGCGTCAGTCCGGCACGCTCGATGCGCGCAAGGACCTGCAGGAACGCGTCATGGATTCGAACGACTTGGAGCGCGAGCGCGGGATCACGATTCTCGCCAAGAATACCGCGATCACCTGGGGCGACTATCGCATCAATATCGTCGACACGCCCGGCCATGCCGACTTCGGCGGCGAGGTCGAGCGCGTGCTCGCCATGGTCGACTGTGTGCTGCTGCTCGTGGATGCGGTGGACGGGCCCATGCCGCAGACGCGTTTTGTAACGCAGAAGGCCTTCAAACATGGTCTGCGCCCCATCGTGGTCATCAACAAGATCGACCGCGACGAGGCGCGCCCGGGTTGGGTCCTGGATCAAACGTTCGATCTGTTCGACCGCTTGGGCGCCACCGACGAACAATTGGATTTCCCCGTTGTGTACGCATCGGCGCTGCGCGGATTCGCGGGCCTTGACTCGACGGTGCGGGACGGCGACATGCAGCCGCTTTTCAAAACCATCGTCGAGCATTGTCCGCCGCCGGACGTGGATGTCGACGGTCCCTTGCAGCTGCAGGTCACGCTGCTCGATTATTCGAGCTATGTCGGCGCCATCGGCATCGGCCGCATCAAGCGCGGCACCATCAAGCGCGGCATGACCGTCACCGTGGTATCGCGCGAGGGCAAGCAGCGTTCTGAAAAAATTACCCAGATCCTAGGTTTTCACGGCCTTACACGGGTTGAAGTCGAGTCCGCCGGCGCGGGCGATATCGTGGCTTTCGCGGGCATCGCTGAACCCAAGGTCTCGGATACCTTGTGCGATCCGGCGACGGTGGAACCCTTGCCCAGCCTCACGGTGGATGAGCCGACCATCAGCATGACCTTCGAGGTCAACACGTCGCCCTTCCTGGGTCGCGAGGGCAAGTTCGTCACGAGCCGCCAGATTCGCGAGCGCCTCGAGCGCGAAGCCATCCACAACGTCGCGTTGCGCGTCGAGCCCACGGCGGATCCCGATAAATTTATGGTCTTCGGCCGCGGCGAGCTGCATCTGGGCGTGTTGTTGGAGAACATGCGCCGCGAAGGCTACGAAATGGCGGTCTCGCGGCCGCGCGTCGTGGTCAAGCAGGTCGACGGCACGCCGCATGAACCCTATGAGCAGGTCACGGTCGACGCGGATTCGGAAGCCCAGGGCGACATCATGTCGGCTCTCGGCAGCCGCGGCGCGGAGTTGAAGGACATGCAAGCCGATGGCCGTGGCCGGATTCGTTTGGACTACATGGTGCCGTCGCGCGGTCTGATCGGCTTTCAGACCGAGTTTCGCACGATGACGCGCGGCACCGGGCTGCTGCATCACGTGTTTGATCACTACGGTCCGGTGGTGCAGCGCGAACTGGGTCAGCGTCCGAATGGCGTGCTCATTGCCAATGGCCAGGGCACGGCGCTGGCGTATTCGTTGTTCGCTCTTCAGGAACGCGGCCGGCTCTGCATCGGTCCGGGCGAGGAGGTCTACGAGGGCATGATCATCGGCCTCAATAATCGCGACGCCGATCTGGTCGTCAATCCTCTGAAGGGCAAGAAGTTGACCAACATGCGCGCGGCCGGAAAAGACGAGAATGTCATTCTCACTCCGCCGATTCGATTCTCGCTCGAACAGGCGATGGAGTTCATCGATGACGACGAACTCATTGAGGTCACCCCCACCTCCGTGCGCCTGCGCAAGCGCAATTTGAAAGCCACCGATCGCAAGCGCTCGGAGCGTGAAACGGCGGATCAGGGAATTTGACGAAATATTGGCCGAACCGAGACGCGCGTCACGCCGTCTCTCAGGGATGTCCCTAACATCTATCCCATTCAGGTGCCGGGAAACACCGGGCCAAGTGCGGGAGATCTCAGGTCTTGTCACGCGATACCGCGGCTGCCCTCCGCAGCGAGCCTGCGCAGCCTGCAGACAGACTCAACCCTCTGCTGGAACGCCAGATCGCGGAGACGCGCGGGCGGGGCGGCGAAACCGATTTAGACCCGCTCCTCAAGGCGATCAGCGCGCATTACGATCGGCTCGACGCGGAGCGGCGCGGTGTCGTGCGCTCCATGCAGCTCATGTCCGACGAGGCGCAGGCGATGACCCGCGAAATTCGCGAGCAAACCGCCATGCACCTGCAGGCGATTCTCGACAACGTCAAGGACGCCATCATCACGGTCGATGAGGCCGGCCTCATAGAATCATTCAATCATACCGGCGAGAGGATCTTCGGCTACGTTCCCGCCGACATCCACGGCCGCTCCATCGGACTGCTGTTGGCCGATGTGGACACGAAAAATCCTTGCGAGTATCTCGAGCGCCTGGCCACCAAGATCGACGATACGCATGTGGACTTGGCGGCGACTCAGACCTGGGGTCTGACCAAAGCGGGCAGCCGCGTCGCCATCGAAGTCGCGGTCAGCAAGGCCAGGCTGAATTGGTTGGACGGCTACATTGTCTGCATCCGCGACATCACCGAACGGCATCTCGCTGAGGTGTCGGTGCGCGAAAGCGAGGGGCGCTACCGCACGCTCGTGGAGCACGCGCCCGAAGCGATCCTCGTGTTTGATGTGGACGCCGGAAAGTTCGTGGACGTCAACGACAATGCGTGCCGCTTTTTCAAGATGAGCCGGGCTGTTTTGCTCGGCAGCGGGCCGGACAAGATCAGCCCGCCGATGCAAGCCGACGGCACGCCATCCTTTGGCGTGTCCCGCGGCTACATCGAGAGCGCGCTGGCCGGCGCGGTACCCGTGTTCGAGTGGGTGCACTGCGATTCCACCGGTCAGAACCTTCCCTGCGAAGTCAGATTCGTGCGTCTGCCCAGCTCCAACCGGCGCCTGCTCAGGGCGAGCATCATCGACATCACCGAGCGAAAACGCGCGGATGCCATTGCCTCCGGCGAGCGCCGCGTCTTTGAGAAGATTGCCGCCAATGCAGCGCTGAATTCGACACTCGAGGCTATCTGCGAATTGATTGAACGCGCCATGCCGGAGAGCTGCTGCGCAATCAACCTGCTGGACCGCGAGAAACACGCCCTGAGTTTCGGCGTGGCGCCCAATCTGCCGCGCGAGTTCGTGCAGGCGATGGACTATGCGCCCATCGGTATCCGCTTCGGCTCTTGTTCCGCGGCGGTTTACCTGAGCCGGCTGGTCACGGTCGCCGATATCGAGACTGACGCACTTTGGGAGTATCGCCGCGAGGCCGCGCGTCAGGCCGGCTTCCGGGCGGCATGGTCCGCACCGATCGTCGCGTCCGACGGCCAAATGGTGGGCACCTTTGCGGTGTACCGCAAGCAGGCGGGCATTCCGCTGTCCCGCGACCACGAGTTGATAGTGCGCATGGCACAGATTGCCGGCATCGCCATCGAACGCCGCGTGGCCGAGGACGCCTTGCGCAACAGCGAGTCGAAATTTCGCGGATTATTCGAAAGCGTCATGGAAGGCGTCTATCAGACGACGCGTGATGGACGCATTCTGGTCGCCAATCCGGCTTTCGTGAACCTGCTGGGATACAGCTCCGCGGAGGAACTCTACCAGGTGCCTGCCGGGGCCTTGTATTGGTATCCCAACGATCGCGAAAACTTCGCGCGGCGCGCCGAAATCGAGGGCGAACTGCGCAACGAAGAGTACGTGATGCGCCGCAAGGACGGCTCCATGCTGGTGGTGGTCGATAACTGCCGCGTGGTGCACGACGCGAGCGGTCGGGTCTGCGGTTTCGAAGGCACGTTGACCGACATCACCGAGCGCAAAAAAGCAGAAACCGCCGTTTTTCAAGCCAAGGAACGCGCGCAAGTCACCCTGCAATCGATCGGCGATGCGGTCATTACCACCGATTCCGGAGGGCGCATCGATTACATGAATCCGGTCGCCGAAAGCCTGACCGGTTGGGAAAATCGCGAAGCGCAGGGGCAGCTGATCGGCAATGTCTTGACGGTGGTGGATGAAGTCACGCGCGAGGGCGGCGAGAGCCCGGTTGTGCGTTGTCTGCGCGAGGGTCAGGTGCTGGGACTCGCCGAACACACCGTTCTCATCAACCGCCGCGGCCAGGAAATCGCCATCCAGGATTCGGCCGCGCCCATCCGCGACCGGGCCGGCAATCTGATCGGCGCCGTCATGGTGTTCCATGATGTCAGCAAGGAGCGGCGCCTGCACCGGGCGCTGCACTACCAGGCAAGCCACGATGCACTGACCGGTTTGATCAATCGGCGCGAGTTCGAGAATCGCCTCACCGTTGCGGTCGAGGAGGCGCGGCAGAACTTGCAGGCCCGCCACGTGCTTTTGTACCTGGATCTGGACCAGTTCAAGCTGGTGAACGATACCTGCGGACATCCGGCGGGCGACTTGCTGCTGAAACAAATCACCGGCGTGATCCAATCGCGGGTACGCGGCGGCGACACGCTGGCACGCCTCGGCGGCGATGAGTTCGGCATCCTGCTGCAGGATTGCTCGCGCGATCAGGCGCTGCGCATCGCGGAAACCCTGCGGCAGGGGATCCGCGACTATCGCTTCACCTGGCAGGGCGGCGTGCTCGCGGTCGGCGCCAGCATCGGCATCGTGGAAATCACCAATGAGATCCCGACCGTCGCCAATGTCATGAGCGCCGCCGATGTCGCGTGCTATTCGGCCAAGGATTCGGGCCGCAATCGCGTGCAGCTCTATCGGCCCGATGACGTGCCCGAGCGCCATCGGGAAATGCATTGGGTCTCGAAGCTGGCGCGCGCCCGCGATGAGAGCCGCTTCGAATTGTTCTATCAACCGATCGTTCCGATCCAGCCTGCGCGGCACGAGCGGGAACACTTCGAGCTGATGTTGCGGTTGCGGGATGAGACCGGCACCATCGTGGCGCCCGCCGAATTCATTCCGGCGGCGGAGCGCTACAACATCATGCCGTCCATCGATCGATGGGTCGTGCGTCAGGCACTCGATCGGGTGGTCCATCGGATTGAATCGGGCGTCAAGCCGTTCACGGTCGCCGTAAATCTGTCGGGGACCTCCCTCAATGACGAGCGGTTTCTCGAATTTCTCATTGCCGAACTCAGTGCCGGCAATCTGGCGGCCGGCGCGATGTGCTTCGAGATCACGGAAACGGCGGCCATCGAAAACCTGGGAAACGTGGTGTACTTCATGCGCGAGCTGAAGAACCGCGGCTGCCACTTCGCACTCGATGACTTTGGCAGCGGCCTGTCGTCGTTCATGTATTTGAAAACGCTGCCGGTCGACTACCTTAAGATCGACGGCCAATTCGTGGAAAACGTCACCCGCGACCCGGTCGATCGCAGCATGGTCGCGGCCATCAGCCAGGTCGGCCATGCCATGGGGATTCAAACCATCGCCGAACGCGTCGAATCGCCGGAAGTCCTGGCCGAGCTGGGGCGGTTGGGGATCGGTTTCGCGCAGGGGTTTTACATCGCCAAGCCCCGATCGACCAAAGAATTTCCCTATCGCCGCTGAAGAATTCCCGCGAAAGGCGTAATCTTGGCCCCCCCGGGGGGTTGAGGCATGCGCGTGATCGCACGACCTAGGCACAGAGCTTCCAGGGCCGGCATCCTATTGCTGGCCCTGCTGGTTTTTCGTGCCTATATTCCCGCCGGCTTCATGCCGGCGAGCGGCGTGCCGTTTGCGTTGCAGCTCTGTCCCGCCGCAACGGCGGGAATGCCCGCCCATCTGCATGACCGTGCGGGAACCCATGATCATCCCGGGACGCATGATCATCCCGGGACGCATGGTCATGCGGGGACGCATGCCGACTTTGAATCCTGCCCGTTTGGCAGCGCACCGGCCGCGGGACCGATTTCGCATCAACTTGATTTCCAGTCCATTGGACCTGCGCCTTCTCAGCGGATTATTGCTTACCAAGCTCCGCGATTAACCCATCGCGCGGAGCGTTCCCACCCGCCTCGCGGACCGCCCTCACTCGCCTGAATTGAAACCGACTTAGGATCGCGCGCTGCTGTTTTCGCAGCGCGCGCATTTCAATTTGCGTGGGGAGAGAGTCATGATTTCAGCCAGTCGATTTGGTCTTTTGCTGATGGCAATGTTGTTGGGTTCGGCGCCGCTGCATGCCGCCGATGTGGGCAGCGTCCGGGGCGTCGTGCACGATCAGCAGCACCGGCCGCTATCCGAAGTTCAAGTGAAGTTGAAGTCGGCCACGTCCGACTGGCTTCAGGTAGCGGTCACGGACCCTCGGGGTGAATTCTCATTCATGACCGTGCCGCTCGGCGACTACGTCTTGAGCTTCAACGCGGCGGATTTCGCGCCGTCGGTCCAAGCGGTGACAGTAACGTCGGGTTCCTCGCCGGTCGCCCACGTACAACTCGTCAAGGGCCCGGCTTTGGATACCTTGACGGTGACGGCCGCCGCGGAGACCACGGTGCTCAATACCGCCACCCCGACGACGGTGGTGAATCGTTTGGATATCGCCCGGACACCCGGTGCCGACCGCAGCAACAGTCTGGCGATGATCACGAATTTCGTGCCCGGTGCCTATGTCGTCCATGACCAATTGCATGTCCGCGGCGGCCATCAGACGACCTGGGCGGTCGACGGTGTCGAGATTCCCAATACCAACATCGCGAGCAATTTAGGCCCGCAAATCGATCCGAAAGACATCGATTATCTGGAAGTGCAGCGTGGCAGCTACGAAGCCGATCAGGGGGATCGCACCTACGGCGTGTTCAACGTTGTGCCGCGCACGGGTTTCGAGCGCGACAACCAGGGTGAGCTCAGTGCCAGCGGCGGATCTTATGGACAGACCAATGACTATCTCAGCGTGGGCAGCCATACGGAACGATTTGCCTACTACGCCAGCGTCAACGGCAATCGCAGCGATTTGGGGATTGCGACCCCGGTGGCGCAGGTCATTCACGACTCGGAAAACGGCTATGGCGGCTTCAGCACCCTGATATTCAACGCCACACCGGATGATCAGTTCCGCCTCGTCTTCTCGGCGCGCCATGACAACTACGATATCCCCAACACGCCCCCCATGCCCGGCCAGTTCGCCGACGATGTGCAGCGCGAAACCGATGTCTTCGGCATTCTCTCCTGGGTCAGAAAATTGGGCGCCGACGCGGCGCTGACGAGTTCGCTGTTTTTTCATCAGAACCGCGCCGACCTCGACGGCGCGGCGAACGACTCTCCGCTCAGCACCACGGATCAGCGCACGTCGACCTATGTCGGCGGCCAGGAAACGTTTCGCCTGCATGTCGCGCAGCATGACTTGCAGGTCGGGGTCACGGGCTTCAGTCAGCGCGACAGCGAAAGTTTCGATGTGCTCTTCAATGATGGCAGCGGCAATGCGCCGATTGACCAGAGGCTGAATCCAACCGGCTCTCTCGTCGCCGCCTACGTCGAGGATACGTACAAGGCGACGGATTGGCTCACATTCGCGGGCGGCGTGCGGCAAACGCATTTTGCGGGCGCGGTGACCGAGAATGCCACGAGCCCGCGGCTCGGCGCGACTTTGCAACTGCCGGGCGTTGACTGGCTGCTGCGAGGTTTCTGGGGAAAATACTACCAGGCGCCGCCGCTCACGACGCTGAGCGGTCCTCTGCTCGAGTTCGCACAGAACAACAATCTCGGTTTCATCCCGCTGCACGGCGAACGCGATGAGGAGTATCAAGTCGGTCTGACGATTCCGATTCATGGCTGGACCGTCGATGTCGATCATTTCCATACCGAGGCCAGGAACTTCTTCGATCACAACAACATTGGAAATTCCAACGCGTTCCTGCCGCTCACCATCGATGGTGCGCTGATCCAGGGCAACGAGTTGACGATCCGCTCCCCGAGGATGTGGAATGTCGGGCAGTTTCACCTCGCTTACTCCAATCAGACCGCCGATGGCTTTGGCGCGATCAGCGGCGGATTGACCGACTTCAGCCCGCCCGCGGGCAGCTTCGCCCTGGATCATGATCAACGCAACACCGCCAATGCCGGAGTTGATTTGACTCTACCGCGCGGCGCATTTGCCTCGATGAGCGTCTATTACGGTTCCGGGTTCGCCAACGGCGATGCGCCGCCGAGCCACCTTCCCGGTCATGCGGAAATCAACTTGAGCGCCGGCAAGTCCTTCGGGGAGCGCTTTTCGGCCTCGCTGACCATTTTGAATCTCGCCGATCGTCACTTGCTGGTCGATAACAGCCTCACTTTCGGCGGCGTGCACTACAATGACCCACGACAGATCTATGCTCAGATTCACTACCGGTTCGGTTATTGAGGATGGCCATGAGCTTTGCGCTGCAACCTCGCATACAGAATGATTTGATCCGGCTGGAACCGCTGGAGGCGGGCGACTTCGAAAGCCTCTACGCGGTGGCGGCGGATCCGCTGATCTGGGAACAGCACCCTGCCCAAGATCGCTACCAGCGTCCGGTGTTCCAGAATTTTTTCAAGGGCGCGATGGAGTCGGGCGGTGCCTTTCGGGTGATCGACAACACGAACGGCGAGCTGATCGGCAGTTCCCGGTACTGCAATCATGATGAGGCCAAGCGCCAAATTGAGATCGGCTACACCTTTCTCGCCCGCAGCCGCTGGGCCCGTCATTACAATTTGGCCCTGAAGACCCTCATGCTGGATCACGCGTTCAAGTACGTGAATCGGGTGACATTCAAAGTGGGGATCAACAACTGGCGTTCGCGCAAGGCGATGGAAAAACTCGGCGGCATTTATATCGGCGAGGAATCCGTCAGCTACTCGGGCGAACCGAGCCACCCCAACGTCGTGTTCAAGATCGATGCCGCAGATTGGGCCAATCGAGCGCGCTGACTAGTTGACCGCGCCGGGCGCTGACTAGTGGACCCGGCCGGGCAATCGGGCGCGCTGCGAGGACTTAGGCGATGCGTTGCAGCGTTACCTGCAGGCCGTCCTTGGGTTTGGCGATCGGCACGAGCTGTTGGGGCATCACGTATCCGGGTGAGATGCTCCAGCGATACCGCAGCAATAGCTGGTGCATGATGGCCTTTACCTGCAAGGTCGCAAAGTGCTGGCCGATACACATGTGAGCCCCGCCGCCGAACGGCACCCAGGCGAAGGCATGGCGTTTGTCTTCCTGGCGTTCAGGACTAAAGCGTTCGGGATCGAACGACTGCGGATCGGTCCAAAGCGAAGGCATGTAATGCACATGGATCGGGTAGACGCCGACCAACGTGCCTGCGGGGATTTCAAACCCTTGGAATACCGTATCCTTGACGCACATGCGGGGCATCGAGGTGAGGGGCGGCGTCAGCCGCAGCGCTTCGCGCATGGTCCAGGTCAGCTCGTCGAGCTGATCGAGATCGTCAAACTCCAGCCGCTTGCGTCCGATTCCCGTCGCCCTGGCGCGCAGCCGCTCCTGCCATTCGGGGTGGCGCGCCAGCAAATACATCAGGGTCGTCAGCGTGCTGGTGGTCGTGTCGTGCGCGGCCATCATCAGGAAAATCATGTGATCGATGATTTCCTCATCCGTAAAGCGCTCACCCTGTTCGCTTTGCGCATGGCAGAATTCGCTGAAGAAATCGCTGGTATGAGTGGCGCGTTTTTCCGGCAGCAGCTCGCGGAAGCGCTTCACCAACAAGTCGCGGCCGCGAATTCCGCGCCACATTGTGAGTCCTGGTATCGGCACGCGCACGATGGCGAGCGAGGCGGCCACCGTCGCCATGAAGGCCCTGTTCAAGTCCTTGGCGCTGCGCCCGAGCTCGACGCCCATGAACACCGAGGCGGCCAGGTCAAGCGTCAGTTGCTTCAGCAGCGGAAACATTTGGCGCGCCGCCGGCCGGCCGTTCGCGGGCATCCAAGCGTCGGTGCCTGCATCGATCGCCGGACCCATTTGCTCGAGATAAGTCCGCAAAGCCGGCTTGCGGAACGCGACCTGCATGATGCGCCGTTGGTAGCGGTGCTGGTCGCCGTCCATCGCCATGATGGCGCCGGGGAACACCTTGCCGATGTACGGTTCCCAGCCACGTGCGCTGGAAAATGCCCCGTCCCGATTCTTCCAGACAAACTCCAGCGCGTCGGGCCCGAGCAGCTGGATCATGCCGCCGCGCCCAATCGCCACCTTCCAAACGGGTCCGTTGACCTTTTCGAGGGCCATCAAATGGGCGACGAGATCCTTGCGCATGGCAAGAACTTGCCCCAGAACCGACGACCGCTGGATCGGAATGACTTTGCGCACCGCCGCGCTTGGTTCAACCGCCGGCAGAAGTTCGGTTACCTGTTCGTTCATGTTTTCACCGCCGCATGACGCCGTCGCGATGGTAGCAGATTCACCGGTGCTCACGCCGCCGCCGCGTCGCCCCGTCCACAGCGCTCAGTTGAACCTGATTTTCACTCCGCCGAAATATGCTCGGGGCATGCCCGGGCTTTGGAATCGATTGTCCACTGCAGGGTCATTGGCGCCGGCGTTGGGCGGCACCCCCGGCGCTCCCACGCCGGTGGGATCGCTGAATAAGCCGAAGGTCGAATAGCGCTCATCGAACAGGTTTTGTACATTGGCAAACAGCTCTACTAGTTTGCTGACTCGATACGATGTGCGCAGGCTTACCACGTGGTAGCCCGGCAATTGCGGATTCTGATTGGACTCATCGCCGCGGTAGAACGATCCGGTTGCCAACACCAGCGAGCCGCCCACCGTCCAATTGTGCGACAGCGAATAATCGGCACCGAGCTTGACCCTGCTCAACGGGATGAGGGGCAGGCGATTTCCCGGCGCCACCTGGATGTTGCCGTCGGCGTTCCGGAAGGGATTCGACGGTGAATTCAGCAGCAGGGGCGAGCGGAAGGTTGCGTCGATGTAGCTGTACTGCGCATATCCCGACCATTGCCGCCCGTCGTAGTTCACGCTCGCTTCAAACCCCTGTCGGCGCGTCGAACCGATGTTTTGAAAGAAACCGCTGCTGACGGAAGTGGCGACGCCATAAATATCGTCGTCGGAATTTGTCCTGAAGGCGCTGGCATTCCAGGTAAGGCGCTCCACGGAGGAGGATGAACGGCCGCGCAATCCCAACTCCACGGTGTGCGCGATGACTTGCCGCAGATTCGGCGGATCGCCCGCCAGGCTCGAGGGAAGCAGGCAGGGTTGCAGCGGATCCGAGCACTCGATCTCGCTCGCCGTCGGCGCCCGGTTGTTGGTGGAATAGCCTGCGTAAGCCGTCAGGCCGGTGCCCAGCTGGTAGGTTGCACCGAGCGCGGGATTGAAGTGGGTGAAGCGGCTGTTGCCCGTCAAGGCCCTGCCGCGTTGATCCGAGAGGTCGATTTTGGCGATGTTGTAGCGTCCGCTTGCGGTGACAGACAGCTGCGAAGTCAGATCCAAGGTGTCGGTCACGTAAAGACCGTAGTACTTGTTGTTGGCATTCAAGTTGACCGGAGTCGCGGAAAAATCCGTTCCCTCGGGTGTGTCGACAAACAATCCCGACGGCAGCACGGTCAGCGAGGCGTTGAGAACCCCCACTTCGGTGCCGGAGAAAAAGTTGGTCTGCGCCGTGTCGAGCGTCGCGCCGATCGCAAAGTCATTGCCGCAGCCGAACAGCGGCGCGGTGCTCGTCAGTTGCAGCGAGGCACCCCAACCGTCCGAGCGAATGCGCTCGAAGTCATTCTGTCCGATGAGCGTTGCACCGCCGTTCGAGATATCGGGAATCAGGCCGCCGGCAGAATCGGTCAGGGGCGTTACCCCGTCTCCCTGGCAGAGCGCTCCCGGCGTGGCGTCGTCGCACGCGGTATAGTTCGTGTTGTTGCCGTTGGCTACCGTTTGCCGGTAGCTGCGGGAGTAGAGCACGCCCTGCATCGCGAGGTTATCGGTAATTTTCTGCTGCGCGTTCAGGACGAAAAAATTCAGCGTGTCGAAATTGCTTTGCGGGCCGGTGAATATGTTCTGCGAATTGATGGCAAGGGATTGCACGGGCGCCGCGCCCTGGCCAAAGAGCTCATTGTCGGCATGCGCGTAGCTTAAGTCGATGCTCGCGCCGCCCTCCCGAAAGCTCAAGTCCCCATAGTACTGCCGCACCGAATCGTGCGAAAACAGCCGCCAGCCGTTCTGATCCAAGAGCCGCGCGGCTGCATAGAATCCGAATGCGCCGTTGTTGGTACCGAATTCCACCGCCCCCTGACGTTGATCGAAGGAACCGCCGGACAATTCGCCGTCCGCTCCAGGAAACTTGAAACCATTTTTCATGGTGACCGAGATCGCGCCGCCGAGCGCGTTCAAGCCGAACAAAGGATTGGCGCTGACGATGTCGATGCGATCGATGGCGATATCCGGGAACAGGTCCCAGTTGACGGTGTCGCCGAAGGCTTCATTGATGCGCACGCCATTCTGGTATACGGCCAAACCTTGCGGCGTGCCCAATGCGGGCGAGGCCTCGAAGCCGCGATACAAAATGTCAGGCTGGAATGCATCGGCGATCGTGTCATTGATGTTCACACTGCCAAGGTGCGAACTCAAGGTCCCGATGAGGCTGGGTGTGCCGCCCTGGTTCAAATCGCTGGCCCTCAAGGTCTGCACGTTGCCGGGCACCTTGTCGACATTCACCATCATTCCCGGCACCGGGGTCGTTCCAACCACGGTGATTTCCTCGGTCGCCGAAGCCGGCAAGCTGGCCGCGACGCAGGCAAATCCGCTGAGGATGAGCATGCGCTGGCGTGTAAAGGGGTTTCGGCGCTTCATGCGCGCAAGAATACGGACTTAATTCAGGCAGGTGAATCGCCGGGCCGGTCAATATCGTTTCGGCATAGGCATATATCCGGCGCCGACTAGGCGGTTGCGTGCGATGCCCCGATAATAGGCGGCATGGCTGCAATCGGAACAGAGCGCGTGCTGACCGTCCATCATTGGAATGAGACGGTCTTCAGCTTTACCACGACGCGTGACCAGGCTTTGCGATTCGAGAACGGGCACTTCATCATGCTGGGCCTGCGGATCGATGAGAAGCCGGTCATGCGCGCCTACAGCATTGCCAGCGCGAATCATGAGGAACATCTGGAATTCCTCAGTATCAAGGTACAGGACGGGCCCCTGACCTCGCGACTGCAGCATATTAAACCCGGCGATGAAGTGCTCATTAGCCGCAAGCCGACCGGAACGCTGCTGTTGCATGACCTGAAACCCGGCAAGCGGCTCTACCTGCTGAGTTCCGGCACCGGACTTGCGCCGTTCATGAGTCTCATCAAGGACCCGGAGGTTTACGAGCGATTCGAAAAGGTTATTTTGGTGCATGGCGTGCGTTATCGCAGCGAGTTGGCGTACCGCGACTACATCGAGTGGGAATTGACGCATCACGAATATCTCGGCGAACAGGTTCGCGAGAAGCTGGTCTATTTCCCCACCGTGACACGCGAGCGCTTTCGCTATCAGGGCCGCGTCACCGCGTTGATTGAGACCGGCAAGCTTTTCGAGGACATCGACGTCCCTGCGCTCGATCCTGCCGAAGATCGCGTCATGATTTGCGGCAGCCCTGCCATGCTGGCGGACCTGTCCGCCATGCTGGATCAGAGGGGATTCAAGATCTCTCCCCACGTGGGCGAGCCGGGCGATTACGTCATTGAGCGCGCATTCGTCGCGCGCTAGCAAGCCTCGCATTGACGGCGCGCGGATGGGCGCGGCTCATACAGTAGTTGGCGCGTCTGACTACTGGATTTACGCGGGTTATCCTGACGCGTAGAGTTTCGGAATGCCGCGCCATTTAATCGGCCATCAGTCATTCAAAGGCAGAGGATCAACGTCCAATGTTGCGGGGCGCTTCGATTCATTGATCCTGGAAAAGACCGATGACGGCTGGTACCAGGACGAAATCGTCGAGAACCCCGCGGAAACGGTGCTGCCGGATCGTGCGCGCAGCGTGATCACGTCGAATGATTCGCCTGACGTGGGTTTCGATGTCTCCATCAATCCCTACCGCGGCTGTGCTCACGGTTGCGTCTACTGCTTCGCCCGGCCCACCCACTCCTATCTCGGACTGTCGCCGGGGCTGGATTTTGAAACCAAGCTTTTCTACAAGGCCGACGCGGTCAACATTTTGGAGGCGGAACTGGCCAAGCCGAAATACGTCTGCAAGACCATTGCGCTGGGGATCAACACCGACGGCTATCAGCCTTTGGAAAAGCGGCTGGAGGTCACTCGCGGAATTCTGGCCGTGCTGGCTCGCTGCCGTCACCCGGTCACCATCGTCACCAAGAGCGCCCTGATCATTCGCGATCTCGATCTGCTGGCCGATCTTGCGAAGGATCAGCTCGTGTCGGTCATGGTGAGCGTCACGTCGCTGTCGAATGAGATCAAACGGACGCTGGAGCCGAGAACCGCCTCGCCGGCTGCTCGGTTACGGGTAATTGAGCAATTGACGGAGGCCGGGATCCCCGTCGGTGTGCTGGTCGCGCCGGTTATCCCAGCCATCACGGATCATGAGATCGAAGACATTATGGGGGCGGCGAAGGCGGCCGGCGCGACGCGTGCCGGCTATGTGCTGCTGCGCCTGCCGCACGAATTGAAGATCATATTTCGCGATTGGCTCGCCGAGCACTATCCGGATCGCGCCAAGCACGTCATGTCGCTCATCAACCAGTCGCGCGGCGGCAAGGACTACGATTCGCAATTCGGAACCCGCATGCGGGGCACAGGCCCTTATGCCGAATTGTTGCGCACCCGTTTCGACCTGGCGAAACGCAAGCTGGGCTTCGCCGGCGCCGAAGAGCGTTACGAACTCAATACCAAATTATTTCGGCCGCCAACGCCCGCCACGCCGCAGCTCTCGCTCGGTTTTTGAAACGGCGCGGCCGAGCCGCGCCAAGGCGTCCGGCCGATCCAGACTAAGACGCGCCGGGATCGCGCGCGACGATCAACTGAAACTTCCGCGTGCGCTCATTGAGGGGAATATCCGCGACAATCGGTACCTCGAAGGTCACGTTGCTCAAGCCCTTCTGCGCGAGAATCTCGCCGAGCCGTGTTTTGACGCCGGCCGCGGCCGCCTCTCGCTCGGCGCCGCTGAGCTGCGGCTCAACGCAAATCGGAAAGCGAAACGAGCTCGGACCGGTGATTTGCATTTGAAAGCGCGTCACGCCCTCGACAAATATCTCATTGATGGTGTGCGGGCTGATGAAGTCATTTCCGCCGGCGCGGTTCGCGAACACCGGCATCTGCTCGGTGCGCCCCACCAGATTTTGGATGACGATGCGGCGCGCGCCGGGAGCGCTGATGGGACGCAAAATGTCCGACATTCGGTAGCGAATCAGCGGCATCGTGAAGTTGAAAAGATTGGTAATGACCGAATGATCTTCGTGAAACTCGAAGATCAAGTTATCGTCGAGGAGCGTCATGGTGTCGCCGTCGGGATTCGATATGCCGAGCAACATGTGCTCCGTGCAGGCATACATGCTCAAGGCTGCAGCGCCGCCGAAGGCCGAGGAGAGAAATTGCACATCCGTCCCGGTTACCATTTCTCCGGTGGCGATGATGGCAGCCGGTGTGATCGTGAGCCGGCCGGCGCGCTGTTCATCGCCGAGCATTTTCAGCGCGGTCGTGTAGCCCCACAGCACGTCCGGTTGAAACTGATTGATTTTTTCGACGACGTCCGGGAGCGGCGTGTTCACCTCGAATGCCCGGGCATCCATGAACAGTCTTCGAACACCCTGCTGCATGGAGGCTACGCCGGTCACGCCGGCGAAGTGGCCGCCGGTCGCACCATAAAAGGCAATGCGTATCCGCCGCAAACGCAGTCCGAATCTGGGAAACACTGCGCGAAACGCCTTGCGATTGCGCATGGCGGCGGCCCGCAACCGGCCAAAGTCGGCGGGCGCATACAGAAAGTAGCCCACCTCGCCGGAGGTGCCGGAGGTGTGCATGACCGTCAGCCGGTTGAACAGCCGTTCTTTGGGATCTTTTGATCGCGACAAAAAATCGGCGATGACTTGTTTGGTGACGCTGTGATCGGTGACGATATCGTTGAAATTCGACATGAGGATCGACTTGGTCAGCAGTGGAAAATCCGCGGGCGTGCAGGTTTCCATATCGATGCCGCGCTCGCGGATGATGTTCGCGTAGTAGGGGGCATGCGCCTGAGCGTGGCGCGCGAGTGCACGAAACTTGCGTGCCTTCGCTGCTTCCAGTTTGGCGCGCGCCTCCTCCGCTGCTGCGGCCGTGCTTCCCATTTGAGCGCCTGATAACCGATGACCTTATGGTCGTTTCTGTGTTGATCGTTGGGTATGCGTTGCGGAATTCATGATAAGTCCATTCAACGGCGTTCGCATCATCGCGCTCCAGGAATATCCGCTCCACAGGTCTGAAGCGCAGCGCGCCGAATCGGCATTCGTCAGCGGCAATATCATCAGCCTGCAGTGCGTTTTTCGCACCTCTGCGTGATAATCAGTGGCGCTTGTTCATAAAGGGAGATCCAGCATGACAACCCGTCGTCGCCTGCTGCAAATCGGCGCCGGTCTGGCAGCCGGCGGCGTGCTATCCAAGGCTATCGCCGCCGACACCAGACCTAAGACGCTGCTCATTCTCGGCGGCACCGGCTTCATCGGCCCGCACCTCACCCAGGAAGCGCTGCGGCTCGGGTGGCGGGTGACGCATTTCAATCGAGGCAAACATAGTCCCCAAGGGGTGCCGGATGTCGAGACATTGATCGGCGACCGCAAAGGCCAGCTCGACTCCCTGCGCGGCCATAAGTGGGATGTGGTCATCGACGACACGGGCCAGATTCCGAAGTTCGTCAAAATGTCGGCCGAGTTGCTGGCGTCAAACGTGGGTTACTGTCTGTACATATCGAGCATCTCCGCGTACGCAAGCTTTGCCAAGCCCAATGATGAAAACTCGCCGACGGGAAAACTCTCGAATCCCGACAACGAGGAGATCACGGACGAAACGTATGGGCCGATGAAAGCGCTGTGCGAGCAATATTCGGCGGACGCGTTCAAAGGGCGGGCCAGCATCGTTCGCCCCGGCTACATAGTGGGGCCCCTCGACAATTCCGACCGCTTTACCTATTGGCCGGTGCGCGCCTCCAAGGGCGGTGAAATGCTGGCGCCGGGCACGCCGCATGACCCGATTCAGGTCATTGACGTGCGCGCCCTGGCGGCCTGGATGATGACGCTCGCGCAGGCGCGAACGACGGGCTATTTCAATGCCATATCGCCGCCCCGCGCCTTCACCATGGGGGACCTGATCGCCGCGAGCCGGCACGCGACACCGAAGGCCGGGACTCAAGCGACGTGGGTGCCGGAAACGTTTCTTGCGAAACGCTGGAAGCCGGAGGAACTCGATTTGCCGCCGTGGTCGCCGATGAGCGGAGAGACGGCGGGCGCATCACTCACCTCAACGGCGCGCGCGCAAAAGACCGGACTCAAGACGCGCCCCATGCAGGAGACGGTACGCGACACGCTCGACTGGTTTCACTCGCTGCCGGCGGAGCGCCAGGCGAAACTGCGCGCGGGTTTGGATTCGCAGAAGGAAGCCGACACCCTGCGCGCGTGGCATCTTAGCGGAGGCTAGGGGCTGGACGGCGGCTAAGCGCAGGACGGCGGCTAAGCGCTGGCTTCCAGAGGCGTCGGGTGCTGCCCCGCACGCTCATGCGATTTCCCGAGACTTAAGGCCAGCAGCATCCAGAGGGCCGATATGAATGCACCGACCCAGCCGATCCCTGAGGCGCCCAACCCTAAGCCGCCGGTGAGCAGTTGGTACACCGAACCGCTGGTGGCATCGCCGCCCCGATAGATAAAGGTATCGATCAAGCTCTTGGCCTTGTATTTTTCCTCGCGTGTACACACCGTGTAGAGCGAGTCGCGGCTCGGCCGGGTTATGGCGTATTCGCCCACCCGGCGCACTGCCAGCACGCCGACCAGGACGGCAAAACTCGGCAGCAGCGCGAAGAGCGCATAGCCGGCGGTCATCAGCAGCGGCACCGAGACCAACATGGCGCGATGGCCGATCCATTTGAAGAGCCGGCCGAAGATAAATAGCTGCGTAATCAGCGAGCAGGTTTGCACCCAGAAGTCCACGTCGGAGAAGAAGCGGGTGCGCTCATCGCGCGTCGCAAAGATCTTGGCCACGTAGGCCTGCTGCTCAAGATACAGAAAGGTGCTCACCCAGGAGAGCAGGATCACGAAGAGCGCAATGCCCAATAAGTAGCGTGAGCGGATCACTTGATGAAACGCCGCCAGGACGCTGCCGCCCAAGGGCGTGTCCACTTCACTGCCGCGCGCCCCGGAGCCGAAATTCCGATGCCAGTTGATCACCCGCCGCATGAAGAAAAGGGAACTGGCGAGCAGCGTTGCGGAAATCAGCAGCAGGTTGATCGTTCCCAAGGGCAGCGCGAGGCGGCTGGCGATCAGGGGACCCACCAGTCCGCCGGTGCTCGCGCCGGCGGCGATGAAGCCGAACATGCGCCCCGCCTGCTCGCGGGTGAACACATCCGCCATCAAGCTCCAGAACACCGCGACGATGAAAAAATTGAAGACGCTTACCCAGATATAGTAGGTGCGGGCGATCCAGGTGTGATCCTGCTGCAGGTTGAACCAGAGATAAAAGCACAAGAGGTTTGCCGTGAAGAAGGCGTACACCCAGGGCAGGAACACCGGGCGGCGCAGCCGCGAGGTCAGCCAGCCGTAGACCGGTTGCAAGGCCAGCATGGCGATAAAGGTGCCCCAGAAAAGGTAGGGCAGTTTCTCGACCCCTGAGGTGATGCCCATGGTGTCGCGGATCGGCCTCAGGATCGTGTAGCTGGAGAACATGCAAAATAGCGTGGCGAACGCCGCCAGCAGCGCCGGCAGTTCCTCGGGCTGCACCACCACAAGGCGGTGGACCAGGGTCGCGAGACGAGAATTGCTTTTCAATGTCCGGCCGATGCCGCGTGCCACGCGGCAAGAATGGCCTGCTCGCGCTCGGGCGTGAGGCCCGCGCTCAGTTTCGCACGCTCTGCCTCGGGACGTTGCAGGTGCCACGTCAAGGTATCGTTCACGGTCGGCTGAATCGGCCTGATGGTGAGACCCTCATGCAAGGCGCGCGTGACGCTGACGGCGGCGAAGCCGGCATAGTCGCCCGATTCAGGTATCCAAACCGGCATGTCCGACCACGGCTGCACTTGCTGCTTCTCCAGGAAATCGGCCGGGACCCAGAGCGCGCGCGGCGCTGCGAGGGGCTTCGCCAATGCGTCGGCCGCGGTGCTGCTTGCCGAAATCAGATCGCCAATCGTGAACATGCCGGGCGGTGACGTGGCGTTGAATGTGCCGACCTTTTGCCCTTCAACCAGATGAAGCGCGAATGCCGCAAGATCACGGGCATCGATGAATTGAACACGATCATTCGGGCTGTCAGGCGCCAGCAGCTCACCGCCACGCGCGGCGCGTGCGGGCCAATAAGTGAACCGGTCCGTGGGGTCTCGCGGCCCGACAATGAGGCCGGGACGAATCACGGCAACGCGCCCCGGCATCGCGGTTTCAGCCGCTTTCTCGCACAGTGCTTTCAGCGGCCCATAAGCGCCACCGTCCATCTTCTCGATCGTTTCATCCGCCAGCTTGCCGACGGCAGAGTCTTCGCCATTGGGCTTCGCGAAGCTCGCATACACGGATATCGTCGATACGAAGACGTAGCGCTGTACGTTCGGCGCAAGCAACTCGGCGGACAATTTCACATGGCGCGGAAAGTAGCCTGAATCGTCGATGACCGCATCCCAACGCCGGCCCTTGAGGGCGTCGAGCTGAGCGTCGCGATCGCCCTTGAGGTGCTCGAGCTGCGGAAATAGATCGGCATTCGTTTTGCCGCGGTTGAACAACGTGACCGTATGTCCGCGCTGAAGCGCAAGCTCGACGATGTGGACGCCCAGAAATTTTGTACCGCCGAGCACCAGGATGCGGAGCGGCCGGTGCGATTTCTCCTTTGCGCCGATGGTCCCCGAGGCCGCCAGCGCCGCGGCCGACATGACATAAACAAATTGACGCCTGTTCATCCGCCACCTCGAATTCGGTGACTGGCATGGTACTTCGCTGCCGCTTGAGTTGCGAACGTTTTGCAGCGACTATGTCGGCTCTTGCACCCATGGATGCGGCTAACGTCAAATGCGCGATCTTGAAAACAAGGGCCTGAATCCGGTTCAGCCGCTGGACCGGCGCGTGTGCGTCGCGCCGATGATGGATTGGACCGACCGTCATTGCCGCTACCTGCATCGCCTATACGCGCCGCATGCCTTGCTTTACACCGAGATGATCGTTGCCGCAGCCATCGTGCGCGGCGACGTGCGTCAATTGCTGGACCATGATGCGGGCGAACACCCGGTTGCCCTGCAGCTCGGCGGCTGCAATCCGTCCGAGCTGGCCAAGGCGGCGCGCATCGGTACTTCCGCGGGGTACGCGGAAATCAACCTGAACGTGGGCTGTCCCAGCGATCGGGTGCAGAACGGCTCGTTTGGCGCCTGTCTCATGCTGAAGCCGGCGCTGGTAGCGGACTGCGTGCGCAGCTTGCGTGATGCCACGCATCTGCCCGTCACGGTCAAGTGCCGAATCGGCATTGATCAGCGCGACGACTATGATTTCTTCCGTTCGTTCGCGGACACCGTCTGTGCGGCGGGCATCGATGCGCTGATCGTGCATGCACGCGTCGCGATTCTCGGCGGCTTGTCGCCCAAGCAAAATCGCGAGATTCCGCCGCTGAAGCACGAACACGTGCATCGCCTGAAGCGCGATCGGCCCGATTTGACCGTCATATTGAACGGCGGCCTGTGTGACGGCGCAACGATCGGCGCGCACATGAGCGAGGCTATCGACGGGGTGATGGTCGGGCGGGCTGCCTATCATCGACCGGCGCTGTTGGCCGAACTCGAGCAGAATTTGATTGATCCCGAGTGGCCGATTCCGGAGCCCTGGCAGATCGTCGAGCGCATGGTTCCTTACGCCAAAGCCTGCGCGCAGCGGGGTATGCGCCTGCATTCGATCACGCGCCACATGCACGGAATCATGGCAGGCCGCGAAGGTGCTCGAGCGTGGCGCCGGTTTCTTTCCGAGGTGGCGGCGCGGCCGGAAGCGGCGCCGGAATCGTTGTTTTCGGCTCTGCCGATAGTAAAACAGGGTATCGCCGCCTAAACGCCCTAAGCGGCTCAACCTTGCGTTAAGTATAATAGGCTTGGCAATGGGCAAAGAAATCGAAGTAGCCATCCTATTTGCCGATGTCGTCGGCAGCACCAAGCTCTACGAATTGCTGGGCGATCTGCGTGCGCGCGACATGGTCGGAATTTGCATTGATGTGATGCGCGCTGCCACCGACCAAAACCACGGCACGGTGATCAAGACAATGGGCGATGAGGTGATGGCCACCTTCCCGACGGCGGACGATGCCCTGAACGCCGCGGCTCAGATGCAGAAACAAATTGGCACGCATCCCCAGCTGAAGGTCGATGAGCAAACCGTTGCCATCCGCATCGGCTGCAATTTTGGCCCGGTGGTGCTCGAGAACAGAGACATTTTCGGGTCCGCCGTGCACACGGCGAACCGCATGACCAGCCAGGCAAAGGCGGGTCAGATCATGACGACGGCCACGATGGTGGAACGGCTATCCTCCGAGTGGCGCGCGCAGGTGCGCCAGATAGATGTTGCAACCCTGAAAGGACGCAGCAGCGAAGTGGCGCTGTTCGAGGTCCTGTGGCAGCCCGAGGATGTCACGAGCATGGTGCCCTCGATCGCCATTGCCGCGCGCGAGCGCGAGAAGGGGGGCAAGTCGCAGCGCTTGCGCCTTCGATATCAGGGACAAGAAGTGCTGGTCGACGAAGGCCGCGCGAACATCACGATCGGCCGCGCCGAGGAAAACGATCTGGTCGTGAAGGGCAATCTCATCTCGCGGCTGCACGCTCGGGTCGAGATCAACCGCAACAAATTCATGCTGATCGATCAAAGCACCAACGGCACGTTCGTTCTCGGCAAGGATGGCGAAGAAGCGTTCGTGCGCCGTGATTCCATGCAGATTCGCGGCGAAGGACTGATCGGGCTCGGCAAGGCGCCCGACAGCAATTCTTCCCAGGTGATTCGCTACACCTGCGAGGAATGAAGGCGTTGCACCGCGCCTTGCAGCTCGCTCTTGAGCGCTTGCGGCACGCGGTCGCCGAATTCACCCAGGTATCGGCCGATTCCTGCAAATTCTTCCTGCCAAAGCTTGGGATTGACGGCCAATAGCTCTTCGAGCGCGGCCGGCGTGATTTCCAGCCCGCGCAGGTCCAATTCCGCCGGGGTCGGCACGTGTCCGATGGCCGTTTCGCTGGCGCCCGCTTTGCCTTTGCAGCGATCGATGATCCAGCGCAGTACGCGCAAATTTTCCCCGAAGCCGGGCCACAGATACTTGCCGGCGCCGTCCTGGCGGAACCAGTTGACGTGAAAAATTTGCGGCGCGGACTTCAGCTTGGAACCGACATTGATCCAATGCGCCCAATAGTCGCCAAAGTTGTAGCCGGCAAAGGGTTTCATGGCCATGGGATCCCGCCGCACCACGCCGATGGCATCGGTCGCCGCCGCCGTCGTTTCCGAAGCCACGCCGGCGCCCACCAGCACGCCGTGCAGCCAATTGCGCGCCTGATACACGAGCGGCGCGAGCGTGCGCCTTCGACCGCCGAACACAATCGCCGAAATCGGCACGCCGCCCGGCGCGTCGGCAAGCTTTGAATAGCGCGGATTCTGTTTGGCCGAAACCGTGAAGCGCGAATTCGGTTGCGCTGCCGGGCCGTTGGCAGGATCGTAAGGGCGCCCCTGCCAATCGACAACGGGCTTGCCTTCCGTCAACCCTTCCCACCAAGGTTGGTTGTCCGCCGTCAACCCAACGTTGGTAAAGATCGTATCCTTGTGAATCATGTCGTAGGCATTGCGATTGGTTTTGGCATTGGTTCCCGGCACGACGCCGAAGTAACCGGATTCAGGATTGATGGCGTATAGGCGCCCGTCCTGGCCGGGGTGCAGCCAGGCGATGTCATCTCCCACGGTCCACACCTTCCAACCCTGGTAGCTGGCCGGGGGGATCAGCATCGCAAGATTGGTCTTGCCGCATGCGGAGGGAAAGGCGCAGGCCAGGTAGTGGATCTCGCCCTGCGGGTTTTCAATGCCGACAATCAGCATGTGCTCCGCCAGCCAGCCTTCGCTGCGCGCTTGCCAGCTTGCGATGCGCAACGCGTGGCATTTCTTGCCAAGCAGGGCATTGCCGCCGTAGCCGGAGCCGAAGCTCTTGATCGACAGGTCCTCCGGAAAATGCATGATGAAGCGCCGTGCGGGATTGAGATCCCCGGTGGAATGCAATCCCCGAACAAAGGTTCCATCGCGCGTGATGCGCTCGAGTGCCGCCCGGCCCATGCGCGTCATGAGATGCATGTTGAGCACCACATAGGCGCTGTCGGTGATCTCAACGCCGCAGCGCGAAAAGGGCGAGTCGATCGGACCCATGCAGTAGGGCACCACGTAGAGCGTGCGCCCCTGCATGCAGCCGGCGAATAGCGCATCCATTTGAGCGTTCGCCTCCTTGGGAGCGATCCAGTGATTGTTGGGGCCGGCATCGTCCTTATTCGTCGTGCAAACGAAGGTGAGATGCTCGACGCGCGCTACGTCGGAAGGATGCGAGCGCGACAGCACGCAGCCGGGAAAGCTCTGCGGGTTGAGGGGCAGCAACTGCTTATCCGCGACCAACTCGCGCTTCAGCGCTTCGAACTGCGCTTCACTGCCGTCGCACCAATAAATTTTCTTCGGTTGCGTGAGTCTGGCAACTTCATCGACCCAGGCCGCCACGTCATGATTCATGGCGGCGAGAGTTACGTGTTGAGGTGCTGTGGCCATTGGCTATCCCTAGAAGAAGGCTTGATAGATTGATAAGGATGACAGATGGGTGTGGGCGCGCCAACTCCCCTCAATGCGTGAGAAATATCCGACAATGAATTTTGATTGAAGGCGCGAGGAGTCCAATTCAAGGTAGAATATACCTGTAGAATAATTATTAAGTACATGATTTCAAATACATTGATTTCGTGCGACTGGGCGACATGAGATACACTGCGCACATGTCACGCGTGTTTCCCTCGTTGTTGGGGTTGATCGCGGCTGTCGCAGTGGTCGGTGCCGCTGTCGGCCAGCCACCGTCTGATCCCATTGTCGTCAAGGCGATCGCGGAGGTGGAGCAATCGAGCAAACTGGTTCCGGCAGAACGCGTCGTATCCGGCGATGCGGTGATCTATACCCTCGAGGTGCGCAATACTGCCGCGACCACCTTGCCGCGGCCGACCGTGACTTATCCCGTTCCGGAACACATGACGTACACGCCGGACTCGGCGGTGGGCCCGGGCACCGAGGTAACCTATTCGGTCGACGCCGGCCGCAGCTTCGATACGCCGGAGAATCTGAAAGTCCAAGAGCCCGGCGGCCAGGTGCGCGCGGCGACTGCCGTCGACTACACCCATATCCGTTGGCAGTTGAAAAATGCGCTGAAAGGCAATTCGGTGGCGTTCGTTCGGTTTCGCGCGCAAGTGAAATAGCCGACCTCGTTTCGTCGTAGGCTATGTGCGCAAAACAGGCATCGCATGAACACCGATTACAAAGAAGTTTTCACCATGAGCGGTCCTCTGGCGCGGGCGCTGCCGGATTACGCCTATCGACCCGAGCAGGCCGTGATGGCCAAAGCGGTTGGCGCGGCGCTGGCGCGGCTCGAACCCCTGATTGTCGAAGCGGGCACCGGCACCGGCAAGACCTTTGCCTATCTGGTTCCGGCGTTGCTCTCCGGGCGCAGCGTCATCATTTCCACGGGAACCCGTACCCTCCAGGACCAACTGTTTCGCCGCGATGTGCCCATGCTCGCCAAGGCGCTAGGGCTTCCGGCAAAGCTCGCGCTTCTCAAGGGACGTACGAATTATCTTTGCCGCCATCGACTGGAACTTGCCACTCAGCAAGGTTCGCTGCTCGGTCCTTCACGCGATGTCGCGCGGTTGATCGCGCGGGTTGCGCGCTGGGCCGCGACGACCCGGAGCGGCGATCTTGCCGAACTCACTGACCTGCCCGAACAGTCTCCCGTCTGGCCGAGCATCACCTCCACTCGCGAAAATTGTCTCGGCCAGGAATGCCCGCAATTTTCGCGCTGCCACGTGATCGAGGCCCGCCGCAATGCGCAAGCGGCCGACATCGTCGTCGTAAACCATCATTTATTGCTGGCGGACCTCGCCCTCAAGGATGAGGGGTTCGGCGATCTGCTGCCGGGCGCCGAAGCCGTCATCCTGGACGAGGCGCATCAAGTTCCCGACATCGCGGCGCAGTTCTTCGGTCAGACCTGGTCGGTGCGCCAGGTTCAAGTGCTGATGCGCGACATCACCGCCGAGCTTAGCCTGGCGGCGATTCGTGCGCCTTCCCTGGTCGAGGCCGTGCTGGCCATCGATGCTCACCTGGAGGGTTTGCGATTTGCCTTGCAACGCGGTGCCGGGCGTTTTGAATGGGCGGAGCTGCCCGACGCATTCCTCGACGCTCTGCCTGAGATCGAAACCGCCCTGAGCGGGCTCGGCGCGCAGCTCGAAGGTCTGGGCGTCGGCGCGGGCACTGCCAATTGCGCGCGCCGCGCTGCGCATCTCGCCAATGCACTGGCGCAACTGCGCGAACTCTCTGAGGAGTCCGGACTGCGGTGGGTGGAGGCTGCGGCCACGGGTTTGACGCTGCAATTCACGCCATTTGAAATCGCCGAGCGACTCCGTGAGTACGTGGAGTCCCGACCCTGCGCGTGGATCTTTACCTCCGCGACGCTGGCCATAGCGTCCGATTTTTCACATTTTGCCGCGAGGATCGGATTGAACGAGGCGCGTACGCTGCGCATCGAGAGTCCCTTCGACTATCGCGACCAAACTCGCCTGTTTCTGCCGCCCCGCATGCCGGATCCGCAACATCCGGCGTTTGCCGAAAAGTTCATCGAGGCCTGTGCGCCGCTGATCGAGGCCAGCGGCGGCCGAGCCTTCCTGCTCTACACCAGCTATCGCGGCTTGGCGGACGGCGTGCGGGCGTTGAAAGCGCGCTTTCCGAATCCGCCTTTCCCGGTGTTGGTCCAGGGCGAGGCGCCGCGCGAAGCCTTGCTGAACCGCTTTCGGGAACTCGGCAACGCCGTGCTCCTGGCTACCGGCAGCTTTTGGGAAGGCGTCGACGTCAAGGGCGATGCGCTATCCATTGTTGCGATCGACAAACTCCCCTTCGCGGCACCCGATGATCCGCTGCTCAAAGCCCGGTTGGAGGGTATTCGTCGACGCGGCGGCAATCCTTTTTTTGAATACCAATTGCCGCAAGCGGTGCTGGCGTTGAAGCAGGGGGTCGGGCGGTTGATCCGCGATTTCGACGATTTCGGTGTGATTGTTCTTGGCGATCCACGCATCAAAACCAAGGCGTATGGGCGCGTGTTTTTGGAGTCACTGCCGCCGAGTCCGGTCGTGAACGATGTTGCCGTGGTGGCCGAATTCTTGAGAGACCGATTGCGCGCTCGCCCGGCATCGGTGCCGGCAGCGCAGGCGACTTAGGAACCCGTCTGAGTACTCCACGCCCAATCCGCCTGCTGGCACTCGATGCGGCAACCGAGGCTTGTTCGGTCGCGCTGCTGACGAACGGCGCCGCCATCACGCGGACGCTCCAATCCGGCAAAGGCAATGCGCAGAACATTTTGCGCATGGTCGACGAGGTCTTGGCCGAGGGCGGGATGGCCCTGTCCACGCTGGACGGCATCGCCGCCAGTGTGGGACCGGGCGCTTTCACCGGCGTCAGGATCAGCGTGGCGGTCGCGCAGGGTCTGGCATATGGCGCGGACCTGAAAGTGGTGCCGGTGACGACGCTGGAAGCCTTGGCGCTGCAGGTGCTCCAAGATTCGGGCAGCCGCGCCATCGCCTGTCTCGATGCACGCATGGGCGAGGTCTATTGGGGCTGCTTCGCGTGGGATGGGGCGCGCGGCGTGTGCGAGTGCGACGCGTCACGCGTTGGACCGCCGGAGAGCGTGTCCTTGAGTCCTTCCGGACGCTACTTGGGTATCGGCCGCGGGTTTTCCGCGTACCCGGCTCTCGCCGCACTTCCGGGCGTCGAAATCGACGCAGTGCAGAGTGCCGCCTTGCCGAATGCGAGAGAATTTGCGCGACTCGGCGCGCTGCGGCTGGCGCGCGAGGGGCTGGATCCGGCGGACCTCAAGCCGCTTTACTTGCGGGATAAAGTCGCCCTCACCGAGGCAGAACGCGCCGCCCATTCGTCATTGTAATGGAAGTGTCACAATCGAAGCCTGTAATACTCGGCTTTGGAATCAAGGGACTATCTATGTCGGCTAGGCGCATCCTCATCGTCGAAGACGAAAAACCCATTCGCGACATGATCGCCTTTGGTTTGCGGCGCGCCGGCTATGAAGTTCGCGAGGCGGAGGATTGCCGGGAGGCCCGCGCTCGCATCGTGGACGTTCGGCCTGATCTCATGCTGATCGACTGGATGCTGCCCGATATGAGCGGTTTGGAACTGACGCGCTCGTTGAAGCGTGCCAAGGACACCGAGGAAATCCCGGTCATTATGCTCACCGCGCGGGCGGAAGAGCAGGACAAGGTCAATGGCCTCGAAGGGGGGGCGGACGACTACATCACGAAGCCTTTCTCGCCGCGCGAACTGCTGGCGCGCATTCAAGCCGTACTACGCCGCGCCGCGCCGGCGGGCGCGGATGACATTGTCGAAATCGACGGCTTGAAACTCGATGACTCCAGCCACCGGGTGAGCGCCGGGGAGCGGGAAATTGCCCTGGGACCCACCGAATACCGCTTGCTGCATTTTTTCATGACCCACCCGGAGCGGGTATTTACACGCGGTCAGTTGCTGGACCGCGTCTGGGGGGGTAATACTTACGTGGAAGAGCGCACCGTGGATGTGCATATACGCCGACTGCGCAAGGCGCTCGAACCATTCTCACTGGAAAAATTGGTGCAAACGGTGCGCGGCGCGGGATATCGTTTTTCGACGCGAGACGCCTAAGCGAGCTAGCGGGAACTTAGCCCATGGCAGCGATGTGGACCTTCGCGCTCGCGCGGCTCGCGGGCATTTTGCTGTTGGGCCTGTGTCTGGGTCTGCTGATCGGACCTGTTTGGCTGTGGATCCTGGGCGCTGCCTGCTTCTACCTGGCCTGGCAGTTGCTCAATCTGTACCGCGTCGATCGCTGGCTGCGGCTGCGATCGCAAATCGATCCGCCCAATATCGGCGGAATCTGGGGCGACATCATCGCGCAGGTCATACGCCTGCACCGACGCAAGCAGTACCACAAGCAACGCCTGGTGCAGCTATACCGTGAGCTGCGCCGTTCGACGGCGGCGCTGCCGGACGGCGTCATCATCCTGAGCACGCAACGGGAAATTGTCTGGTTCAATCGCCAGGCGGCGCGGCTCTTGGGGCTAAGAAGGCCGGTCGATGTGGGCTTGCGCATCGACAACCTGATTCGATCCCCCGAATTTGCCCATTACCTGCACAGCGATGATTTTGCGATGCCGCTGGTCATCCGCCCGCCGGTGCAGCTCGACATGTTCCTGGCGCTGCAAATCGTGCCCTATGGCGGTGGTCAGTCGCTCCTGCTGGTTCGGGACGTGACCCGGCAAATGCGCCTCGAGGCCATGCGGAAGGACTTCGTCGCCAACGCCTCGCATGAATTGCGTACGCCGTTGACCGTCATTTCCGGGTATTTGGACACGCTCGCGGAAGATCCGTCCGTCGATCCGGCCTGGGGCGGGCCGATCAAGGATATGCGCGCGCAAGCGCAGCGCATGAACGCCATCATCGCCGACCTGCTCGAGCTGTCGCGTCTGGAGTCCGCCGACGGTGAGGCGGCGCGCGACCCAGTCGACGTGCCGCGCATGTTGGAGCGGCTGCACCGCGACGCGCTGATCAGTCCGGATCGGCCGCGCCAAGTGCTGCTCGAATTGGATACCGGCGACGGCTTGTACGGATCGGCCCATGAAGTCGAATCGGCATTCACCAATTTATTGGTGAATGCCGTCAAATACACCATGCCGGAGGGCACCGTGCGAATGCGCTGGTGGACGGATGAGGAGGGCGCCTACTTCTCCGTGATCGACAACGGCATCGGCATCCCCGCCGAGCACATACCGCGGCTGACGGAACGCTTCTATCGGGTCGACGCCGGGCGTTCGCGCGGGCAAGGCGGGTCAGGCTTGGGCCTCGCCATCGTCAAGCATGCCCTGCAGCGCCACGGAGGCTGGCTCGATGTGCAAAGCATCGAGGGAAAGGGCAGCACCTTCACCTGTCACTTCCCGCAGCAACGAGTCTGGAAGCTGGAGATGCGGAACGCGGCAAGTGCATGAAAGTCTCATATATGATGTACGCGGTTGACGTGCGCTGCAATCGGATGTAAACGAACGCTGCACACCTTTAATAGAGAGTGCGTCAAGGTCAAATTTATGGAAACCGCCGATCTTACCCATCACATTTCCCGCCGATTCAATGAAGACCTGGAGAAGGTGCGCAACCAGGTGCTGCAGATGGGCGGCTTCGTGGAGCAACAGCTGCACAAGGCGATCACCGCCTTGGTCGAAGGCGACAGCCGTTTGGGCGAATCCGTTGCCACGGACGATTACAAGGTCAACGGCATGGAATTGTCGATCGACGAAGAATGCAGCCGAATACTCGCAATCCGGGCCCCGGCGGCGGGCGATCTGCGCGTTATCGTCGCCATTATCAAAACCATCACCGACCTGGAACGGATCGGCGATGAAGGCGAGAAAATCGGCTATATCGCCTCGCGCCTGGCCACCATGGAGCGGCCGGCGGACAAATATCGCGAGGTGAAGCACTTGGGCAGGCAGGTTGCCCAGATGGTGCATGACGCCCTGGACGCTTTTGCGCGCATGGATTCTCAAGCGGCGCTCAAAACCGCCCAGGAAGACAAGATGGTGGACGAAGAACACGAATCCATTCAGCGTCAATGCATCACCTTCATGATGGAAGACCCGCGCACCATTCGTCGCGCTCTCGAGATCATGTGGATCGTGCGTGCCCTGGAGCGCATCGGAGATCATGCCAAGAATATCTGCGAATACGTGATCTACATGGTGCACGGCAAGGATATCCGCCATTCTTCGCTCGAGGACGTCGCCAAGCAGATCGACGCGGCGCACGCCCTCATGCGTCGCTGATGACGGCGCGGCGGGGGAATTTACTCGGATTTCTGGGCTGCGCGTGTCTGCTGGCATACGCCTATTACGCGCAATACGTCATGCATCTGGAACCGTGTCCCCTGTGCATTTTTCAAAGGATCGGGATCTTCGGGCTGGGCGTGATGTTCTTGATCGCCACGCTCCATGAGCCGGCCGCCTTCGGGCGGCGCGTGTACGCGGCGCTGTTGTCGCTGGCGGCCCTTGTCACGATCGGCGTCGCCGCGCGCCATCTCTACATTCAAAGCCTGCCTCCCGATGCCGTACCCTCATGCGGCGCCTCGTTCGACTTCATGCTCAAGGTGTTTTCCTTGAGCGAAGTGCTGGTCAAGGTGCTCAAGGGAGACGGCGAGTGCGCCAAAGTGACCTGGGAGTTCCTCGGCCTCGCCATGCCGGCGTGGGTCTTGATCTGCGCCATGGTGTTGGGTGCCTGGGGCCTGTGGGTCAACCTGCGCCGCCAACCGCCGGTGCTGCGCTTTTGATGTCGAACACGCTGCAATTGACCCGGGAGTTAATTGCCCGTCCTTCGGTGAGCCCCACCGACGGAGGATGCCAGGCGCTGATGATCGATCGTCTCGCCGCGCTGGGATTCACGGTTGAAAGTCTGCGCTTCGGTCCGGTCGATAATTTTTGGGCCAAGCGCGGCAGCGGCGGTCCCGTGTTTTGCTTTGCCGGCCACACCGATGTGGTCCCGTCCGGGCCTCTCGACGAGTGGCGCTCCGATCCGTTTGAGCCGGTGATCAGGGACGGCGTGCTGTATGGCCGAGGTGCGGCCGACATGAAAAGCGGCCTGGCGGCCATGTTGACCGCCAGCGAAGAATTCATCGGGCAGCATCCTGCGCATCGCGGCACGATTGCGTTTCTGATCACCAGCGATGAGGAGGGACCGTCGGTCGACGGCACCCGGCGAGTTGTCGAAGTGCTGCGCGAGCGGCAGGAGAGCATCGACTGGTGTCTGGTGGGTGAACCCTCGAGCGAGAATACGCTGGGCGACACCATCAAAATCGGCCGTCGCGGCAGTTTGAGCGGCCGGCTGACGGTCCACGGGATCCAAGGTCACATCGCTTATCCGCAACTCGCCGACAACCCCGTGCACGCCCTGGCGCCGGCGCTGGCGGAACTCGCCGCACGCGCCTGGGATCAGGGCAATGAGCATTTCCAGCCCACCAGTTTTCAAGTCTCGAACATCTCCGCGGGGACGGGTGCGCCGAATGTGATTCCGGGCGAATTGCGGGCACGCTTCAATCTGCGCTTTTCCACCGAGCAAACCGTCGACGGCCTGAAACAAATTGTCGAAGAGATCTTGCAGCGCCATCGGGTCAAATACAGCCTGGAATGGTTCATTTCAGGGCAGCCGTTTCTAACGGTTCCGGGCACGCTGTCGCAAGCCGCTGCGCGAGCGGTGCAAGAACAATTGCAAATCAGCCCGAAGCTCACGACCGGCGGCGGGACTTCGGACGGGCGATTCATCGCGCCGATGGGCGCGCAAGTGATCGAGCTCGGTGTAATCAACGAGTCCATCCACAAGGTGAACGAATGTGTGCGGGTCGCGGACATCGATCGCCTGCACTCGATCTATCGGCGTACTCTGGAACTCCTGCTCGCATCCTAGCGTCGATCATTTGCCGGGCGCTGACGCCGGCCGCGCCTAAAGCGCTTCCGGGGCGACGCGCAACGACAACCGGAGCGTCGTGCCGCTGTCCGGGGTGCTCACGATCTGCAATTCCGCGCCGATCAGCTGCGCCTGTTCGCGCAACCCAATCAGTCCGAAGTGGCCCGGCCGCGACAGAGACGTATCGAATCCGACGCCGTCATCCGCGATCTGCAGCTGCAGATGCGCGGCGTCGGTGCTGCTCAAGGCGATGCAGACTCGGGTCGCCCGTGCGTGACGCTCAATATTGCGCAGCGCCTCCTCCGTCATGCGAAAAATCACCTCCGCCCGTTCATCGCCAACGCGCGCGGCGTCAGGGTCCATCGAGAACTCGACCGCAAGTCCAGTGCGATCTTTGAAGCGCTCGACGGCCTTCGACAACGCCGGACCCAGGCCGGTATCGCGGACTGAGTTGCCGCGCATCTGAGCGATGGCCGAGCGCGCCTCGTTCAGGCCCGCGTGGGCCACTTCCTCGGCGCGTGCCAACTCATCGGCCAGCGAATTTGGGTCGTGAACCTGCAGTTTCCGCAGCAAGCGCACCTCGCTGAGCATGGCCATCATGGAGTGCGCCAACGTGTCGTGCAGGTCGCGTGCGATCTGCAATCGTTCGCGCACGATGGCTGCGTAGCGAGTCTCCTCTGCGAGCCGTTCCACCTCGCGCGTTCTGACGGCAACGCGACGCTCCAGTTCGCTGCTCAAGTTGAGCAGTTCGGTGCGCTCTTGGCGTAGGTCGTCGAGCACCTTGGAGAACGCTGCCGCAAGCTGTGCGACCTCGTCGCGGCCGCTCGGCACTTCAATACGTGCCGTCTCATTGCGACCCACGGCAGCGGCTGAAAGCGTCAAATTTTTGAGCCGGTTGGTCAGATGCCGTGCGCCGAGCGCCCCCAACCCGGCGGTCGCGGCACCCAGACAAATCGAGATCCACCAGATGCGAATGGCCAGCGCATTGGCGCGCTGGTAGACGAGTTCTCTGGGCTCGCTCAACTGCACCAGCCATGCCCCTGCCGCATTGGCACCGGGAATATTCACCGCCGCACGCGCGACCAGCACGCGATTGCCGTCCGGCAGCCTCTCGAAATGAGGCGCCGCCGATCGACCGAGCGGGGAATCGGCGGCCGCAGAAGTCGCGCCCTGGGAAGTCGTCGGCGCGGGATCGAGCGGCGGCGATTCGTCCAGGAGCACGCCATTCCATGGCGCCTTGCGTAGTGGCGCAGGTCCCACCACCACCGTTCCGGCCGAGTCCAGGATCAGGGATTGCGCCGAGCCGCGCGCATCCAAGGCGCTGGTCAGGCGCTGAACGTCGGCCGACGCCCACGGCCAGGTCAAATGCGCAGCGATCACGCCGATGGTGTGTCCCGCCGCGTCCTTGAGCGGGATCGACATATCTCCCAAGAAGGGCAGCTTCCGAGGCGTCGAGGATTCTTCGATGATGCCAATCCAAAGACCGGACGATCCCTTGCTGAACCAGGGCAGCTGCGCCGCGCTGCCGTCCGATGCAATGGCGCGGTCTCCGGCAACCATGACACCGCTCGCATCCGCCACGCCGATCCAGCCCAAATCCGCATAGGCGCGCGTCAAATGCTCGAACTGTGCGGCGGGGGTGGCCATGCCGGTGGAGCGCACCGCTTCGATTCTCGCGGTCACGGCCTGTCCCATGTCGGATGCCAGTTGCTGGGTTTCGAGCGCCAGTCTTCGAACATGCTGCTGGACGACGATTTCACGTGCGACACTGCCCGCCCACACGGATGCCGCGACGGCAAAGCTCGCCGCCAGCGCTATCATGAGCCAAATGATTCCGGCAACCAGGCTGCGCCGCGGATCCAGGCCTTGAAGCAGCATGGTTTGGCTCGCTAGAGCTGAAGTCACTTTCAAATCATGCCTGGCAGGTCGCATGATTACCAATCAGGTACGTTAGGGATGAAATGCATGGGCACGCCAGCCTCATCGGCCGCCAAGGTGCGCGTTTTGATTGCGGAAGACCAGGCCCTGGTCAGGCGCGGCACCAGCGTGCTGCTCTCCATGGAGCCGGACATGGAAGTTGTCGGCCAGGCATGCGATGGAATCGAGGCGGTTGCCATGGCAGAACAGCTGCGACCGGACGTTGTGCTCATGGACTTGCATATGCCCCGCTTGGGTGGAGTGGCCGCGACCCGAGAAATCACCCGCAATCTTCCAGGTACGCAAGTCCTGGTGCTGACCACGCTCAACGACGATGAGACCGTCTTTGAAGCCGTGCGCGCCGGCGCGCATGGCTATCTCCTGAAGGACGTTACGGAGCAGGAATTGCTCGAGACCATCCGTGCGCTTCGGCGCGGCGAGTCCCGCCTGACTCCCCAGATCGCCCGCAAGGTAATGGATCAGTTTCGCCGACTCGCCGGTTCCTCTGAGTACGCCGCTGCCGCCGCCGATCGCGCCCAAGGCGACCCGGGTACCGAATCGCTCAATGACAAGGAGGAAAGAATACTGCGGCTCATCACGGACGGCATGAGCAACCGCCAGATTGCCGCTGCCATGTTTCTCGCCGAGGGCACCGTCAAGAACTATGTCAGCCGCATCATGGAGAAGCTGCACGCCAACACTCGCACAGAGCTGGCCGTCATTTCCGCCCGGCAGCGGCGCAGCGACTAAGTTCCAATGGGTGATTGGAGCAGGTTCATTGGGGTTCATTCTCGACATTCGCCCACGGACGCGCGTAGGATCACCTCATAAGGATAAGCGGGGGGTCTCGCGATGAACACTGAGAGAAAACGCGGCGGCTGGAGCTGGTGGTACCTGCTCTTCGTCATCCAGTTCGCCGTCGCCCTTTGGCCGCCCTTGTACAACCGAGCCGAACCTTACCTGTTCGGCATTCCGTTTTTCTATTGGTTCCAGCTGCTCTGGGTGATCGTCAGTGCCGTCTTCACGGCGATCGTCTATTTCTCCGTCGAAGAATAAATAAAAAGCAGTAAGAGGGGACGCCCGTGCAGGAAGTGAACTGGATTGCGCTGACGATTTTCATCTTGTTGTTTGGTTTTATCACCTGGCTTGGATTCGCTGCAGCTCATTGGCGCAAGGGAAACCTCGACCAGCTGCACGAGTGGGGTTTGGGCGGCAGGCGCTTCGGCACCGTGGTTACCTGGTTCTTGGTGGGCGGCGACGTGTATACCGCCTACACCTTCATTGCGATTCCGGCGCTGGCCTTCGGCGCGGGTGCGGTCGCGTTCTTCGCCGTGCCTTACACCATCATCATTTATCCGCTGATGTTTTTGATCTTTCGGCGCCTGTGGAATGTCTGCAGCAAGCACGGCTACATCACGGCGGGCGACTTCGTGAAGGGCCGCTTCGGCAATCGCTGGCTGGCTCTCGCGGTCACGATCACGGGCATCGTCGCGACCATGCCTTACATCGCCCTGCAGCTCGTGGGCTTGCAGGTGGTCATCGGCGCACTGGGCATTTCCGGGACGGGACTGATGGCCGATCTGCCGCTGTTCCTCGCCTTCTTGATTCTCGCGGCCTTCACGTATTCCAGCGGACTGCGCGCCCCGGCTTCCATCGCCATCGTCAAGGACATCCTGATTTACATCACCGCCATCGCAGCGGTCGTCATCATTCCCTACGAACTCGGCGGCTTCGGAAAAGTATTTTCAGCCGTGCCCGCATCGAAGCTCCTGTTGGCGGTGCCCGGGCCCAATACCACCGGCTCCTACAGCGGCTATGCAACGCTTGCGTTGGGATCCGCGCTGGCCCTTTTCCTGTATCCGCATTCTCTCACGGGCATCTTGAGCGCGAGCAGCGGCAAGGTCATCCGCCGCAACGCCGCCATGCTCCCCGGCTACACGTTCATGTTGGGATTGCTGGCGCTCTTTGGCTTCTTCGTCATTGCCAGCGGCGTGGACAAGCTGCCGGAATATGCCGCAGGCTTCAAACAGTTCGGCAACAACTTTGCCGTCCCGGCGCTGCTGCTGCACAGCTTCCCGGCGTGGTTTGCCGGCGTGGCGTTCGCCGCGATCGGCATCGGCGCCCTGGTACCGGCGGCCATCATGTCGATCGCCGCGGCAAACTTGTACACACGCAACATTCATCGCGAGTTCATCAACAAAAATCCCACCGACAAGCAGGAATCGCACGTCGCCAAGTTGACCTCGCTGATCGTCAAGGTCGGGGCGCTGATCTTTATTTTGTTCGTGCCCACGCAATATGCCGTTCAGCTGCAGTTGCTGGGCGGCATCTGGATCATACAAACACTGCCGCCGGTCATGCTCGGCGCGTACACGCGCTGGTTCAATTCCTGGGCGCTGCTGTTGGGCTGGGCGGCCGGAACCTTCGCGGGAACCTGGATGGCCTATGCGGTGAAATTGACGAACACTTATCCGCTGCACATCGGAGACCACACCTTCCCGGGCTATAGCGCGGTGTATAGCGTGATCCTCAATCTGTTGGTGGCCGTCGTCCTCACGCCGGTGTTCAACGCCTTCGCTGCGGGCAAGTCGCGCGCCGATCAGACCGTGGCGGCCGATTACCAGGCCTGAGGAAGCGACGCGGCCGCTTGGCGGCGCACGGCCTTCAGCGATCGGTGGTCGCATGCTATCGTCGAGCGCATGACCCAACAGCAACGAACGGTTTTTCGGAGGCGCGCATCGATACGCGCCACGGCGCTCATCGTCTGCACGGCCGCCCTGACGGGATGTGCCGCTTTCGGCAAGTGCGGATCGGCAGCTTGCACCGCGGACGCCAAGATCAGCGATGAGGTGCGCACTCTCCTCGCACAGAGTCCCGCCCTCGGAGCTCCAGGTCAGATCAGCGTGCAGACCATTCACGGCGTGGTCTACCTGAGGGGTCTGGTGTCCACCCCCTACCTGATCTCGGAAGCGGAGAGCATCGCGGAGCAGGCGCCGGGCGTGACCGGCGTGCGAAATCTGCTGTACATCGATAACTCCAAATAACCGGTCGCGCCAATCGACCGCCGCGCAACGCCAAGCCGCGGGTGTTGCGAACACGCCATACGCTTCCCGTTCATGCGACACCGATCGCGATAAACACCGGCCGCAATGCAAAAATCCAAGTCCTGGGCCGTGCGGGGCGATGGCACGTGCAGCCCCGGCACGCGCCGGCAACCGGATCTTCAGATCCCCCAACCGGGCCTTTTGTGGCGAGAATGGTATCCTCTGTCATATGGCTGTAATATATGAGGCGAATTATAGGGGTTAGGTGTTAAGTGAAACGTGCGCTGTGCGCAACGACGCGCGAGAAGCAAGTTTTCTATCAGCCCGCGAACCAACAAGGGCAAACGAATCTTGACTTGTGGCTCGAATGCAACCAATCAACCGTATTTCAAAATCAATGGAGTTCAACGTGAGGAATTTCAACCCAATCATTGCCGCTGCGATGAAGCCCAATCAAGCCGGCAGCCGTCGCGGATTTTCGCGTCTGGGAGGAAGCCTCCTGGCCGGTGCGCTGCTGGCGGCGGGAAGCGCCGCGCAGGCTGGAACCACGAGTTCGCCTGCTCCTGCCACGGACGAAAGTCTGAGCTGGCACGGCATCACCCTCTACGGCATCGTGGACGTGGACCTTCAGTATGAAAACCACGGCGCGCCCTTCAGCAACTACTTCATCTCGGGCGGCTCGGACATCGTGCAGAAGAACAGCAACAATTCCGTGTCCGGCGTCACCTCGAACGGCATGAGCCAGTCGCGCATCGGACTGCAGGGCAAAGAGCCGTTACAGTTCCTGGATTGGTCGGCCGTGTTCAAGGTCGAAACCTACTTCAATCCTGCGTCGGGCCAGATCACCGACGCCCTGAAGTCGGTTGCGCAGAACAACGGCCGCGCGCTCAGCGCGCAGAGCACGAACATCGATTCGAGCATCGCCGGACAACCGTTCGAGCAAGCCTTCGTCGGTATCAGCTCTCCCACCTGGGGAACCCTCACGTTCGGCCGCCAGAACTCGACGCTCGCGGACCTCATTGCCAAATACGATCCGCAGCAGACCTCGTATGCCTTCTCGCTGCTCGGACTGTCCGGCACTCCGGCCGGGGGCGGCGACACGCAGGATCGGCGGCTCGACGGTTCGATCAAGTACGCCGCGACCTTCGCGAACATGATTCACTTTGGCGCACAGTACAAAACCCAAGGCTCCTCGGGGGCGAGCTATGCCACCGGCGGCAGCGGCGAGGCCTTCTCCGGGGTCGAAGTGTCGGTGGGTGCGGATTACGCGGGCGCGTCCATCGATGCGTTCTACACCAAGATGAAAGATGCAGTTTCGATAAATACGTTGAGCGCCGCGCAGTTGGCGACCTTGCCGGCATTGGGCCTCGCTCCGGACAACTCGCTCTCCGGCACGATCTCGGACAATGCCTCATATGGCGCCATGGCCTTGTACGCCATCCCCGTGGTCCCAGTGACCGTATTTGGCGGCTATCAGCACATCACCTACATGAAACCCTCGATCCCCTTGGTGCCGGGATTCGACGACATCGGCGGCTACAAGCTGGGAGCCGTGAGCAACACGACCTATAACGCGGCCGACAAGATACTGCAAGTGTACTGGGCGGGCGCCCGGTATTCGCCGACCTCGCAACTCACCATCGCGGTCGCTTATTACGGGGAAAAGCAAAACGCGTTTGCGACCGGCGCCAATGCGGGCTGCTCGAGCGTCGTCGCCAGTTCGTGCAGCGGAAACCTGCACGTGGCATCCACGTCGATCGACTATCACTTCACCAAGCGCTTTGACACCTACGCGGGCATCATGTGGTCGAATGTGTCGCACGGGCTGGCCAATGGGTACATCAACACGAGCATGATCGACCCGACCATCGGCATGCGGTTCTCCTTCTAGTCGATCGACCCGGTCGAGTTCAGGGGTTCTCATGGCCGATTCGCGGCCGTGAGAACCCCACCATCGTCACACTTGTTGCCCCGGCGCCGGTTGAGCCGGCGCGAACCGCGTCAAAGACAGTCTCACCGCCATCTAAGGGACGCCGTTAGCGACTGACCCTTCGATCCTGTCCTTTGCGGCTAAGCTCTTGTTCCCATTGGACTGTAACAAAACCGTCACAATTCCTCTCGATAATCCCTGCCACCCAAAGCCTTAGGCCCGAAGAGCGCCGAGGCAGGCATTCAACCGGAGCCGCCATCGATGAAAATTATTAAACGTCTTCTGATACTTGGCGTCGCAGCCTCCTTGAGTATTGCGGCGACCGCCGCAGACATCTCGGGCGCCGGCGCAACCTTTCCCTACCCGATTTACGCCAAGTGGGCGGATGCCTATAAGAAGCTCACGGGAGTCGGCTTGAACTACCAGTCCATCGGGTCCGGCGGGGGCATCAAGCAGATCAAAGCCAAGACCGTGACCTTCGGCGCTTCGGACATGCCGCTGAAACCCGACGACCTGAAGTCCTCCGGTCTGATCCAATTCCCCATGATCATCGGCGGGGTGGTCCCGGTGGTGAACATCAAGGGTGTTGGCCCGGGTCAACTGCATTTGGATGGCGCCACCGTGGCCGCGATTTATTTGGGCGATATCAAGGAATGGAACGATGCCGCCATCAAGAAACTCAATCCCAAGCTGACGCTGCCCAGCACGGCAATCGCGCCTGTATACCGTTCTGACGGGTCCGGCACGAATTTTCTATTCTCCGATTATTTGTCCAAGTCGAGCGCTAAATTTCAATCGAGCATCGGCGCGAACACCTCGGTGCAGTGGCCGGTTGGCATAGGCGCCAAGGGCAACGAAGGTGTCGCGAACATGACCACGCAGACCGATGGGGCCATCGGTTATGTCGAGTACGCGTACGCCAAGCAAAACAAGATGTCGTTTACCACGCTGACCAATAAGGCCGGCAACACGGTGGCGCCGAGCGCGGAGTCGTTCCAAGCGGCCGCGGCGACCGCCGATTGGGCCGGCTCCGACAGCTACTATTTGATTTTGACCGACCAAGCAGGCGCGAAGAGCTGGCCCATCACCGGTGCCAGTTTCATTTTGGTGTACAAACAGCCGGACGATGCCGCCGCGGTTGGCGAGGCTCTGAAGTTCTTTGCCTGGGCTTACAAGGATGGCGCCGGCATGGCGGCCGAGCTGGACTATGTGCCGCTGCCCGCGCCGTTGATTACCCAGGTGCAGAAGACCTGGACGACACAGATTGCCTCGGGCGGCAAACCGGTTTGGAGCGGCAAGTAAGCGTCTTCGCGGATTAGCTAGCCAGGATTTAGGTAGTTAAGATACGGTAGGTCGGGCCCGGCGTAGCAGTATGCCGGGCCCGACCTACTTTAGCGCAACGCGGAGCGGAACTGACATCGTGGCGATCATAGATCCGGGGCACGCCGCAAAGCAGCTGATTTACGAGAGGATATTCCGTTCCGCCACGCTGATCGCGGCAGTGTTGGTGTTGTTGATCTTGGGTGGGGTGGCGGTGTCGTTGCTGCGCGGCGCCTGGCCCGCGCTCTCTCACTTTCGATTCGCATTCATTACCCGCGAAATATGGAATCCGGTCACCGATCAATTCGGCGCGTTGGCGCCGATTTACGGCACTGTGGTTACCTCGCTGATTGCCATGCTGATTGCAGTGCCGACGGGCTTCGGAATCGCACTGTTTCTCACCGAACTCTGTCCGCCGCTGTTGAAGCGACCCATCGGTGTCGCAGTCGAGCTGCTGGCGGCGGTGCCCAGCATCATCTTCGGAATCTGGGGCCTGTTCGTGCTCGCGCCGGTTCTGCAGCGGCATGTGCAGCCCTGGTTGATCCACAACCTGGGCGACCTCCCTGCCATCGGCCATCTATTCAAGGGTCCGCCCTACGGCATCGGCATCCTGACGGCAGGTGTGGTGCTCGCCATCATGGTATTGCCCTTCATTGCGGCCACCATGCGCGATGTCTTTGATACCGTGCCGCCGATGCTGAAGGAGTCGGGCTACGGCCTCGGCGCCACGACCTGGGAAGTCATCTGGAACGTGGTCGTGCCGCATTCCCGGGTGGGCATTGTCGGCGGAATCATGTTGGGTTTAGGGCGTGCGTTGGGCGAGACCATGGCCGTGACATTCGTCATCGGCAATGCGCATCGCATCAGTTCCTCGCTGTTGGCACCCGGCACGACGATTTCCTCGGCCATTGCCAATGAATTCACCGAAGCCGTAGGCGACTTGTACACATCCTCGCTGATTTCACTCGGGTTGCTGCTATTCCTGATCACATTCACCGTCATCGCGCTCGCGCAGGCGATGCTGAACCGGCTCGAGCGGCGTACCGGGGCGGTCGCATGAATCGGCGACTGTTTCGCCAGATCAAGAACGGCACGTTTCTGACGCTATCGCTCATCGCCACACTGACGGGGCTGGCCTGTCTGGCCGCCATCCTGTGGACCTTGATTTCGCACGGGGTGGCCGGCCTGTCCGGCCGCATATTTACACAGATGACGCCGCCGCCGGGCAGTCAAGGTGGATTGCTCAATGCCATCTACGGCAGCGGTGTGATGACCCTGCTCGGAATTCTGATTGGCTCGCCCATCGGGGTCCTCGCGGGCACGTATCTGGCGGAATACGGGAGAAATTCACGCCTGAGCATGGCGATCCGCTTTATCAACGATGTGCTCTTGAGCGCCCCCTCGATCATTGTCGGCTTGTTTATCTATGAAATCGTCGTGGTCCGTATGGGCCATTTTTCGGCTATTGCCGGCGCGCTGGCGTTGGCGGTGCTCGCGATTCCGGTCACATTGCGCACGACCGAGGACATGTTGAATCTCGTGCCCATCGGCATGAAGGACTCTTCCGCTGCGCTCGGAGCGTATCCCTGGCGCACGATCCTGAGCGTGCTCTATCCGGCCGCACGCAGCGGCATCGTCACCGGGTTGCTGCTCGCCATCGCGCGCATCAGCGGAGAGACGGCTCCGCTGCTCTTCACCGCGCTCAATAATCAGTTTTGGAGCACCAATCTGAACGCGCCGATGGCCAATCTGCCGGTTGTTATCTTTCAATTTGCCTTGAGTCCGTACAAAGACTGGCAGGATCTGGCGTGGGCGGGTGCGTTGATTATCACGGTCACCATCCTGATCTTGAGCGTTTCCGCGCGGGTTTTGCTGGCGCTGCTGCAGACCGAACGGGGGACGGGACGATGATTCCGTCGACCAAGCCGCCGAAGCATTTGAAGATGCGCGTGCCCTATCCGATGGCCGCGGAACCCGCGAAAGATACGGGACCGCCGAAAATCGAGGTTCGCGCGCTGAATTTTTACTATGGCGCCGTGCAATCGCTGCACAACATCAACATGACGCTGGCCGATCGGTCCATATCGGCGTTCATCGGACCCTCCGGGTGCGGCAAGTCGACGCTGCTGCGTGTGATGAACCGCATGTATGCGTTGTATCCGAAACAACGGGCCGAGGGCGAGGTGCTGATCGGCGGACGCGATATTCTGGGGCCGACCGTCGACGTTGCCGAGCTTCGTTACAGGGTGGGGATGGTGTTTCAGAAGCCCACGCCATTTCCGATGACCGTGTTCGAAAACGTCGCGTTCGGATTGCGCCTCGCGGGTGGAATTCGCGGTGCCGATCTTAAGGTGCGGGTCGAATCCGCCTTGCGCGATGCCGCCATTTGGGATGAGGTCAAGGACAAGCTTCATGCCGATGGACGCAGCCTTTCAGGAGGCCAGCAGCAACGGCTCTGCATTGCGCGTGCGATCGCCGTACAACCTGAAGTGCTGTTGCTGGATGAGCCGACCGCGGCGCTGGATCCCATTTCGACCCTGCGCGTCGAGGAGACGCTGCAGGCACTGCGTGAGAAGTATTGCATCGTGATAGTCACGCACAATCTGCAGCAGGCGGCGCGGGTCTCGAACGTGACGGGATTCATGTTCATGGGTGAGCTGGTCGAGATCGGCCCATCGAGCGAGATATTCACCTCACCCAAGAATCGCAAGACCGACGACTACATCACCGGGCGGTTCGGTTAACGCGATGCACGACGACGTGAAAATGACCGATAACATCGCGGCGCCCGCGCCGGTCGCCCCTTCTGAAGTCCGCGACAAGCTATTTGATCCTGTGATGACGGCGCGCAGAGTCAGCGTCACGTACGGGGACAAATGTGCCGTTCGAAATGTCACTCTTGATATCGGACGGAATCAGGTGCTGGCGCTGATCGGCCCGTCCGGTTGCGGCAAGTCGACTTTTCTGCGATGCCTGAACCGCATGAACGACACGATTCCCAGTGCGCGCGTCGAGGGCACCATCACGCTGGATGGGCGGAATATCTATGACAAACGGCAGGATGTGGCGCAGCTGCGAGCGAGAGTCGGCATCGTATTCCAGAAGCCCACGCCGTTCCCGCATTCAATCTATGCCAATGTCGCGTACGGCCCGCGAATCCACGGCTTGGTCAGAAATCGCGCCGACATGGATGACCTGGTTCAGACCAGTCTTGCTCGCGCCGGCTTGTGGGAGGAGGTGAAGGATCGTCTGTCGATGTCAGGCACCAGCCTGTCGGGCGGACAGCAGCAGCGGCTTTGCATCGCGCGCACCATCGCCGTTAATCCGGAGGTCATTTTAATGGACGAACCGACCTCGGCGTTGGATCCCATCGCCAGCGCCAAAATTGAGGATTTGATCGACGAGTTGCGCGCAAATTATGCCATTACCATCGTGACGCACAACATGCAGCAGGCAGCGCGTGTCTCGCAGCGCACCGCGTATTTTCACATGGGCGATCTGATCGAAATCGGTCCCACGGACCGCGTCTTCACGAATCCTCAACAAAAACTTACCGAAGACTACATTACCGGGCGTTTCGGCTAGTTCGTCAGAGAGGGTAAGAAGACTCAAGGCCCGAAGGCAACAGGGGCTTGAGTCTTCTTACCGTCCCTGACGAGAACTCGCGCCGATCGTCGCATCAATGCCCCCCAATAAATCGATAGCCGGCGTCCTTGAGGTTCTGGGTGGTCTTGGCAACTTCTGCTGGCTCAACCGGGGCGATCGTACGGGTATCGTAGATCGATCCGCTCGCAAGCCTGAGTTCGTCGCGCATGAATGGGACGATATCCGGACACGGGATCATGCTGCCTTGGGCTTCGCTGTAAAGGGCGACGACACACGTGTGGCGCTCGCCGTCAAACGTAATGATCACATCGGGTTTCGCCGCAAGCGCGGGGGGTATGGACGCGGCAGGGTTGGTGGGTGAACCGCAACCGGCGAGCAGAAGTGGCGCGGAGACGATGACGAGTGCCAGCGGTTTGAATGACAAGGACGCCTCTCGAATCGTTGAACGGGGTTCTGATATTAGCCGGGTGTCTCCGTCGCGGCCAGCGCAGCGGACCTGGCCGCGGACGAACCGTGGGTTAGATTCTTGCGAGCGTCGTTGGCCGCGACGTCTCGAATCTCCAAACCAGCCCGTCCTCCGGATCGGTGATTTCACCGATATATTGAAATCCGCATTTTGCCAAGATCCTCGTCGATGCATTCGATTGAGGCAGCGTGTGCGCACGGACGAGGTTTATCTGATCGAAGCTGAAGGCGTATGCGACCAGTGCTCGAGCCGCTTCGGTGGCATAACCTTTGCCCGCTTGATCGGAATTTACGCCATAAGCAATTTCAACCATTCCCTCTGCGTCGGGAGGTCCCTTGAAACCGCACTGCCCAACCGTCTCGCCGCTCTCCAAGTGGACCAGCGAAAAACCATGCACCCAGGGATCCGGCGCGGTTGACGCATGAAAATGCGCCAGCCAATCTGCCGATAGCTGCGCCTTCTCGGAGGCATCCATCGCCTCAATCGCTGCGCGCATTTCGTCGAGGGTCTTAAGGACGAGCCTCAGCCGCGGCGTTTGCAGACTCATGGCCGCGATCATAGCGGGCTATAGAATTGGAGATTGTTCTGACTGGGATCACGCAGGTGAAATTCACGCGTACCCCATGGGGTATCCGTCGGCGCGGACCACGGGCTGCCTTGGCTTGTATCCGAGCGGACGCCGCCGCTTCTAACGAACTCTTTGTAGATCGCATCGACGTCACTTACCACGAAACGAAACGCCGGGCGATCCGTGGGATAGGCCCACTGCTCCTTATCGGCCCATTGAAGGTGCAACTCCACGTTGTCGCGTTTCACGGCAACATACCTGGGATTTTTTGGGGCGTCTTGAAACACCACGGCAAAGCCAAGGCATTGGTAGAACCGCACTAACTCCGCCACGTCTCTGGCTCCAAGAACTGGATGGACGGCTTGAAGATTGGCTCTCATGGCTCGTGTCGAAAGTTAGCCGACGTCTTCGGCAGAGTCTGCGCACCCAGCGTTCCCCTGACTCGCGCGACTTCGCCCGCCGAGACGCTCGACGCTTGGTTTCCCCAGCTGGTTCGAATGAACGTCAGCAGCTGCGCAACTTCATCATTCGATAAGCGCCAAGCGAAGCCCGGCATGGCCAATGGCGAAGGCGCGCGAGCGGTACCGGGCAACGTGCCGCCGGCCAACACCAAGCGAATGAGGGAATTGGGATCCTGCGCGAGCACCGAAGAATTGCCGGCTATCTTTGGAAGCGCCTTCGGGCTCCCCGCGCCATCAGTGCGGTGGCAGGCGGCACAGTTGTCGTCATAGAGTTCGGCGCCGCGGTTGGCCTCGTGTCCCTTGGCAAGCGCCGCCGCAGTGGCCGGATTTGCCGCGAATTTCGAAGCATCGCTCGGTGATGGCGCCAAGGTCTTCAAGTACGCCGCGATCGCCTGCAAATCGGCGTCTTGCAGGTATTGCGTACTGTGCACCACGACGTCGTTCATCGGCGGGCCGATGACCGACTGCTCCGAGTTGCGAGCTGAGCGGAGCGTCGCGACAATATCTTCCTTTGACCATGCGCCAAGACCATCGCCAAGATTACCTCGCAGGCTGACGGCAATCCAACCCCCGATTTGCTGCCCGCCGGCGAGAAAATAGGTCGATGAGTCATCCAGCGCCTTCTCCTGCAGGGTGACCGCGCGCGGCGTATGGCAGCTGCCGCAGTGACCGGGACCCTCGACCAAGTAGGCGCCGCGCGCAACGACGGGATCGGCATAGCGCGATGCGTTGAATGTCGGCGCGCCAGGGGAGGGCGCGAACAGCTTGCGCCAAATCGCCAGGGGCCAGCGGATCGAGAGGGGCCATGGGATGCCATTCGCATGCTCGGTGCTCGATGTGGCTTCTACACCGTGCATGAAATAGGCGTACAGGGCGGCGATGTCCTCATCACTCATGAGCGCGTACGACGGATACGGCATGGCCGGATACAGGGTCACGCCCTCATCGTCGATCCCATGGCGGACGGCGCGATCGAAGTCGTCGAGCGTAAATTTTCCGATACCGGACTCAACGTCGGGCGTGATGTTCGTGCTGTAAATCGCGCCCACGGGCGAATCTATCGCAAGGCCGCCTGCGAACGGCTTGCCGCCCGGCTCGGTATGGCAGGCGGTGCAATCGGCGGCCACCGCCAGGTACCGACCGCGTTCGATCGACGCCGCATCGGCGGCAGCCTGGCTCGAGGCTATCGGCCGGGTATGAGTGGGCAATAGCGCGAAGGTCAGGGCACCGACAATCACGAGAACCACGAGGCTTGCGATAACGAGCAAAGTGCGCTTGAAGTGTTGCATGGCTGCTATGTGCGCACCAGCGCGCCCGGCCTCTTGAGGTATTGCTCGCGGATTGCCTTGGCGGCCCAGTAGGTCAATGCCCCCACCATGCCCGTGGGGTTGTAGCCATTGTTTTGCGGAAACGCGTTCGCACCCGGCACAAATACATTCGGCACATCCCAAGACTGCAGATAGCGGTTGAGCGCGGAGGTTTTAGGTTCCGAACCCATGATGGCGCCGCCGCAGGTATGCGTGCTCTGATAGCGCGTGATGTTGTAGTGCTCGCCTGCCTTCTTCGCGTCTCCGGAAAGCGCTTTTGGATTGAGCACCTTGCACATGTCCAATGCCTTGCCGACCAGGAATTGCGAGGCGCGAATTTCGTTGTCGTTCCAGTCAAAGGTCATGCGCAGCAGCGGACGCCCGAATGCATCGCGATACGTCGGATCGAGATCCAAGTAGTTCGAGCGATACGACATGCAGGCGCCTTGCACCTCGTAATAAAATGAATGCCGAAAAGCATCCTTGACGCCTTGTTTCCAGGCGCTGCCCCAGTTGGGGACGCCGGGAGCCGTGGTAATGCCGCGGATCGGGCCGGAACCCGGTTGTCTCGCCCAGATCACACCGCCGCCGACGAAACCCGCCTTCGCGCTGTCCAGCTGGTTGCCATTCAAATCATCGAAGGTGGCGCCGCCGCCGCCGATCCCGATAAATCCATTGGCTTGCACGCTCTCGTCGAAGAAAAGCGTGACGCGGTTTAAGTTTTGATAGGAGTAGTTGCGGCCCACCGTGCCGCTGTCCGCAACCGGATCGTAGGGTTTGCCTATGCCTGAGAGCAGCATCAGATGCACATTGAACAGGGAAAATGCACACAGCAGCACAAGATCCGCCGGCTGTTCAGTCTCCTTGCCTTCCGCATCGAGATAGGTGACGCCGGTGGCATGCGCGCGCTCCTTGTCCAAATTGACCCGCAACACCTGTGCATGGGCGCGCAATTCGAACTCTTTGCGCAGGCGCAGTACCGGCAGAATGCTCACGTTGGGCGAGGCCTTGGAATAATTGAGACACCCATAATCGCTGCAAAAGCCGCAGAAATGGCACGGTCCCATTTGACAGCCGTAGGGATTGACGTAGGGGGCCGAGGCGTTGGAGGCGGGAATGGGGTAGGCGCTGTAGCCCATCTCGCGTGCCGCTTTGTAGAACAATTCCGCGCCCAGATAGTTGCGATTGGGCGGCAGCGGAAATTCGCGCGAACGGGAGGCCTCGAAGGGATTGCCGCCGGGCATCTTGGTGCCGTTGAGTACGCCTGCTTTACCCGACGTTCCGCAGACGTACTCAAAGTGATCGAAGTGCGGCTCGAGGTCCTCATAGGTAACCGGAAAATCCGCAATCGTCATGCCCTCGGGAATGAATTTCGCTCCGTAGCGCTGTTTCACATTACTGCGCAGATTGAAATCTTCGCGCAGCGCGCGAAAATGACAGCCCGACCAATGCGTGCCCGCGCCGCCGACACCCGTGCCTGGTTTGAAGGAACCCACCTGCCGATAGGGCACCGCCGTGTCCTTGGTGCTATGGCGCGCGGTGATGGTCTCCTTTGCGAGGCTCTGCAAGAATTTGCGATGGATGGAGCCCTCGAGTTCATCGACGACGCGCGGATAGGCGAAATCAGGCTGAGTGTCGCGGTCCGGACCGCGCTCGAGCGCGACCACCCGCAAACCCGCGTCCGTCAGTTCCTTGGCCATGATGGCGCCGGTCCAGCCCATGCCGACGATGACGGCATCGACTGGCGGTTTGACGATGGCCATCAGCCTCGTTTCCCGGCGAGATCGACCGGCGGCAGCGGATAGGGCTGGTCGCGAACCTCCACCCAATTGGTGTAGTCGGCGCGCATTCCGGGATAGCCGATCATCTTCCACGCCGCCATGTTCTTGTTGCCACCGTGTTTGGGATCGCAAAAGTATCCCATGCGGGTCTCGTTCAAGAGTTGATTGAAAAATTCCCTGGACGAAATGTTCTCGAGCTCCAGCTTGCCTGCCTCGGCCGATTTGAGCAGAGTCTCTTGGTCCGCGTGCTCGAGCTGTGCGAAATTTTTGCCGTTGAAGTGCTTTGCACAGTGAGCGTCGATCCCTTTGATCGCCACGCGCAGGATGTCCCGCACCGGCAACCGACCTTGATAGCCGAACTGCGGCGCCGCTTCGATGAAAGGACCCTGCATGTACCAAATGTCGCCGCTGGCATACGGCGTCTGCATGTGACGGTCAATGAACTCCGGGACGCCGGCTTGCAGCGCGCCTGGACCGATATTGTCGGCGGGGATCAATCGATCGCAGGCGGCCAGTATGAAGGCCCATTCGGCGGCGTTGAAAAACGTCGGCTGGTACTCGGCAGCGGACGTGCTTGAGTCGGTCGGCTTGTCAGCCTCGCGCGCACAACCGGCGACGGCGATCGCGATCGGTGCCAGGCTCAAGCTTTTGAATAACCGACGCCGAGATGATGAAGGCGCTTTGTCGCTCATTCCTGGCCACTCTCATCAGTCGGTGTTGCGCAGCAGCTCGTTCAGGGAGGTCTTCGCGCGAGTTTGTGCGTCCACCCGTTTGACGATCACGGCGCAGGCGAGAGCGTACTTGCCGTTCGCGGCGGGCAGGGTGCCGGGAACCACCACCGCGCCGGCGGGCACGCGGCCGTAGAGAATCTCGTCGCGTTCGCGATCGTAAATGCGCGTGCTTTGACCAATGAACACGCCCATGGAAATGACGGCGCCGGATTCGACCACGACGCCCTCGACGATTTCAGAGCGCGCGCCGATGAAGCAATTGTCTTCGATGATGGTCGGACTGGCCTGCAGCGGTTCCAGCACCCCGCCGATGCCGACACCGCCGGACAGGTGCACGTTCTTGCCGATCTGCGCACAGGAACCCACGGTTGCCCACGTATCCACCATGGTGCCGCTGTCCACATAGGCGCCGACATTGACGTAGCTGGGCATCAACACCACATTGGCCGCGACAAACGCGCCGTGCCGCACGGTTGCCGGAGGCACAACGCGCACGCCGGCGGCGGCAAAACGCTCGGGGCTCCAACCGCTGTATTTCAACGGGACCTTGTCATAGAAATTCAAGGCGCCGGCCGGCATCGCGTCATTGTCGTTGATGCGAAAAGACAGCAGGACCGCTTTCTTGAGCCATTCGTTGACGCGCCAGGCGTTGCCCTCGGGCTGAGCCACGCGCAGTTGCCCCGCATTCAGCAGCTCGATCGCCTCCTCGATGGCAGCGCGCAGCGCACTCGGCGTATTGCGCGGATTTAACTGCGCCCGCGTTTCGTAGGCGTCATCGATGGCCGAACGCAGATCGTCGTGGGAATTCAAGGTCGTGCTACGTCGCGTCGATCCAACGCCTGCATGAGGGAATCCTGCACGCGCCGGCACACTTCTTCCGGCAGCAGGCCGCCGTCCTCGCGCGTGATATAGAACACGTCCTCCGCGCGCTCGCCCACCGTCATGATCTTCGCGCCGTTGATGGCGACGCGTTCGGCGCGGAATACCTTGCCGACCTCCGACAGCAGGCCCGGACGGTCGGCGGCGATGAGTTCCAGAATGGTGCGCTCGTTGCGCGCGTCGACGCTGAAATTGACCTGCGTGGGCGTCCAAAACATTCGGACCTGGCGGGGCGCGCGGCGCGTCACGGCGGGCTGGGAATCCTCGACCTGCTGCAATACCCGCCACAGGCCGCGCTCGATCTCCACAATACGCGCCGGGTCGGCGATCACGGCGCCATTATCTTCGAGTACGACGTAGGTCTCGAGGCTGAAGCCATTGGCGCTGGAAATCAGCCGCGCATCGACGACATTGAGACCCATTTGATCCAAAATCCCGGTGGTGCGCGCGAAGCTGCGCAAGCGCCGCGGCGTGTACGTGAGCACCGCGGTACCGCCGCGATCGGTGAGCTGCCGCACGGCGACCAGCGGGGTGTCATCGTTGGGCGGCCGCCGCGCGAGCAGCGCCGTGTGCCAGGCGATCTCCTCCGGCGTATAGCGCAGAAAGTATGCCTCGGTCCATTGCGTCCACACGGCCGCGGCCTGCTTCAGGGTGATCTCGGGCAGCTTCGACAGCGCCTGGTCTTGTGTCTCGCGGATCAACTGCTCCTGGTCGATCGGCGTCTCGAGCCCACGGCGCAGGGCCCGCTTGGTGCGCTCGTAGAACTCTTCAAACAACCGCGCCTTCCATGAGTTCCACAACTTGGGATTGGTGCCGCGCACGTCGGCAACGGTCAAAACATACAAATAGTCCAAGTGAACCTGATCGCCGACATGTCGCGCGAACTCCTGAACGATGTCCGGATCGCTGATGTCCTTCTTTTGCGAGGTGATCGACAAGATCAGGTGATTGCGCACCAGCCACGCGACCAAGCGCGCCTCGTAGCGGCCCAATCCTTGTTCCAGGCAAAAGGCTTCGGCATCCACCGCGCCCAATTCCGAGTGATCTCCGCCGCGGCCCTTGGCAATGTCGTGAAACAGCGCCGCCAGATACGCGACTTCCTGCCGCGGCAAGGACTGCATGATCTGGCTCAAGGCGGGAAATTCATGATTGAACTTCGGCATCGCGAAGCGGCGCAGATTGCTGACGACGAATAACGTGTGCGCGTCCACCGTGTAGGCGTGAAACAGGTCGTACTGCATGCGGCCGACGACGCGTCCGAAGGACGGAATGTAGCGTCCGAGCACGCCGTAGAGGTTCATGCGCCGCAGTTCGTGCGTTACGCCGACGGGCGCGCACAAGATCTCGATGAAAAGCCGGTGATGGCGTGGATTCTGGCGGAACTCCTCATCGATGAGCCAAACATGGGTGCCGATCAAGCGGATGGTTTCAGCGCGCACCCCGCGCAATTCGGGATGTTGTTGCAGCAACACGAATAGTTCGAGCAGCGCGGAAGGGTGGCGCGCGAACACTTCCGGATGCGTGACTTCCAGGTAGTCATTGCGAATCTGGAAGCGCGCATTTACGGCCAAGGGCGCCGTGCTTTGCGTCAGGATGGCTTCGCGAAACAGCTGCAACAGCATTTCGTTCAGCAGACTGACATCCATGACGGTGCGGTAATACTTCTGCATGAGCTGTTCGACCGCGAGGGTGAAGCTCGCGTCCTCGTAGCCGAACATTTTCGCGAGCTTGATCTGATAGTCGAACAGCAACCGGTCTTCGCGCCGTCCCGTGAGCACATGCAACCCGAAACGGACTTTCCACAGGAATGCCTGGCCGGCCTGCAGCTTGCGCAGCTCTTCACGCGTCAAGAATCCGTGCGCCACCAGCTCATCGAGGGTGTCGGTTCCGAAATGCCGCTTGGCCACCCAGCCGATGGTTTGAATGTCGCGCAATCCGCCGGGGCTGGATTTGACGTTCGGTTCCAGGTTGTATGCCGTATCGAAGTAGCGATGGTGCCGCTCGGTTTGCTCCTTGACCTTGGCCTCGAAGAAGTCTTGCGATGACCAGAGGCGATCCGGCGCCAGGGCGCGCCGCATGCCGGCGAAGAGGGGTTCAGGTCCCGCGAGCAAACGGGCCTCGAACAGTGTGGTCGCAACGCTGATATCCGCGAGACTCTCGCGCTGGCAATCGTCGATCGAGCGAACGCTGTGTCCGACTTCGAGTCCGATGTCCCATAGAAAAGTCAGAAAGCGCTCGATGTCCGGCTGCCAATCGGCCGAGTCGCTCTTCGGCAAGAGCACCATGATGTCGATGTCGGAACTCGGGTGCAGCTCGCCGCGGCCATACCCGCCGACCGCCACCAATGCCAGGTCCACCGCAAATTTGCCGGCGTGATTGACCCATGCGGCCCGCAAGGCCATGTCGACCAGGCGCGCGCGATCGCGCACCAGATCCTCGATCGGTTCGTCTGCGACGAAGCGATCCTTGAGCAGCTCGGTGCCCTGGTCGAGCACTTGGCGAAAGATGATGGGGGAGAATTGACCCTCTTCGAGGGCTGCGGGGACGGCCGTTAGGTAGGGCCAATCGGCGATTTGATCGAGAAACTTGCCGTGGGCGTTCAAGAAGCCGCCGCGGCAGCGGGCGCGCTGACGCTCGCGCCCAAGGTGAGCACCTCATAGCCCACATCCGTCACCAATATCGTGTGCTCCCATTGCGCGGACAGGGATTGATCCTTCGTCACGACTGTCCAGCCATCGGGTAAGAGCCGCACTTCCCGACGCCCGGCGTTGATCATGGGTTCGATGGTGAAGGTCATGCCGGCCGTGAGTTCGAGCCCGGTGCCGGGTTTGCCGTAGTGCAGCACCTGGGGGTCTTCATGGTAAATGCGGCCGATACCGTGACCGCAATATTCGCGGACCACCGAGAAATTATTGGTTTCGGCATAGGTCTGAATGGCATGACCGATGTCGCCCAAATGGGCACCGGGCCTGACTTGCTGGATGCCCCGCCACATTGCCTCATGGCAGGCGGCCGTAAGGCGGCGGGCGAGGATGGCGGCATTGCCGACGAGATACATGCGGCTGGTATCGCCGTGAAAGCCGTCGCGGATGACCGTTACGTCGATATTGATGATGTCGCCGCTTTTCAAGCGTTTATCGCCCGGTATGCCATGGCATACGACGTGGTTGACCGAAGTACAGATGGTCTTTGGGAAGCCGCGATAATTGAGGTTGGCTGGGATGGATTTCAGCTCCTCGACGATGAAATCGTGACAGCGCTTATCAAGCTCGTCGGTGGTCACCCCCGGCTGCACATAGGGTTCGATCATGTCGAGGACGCTCGCTGCGAGGCGGCCTGCGGCGCGCATTTTGTCCTGTTCTGCGGGGGTTTTGATGGTCACATTCATAGGTAAAGACAGGCAAACCTTACGGGGCGGCGGGCTTTGTTTCCACTAGGGGTTCATGGTATAAAGCGCGGCTATTTTTAACAACCCCGCACGCGTGTCGTCACAGTCGACTGGGTGCCCGGTCTTGGCTTGAAATGAAGGCTCCAGCCTGCGATTTCAAGGCAAAACTGGGTTGCCGATTGGGGCACGCGGAGGCTCAACCCAAACAGGAGTATTTATGACCAGCGTGTCCATGCGACAAATGCTGGAAGCGGGCGTCCATTTTGGACACCAAACCCGCTTCTGGAACCCGAAAATGGCTCCGTTCATCTTCGGCGAACGCAACAAAATCCATATCATCAATCTGGAAAAGACCCAGCCTCTTTATGCGCAGGCCGCGGCTTTCATCAAAGGTGTGGCTTCCGAAGGCGGCAAAGTGCTGTTTGTGGGCACGAAGCGGTCGGCGCGCGACGCGGTACAGAAGGAAGCCACCCGCTGCGCCATGCCCTATGTGAATCAGCGCTGGCTCGGCGGCATGCTCACCAATTTCAAGACCATTCGTCAGTCCATCAAGCGGCTGAACGAGTTGGACGAGATGGCGCAAAGCGGCGCCTTGGACCGGCGCGGCAAGAAAGAGGCGCAGATGCTGCGCCGGGAAATGGACAAATTGCTGCGAAGCCTGGGCGGTATCCGCGACATGTCGGCCTTGCCCGATGCGCTCTTCGTCATCGACGTGGGCCATGAACAAATCGCGATTCACGAGGCTCAGAAGCTCGGCATCCCGGTCGTTGCCGTGGTGGACACGAATTGCTCGCCGGACGGCATCGACTATGTCATCCCGGGCAACGATGACGCCATGCGTGCGATTCTGCTGTATGCCGGCGGCATCGCTGACTCGGTTCTGGAAGGAAAAGCCTCGCTGCCCGAGGTTCCCGTGGGCGAGGACGAGTTTGTCGAATTGGACGAGGAAGGCAATCCGAAGAAGCGCACGGCCGGTGGACGGCGTCCCGCGCCACCCTCGCGCGGTCAGCGAAAACCGCCGCCTCGCCGCAAGGTGCCCGTCACCGTCGTGCCGAGCGTCGCCGCCGTCGCGGCGTCGCTGGACGAAGTGGAAGTCGAAGCCGACGACGTCGATGCCGCGGATACACCCCCGGCAGAAACCCGGCCGGCCAGCGCTCCGCGACGTCGGCCGGCCGGAAGGCGCGCGCCGGCGCGCGGCGCATAGACTTTTTGCCCAAGGGGCGGCGCAGTCTTGGCGCCGCGCCTGCCTTAAATCAGCTCAAATGAGGAATCGCCAAAGCCGGCGGTTGTAGGATGCGATGAACATTACGGCAGACACAGTCAAACAACTTCGCGAGCGCACCGGCGCCGGGATGATGGAGTGCAAGAAGGCGCTCGTCGAAACCAAGGGTGACCTGGAGGCGGCGGCCGAACTGATGCGCAAGAGCGGACTCGCCAAGGCCGACAAGAAAGCCGCCCGAGTAGCGGCCGAAGGCACGGTTGCGATCGAGCGAACGGGCAACCATGCCGCCCTCGTCGAAGTCAATTGCGAAACCGATTTCGTTGCGCGCAGTGACGAATTCCAAGCCTTCGCGAAAGCCGTCGCCGCGGCCGCCTTGAGAGCCGCACCCTCGAGCCTGGAGGAACTGCTCAAGCTCTCGCATGAGGGCTCGACCCTGGATGAGCGTCGCCGGGCATTGGTTGCCAAAATCGGCGAGAACATGGCCGTGCGGCGCTTTGTGCGCGTGTCCTCTCCGGGACCGCTCGGTACCTACATCCACGGCGCTCGAATCGGCAGCGTGGCGGCGTTGCAAGGCGGCGATGAGGCCCTCGCCCGCGATATCGCGATGCACGTCGCGGCAGTCAATCCTGCCTTCATCGACGCCGGCGATGTACCGTCCGACATACTCAACAAGGAACGCGAGATTCTGGTTGAGCAGACCAAGGGTGAGAAGAAGCCGCCGGAGATCATCGCCAAGATGGTGGAAGGCCGTCTGCGCAAGTACCTGGCGGAAATCACGTTGTTAGGGCAGCCTTTCATCAAGGATGAGGACATGACCGTCGAGAAACTGCTCAAGAAGGCCGGCGCCAAGGTGACGATGTTCGCACGCTATGAGGTTGGCGCGGGCATCGAGAAGAAACAAGACGATTTCGTGGGCGAAGTGATGGCGCAGGTGAAGGCGCAAGAAAAGCACTAGACCCTATGACCAAACCCGGCACGGCTCGTTATCGAAGAATTTTGGTCAAATTATCCGGCGAAGCCTTGCTGGGAAATGAGGACTACGGCATCGATCCGGTCATCCTCAAGCGAATCGCCGGTGAAATTCGCGACCTGACCCAGATGGGGGTTCAGGTCGCGATTGTATTGGGAGGCGGAAACATATTTCGCGGCGCGGGTTTGGCGCGCGCCGGCATGGATCGAGTCACCGCCGATCACATGGGCATGCTGGCCACGGTGATCAACGCGCTCGCCCTGCAGGATGCGTTGGAGAGTCTGGGCACCTACGCCCGGGTCATGTCGGCCCTGCGCATCAACGAGGTCTGCGAGGACTACATCAGGCGAAGAGCCGTGCGGCACCTGGAGAAGGGCCGTGTCGTGATATTCGGTGCCGGTACCGGCAACCCCTTCTTTACCACGGATACCGCCGCCAGCCTGCGCGCCATCGAGATTAACGCCGAAATCCTGCTGAAGGCCACGAAGGTCAACGGCATTTACGACTCTGACCCGGTCACAAATCCGAACGCCAAGCGCTATGCGCGACTCACCTTCGATAAGGTGCTGAATGATCGCCTCAACGTCATGGATGCGACGGCCATCGTTATGTGCCGGGAAAACAATTTGCCCCTGCAGGTCTTCAATCTCTTTAATGCCGGCGATTTGATGCGTATTGTCCAGGGCGAAGACGTCGGCACCGTGGTGTCGGCTGAACCTTAACGTTTGGGGGGATTCATGCTCGAGGATGTGAAAAAGGACGCGACCGTGCGCATGCAGAAATGCGTCGCGGCGTTCAAGGAGCAGCTGAAGAAAATGCGCACCGGCCGCGCGCATACCAGCCTGATCGAGCATATCAAGGTCGACTACTACGGTTCCGAGATGCCGCTGAACCAGGTGGCCAACATCGCCACGGAAGATGCGCGTACTTTGACGGTGAGTCCGTGGGAAAAAGCCATGGTGCCGGTGATCGAGAAGGCGATCTACAAGTCGGATCTCGGATTGACCCCGAACACCGCGGGTCAAATCATCCGCATCCACATGCCGGCGCTGACCGAGGAGCGGCGGCGCGACATCATCAAGGTCGTCAAGGCCGAGGCGGAAAACGCACGCGTGGCCGTTCGCGGTGTGCGCCGCGAGATCAACAACGAACTGAAGGAAATGCTCAAGGAAAAACTGATTGCCCAGGACGATGAGCGGCGGGGCCAGGATGACATTCAAAAGTTGACCGACAAGCACGTGGCCGACATCGATCACGCCATGGCCGACAAGGAAAAGGAGCTCATGCAGGTCTGACTCGTGCCGGACCCGCATCTTCTTAAACGCGTATGGCCGACTCGCCGCAGCATGTAGCAATCATCATGGACGGCAACGGCCGCTGGGCCCGCTCGCGCGGCATGCCGCGAGTCGCAGGACATCGTGCCAGCGTCAAAGTCGTGCGCAAAGTCGTCGAGGAGTGCGCCGCGCGCAAAGTGCGCTACCTCACGCTGTTCGCCTTCAGCAGCGAGAACTGGCTGCGCCCCGCCGATGAGGTCGGCATGCTCATGGGGCTGTTCCTCGACGCGCTGGTGCGCGAAGTGGCGGATTTGCATCGCAACCAAGTGCGGCTGCGCTTCATCGGCGATCGAGAGTCATTGGCCGTCGAGCTGCGCCAACGGATGCACGATGCAGAGGCGCTGACGGCGTCGAACTCGGGGCTCGGCCTGATGGTGGCCGTGGCCTATGGCGGCCGCTGGGACATCACGCAAGCCTGCCGATCGCTGGGCGAGGATGTCGCGGCGGGTAAATTGGCGGCGCGGGCCATATCGGAGGAGCATATCGGTACGCGGCTGGCACTCGCCGGAATTCCGGATCCTGACCTGCTGATCCGCACCGGCGGCGAGCAGCGCATCAGCAACTTTCTGCTGTGGAACCTCGCCTATACCGAGTTCTATTTTACCGACGCGCTCTGGCCTGAATTTTCTCCGGCGCTGCTGCAGACCGCGTTCGACTACTTCGGCCAGCGCGAGCGACGCTTCGGCAAGACCTCGGCGCAAGTGGGGGCGAAAGCCGATGCATGAAGGCTTTCATGCTTAGAACACGTGTTCTCACCGGCTGCATTCTGGGCGCCGTGTTGTTGCTGGGCATTTTCTTGCTGCCGCCGTTTTGGGCGGTGCTCGCCTTCGGCGCGGTATTCACCATCGGTGCCTGGGAATTCGCCGCATTCGGCGCGCTGCGCGGCGTCCTTGCCCGCGGCGCGTATACGGCGTCGGTAGCGCTCGTGCTGCTCGCCACTTGGCGTTGGGGCGCGGAGCCCGGCCACTTGCTCACGCTGTTGAGCGCTGCCTGTCTGTGGTGGGTGATCGCATTTCTTTGGTTGTCCCTGGCGCCGGCGCGCCACCAGCCCATCGTCACGCTAGCCTGCGGCCTGGCCGTGTTGGTACCGGCATTTGTGGCGCTGGCAAGATTGCAGATTTCCGAGCCGGGAGTCGGATCGGCGCATGGGGCTCCGATCGTGCTGTGGCTGGTGCTCATGGTATGCGCCGCGGACATCGGCGCTTACTTCGCCGGTCGGGCGTTCGGACAACGCAAATTGGCGCCGCGCGTTAGTCCCGGAAAGACCTGGGAGGGCGCGCTCGGGGGGCTGGCGATGGTGGCTCTGGTTGCCGGTTGCGGCGCAGTGTATTTTGGCCTATCGCCCGCGGCCATGATCGTATTCGGGTGCTGTGTGGGAATCTTTTCCATCATCGGTGATCTGACAGAGAGCATGTTCAAACGCGCGGCGGCGCTCAAAGACAGCGGCAGCTTGTTGCCGGGACATGGGGGTCTGTTGGATCGCATCGACAGTGTGACTGCTGCGGCACCTCTGTATGCGCTGGGGTTGTTCGGCACCGGCGTGATCCGATAATCATGCAGCGTGGCATCGCCATTCTCGGGTCGACGGGCAGCATCGGGCGCAGCACGCTGGCTGTCATCGCGCTTCATCCGGAACAGTTCAAGGTCGCGGTGTTGGGCGCCTTTAACAGCTGGAAAGTCATCGTCGAGCAGGCGCAGGAATTCGACGCCGAAACCGTGGTGCTGGTGGATCCTGAAGCCGCCGCGTGCGCGCGCAGCGCCTTGCGCGAACTTGGATCATCAACCCGGGTCGAGAGCGGCGAGCAGGCGCTTAGCGATGCCGCCAGCGCCCCCAACGTGCAACTGGTGATGGCGGCGATTGTCGGTGCGGCGGGCTTGGCATCGACCTTGGCGGCCGTGCGCGCCGGCAAACGCGTATTTCTTGCGAACAAAGAAGCGCTCGTCATGACCGGCCGGCTGTTGATGGACGAGGTGCGCCGCGCCGGCGCCGAACTCATTCCCATCGACAGCGAGCACAACGCGATATTCCAATGCATGCCCGGCGGCTATTTGCCGGGCGACGCCGCACGCGGCGTAGTTCGCGTGATACTCACCGCTTCCGGCGGCCCGTTTCGCTGCACGTCGGCGGCGAAGATGGCAAACGTCACGCCGGACGAAGCTTGCGCACACCCCAAATGGAAGATGGGCCGCAAGATATCCGTCGACTCGGCGACGCTGATGAACAAAGGTCTCGAGGTCATCGAAGCCACGCTGCTATTCGGCTTGCCGGAGTCGCAGGTAAATGTCGTCGTACACCCGCAGAGTGTGGTGCATTCCCTGGTCGAATACGCCGACGGTTCGATGTTGGCGCAGCTCGGCGCGCCGGACATGCGCACGCCCATCGCACAGGCCCTTGCGTGGCCCGAGCGCTTTGCTTCCGGTGTACAATCCCTCGATCTGCTCGCGATCGGACAGCTCGGATTCGAGCCGCCGGATCATGATCGATTCCCGAGTTTGACGCTGGCCCGGGCCGCCGCCCGCGCCGGGGGCACCGCGCCGACACTTCTTAACGCAGCCAATGAGGTCGCGGTTCAGGCGTTTCTTGATCGGCGCTTGAACTTTGTAGGGATTTCAACGGTCATTGACAAAGTACTACAGCGGCTCAATGCGTCTCCCGTCAAGGCTTTGGGCGATGTTTTGGACGCCGACGCTGCGGCGCGACGCCTGGCGGTTAACATGATTGAGCTTAGCGCTGGAGCCCCTGCATGATGTTTTTGCTCATACCCGCCGCCTTCCTGGTTGCGATTAGTATCTTAGTGGCCGTACATGAGTTTGGGCATTATTGGGTCGCGAAGAGACTCGGCTTCAAGGTGCTGCGCTTCAGCATCGGTTTTGGAAAACCGCTGCTGACGCGGGTCGGCAAGGACGCTGACCACACTGAATACTGCCTGGCCGCAATTCCCCTGGGTGGCTACGTCAGGCTGCTGGATGAGCGCGAAGGCGAGGTGCCGGCCGCCGAGCTGCATCGTTCCTTCACGCGCCGCCCGATCTCGCATCGCATCGCCGTGCTGTTGGCCGGACCTGCGATGAATCTGTTGTTTGCATCACTGTTATACGCGATTTTGGCGATGGTCGGCACGCAGATCATCAAACCGGTGGTCGGTCAGGTGCGGCTTGACAGTCCGGCCGCGGTCGCGGGACTGCAGCGCGGCGATCAAATCATTCGGGTCGGGCGGCACAATGTCACCGACACGGAGGAGCTGCAGATCGCGCTGATTCGTCAATTCACGGATGAGGGCATGATTCCGCTTACAGTGCGCCGCGACGGCGTCGAGCGGCCGGTGACGCTGCGAGTCACCGCGGACCGGCGAACATTGACCGAACCCGGCAAATTGCTGCCCGGGTTGGGTTTCGATCTGGCCACTTGGAATGCTGCCACTATGATCGAAGCGACGCCCGCCGGCAGCGCCGGCGCGCGCGCCGGACTCCGCCCCGGCGATCGCTTGCTCGCCGTGGATGGTCAGCCGATCGCCAATTCAAGTGCGTTCCGTTCCGTTGTGGGTGCCGCGGCGAATCGCGAAATATCGATTGAAGTCGAGCGCGGCGGCGAGCGATTGCGTATCGTAGCGGCGGTTCCACGGGTGATCGAAGAGGGAAGGCCAATCGGCCGGCTGGGAATTCAACTGAAGGAAGGCGCGCCCGTCTGGCCGCCGGGACTGGTCGAGACCCACCGCTCCGGACCCATCGATGCGCTGGTAATCGGCGTGAAGAAGACTTGGGAGATGTCCGCACTGACCGTGCAGATGCTCTGGCGCATGCTCACGGGGCAGGTGTCGGCGAAGAACATCAGCGGGGTCGTGAGCATCGCGGAGTTTGCGGGCATAAGTGCCTCGCTGGGAGCGACTGCATATATGGCGTTTCTGGCGATTATCAGCGTGAGCCTGGGAGTGCTCAACCTGCTGCCGGTGCCGTTGTTGGACGGCGGGCAAATAGTTTATCAGGCGGTGGAGGCGGTCAAGGGCAGCCCGCTGTCCGAGCGTACGCAGCTCTTTGGCCAGCAGATCGGAATTGCGCTGTTGGTGGTGTTGATGAGTTTGGCCTTCTATAACGATATATCAAGACATTTGAATTAACGGGACATCATGATCAAACCCAAGTTCCAGCCGTACCAGCGGCGCTGCGCGCGCGGCGCCGCCCATAAAAATTGCATCCGGTCGCTGCCGCGTGCGGCTTGAATTTCGCGTAGCCTTGTTGGTGGCGCTGGCCAGCCAACCACTCTTCACGGCTGTGCGGGCACAAACGGCTCAGGAAACATTTACCGTCGGCGACATTCGCATCGAAGGCTTGCAGCGGATCTCCGAGGGAACGGTATTCAACTACCTGCCGGTGAACATCGGCGATCACCTGGACGGCGCGCGTATCGGCGAGGCGATGCGGGCCCTGTACGCGACCGGATTTTTTCGCGACGTGGAGCTGCGCCGCGACGGCAACACCCTGCTGGTCGTGGTCGTGGAGCGTCCGTCCATTGCCAAGTTCGAAATCAAGGGCAACAAGGACATCAAGACCGAAGACTTGCAAAAGAGCCTGCGCAATGTCGGTCTCGCCACCGGCAAGACTTTTGATCGCTCGGTGCTCGACGAAGTGAAGCAATATCTCACGGACCAATATTTCAGCCGCGGCAAATACGCCGTGCGCGTCGACACCAAGATCACCGATTTGCCCGGCAACAAGGTCGACATCATCGTCGACATCAAGGAAGGCAAGCGCGCCAAGATCGAGCAAATCAACATCGTCGGCAACACCAAATTCAAGGAAAAAGACATCCTCGACAGCTTCGAGCTGAAGACACCGAACTGGCTGTCCTGGTACAAGCAGGACGACCGCTACTCGCGCGAATCCTTGACCGGCGATTTGGAAAAACTGCGCTCCTACTACATGGACAGGGGCTACGCGAATTTCCAGATCGAGTCGACGCAGGTGGCGATCGCGCCCGAAAAAGACGACATGTACATCACCGTGAATGTCAGCGAGGGCGAGGTATTCAAGGTGAGCGATATCAAGCTGGCCGGCACGATGGTCGTGCCGGAGGCGCAACTGCGCCGCCTGCTGTTGATCAAGCCGGGCGATACCTACTCACGCAAGCTGGTCACCTCCTCGCAGCAACTCATGAGCTATCGGCTGGGTGCGGACGGCTATGCGTTCGCGAAGATCGATCCGGTGCCCAACGCCGACAATGAGCACAAGACCGTGGCGCTGACTTTTTTCATCGAGCCCGGCAACCGCGTTTACGTGCGCCACATCAATTTCAACAACACGACGGCGATCAACGATGAAACGCTGCGCCGCGAAATGCGGCAGCTCGAGGGCGGATGGTTGTCGAATTCGGCGGTGGAACGCTCGAAGGAACGATTGCAGCGCCTGCCGTACGTCGAGAAAGTGGAGTTCGAGAACAAGCCCGTGGCCGGCAGCGCCGACCTGGTGGATGTCGACTTCAACATCAAGGAGGGATTGCCCGGTCAATTCGGCGGCGGTATCGGCTATTCGGAAGCCCAGAAATTCAGCTTGAACGGCAACTTCGTGCACAGCAACTTCATGGGCACCGGCGATCGCATCGCATTGGAGATCAATGCCGGCAAGTACAGCAAGAGCTATACGTTTGCGCACACGGATCCTTACACCACCATCGATGGCGTGGCTCGAACCACCTCATTGACCTTGCGCGATATCACGCAATTCGTGGCCGCATCGTCCGCGTTCTCGACCAAGCAGATTACCGGCGCGATTCAATGGTCGTATCCGATCAGCGAGTATCAGTACATCAGCCTCGGCACCTCCGCGAACAAGAACAGCCTGGTGGTCTCGCAGGGCTACAGCGCACAGCAGTCGGTCGATTGGGTCAAGCAGAACGGCAATACCTTTCAGCGCGAGTTGTCGGATACCAACGGCGACGGCGTGGTCAATTCCCTGGACAGTCCGTACACCGTCTATGGCACCAATTTCTACACGTATGAATTGACCGGCGGCTGGTCTTACGAAGGCCGCAACCGGGCGCTGTTTCCCGATCGAGGCATGAAAATCGCGATTTCGGCGCGCTATGCGTTGCCCCTGAGCGATGTTAAGTACTACCAGTCGAACTTCGATTTCATCACCTACATACCCCTGTGGCGCAAGTTCCTGGTGTCCGTGCAGGCGTCCGTGGATTACGCGTCCGCGTTGGGTAAGACGACATCCTTGCCGCCCTATCTCAACTACTTCGCCGGCGGTCCCGACAGCGTACGAGGCTATCGCGAGAGCCGCTTGGGGCCGAAGGACAACATCGGCATCGGCAACCCCTATGGCGGTAATTTCCGGGTGGTCAACCGCTACGAGCTGATATTCCCGGTGCCCGAAAAGTGGAAAAGCTCGGCTCGAGTCAGCTTGTTCTACGACATCGGCAACGTGTTCCAGACCGGCAACAAGGTCAAATTCCTGGGGGTCGATGACATAACGCCGGTCGATTACCACTTCAATTATGCTAATCTAAAACAATCAACCGGCGTTGCAGTGCAGTGGCTTGCGCCGCTGGGTCTGTTCCGTTTCTCGTACGGAATTCCTTTGAATCCATTCCCGGGCGATACGGTGCGGTTCGGGGACGAGACGGAGCGTTTTCAATTTTCCATCGGTCAAGCATTTTGACCGCAATTTGAGGTCCTAAAGATCAACATGTCGTATTTTCGCAGCGTTCCGCTCTTGGCCCTTGGATTGTGCGGACTCATGGTCTCGCAGCAGGCAAGTGCTGAAATCAAGATTGGGTATGTGGACTTTCAAAAGCTGATGGCGGAGGCGCCGCAGGTCAAGAGCGCGATGCAGGCTTTGCAGAATGAATTCGGTCCGCGCCAGCGCGAATTGGTGGCCATGCAGAACGACCTCAAGGCGCGCGACGAAAAATTGGCGAAGGAAGGCGCGATCATGGCTGAAGCCGATCGCGCGAAAGCCGAAAAGCAGCTACGCGATCAACAGCGCGAATTCTCGCGAAAGGGCGGCGAATTCCAGGATGACCTGTCGACCCGGAAGAATGAGGAACTCGGCAAGGTGCAACGCTACTTGCTCGAGGAGATCCGCACCTACTCGAGCGCTCAAGGGTTTGATTTGGTGCTGGGAGAGGGTGTCTTCTACAACAAGCCGCAGCTGGATATCACGGCGCAGGTATTGGAGGTACTGAAGTCGAAACCCGCGAACGCGCCGAAGCCCGCGGCTGCGCCGGCGAAGCCACCGGGCGCCAAATAGTCCGTCAGCTAGCGCACTTAAGGGAGTGCTTGGGAGCCTGTCTGAAGTGCAGGAAGAATTTAGTCTAGGGGAGTTGGCGGTACGCTTCGGGCTCACATTGCGCGGTGAGCCCAATCTCAAGGTACGATGCGTCGCGACGCTGTCACGGGCGGAATCAGGAGGTTTGAGCTTCCTGGCGAACTCACGGTATCGCAGACAGTTGGAGACCACCAAAGCGACCGCCGTCGTGGTCAGCGCGGAGGATGCGGCGCACTGTCCTGTCGCGGCTTTGATCGATCCGAATCCCTATCTGGCCTATAGCCGTATTGCCTCACTCATGCATCCGGAGGCGAGTCCGACGCCGGGGATCCACCCGAGCGCCGTCGTCAGCAGCCGGGCGCGCATGGCCGCCTCCGCAAGCATTGGCCCATTGGTGGTGGTGGAAGACGATGCCGAGATCGGCGAGCGCGTCGCACTCGGCCCCGGCTGCGTCGTGCAGCGGGGCGCCCGCGTCGGGGCCGACTCGGTCCTGGTGTCGCGGGTCAACCTATACCCGGGCGTGACCGTCGGAAAGCGCTGCCTCCTGCACGCGGGCGCGGTGGTGGGCGCGGACGGATTCGGATTTGCGCAGAATGCAGGAACCTGGCTGAAGGTGCCGCAGGTGGGCAGCGTGCGAATCGGCGACGACGTGGAGATCGGCGCGAACACCACCATCGATCGGGGCGCGATCGATGATACGGTTGTCGAGGACGGGGTCAAACTGGACAATCAGATCCAGGTGGGCCACAACGTCGTCATCGGCGCGCATACGGCCATCGCCGGCTGCACCGGCATATCCGGCAGCACGGTGATCGGGCGGCGTTGCATGATCGGCGGTATGGTGGGTTTTGCGGGTCATTTGACCGTCGCCGATGATGTCATCGTCACCGGGTGCAGTTTGGTCAGTGCCTCGATCAAGCAGGCCGGCAGCTATTCGAGCGGCATGCCGACCGTGGAGACGAGATTGTGGCGGCGGATGGTCGCGCATTTGCGGCGGCTGGATTCATAGGAGAAATGATGTCGGAGTCCGATAGATTGGATATCGCAGCGATCATGCGGCAGTTGCCGCATCGGTATCCCTTCTTGTTGGTGGATCGGGTCTTGGAATGCGTCGCGGGACAACACTGCGTGGCGCTCAAGAACGTAACGGTCAATGAACCTTTCTTTCAGGGACACTTCCCGCACCGGCCGGTGATGCCGGGTGTTCTGATCATCGAAGCCCTGGCGCAGGCCGCCGGTATTCTGGCGTTCAAGACCGCCAAAGTCGTGCCCGACATCAACACGCGTTTTTACTTTGTCGCGATCGACAATGCGCGATTCCGCAAACCGGTCGAGCCGGGAGATCAGCTGATGCTGCGGGTTGAATTGAAGCGCTCCTTCAAGGGCATTTGGAAGTTCGATTGTCTGGCGCAAGTCGACGGCAAGGAAGTGGCATCCGCGGAAATCATGGTTGCGCCCGAGACCAAGGCGCCGCGTGCAGGAGCGGCAGGATGATCGACCCGCGGGCGGTGGTATCGCCGCAAGCACACATCGCGGCTGACGTTGCAATTGGACCATTCACGGTCATCGGTGCCGACGTCGAAATTGGTCCGGGAACCTGGGTAGGACCGCACGCCGTGATCAATGGCCCGACGCGCATCGGCGCCAATAACAAGATTTTCCAGTTTGCCTCGTTGGGGGATGCACCGCAGGACAAGAAATACAACGGCGAACCGACGCGCCTCGAGATCGGCGACCGCAATGTGTTTCGCGAGTCCGTGACCGTGAATCGCGGCACGACGCACGACAAGGGCGTGACGCGCATTGGCAACGACAATCTGCTGATGGCGTATTCGCATGTGGCGCATGATTGTCAGTTGGGCGATCAGATTGTGATGGCGAACTGTGCGACGCTCGGCGGTCACGTCGAAGTGGGCGACTGGGTGACGATGGGCGGCTTGTCGGCCGTTCACCAATTCACCAAGGTGGGCGCATACAGTTTCCTGGCGCATAACGCCGCCGTGACCCGCGACGTACCTCCCTACATCATGGCCGTGGGACGGCCGGCGGTACCGCATAGTGTCAATTCCATCGGATTGCAGCGCCGCGGTTTTAGCGCCGAACAAATCCTGAATATTCGCCGCGCCTATCGTTTGTTGTACCGATCCGGTCTCAAACTGCAGGCGGCCATCGAGGAGCTGGAAAAGGCGGCGGCGACGCAACCGGAAATCGTGCCCTTCGTCGAATTCGTCAAGCGCAGCTCACGCAGCATCGTTCGTTAGGCCGCCGGCAATGTCCGTTCCACTGCGAGTGGGTCTGCTGGCCGGTGAAGCCTCGGGCGATACCTTGGGTGCGGATCTGATTCATGCCTTGCGTCGGCGTGCGCCGGACGCCAAATTTTTCGGCGTGGCCGGACCGAAAATGCAGGCCGCGGGATGCGTGAGCTGGGAGCCGGCCGAATCCCTGGCGGTCATGGGGCTGTTCGACGTGCTGCGCGATTTGCCCCGGCTCGCCAAACTTCTCGCGCGCATCAAACGCATGTTCCTGGCGGAGCGGCCGGATGTCTTTGTCGGCATCGATGCGCCGGATACGAATTTGCGCGTGGCGCGCCGCCTGCATGCAGCGGGCATCCCGACTGTGCAATATGTCAGCCCTCAGGTGTGGGCGTGGCGCCAAGGCCGCGCACGCGGCATTCGAGAATCGGTGGATCTCGTGCTCTGCCTGCTGCCCTTCGAAAAGCGCTTTTACGATGAGCACGGCATACGCGCGGAGTTCGTCGGTCACCCCCTGGCGGATGCCATTCCGGAAATCGCCGACCGCGAGGCGGCACGGCGTGCGTTGGGGCTCAACCAAGAGGCCGGCGTGGTTGCGCTGTTGCCGGGAAGCCGGCGAGGTGAAGTCGCCCGATTGGCGGCCGATTTTGCCGCGACTGTGCGCTGGCTGGCGGGCCGCAGGCCCGAATTGAAATTCATTGCGCCGATGGCAAGCGCTGCGACGCGGCAGATTTTTTCCCGCGTGCTCAAGCGCGATGCGCCCGACATCGAGGTCCAATTGCTCGAAGGCCAGGCCACGACCGCCTTGAGCGCCGCCAATGTCGTTTTGGTGGCGTCGGGTACCGCAAGCTTGGAGGCGGCGCTGTGCAAACGGCCCATGGTGGTCGTGTACCGATTGGGTGCACTGACCGCCTGGATGCTGACCCGGCTCAATCTGGTCAAATCGAAGTTTTTTGCACAACCAAATCTACTTGCGGATCGGCGCGTCGTCGGCGAATATTTTCAGGACCAAATTGTCCCAGAGTCGATCGGAGCGGAGCTCTTGATGTGGCTTGACGATACCGAACGGCGTACCGCATTGGAGCAGGAGTTCGCTCGAATTCACGCCGAACTGCGCCGCGGTGCCGGGACCCGAGCGGCACAGGCTATTCTGGATCTCTTAAGCGCCGGCCGCCCGGCGGCGTCCTCGTCCCCGTGAGGCGGATTGCGGGCATTGACGAGGCAGGTCGCGGTCCCCTGGCTGGCCCCGTGGTTGCCGCGGCGGTGATATTGCGGCCGCGCAGACCCATCGAGGGTGTCGCCGATTCAAAGTCGTTGAGCCCCGAGGAGCGATCACGTCTCAGCATCGAGATCCGGCGCGAAGCGCTCTGTTTCGGCATCGGCTGGGCCGATCATGTTGAAATCGACGCGCTGAATATCTTGCAGGCCACGTTTCTGGCGATGCGCCGTGCCTTATTGGCCATGACACTGACGCCCGATCATGTGCTGGTGGACGGCAACCAGCTTCCCAATTTGGGCGGACTAGGCAAGGTGTTGACGGCGCGTGCCATCATTGACGGCGATGTCACGGAACCCGCCATCAGCGCTGCGTCGATTCTGGCGAAGACGGCAAGGGATAGTTATATGAATCAAATGGATACTGTGTATCCTGCATATTGCTTCGCAAGTCACAAAGGCTACGCGACTCCCGACCACCAGCGCCTGTTGAGTTTACACGGGCCCTGTCCGCTGCACCGGCGCTCCTTCGAACCCGTACGCCTTGCCCTGCGGTGCGAACTTTGACGCGATTCGTTCACCTGCGATTGCACACCGAGTACTCGTTGGTCGACGGCATCGTGCGCGTTCCGGACTTGATGGCCGCGGTTGCCGCCGCGGGAATGCCCGCCGTCGCGCTCACCGATCAAAGCAACCTGTTCGCGATGGTGAAATTCTACAAGGAAGCGCAAGCGGCCGGCGTGAAGCCTCTGATCGGCGTCGACGCCTGGATTCGAGAACCGCTCGAGCGTGCGCCGCCGTCGCGCATCGTCTTCCTCTGTCAGAATCTCGTCGGCTATCGGCATCTGACCCAGCTGGTGACCCGGTCGTATCTCGAAGGTCAACATCGCGGCCCGCCGATGCTGGAGCGCAGCTGGTTGAGCCGTGAGGCACTGCAGGGATTGATCGTACTCTCGGGAGGATTCGAGGGGGACATCGGCCAAGCGATTGCGCGAGGCCGCGACGACGAGGCGGCGCGATGTCTCGAGCGCTGGCAGACGTATTGCGGCGATCGTTTCTACCTCGAGGTGCAGCGTACCGGCCGCGCCGGTGAGCAAGTATGCTCGGAGGCGGCGATGGAACTCGCCCAGTTACGCGGCGTCGGGGCCGTCGCGACGAATGACGTGCGTTTCTTGACGCGCGCTGAGTTCGAAGCGCATGAAGCGCGAGTCTGCATTCATGACGGGGCGCAGCTCGGCGATGCCAGCCGGCCGCGCCGCTATTCCGAAGAACAATATTTGAAATCGCCGGCCGAGATGGCTGCCCTGTTCGAGGACGCGCCCGAGCTTCTGGCCAATACGCTGGAGATTGCCAAACGATGTTCGCTCGAGATTCGTCTGGGCGCCTCGATGTTGCCGGCTTATCCGGTGCCGAGCGGCTCGAGCACGGAAGGCTTTCTGCGGGAGGAGTCCCAGCGCGGGTTGCATGCGCGCCTCGCAACGACGGCGACAGACGCAACGACGGCGACAGGCGCAACGACGGCACCGCCCGGCTCCTCGGCGAACGCCGCCTATGCGGCGCGCCTCGACCTTGAACTGGGCGTCATATGCGCCATGGGATTTGCCGGCTACTTTTTGATCGTCGCCGATTTCATCCGTTGGGCGCGCGATAACGGCGTGCCCGTGGGCCCGGGCCGCGGCTCCGGTGCCGGATCACTCGTCGCCTATGCGCTGGGCATCACCGATCTCGATCCCATCGAGCATGACCTGTTGTTCGAGCGCTTTCTGAATCCGGAGCGGGTGTCGATGCCGGACTTCGACGTCGACTTCTGCATGGAGGGGCGCGATCGGGTCATTGAATACGTGGCCAACAAGTACGGCCGCGACCGCGTCTCGCAAATCATCACCTATGGCACCCTGGCTGCCAAAGCCGTGGTGCGTGACGTCGGCCGTGTCCTCGGCCACCCCTACGGCTACGTGGACAAGATCGCCAAGCTGATTCCGCTGGAGATCGGCATGACGCTCGACAAGGCGCTCGAGCAGGAAGAAGAGCTGAGGCGACTCTACGAGGGCGAAACGGAAGTACGCGAACTCATCGATCTTGCACGCACGCTCGAGGGCCTGGCGCGAAACGCCGGCACGCATGCCGGCGGCGTGGTCATCGCGCCCTCGATTTTGACCGATTTCACGCCGCTCTACTGCGAAGAGGGCAGCAACACGCCGGTCACGCAGTTCGACAAGGACGACGTCGAGGCCGCGGGCCTGGTCAAATTCGATTTTCTGGGACTGCGAACGCTCACCATCATCGATTGGGTGGTGCGCGACATCAATTCGCAGCGTGCGGCCGCCGGCGAAGCGCCTTTGATCATGAACGCCTTGCCGATGGACGATGCCGCGACTTACGCACTGCTCAAGAGCACCAAGACCACAGCCGTATTCCAGCTCGAATCGCGCGGCATGAAGGACCTGATCCGGCGGCTGCAGCCCGATCGATTCGGCGACATCGTCGCGCTCGTGGCGTTGTTTCGTCCCGGCCCGCTGCAATCCGGCATGGTCGAGGATTTCATCGCACGCAAGCACGATACCACCGGCGCGACCGTCGATTATTTGCACCCGGATTTGAAGCCGGTGCTGGAGGCGACCTACGGCGTGATCCTGTACCAGGAACAGGTCATGCAGATTGCGCAGATTCTCGCCGGCTACACCCTCGGCGGCGCCGATCTCCTGCGCCGCGCCATGGGTAAAAAGAAACCCGAAGAGATGGCGAAGCAGCGCTCCGTTTTCGTCAGCGGCGCGGTGGCGCGCGGCGTGCGCGATGCGCAGGCGACGCACATTTTCGACCTGATGGAGAAATTTGCCGGCTACGGATTCAACAAGTCCCACTCCGCGGCTTACGCCCTGCTGTCCTATCAAACCGCCTGGCTCAAGGCGCACTATCCGGCGGCGTACATGGCGGCGGTGCTGTCCTCGGACATGGACAAGACGGAAAAAGTCGTCACGCTGATCGATGAGTGCACGGATATGCGCCTGAAGGTGCTGCCGCCCGATGTAAACGCGTCGGTCTATGCGTTTCGCGTCGCCGGCCCCGACAGCATTCGCTACGGCATGGGGGCCATCAAGGGCGTGGGTGCTTCCGCCGTCGAAGCCATCATCGAGGAGCGGGAGAGAAACGGATCCTTCCAGAGCCTGCCGGACCTGTGCCGGCGCATTGATCTGGCAAGGGTGAACAAGCGCGTCTTGGAGGCGTTGATTCGTTCGGGTAGCCTGGATCTCATCGGGCCCAACCGCGCATCGTTAACCGCAGAACTCGAGCGCGCCATGCACTTGGGCGAGCAGAACTCGCGCGCCATCAGCGTGGGCCAAGTCGACCTGTTTGGATTGAGCGCCGCGGAGAACACCGCGGTGGCTGATTGGTCGGAGGCGGAACGCCTGGCCGGCGAGCGTGAAACGCTGGGCCTGTTCCTGAGCGGTCATCCCATCACGCCGTACGAGCCGGATTTGAAATTCTTGGTGAGCTCGCGACTGGCCGATGTCGGCGGCCCGAAACCGCCGGCACCCGCGGAAGGGGCCCGCAGCTGGTCGGCCGGCAAGCCGACAACCGTGGCGGGCCTCGTGCTCGAAATCCGGCGGCGGCCGAATCGGGTAACCCTGATTCTGGATGATCGCAGCGCCCGCCTCGAGGTCAGCCTGTACGAGGAAGTCTTCCAGCAACATCGCGATATCATCGTTAAGGACGCCATTTTGATCATCGACGGCACGCTGCGATTCGATGACTTCATCGAAGCCTGGCGGCTGCAGGGCAAGTCCTTGATGGACATCGACCGGGCGCGCGAACGCTTTGCGCGCCGCCTGTGGCTGCGCTGGCCCGCGGAATTCGACGGCCCGCAGGGCATGACGCGTTTCGAACAGGTGCTGAAACCCTACCTACGGGGCCCCTGCGGCGTGAGTGTGGCAATCAATCGCCCGGACTACAGCGGCAAGGTTAATCTGTCGGATGCCTGGTCGGTGCGGGCGTCGCGCGATTTGCTCGACAAGCTCACCAACATAGTTGGCCGCGACGGGTGGTATTTAGTGTATGGTCCGCGAAATGACGTTCGCGGCGAGGAAACTTCTTCATGGCGATGAATTTTCTGGAATTTGAACAACCGATCGCAGAACTCGAGGCCAAGATCGAGGAGCTCAAATTCATCGGCAGCGATGCCAGCGTCAATATCACCGAAGAGATCAAGCGGCTGCAATCGAAGAGCAGGGCGCTCACCACCAGCATCTTCGCCAATCTCACGCCCTGGCAGATCACCGAGCTGGCGCGACATCCGCAGCGGCCCTATTCGCTCGACTATGTCTCGATGATCTGCAGCGACTGGCACGAATTGCACGGCGATCGCATGTACAGCGATGATCTCGCGATTGTCGGCGGTCTGGCGCGGATCGAAGGCATCCCCGTGATGTTGATCGGTCACCAGAAAGGGCGGGACACCAAGGAGCGGGTCCGGCGCAACTACGGCATGCCCAAGCCCGAAGGATATCGCAAGGCACTGCGCCTCATGAAAATGGCGGAGCGCTTCCGCATTCCTGTCATTACCCTGATCGATACCCCGGGAGCGTATCCCGGCATCGGATCGGAGGAGCGCGGCCAGAGTGAGGCCATCGCGCGCAACTTATTCGAAATGTCGCATCTGGCGGCGCCGGTGCTGAGTGTCGTCATCGGTGAGGGCGGCTCCGGCGGCGCGCTGGCCATCGGGGTCTGCGACCACTTGGTCATGCTGCAGTTCAGCGTCTATTCGGTCATTTCGCCGGAAGCCTGCGCCTCGATCCTGTGGAAGAGCACCGAAAAGAAAGAGATCGCCGCGGAAGCAATGGGCGGCACGGCGGAACGTCTTTACAAGCTCGGGCTGGTCGATGAGGTGCTCAAAGAACCTCACGGCGGGGCGCATCGCGATCCGCAGCTCATGGCGGAAACGATGAAACAAAGCATCGTCAAAAACCTGACGGAACTGCGCAATAAGCCGATCACACAGCTGCTGGACGCGCGACAGGCGCGCCTGCGCGGACTCGGCGCGTTTCGCGACGGTTGAATCAAGGGGCCTGTCCTTGAGGGCCTTGAAGGCTCCCAGTTGAGCTTTTCCGCGGCAGCTCTGCACGCGGCGCTCGAGGCGTCCGTACCGGCGGAGGCCGGCGGCCTCATTGTCGCCCTGAGCGGCGGTCCCGATTCGGCCGCGCTGCTGGGAGCCGCTGCCGCGCTCGGCAAGAGCTTTCGCGCGCTGCCGCTGCGCGCGGTGCATGTCGATCACGGCTTGCAGGCGGCAGCCCTGGAGTTTCGAGAAGGATGCCGGCGGCTGTGCGATCACTTGCGTATTCCATTGCGGATTATTGGCGTCGAGGTGCAGCGCGAATCCGCAGCGTCGATTGAAGCGGCGGCGCGCGCTGCGCGCTACGCGGCGATCGAGGCCGAACTGCAGCCGCGCGAATGTCTGCTGACGGCGCATCATCGCGAGGACCAGGCCGAGACGCTGCTGCTGCAGGCGCTGCGCGGCGCGGGCGTCAAGGGCATGTCGGCAATGCCGGTCTGCCGCCCGTTCGGGCGCGGCTGGCACGTGCGTCCGCTGCTCGATGTGGCGCACAGCGAGCTTCAGCAGTTCGGCGCGCACCTGCATGCGTTTTGCTCGACCGATCCGATGAACGAGGATTTGCGGTTCGACCGGGTTTATTTGCGCAACGTGATTTGGCCGCCGATCGAGAAGCGCTGGCCGGGGGCGGCAATCGCGCTGTCGCGCGCGGCGCATCACATGGCGGAAGCGCAGCAGCTTCTGGACATGGCGGCCGGCGCCGAGTTGCGGCGCCTGCGCGACGGCGATGCGCTGTCGATCCCGGTCTTGAGAGCGCTGTCGCCGTTGGAGCGCGTCAATGCCGTCCGGTTGTGGTTGTGCCAAGCCGGACTGGAGGCGCCGCCCGCGGCACGCCTGGCGGAAGCGCTGCGACAGATATTGGATGCGGAGGCAGACCATCAACCTGCCATCGTCTGGGGCGGCAATGCACTGCGGCGCTATCGACAAAGATTATTTTTTACCGCCGCCGACCCGCCGCGCTTGCACGATGCAAAGCCTTGGGTCGGCAGGTTGGGAACGCCGCTCGAGTTGGGACCGCAGCTTGGAACTCTGACCTGGATCGCGCAGCGCGGCGGCATTGACGCGCAGCGCTTGCCGGCAGCTCTCAGCGTGCGACGGCGTGCGGGCGGTGAAAGCATCAGACCAGGGCCCTTGGCTAAAACGCAAACCGTGCAGCACCTGTGTCAGTCGCTGGGCGTGCTGCCATGGATGCGCGATGCCCTGCCGCTGGTGTTCGCAGGCAGTGAGTTGATTGCCGTTGCCGATTTGTGGCTGGACGCGGGCTGGTGCGCGGCCGCGGGCGCGCCCGGGCTTGGGCTGGCGTGGAACAATGCCCCCATCGTGACGTAATTGGATTTGTCGGGCACGCGCCGATCTGCTAATCTGAACTCCCGTCGAATTCCCATTGTTCCCATTGGCTTCGTTTGAGCATCCGCTGAAGTTGCGGACGACAAACGTTTAATCGGCGGTGACTCACTATGAATCGATTTGTTTTCGTCACCGGCGGCGTGGTTTCCTCGCTGGGCAAAGGCATTGCTTCAGCCTCTCTGGGGGCCATTCTCGAAGCGCGGGGCCTCAAAATCAGCATGGTCAAGCTGGACCCTTACATCAATGTCGATCCCGGCACGATGAGTCCGTTTCAACACGGCGAGGTATTCGTCACGGCGGACGGCACCGAGACCGACCTCGACCTGGGCCACTATGAGCGTTTCGTGCGCACCACCACGGGGCGCAACAGCAATTTCACCACCGGCCGAATTTACGAGCGCGTGATCGCGAAAGAGCGGCGCGGCGACTATCTGGGCGCGACGGTCCAGGTCATTCCGCATATCACGGATGAAATCAAGCACCGGATTCGCATGGGGGCGGGCGATTCGGACGTCTGCATGGTGGAGATCGGCGGTACGGTCGGCGATATCGAATCGCTGCCGTTTCTCGAGGCCATTCGCCAGATGGGCGTGGAACTTGGGCGTGACAAGGTGCTGTACATGCATTTGACGCTGGTTCCGATCCTGGGCGGTGCCGGAGAAATCAAGACCAAGCCCACGCAGCATTCCGTGAAGGAACTGCGCGGGATCGGCATTCAGCCCGATATTTTATTGTGCCGTTGTTCGCAGAGCCTTCCGGACGAGCAGCGCCGCAAAATTGCCCTGTTCACCAATGTCGAAGAGCGTGCCGTGATTTCGGCGGTCGATGCGGATGACATTTACAAAATCCCGATGTTGCTGCACGAGCAGGACCTGGATGACATCGTGGTCGACAAGCTGCGCTTGAACGTGCCGCCCACGGATCTCTCCGAATGGCGGGCGGTGGTCGCCGCCAAGCAAAATCCCGAAGCCGTCGTGGACATCGGCATGGTGGGAAAATACGTTCAGATCCGCGACTCCTATATTTCCTTGAACGAGTCGCTGATGCATGGCGGCATCAAAACGCGCACGCGCGTGAACATCCATTATTTCGAGTCCCAGGATATCGAGCGCTCGGGTGCATCGGTGCTGCAAAAAATGGATGCCATTCTGGTGCCGGGCGGATTCGGCGACCGCGGCATCGAGGGAAAAATCCAGGCGATTCGCTACGCACGCGAAAACGGCATTCCTTATCTCGGCATTTGCTTGGGGATGCAGCTCGCCATCATCGAGTACGCGCGCAATGTGCTGGCGCTGAAGGGTGCCAACAGCACCGAGTTCGACCGCGCCACCAATCATCCGGTCATTGCCCTCATCACCGAATGGCAGGATCTGGAGCGGGGCCAGCAGGTGCGCGACGAGAAGTCGGACCTGGGCGGCAGCATGAGGCTGGGCGCCCAGGAGGCCAAGCTGCAGCCCGGATCGTTGGCGAGGGCGTTGTACGGCAAGGAGTCGATTTTCGAGCGCCACCGCCACCGCTATGAATTCAACAATCACTATCTGGACGAGCTGGCAGCGGCCGGGTTGCGCTTCTCGGGTTTCTCAGCCGATGGATTGGTCGAATTCATCGAGCTGCCCAGCCATCCGTGGTTCGTGGCCAGTCAATTCCACCCGGAGTTTACGTCAACGCCGAGGGACGGCCACCCATTGTTCACGGGCTTCGTCCGAGCGGCACGCGAATACCGAGCCTCTTTACAGCCGGGCCGCGCCACCGCATGAGCGCTTAAGCGCATGCAGCTGACGTCCTTCGAGGTCGGGCAGGATCGCCCGTTTTTCTTGATTGCCGGACCTTGCGTCATCGAGAGCGAGGGGCTGGTGATCGATGTCGCCGGCCGCCTCAAGGAGATGACCGCCGCCCTGAAGATTCCCTTCATCTTCAAAGCCTCATTCGACAAGGCGAATCGATCCTCGCGCTCGAGTTTTCGCGGTCCCGGCTTGGAAGGCGGCTTGAGGGCCTTGGCGCGGGTGCGCGATCAGATCGGCGTACCGGTGCTGACCGATGTGCACGAAGACACGCCGCTCGACGAGGTCGCCGCGGTCGTCGATGTTCTGCAGACGCCGGCTTTCCTCTGCCGCCAAACGAATTTCATCGTGGCCGCCTGTTCGCAGGGCAAGCCGGTGAACATCAAGAAGGGCCAGTTCCTATCGCCCTGGGAAATGCAGAACGTGGTCGACAAGGCGCGATCGACCGGCAATACCCACATCATGGTGTGCGAGCGTGGATTCTCCTTTGGCTACAACAACCTGGTATCGGACATGCGCTCCCTCGCGGTGATGCGCAGCACGGGATGCCCGGTGGTGTTCGACGCAACGCACTCGGTACAGCTGCCCGGCGGTCAGGGCGACTCCTCCGGCGGGCAGCGGGAATTTGTGCCGGTGCTGGCGCGATCCGCGGTTGCCGCCGGCGTCGCGGGAATTTTCATGGAAACGCATCCCGATCCTGCCAAGGCCTTGTCGGATGGCCCGAACGCGTGGCCCTTGGATCGCATGCCTTCGCTCTTGAGCACGTTGGCGGAGCTGGATCGGGCGGTAAAGAGACAACCCTTTGAGGAATCATTGTTATGAGCCGGATTGTCGATGTTCGTGGCCGTCAAATCCTCGATTCGCGCGGTAATCCAACCGTGGAAGCGGACGTCGTGCTGGACTCCGGCACCGTCGGTCGGGCAGCGGTTCCCTCGGGCGCATCGACCGGTTCGCGTGAGGCGGTTGAATTGCGGGACGGGGACATGAAGCGCTTTGGAGGCAAGGGTGTGCTCAAGGCCGTCGGCGCCGTCAACGGGCCGCTGCGTGCGGCCGTCATGGGCGCAAATGCGCAGGATCAAGCGGCGCTCGATGACAAGATGATCCAATTGGACGGCACGGACGCCAAATCCAATCTCGGCGCCAATGCGATTTTGGCGGTGTCCCTGGCCTCGGCTCACGCGGCCGCGACCGACCAAGGATTGCCGCTGTACCGGCATTTGGCCGGGGGCGGTGAATTGACGCTGCCGGTGCCGATGATGAACATCATCAATGGCGGCGCGCATGCCGACAACAGCGTCGACATACAGGAATTCATGATTCTTCCGGTTGGCGCGCCGTCGCTGTCCGAGGCGATTCGCTATGGCGCCGAAGTTTTTCATACGCTGAAGAAGGTTTTGCACGCCAAGGGCTTGAACACCGCCGTTGGGGATGAGGGCGGTTTCGCTCCGGACCTGCCGTCCAACGAGGCAGCGATCACCACGATTTTGGAAGCCATCGATAAGGCCGGTTATCGGGCGGGCAAGGACATTTACCTGGGGCTCGATGTCGCCAGCACGGAATTTTTCAAGGACGGCGTGTACGAGCTGGCGAGTGAAGGACGCAAGTTCAATTCATCGGAGTTCGCCGATTACCTCGCGGGCTTGGTCGCAAAGTATCCCATCGTCACGGTCGAAGACGGCATGAGCGAGGGCGATTGGGACGGCTGGGCCATACTCACGCGAAAATTGGGGAAGAAGGTGCAGCTGGTGGGCGATGATCTGTTCGTCACGAACACCAAGATATTTGCCGAGGGCATTGCCAAGAAGATCGCCAATGCCATCCTCATCAAGCCCAACCAAATCGGTACGTTGACGGAAACCTTGGCCGCCATCGACATGGCGTTCAAGGCGAAGTACGCCGCGGTCATATCCCATCGCTCGGGGGAAACCGAGGATGCCACCATCGCCGATATCGCGGCTGCGACCACCGCGACACAAATCAAGACCGGCTCCATGTCGCGCTCCGATCGAACCGCTAAATACAATCAGCTGCTGCGAATCGAAGGCGAGCTCGGGGCAAAGGCTGCTTACGCGGGGACGCGCGCATTATCGGTTCCAATTTCTTAAGAGTTCATGCTAAGCTCCTGTCCCCATGAGGATTTTCGCGGCCGTCCTGGCTATCACACTGATCTTGCTCCAGGGTCGTCTCTGGTTCTCCGACCGGGGATTGCGCGAGGTTTCGGGGCTTGATGCTTCGGTCGAGGTACAGCGCGCGGCGAATCTCGAGCAGGCCGAGCGCAATCGGCAATTGAGCGCCGAAGTGGCGAACCTCAAGACCGGGCTGACGGCGCTCGAAGAGCGGGCCCGCAGTGAACTGGGAATGGTCGCCGCCAGCGAAACCTTCTACCAAGTCGTGAGAGCCAACACACCGCCTCCGGCCGCACCCGCCGCTCCCGTTACCGCCCGCGCGCAATGAGCGCGGGCGCAGCGCGTCGCCTCTGGGCCATCGTTCCCGCGGCAGGCAAAGGCGAGCGCTTCGCCTCGGCTGCGGCGCATGCGATTCCGAAACAATACACCCCGCTGCTGGGCCGCAGCGTCCTCGAGTGGTCGTTGCGCGCGCTGCTGAGCGAATCACGGATACACGGCATCGTGGTTGTGCTGGCGGACGGCGATACCCACTGGCCCGAGGTGGCGAAGCGGATCAACTCGCCCAAGCTGATGAGCGCAATCGGCGGCGCGCAGCGCCAAGATTCGGTGAGCAATGGCCTGGACTTTCTGGCCTCGTTAGCTCAGGCCGATGATTGGGTTTTGGTGCACGATGCGGCACGGCCCTGTTTGAGCGGCAGCGATGTCGGCGCCCTGGCCGATGCGCTGGAAAAAAATCTGCGACCCGCCGCGGGCGACGTGGCCGGCGCGGTGCTGGCGGCGCCGATCGTCGACACGGTCAAACGCGAGCTTGCGAGCGGACTCGAGACGGTAGACCGGGCGGGCCTGTGGCGTGCGCTGACCCCGCAGGTATTTGCCTACGCACAGCTGCGCCGTGCATTGCAGGACGCGGCCCGGGCCGGGGTTCAAGTGACGGATGAAGCACAGGCCATGGAGCGCATCGGTGTTCGCGCGGTGCTGGTCCCCGGTTCGCCATTCAATATCAAGGTGACTCGGGCCGAGGATTTGAAGGTGGCAGCCGGCATACTCAAGATGGGAGAGAGCAGCCTTATGCGAATCGGACAAGGGGTGGATGTGCACGCCTTCGGCGAAGGCGATCACGTCGTGCTGGGTGGCGTGCGCATCGCCCATGCGCAGGGCATCATTGCGCACTCGGACGGCGATGTCGTCATTCACGCGTTGTGCGACGCGCTGCTGGGCGCGATGGGCGATGGCGACATCGGCCAGCATTTTCCCGACAGCGACCCGCGCTACCGCGGCGCCGACAGCCGCGTGTTTCTGCGCGCCGTCGCGCAGCGCATGCAGGCGGCAGGATTGCAATTGATCAATGCCGACATCACAGTGCTCGCGGAGGCTCCGCGGATCGGCGCGCACCGCGGCGCGATGGCGGCCAATCTGGCGGCCGATCTGAATGTTGCGGCCGCGCTGGTCAACATCAAGGCCACGACGACGGAACGATTGGGGTTTATAGGACGAAAGGAAGGTGTGGCTGCGATGGCCTCAGTGCTGCTGTCTGGCTGAATTCTGTTCTTCGTTGCGCTTGTTCAATATCGCCTCGATGGCCTCGAGCGAGACCAGCAAGTCCTTGTGAACGACCTGCGCGTGCTGGGTGGGATTGACGCCGGTACTGCTGCGGGTGAACAAAGGATCGGCAAACATCGTGCGCAGCTGCTTGAGCGCGTGGCTCACGGCGGGCTGAGAAATCATCAATATCTTGGAGGCGCGGGTGACCGACCGCTCACGCATCAGCACGGCGAAGATCACCAGCAGATTCAAGTTCACGTTGTCGAAGTTCTTCGGATTCAAGTTATCGCGCTCGTCGGTTTCCAGCCTGCCGGTCCTTGGGCCGCGGCATTTTGGCGCTGGCGTGCCCGATTTCGTCGCGTACCACTTTGCCGATCAAAGAGATCGCCTTGCGCATGAAGGCGCTCTTCGGCCGCCGCGTTGAGGTCACGATCGAAAGCGGAAACGTCAACGTTGGGTTCAATATGGGCTTGATCAGCACATGCGCGGCCCAGGGCGAGGATTTGATCGCATTCAGCGACAGCACGCCAAAGCCGTGGCCGAGGCGGACCAAATCGACAATTGCAGCGATGCATTCGACTTCATGAGCGATCTGAATTTTCTTGCCGATATTCGACAGCGCGTGTTCCACCGTCATGCGGTTGGCATGCGGGCGCCCCGGAATCACGAGCGGATAGTCGGCAAGTTCGCTCAAGGATATGGATGCCGGATGCTTCTTGGCGCGGGATGCGGATGCCACCAGAAACAACTGGTCCTCGAGCAACGGCGTCACATCGAAGTCTTCGGACGCCGTGGCGTTGTAGGCGAGGGCGCAGTCGATGCGTCCGACGCTCAGGCGTTCAAGAATGTAAGCGGACAAGCCTTCCGAGAAGGCGAGGCGGGATTTTGGCAATAGTCTGGCGAATGCCTTGACCAGCGGAACCGTGACGATGTTGCCGAGACTCGAGGGCAGCCCGAGGGTGATGTGGCCGGCATCGCCGCTGCGGGTGGTCTCCAGCTCTTCGCGGGCGCGTCCAACCTGCATGAGGATGCCGCGCGTGTGTTCGAGCAGCTGGGAACCGGCCTGCGTAAGCACCACGCCGCGCCCGTTGCGGTCGAATAAATCCTGACCGAACTCCGTTTCGAGGTCCGCGATCTGGCGGCTCAAGGTCGGCTGGCCAACCGAGAGGAAAGCGGCGGCATTGGTGAAGCTGCCGAGCTCAGCGACGTGGCGGAAATATTCGAGCTGTTTGAGATCCAAGTGCCGATCCGATATCAGTTATTTGATATTCACATAACATTGCAAATTCATGCCGATTTAGTATACCCAGGTAATAACCGCTGATGCTAGTCACGGTCCGCCGAGGCTGGTCAGGACGCGCAGCAGCTTTTATCCGGTAACATCAGATGCCATGATTTCCACTGTGCTCATCGTCGGCGGCGGACAGGCGGGCGCCCAGGCAGTCGACACCCTGCGCCGGGAAGGATTCACCGGACGTCTCGTCCTGATCAGCGATGAGGACATGTTGCCGTACCAGCGGCCGCCGCTGTCAAAGAAGTTCTTGTCCGGCGAGATGGCCGCCGATCGACTGCTGTTCCGGCACCGCGCTTTTTATGACGAGCATGCCGTCGAGCTCAAGCTCGGCGTGCGGGCCATGCGCATTGAACCCGGCGAACGGCGGGTTGCGTTGTCGAGCGGCGAGGACATCCGCTATGACCGTCTATTGCTGTGTCTCGGCGCGTTGCCGCGCCGCTTGGGCTGTCCCGGATCGGATCTGCCCGGTGCCCACTATCTGCGCAATGTCAACGATGCGGCGGCGATTCAGAAGGGCCTTGCCCCGGGCGCGCGCGTGGTAATCGTCGGCGGTGGCTACATAGGCCTCGAAATCGCGGCAACTGCACGCAACATGGGCTGCGCGGTGTCGGTTCTGGAAATGGCGGACCGCGTCATGAATCGCGTCGTCGCCTCGAATGTATCCGAGTACTTCGCGCACGAGCACCGTACCCAGGGCGTCAAGATCATTTGCAACACGCGCGTCGTGCGATTCGAGGGCAACAACCGCGTCGAGAGGGTGGTTTGCGCTGATGGCAGCGTGTACCCGGCGGATTTGCTGGTCGTGGGCGTGGGTGTGATCGCCGACACTCAATTGGCCCTCGACGCCGGTTTGGCATGCGAAAACGGCATCGTCGTCGATGAAACCTGCCGCACCAGCGATCCTGCAATTTTCGCCGCCGGCGATTGCACCAGTTATTTCTCGCCTCGCTACCAATCCAGGGTGCGGCTCGAGTCGGTGGACAACGCCTTCGAGCAGAGCAAGGTGGCCGCTCTCAATATTCTGGACCGGCCGGCCGTGCACGATCGCGTGCCCTGGTTTTGGTCGGACCAATACGACAACAAACTGCTGATCGTCGGATTGTCGCAGGGCCACGACCAACAATTGACGCGCGGCGATCCGGCGACCCGAAGTTTCAGCGTTTGCTATCTGAAAGGCGGCGAATTATTGGCGGTTGAGGCCGTCAATCATTCGAAGGACTACATGGCCGCGCGGCGCCTCATTCCCGAGCGCGTACGTCCCAACCTCGACAAGCTCGCAGATCCTCAAGTCGGGCTCAAGGACGCCTGAGGCGTTTGGGCATCCGCGCCGGGGACCAATTTGCAACTCTGATGCTCGCGTTCGAGCGCGGCGCAGGTTGAATTGGCCGTCGCCTGGCTCATGGGTCCGGAGGTTATGCGAAATATCGTGCCGGGGGCGTTGGGGGGAACGACCACGATGTCATGCAGCACGGCGCCGAACTTGCTCTCAAGTTGCGCGCGCTTGCGCTCGGCTGCATCCGCGCTGCGCGAATCTGCAAGCTGCACGCGATAGTCCAGTTTCTTGAGCCGCGCCCGAGCCTCATTGGATTCCACTCCCTGCGGATATTTCAACAAGAAGGCCTGTAGGGATGAAGCGGACGCGTCGTTTTGAATGGTTTTCCACGCATCGGCGCGTTGCAGCGCCGTGATTTGGTATTTCGCCTCGCCAACATGGACGCCGCCGCTCTGCGCCTTCAGGTAATCCTGGTAGCCCGCGATGCTGTTGGCCGCCCGCGCAGCGTTCCAAGCCTGGTCGTCCAGGAGTGCGAGAATCCGGCCCCGGGCATTCTCAGCGTGCTTGCTATCCGCGTGCTCTTGCAGAAATGTCTGATAGGCGGTCAGCGTGTTGGCGGCCGTCGCCTGCTTCCAGTCGCTCTCGGCGGCGTTGCAGGCGGTCAGTGCGGCACTGATACAGACAACGGCAGGTATCAACGTCTTGATGTTCATACGCACCTCGTCGCTTCACTACTGGATGCGATGCATTTTCCGGGCTTGAAGTTCCGGCGACGCAGAGCAGCATACAAAATGCCGCGCTGCTTCGGAACTTCAGCCGCGAAGCAACACATAAACCGCGCCCGTGCCGCCGTCGATCATCCTGGCCGAGGTAAATGCCATGACGTCGGTATGCCTGCGCAGCCAGAGATTTACTGCAGCCTTGAGGACCGGCCCGCGCGCCCCCGAACGGTAGCCCTTGCCGTGCACAATTCTCACGCAGCGGCGTCCGGCGTCGCGGCTGCGGGCGATGAATTCCGCGAGTTGATCCCGTGCCGCGGTCTGATTCAACCCGTGAAGATCGAGTTCATCCTCCGTCGGATACAGGCCGCGCCGCAATCGGCGCATTACCTGATCGCGTACGCCGGCGCGTCGAAAGGAGAGGGAGGCAGCGGCGCTCTCATCGTCCGCGGCCGTCGAAATCAGCGGCATGAGCTTGTCGAGATCTTCGGCGACAGTGGGCAGGGATTTGCGTACTGGCGCGCGCGCAATTTTGGCCGGCACGGCGCGTGAAGGACGCGGCATGAGCGGCGTGACGCCGCGCATCGCCGTGTGAAACGCGGCGGCATCCGCCGAATCGTCCGGCTCGGCGCCCGGATCCGGTATGCGCTTTTTACCCATGGATCCAGTATAGTCCGCACGGCGACACCCGCCAGTGCGGCGCAGACTGTTAAGTAGTGAAGATCCTTCTCTCCAATGACGACGGCTACCGCGCCGAGGGCCTGGCGGCGCTCGGGGAAGCGATCAAGCCGCTCGGTGCCGTGACCATTGTGGCGCCTGACCGAAATCGCAGCGGCGCAAGCAATTCGTTGACTCTTGATGTACCGGTGCGCGCCGTGCGCTACGATGCCAATGCCTACTACGTCAACGGTACGCCGACCGACTGCGTGCACCTGGCGATTTCTGGGTTGTTCGATTTCGAGCACGACATCGTGGTGACAGGCATCAATGACGGTGCGAATCTCGGCGATGACACGCTGTACTCGGGTACGGTGGCCGCTGCCGTCGAAGGGCGCTTTTTGGGTCTGCCCGCCGTCGCCGTTTCGCTGTGCCTGACGCCGGACAGCCCGCGCAATTTCGCCAGTGCGGCGCGCGTGGCGGCGCAGCTCCTGCAGCGAGTCGCGCGGCATCCATTGCAGGGTTCGGAGGAGGGACCGCTCATTCTCAATGTCAATGTTCCGGACCTGCCTGACGGGCAATTGCGGGGCGTCAAGGTGACCCGGCTCGGGAACCGTCACCGTGCAAAGCCCATCGTCAGGGCGAAAGATCCGAGAGGCCGGGAGGTATATTGGGTGGGTAATGCCGGCGCGGGACAAGATGCGGGACCGGGCACGGACTTTCATGCGGTGGCGGAGGGGTATGCTTCGATCACACCCTTGCAGATTGACCTGACGCGCCATGCGGCACTAAGCGATCTTAGGCGCTGGCTAGAGATTGAGTAATTTTATGGAAGGCCCTCGTCTCAGCGGCATTGGCATGACTTCGGCGCGCACCCGCGAGCGCCTCGTACAGCGGCTGCAGGAGCAGGGCATTGCCGATCAGCGCGTGCTCGATCGAATCCGCAGCGTGCCGCGTCACCTGTTCATGGATGAGGCGTTGGCGAGCCGTGCTTACGAGGACACCGCGTTGCCGATCGGCTTCGGACAAACCATTTCACAACCCTTTGTGGTGGCGAAGATGACTGAGGCGCTGCTGGCAGCCGGAGCCGCGCCGAAGGTGCTGGAAATCGGCACCGGCTGCGGCTACCAGACCGCCGTGCTTTCGCCGCTGGTGGCGGAGGTGTACACCATTGAAAGAATCGCCCCCTTGCTCGGGCGGGCGCGGCGCACCTTGAGAGAGCTGCGAATTCGCAATGTCAATTTTCGCCACGACGATGGCAACATCGGTTGGCCCGCGCGTGCGCCCTTTGACGGCATCCTCCTGACGGCCGCGCCGCACACGGTGCCGCAAGCCCTCTTTGACCAGCTCAAGCTCGGCGGCTGCCTGATCGCGCCGGTGGGTGCTGAAGGCAGGCAGGAACTGTTCCGCTATACCAAAGGCGAGACCCGGATTGACCGCACTTCGCTCGGCGCCGTCAGCTTTGTTCCCCTGGTCTCGGGATTGCAACGGTAGCTCGCGCCGGGTACTTAGGGCCAGTCTGAGTATTCTCCATTGCGCCTTTCGCGACTGATTTGCGCTCTTGGCCTCAGCCTTCTGCTGCATGGCTGTGCCGATACCGGCGAGCGCGAGCGGGCGGTTTACGTGGTGCGTCCGCAGGACACGCTCTACAGCATCGCCTGGCGCTACGGGCTCGACTTTCGCGACGTAGCGCGGTGGAACAATATCGGACCCGATTTTCGCATCACGGTCGGTCAGACGCTCATCTTGGCGCCAGGACGTTCCGCGGCGCCGACGGTGCAGCGCGCACCCGCGTCCGCGACGGCGCCGGTCCGATCAACGCCGGCTCCAACGAGTCCCGCGGCTCCCACGGCTCCCGCGATGCAAGGATGGGCGTGGCCGACGGATCGCAGCGGGGCACCGCGGCCCGTGCCGGGCGGTGGTGTTCTGCTATCCGGACGCGTGGGTCAAGACGTTCGCGCGGCCGCCGCCGGCCGCGTCGTATACAACGGCACCGGCATTCGCGGCTACGGAAATCTCATCATCATCAAGCACGGCGAGAATTTGCTGTCAGCCTATGCGCACAATCGCGACTCGCTCGTGCATGACGGGCAGCAAGTTGCGCTCGGCGAAGTGATCGGACACATGGGCGAGGGAGCGCCGCAAAAGCCCGCGCTGTATTTCGAAATTCGCCGTGATGGCAAACCCATCGATCCGCTGCGATATCTTCCGGATATGAAGTAATGTCTGCATTTATATCGTAAATATATGAAAATTATCGATATATAGAATTTAGGTGAAATTGTCGGGGACTTGCGACAGGTATCCCCGTATGTTTTACTGCGACCCGTCGGGAAGATCCATTGCGGGGCGCTAGGCTTACACGGTTAATCGAAAAACAACAACAAGATCAAATAGAAGAAGAATATTTCTCGATAATGGTTTGGTTGTGTATTTCGCTTATCGCCCTGCTATTTTTTGTTTTTTTCAGAGCAGCAATATTGCCGCTACGCGTCGTTGTTCGCCAACCAAAACATTGAAGGTACGGCAGGCCGCGCTCGTATCCATGACCTCAAATCCGATGCCGGCGCGTAAGAACTGAGCGCCAAAGGATGCGGCGGGAAAGATCTGGCGTGCGCCTGTACCCAACAGCACCAATTCCGGTTCCAAGCTGAGCGCGCGCGACACCCCCAAGGCGAGCAGGTCGTCGAGATTTTGCACGTTTGCATCCGCGATTACCGTTGCCGCGCTCAGGATGACGCCCCCACGATAGACGTGCTCATTGACGCGCAGCTCGCCATTTCCATAGGCACGAATGACATTGATGCCCGAAGTTGAATCTTCCGCAAATCGCATGCGCTTAAGATACTCAAATTGCTGCCGGGGCGTTTGTGTCTGATCAATATTTTCGTTTTCTTGCGCGGGACACCTTGCGCAGGCGCAGTACGCTGCTCGAGCAATTGCTTGCGCGCGCTGATGATGGGGTGTCCGTTGCCGACTGGCGCGCCGATGCGTTCCGCGTCATCGCGCCGCAGGCCGCCAGCCTGCCGGCGGTCGCGGCGGCGGCGCTGTACGCCGATCGCGGCGCCGTGGCTGCAGCCTGGGTTTGCGCGGCAACCCCCGTTCACTATGTTGCGGAAATGACCAGCGTGCGATTGCCGGCGGACGGTATGCTATCGCTGACGGCCGCGGGCGCCGATTCGCTCGCCACGGATTTCAATCGCGTCTGGCAGGGATCGGGGATTCGCATGACGGCGTCCCGCTCTGCGCAGCTTTTCTGCACGTTTGATCGGGCGCTGCAGGTCAGAACGTGCGATCCGGAGCAGGTGCTGGGAATGCACATCGAAGAATTCCTGCCGACAGGCGCCGATTCCGCAAGACTGCGGCAATTGATCAGCGAAACGGAAATGTGGTTGTTTGAGCATGATGCAAATGGCGCTCGCCGGGAGATGGGTTTGCCCGTGATCAACGGGCTGTGGTTTTGGGGCGGCGGTGTGCCGCTCGCCGCGCTGCCGAGCGTGCAGGGGTGGGTCGCGGGCGATGATCTCTTCTTCAATGCTTTTGCCGCTGCGGGGCTCGACAGATTCGACAGCGCCGTTGTCGCGGCAGCATACGCCCCGGGCAGCGAGCGATGGCGCGACCTCGAAACGCGCTGGCTTCGCCCGGCGATCGATAAGCTGCGTGCCGGCCGGCTCTCGAGGCTGCAACTTTGCGCCGAGAATCTGTGTTTCACCGTGACGGCGCGCGGGCTGCGGCGATTTTGGCGCAGCAAGAAACCTTGGTGGGAGTCTTTCGCTTGAGTGCCATAGAGATTCGCCGCCGTAGCCTGGGGATCGGCGCGGATTTTGCCGGCCACCTGCATCCGGTGCTGCGGCGTGTCTATGCGGCGCGCGGCATCGCCAGCGATGCCGAACTGGACCTGTCCTTGGATCGGCTTTTGCCGGTGGGTTCTCTGGAAGGGCTCGAGGCGGCGACGCAGCTGTTGGCGGCGCATCGGGCCGCAGGCCGGGTGCTCGTTATCGGCGACTTCGACGCCGATGGCGCCACCAGCACCGCGCTCGTCGTCCGCGCGCTGCGCCGCATGCATTTTGCGCACGTCGACTTCCTGGTTCCCAATCGGTTTCGCTTTGGCTACGGCCTGACGCCGGAAATCGTGGCACTCGCCGCCACGCGCGCGCCCTCGCTGATCGTCACCGTGGACAACGGCGTGTCGAGCGTCGCCGGCGTGGAAGCGGCGCGGGAAATCGGCGTGCCGGTTTTGGTAACCGACCATCACCTGCCGGGCGCGGTGCTGCCGCGCGCCGCGGTGATCGTGAATCCCAATCTGCCGGGCAGCTGTTTCGCCAGTCCCGCGCTGGCCGGCGTCGGCGTGGCGTTTTATTTGGTCGCCGCGCTGGCAAGAGCGCTGGGCGAGGAGAGCTTCCGCGCGGCGGAGTATTTGGATTTGGTGGCCCTGGGCACGGTAGCCGACATGGTTCCCCTCGATCGCAACAATCGAATCCTGGTCGCCCAGGGCATCAAGCGCATTCGCGCGGGCCGCTGCGTGGCCGGTATTCGCGCGCTGCTCGAAACCGCCGGGCGCAACTGCGACCAACTCACCGCCGCCGACTTGGGCTTTGCCGTTGCGCCGCGGCTCAATGCCGCGGGACGTTTGACCGATATGAGCGTCGGCATCGCGTGCTTGCTCGCCGATGAGCCCAGGGAAGCGGGGCGCTTGGCCGGTTTGCTCGCGGCACTCAACGATGAGCGGCGCGATATCGAGCAGCGGATGCAGCTCGAGGCGGTGGAACTGGCCGGGCAGCTGCGGGAGGGCGACGCCGCCGAAGCGATGGGAATTTGTCTTTTCGATGAAAGCTGGCATCAGGGAGTGGTCGGCCTGGTCGCCGGCAGGATCAAAGACCGGCTGCATCGGCCGGTTATTGCCTTCGCGCGAGCGGAAGACGGATCGCTGCGGGGTTCGGCGCGCTCCGTTCCCGGCATCAATATTCGCGATGCTCTCGACAGCGTTGCCGCGCGGCGGCCGGATCTCATCGACAAGTTCGGCGGACACGCCATGGCGGCGGGCCTCACCGTGCGCGAGGCAAACCTGCCGGCCTTTCGCAGCGCGTTTGCCGCGGAAATCGCCGCGCGTGCAAATCGCGAATTGCTGAGCGGCGCCGTCTACTCGGACGGACCGTTGAGCGCAGCCGAGCTCTGCATCGATACCGCCGAAGCGCTGCGCAGCGCCGGTCCTTGGGGCCAGGGATTTCCGGAACCGGTTTTTGACGGATCGTTCATTGTCGAGGAGGCGAGAATTGTCGGCGATAAGCACATGAAAATGCGTCTGCGCCTGCCTCATGCCGGCGCCGCGGCGATCGAGGCCATCGCGTTCGGCTATGTCGGCAGCGCGTCCGAAGATGCCGGTATCGGCGGCGGCGCCGCGATCCAACTCGTGTATCGCCTCGAGATCAACGAGTACCGCGGTACGTCCCAAGTTCAGTTGAATTGCCAGCACCTCAAGCTCGAGTGATCAGTGTGCTAGGATTCGCGGCCATGGAAATCAATCAAATCAAGCGATCGATCAAAGATCTCGAGGAACGCACCGATTCCTTGAGGAGGTATCTTTGATTACGACAATAAGAGCGAACGTCTTCAGGAAGTAACGCGTGAACTCGAGCAACCGGGCATCTGGGACAACCCGGATCGCGCGCAGGAACTCGGCAAGGAGCGCGCGCAACTCGAACAAGTCGTCGCGACTCTGGATCGCCTCAAACGCGGTTTGAACGATGCCGCCGAACTGATCGATCTGGCGGCCGAGGAGTCGGACGCCTCGACCGCCCAAGAGATCGAAGCCGATGTGAGCCGGTCCGCCGCCGAAGTCGAGCGGCTCGAGTTTCAGCGTATGTTTCCCGGCAAGATGGACTCGCACAATGCGTTTCTCGACATTCAGGCGGGCGCAGGCGGCACCGAGGCGCAGGATTGGGCCGCGATGCTGCTGCGCATGTATTTGAAGTGGGCGGACGCGCATGGCATCAAGACCGAAATCATCGATCAAAGCCCCGGTGAAGTGGCGGGCATCAAGGGCGCGACCGTCGAGATGATCGGCGACTACGCCTATGGCTGGCTGCGCACCGAAACCGGCGTCCACCGCCTGGTGCGCAAGTCGCCGTTCGACTCCGGCAACCGCCGCCATACCTCGTTTGCGTCCGTGTTCGTCTCGCCCGAGGTTGACGACGATATCGACATCGAGATCAATCCCGCGGACCTGCGTACCGATGTGTATCGCTCGAGCGGGGCGGGCGGGCAGCACGTCAATAAGACCGAATCGGCGGTGCGAATTACGCATATTCCGAGCGGCATCGTGGTCGCCTGCCAGGGTGAACGAAGCCAGCACAAGAACCGCTCCACGGCGATGAAAATGCTCAAGGCCAAGCTCTACGAGCTGGAGTTCAACAAGCGCAATGCCGCCGCCAAGGTGCTCGAGGACTCCAAATCGGACGTGAGCTGGGGGAATCAGATTCGCAGCTATGTCCTCGACCAGTCGCGTATCAAGGATTTGCGCACCGGTGTGGAGATCGGCAATACGACCGCGGTCCTGGACGGCGCGCTGGACGAATTCATGCAAGCCAGTTTGAAGCAGGGTCTGTAGTCTAGGCGCCATGAGCGAGCAGGACGAAAATCATTTGATCGGCGAGCGCCGGGCGAAGCTGGCCAAATTGCGCGAGCGCGGCATCGCCTTCCCCAACGACTTTCGCCGCAATGCGCTGGCAGCGGACCTTCTGACCGCATATGGCGGCAAGTCACCCGAGGCGCTCGCGGCCGAGCAGATCCGGGTGAGCGTCGCCGGCCGCCTGCGCCGCAAAAATCTCATGGGCAAGGGCAGTTTCGCGAAGATCGAAGACGGCAGCGGCGGAATTCAGCTGCGGCTGGAACGCGACACGCTGCAGGAAACTTACGAGGACTTCAAAACCTGGGACGTCGGCGATGTGATCGGCGTCGAGGGCGTGCTGTTCTTGACCAAGACCGGCGAATTGACGGTAAAGGTCGAGCGCGCCGTGCTTCTTACCAAATCGCTGCGCCCGCTGCCCGACAAATGGCACGGCATTACCGATACCGAGACACGGTACCGCCGACGCTACGTCGATCTGATCATGAATGAAGAGAGTCGCCGCGTGTTCGAGACGCGCACAGCAATCGTCCGCTACCTGCGGGCGTTCCTCGATTCGCGCGGCTTCCTCGAAGTCGAGACGCCCATGCTGCACCCCATTCCCGGCGGCGCCGCGGCGCGTCCCTTCAAGACCCATCACAATGCGCTCGACGTGGACATGTATCTGCGCATCGCGCCCGAGCTGTATTTGAAGCGCCTGACCGTGGGCGGTTTCGAGCGGGTGTATGAAATCAACCGAAATTTCCGCAACGAGGGCGTGTCGACCCAGCACAACCCTGAATTCACCATGCTCGAGTTGTACCAGGCCTATGCCGACTACACCGACCTGATGGAATTGATCGAAAGGTTGTTTCAAGGTCTCGCGGACACGCTGATCGGTTCGCGCAAATTGCTCTATCAGGGTACCGAGTTCGACCTGTCGAAGAGTTTCGCCCGCATGAGCATCGAAGATATCATTCTGACGAACAATCCTGATCTGGATCCGATGTCGATACGCGATGCGGCGTATCTGCGCCGGGTGTGCGATCAGATGAAGATTGCGCACAAGGACGGCGATGGGCCCGGCAAACTGCAAATCGAAATATTCGAGAAGACCGGCGAACATACGCTGATCCAGCCGACCTTTGCCTACGCGTATCCTGCCGAAGTGTCGCCCTTGTCAAGGCGCAACGATCAGGACCCATTCATCACCGATCGATGGGAGTTCTTCATCGGCGGCCGCGAGTTGGCGAACGGCTTTTCAGAATTGAACGACGCGGAAGATCAGGCGCAGCGATTCAAAGACCAGGCCGCCCGCAAGGATGCGGGAGATGAAGAAGCGATGTACTACGATGCGGACTACGTTCGCGCGCTGGAATATGGCATGCCGCCGGCCGCGGGCCTGGGGTTGGGCGTTGATCGGCTGGTGATGTTGTACACGAACTCACCATCGATCCGCGATGTGCTGCTATTCCCGCACATGCGGCCCGAGTAGATCGTAGGGCAGCGGCAGTTCAGCAGCCTCGACCGGCGCCGAGCCCGACGCGTCGCTCTCGCCCGCTGAATTCGGTTCGACGTTCAGCACCGCAAGCGCCTCGATCTGCCCATGGCTCTCGATCACCTCGGTCAACCGGCCCTGACGTCCATCCGCCAAACGCAGTGCTTGCCCGATGCTCCATGTCCCCGCGGGCAGCCTCAAGCGAAATAGCCGCCGCTTAATCCTACCCAGGTGCTGGGTGCGCGCGATGATTTCCTGTCCGGTGTAGCAGCCCTTGGTAAAGCTGATTCCGTCCAGCAGGTCGAGATTCAGCATCTGCGCGACGAACGCTTCACTGGTTGCCGCGTAGACCTGCGGCAAGCCGGCGCGAATGTCGGCGAGCCGCCATTCCTCCTCGAAGCGTTCGGGAGCGGTGGCAGCGGCCGCCGCAATCCTGTCCGGTGCGCCGATAATCCAGTAACGGCTGCGATCATGACCGACTGGGGCGGTACCGATGCCGTAGTGTTCGACGTAGCGGGAATCGGCCGCAGGGTAAGCGCCGCCGAATTGCCCCGCAACCACCAACGATTCGCCCGCGTCTTCGATGCGCACTTTCGCGCGCAAAATGAATTTGCGCATGCGCTCCAGAGTCGGCGCAAGAATCTCGCGAGGTAGGATTGCAGCCACGCCGCTCGAATGCGGCAACAGATATATGAGTGCAAGCACGCGGCCCTGTGCGCTGGAATACGCCGCCAGGACCGGCGTGTTTTCAGCCAGTCGTTGCGTGTCGTTGGACACCTGACCCTGCAAGAAGGAAAGCGCGTCGGCGCCCGTGAATCGCAGGATGCCCAAATGCGCCAGTCGGCCCCATGATTCGGAGTCAGGGCCTGATGAAAGGGAAGCGGCAGTCATCATATATAAGATGGGAGCGGCGGCCACGATGTCAACCCCTCTCCTAGAATGCACCGTTTGTCCCTGATTTCTGGCAAACTTTCATCTGTAATGCCGACTCCTGAAGATTCACTGCCTTCGAAGCCGCCCGCTGCCGCCCAGCCGGACGACGCAAAGCCTCCGGCCGAGATCGACACACGCGAGATCGGCGGACGCGAGGGCCCGGAGCCGACGCGTTTTGGCGATTGGGAACTCCGTGGCCGCTGCATCGATTTCTAACTGCGCTTCGCGCTCAACGTTGGTCGCAAGGAGCAAGTGATGCCCGCGCGCGTCCGTCCGACTTCCCCGCACGTGCAAATCTATCGTTGGCAGATCGGCAACACGCTGTCGATTCTGCATCGGCTGACCGGTGCCGCATTAGGGTTGGGCCTCATTGCATTGAGTTACTGGCTGGTGTCGCTGGCAGGCGGCCCGGACTCCTATGCGGCCGCCGGCCGCTTTTTCGGCTCACCCGTAGGGCTCATCGTGCTGCTCGCCTGGACATTCTCATTCTTGTTTCACCTGCTGAATGGGGTGCGCCATTTATTCTGGGATGCGGGCAGGGGTTTCGAGCGCGCGCCGCGGCACTTGAGCGGCTGGCTCGCGGTGCTGGGGGCTGTTTTATTGACCCTGTGCGTCGCGGCTTGGGTTTGGTCCCGTCTATCATGAGTTTGCGCAGCCCCTTGAGTCGCGTGTTGGGACTCGGTTCCGCCAAGGACGGAACGGCACATTGGTGGGCGCAGAGAGTGACCGCCGTGGCCCTGGTTCCCCTGACGGTGTGGTTCGTTTTTTCCCTATTGACGTTGCCGGACTTCGATTACGAAACCGTGCGAACCTGGCTGTCGGTGCCGGTCACCGGTTTTCTCGCCGTGCTGCTGGTCGGCGTTCTGAGCTATCACTCCTATCTCGGTACGATCGTGATCGTCGAGGACTATGTGACCTCGAGCGGCATGAAAGTGCTCAGCCTGATGACCTTAAGATTTCTGTATGTGCTGGCCGGCGGTGCCGCAATGTTTGCGATTTTGCGCGTTGTGCTCGGATTCTCCAGGATATGAGCGAATACAAATTCATCGATCACACCTACGATGTGGTCGTCGTGGGCGCGGGCGGGGCGGGACTACGCGCGACGTTTGGATTGGCCGAGGCGGGGTTGTCGACCGCCTGCCTGACCAAGGTATTTCCCACGCGCAGCCACACCGTCGCCGCGCAGGGCGGCATCTCCGCCGCCCTCGGGAACATGGGCGCCGATGACTGGCGCTGGCACATGTATGACACCGTCAAGGGTTCGGATTGGCTGGGCGACCAGGATGCCATCGAGTTCATGTGCAAGGAGGCACCGGCCGCCGTCATCGAACTGGAGCACTACGGCGTGCCTTTTTCGCGCACCGAGGATGGACGGATTTACCAGCGGCCATTCGGCGGCATGACCACACACTTCGGCAAGGGCATCGCGCAGCGCACCTGCGCCGCAGCGGACCGCACCGGCCATGCCATGCTGCATACCCTGTATCAACAGTCCTTGAAGCACGAAGCCAACTTCTTCATCGAGTATTTCGCGCTCGACCTCATTATGGAAAATGGCGAATGCCGCGGTGTGGTTGCGTTGGATATGTCCGACGGCAAGCTGCATCGGTTTCGCGCACACCAGGTGATCCTGGCGACCGGCGGTTATGGCCGTGCGTGGTTTTCATGCACCTCGGCCCATACCTGCACGGGTGACGGCGGGGGCATGGCGCTGCGCGCGGGCCTGCCTTTGCAAGATATGGAATTCGTGCAGTTTCATCCGACGGGCATCTACGGCGCCGGTTGTTTGATCACCGAAGGCTCGCGTGGGGAGGGCGGCTATCTCACCAATTCGGCGGGCGAGAGATTCATGGAGCGCTACGCGCCCAATGCCAAGGACCTGGCGTCGCGCGACGTCGTCAGCCGCGCGATGACCGTGGAGATCCGCGAGGGCCGCGGCGTCGGCAAGCTCCACGATCACATCGACCTGCACTTGGAACATCTGGGTCCGGCGGTCATCAAGGAGCGCCTGCCCGGAATCGCTGAAACCGCGCGGATCTTTGCGGGCGTCGATGTCAACAAGGAGCCGATACCCGTGCTGCCTACCGTGCATTAC